>SXGT01741235.1_pt1 | contig 47879 bp, 47 predicted proteins | sample 3176221 | NCBI WGS metagenome assembly SXGT01 (sample SAMN11356862, study PRJNA531348) | freshwater metagenome | isolation source: freshwater sample F1-120 | place: China: Fuxian Lake, Yuxi | collected 2017-12-25 | reverse complement strand
GGTCTGCGCGGTGCTCCCGGAACCTCTTCGTCTCCCCCTGAGCGCGCGTAGCGCGCGATTTGGGGGAGACCGACGCGCGCAGCGCGGCGAGTGGGGGCACCCCTTCTCTTGCGCTGGATCGCGCCTAACCGATCGGCATTGGGGCTAACCGCTCGTGGGCGCGCCCTCGCTCGCGGGGGGGGGGCCCTCGACGGGGAGCACCAGGCGGAAGATGGCGCCGCGCGGCCCGTTCGCGCCCACGTACGACAGCTCGCCGTTGTGCTCGATCGCGATCCGCTGCGCGATGGCGAGCCCGAGCCCCGTGCCGTTCGACTTCGTGGTCGCGTAGGGCTCGAACAGGCGGGCCGCGATGTCCTTCGAGATCCCGGGCCCGTCGTCCGTCACCTGGGCGGTGACGCGCCCGTGGCCGTCGTGGTCGAGCACGACGCGCACGTGCGCGCCCGGCGTGTCCCTGCACGCGTCGAGGCCGTTCTGCACGAGGTTGGTCAAGATCTGGACGATCTGATCACGGTCGGCGCGGATCTTCGGTGGGGCGCTCCGCACGGCGTGATCGAGCGCCACCGTGCCAGCGGCGGCCTTGTGGACGGCGAGCACGTGACGCACGATCTCCTCGAGGTCGACCTCCTCGGGCCGCGGAGACGGCAGGCGCGCGAACCGCGTGAACTCGGTGACGATGTTGGCGATGCGGTGCACCTCGTCGAGCACGGTGCGTGTCGCCTCGTCGAAGTAGTCGTCGAACGCCGGATCGTCTCGCGCGCGGAGGCGCCGCAACGTCTCCACGGCGGCGCGGATGGGAGCGAGCGGGTTCTTCACCTCGTGCGCCACGCGGCGGGCGACCTCTCGCCATGCGGCCACGCGTGTGGTCGCCGCGAGGCGGCGGCGCGTGACGGCGAGATCCTCGATCATGCGGTTGAAGGCGAGCCCGAGGTCCTTGATCTCGCGGCTCCCCCGGACGGTGAGGGGCCGTGCCTGCCCCTCTGCGACTTTCCCCGCCTCGTCCGCGAGGATGGCGAGCGGTCGCCCGAGGCTCCGGGCGAGCACGATCCCGAAGAGGAACGCCACGCCGAGCGACGCAGCGCCCCAGACGAGGATCGACTCGTCCACCTTGCGGAGCGTCTCCACGAGCTCGGTCTTCGGCTTGGTCACCACGATGGGGAGCACCACGCCCTTCGGATCGCGAAAGGAGCACTCGGCCCGCGCCGGCTCGGGCGAGAACGATCCGCTGGGGAAGAGGAGACGCCTGGAGGAGGCGAGGGGCAGGGCCGCGCTCCCGTCGGGCGGGTTCACGCGCACGTCGAGCGTGCGGGCGAGCCGCGCGAGCATGGGATCCACGTGGCGAACGCCAGCGAGGCCCACCTTCCTCGTCCCGCTGACGACGCAGCGAGACACGATGGCCTTGCGCTCGCGCGTCCTCAGCGAGAAACCCGTCTCGTCCGCGAAGAGGAGCAGGTCGACCTCCTTCCTAGGCATCCCGTAGAGGGGCTTGGGGTCGGCCCCGATGATGTCCCCGCCGTCGGCGGACAGGAGGAGCTCGTCCATGTCGAACGCGACGCGCTCGTGCGGCACGATCTGCGAGAAGCCGAAGCGCAGGCTGCCCAGATCGCCGCGGTCGATCGCGGACGACACCTGGCTGACGAGCACGCCCTCCCGGCATGCACCGCCGATGAGCTTCACGTCGCGCTCCGCCTGACGGGCGAGCTCCTCGGAGACGCTGTCGCACGCGCGACGGACCTCCTTCTCGAAGCGCTCGGCCTCCGCCTGGTGGCGATCATGCCGGAGCACGTAGCCGAGGCTCGCGGTCGTGAGGCCCGCGAGGAAGGCGAACGCGAGCGTGAGGCGGGGCGCGAGCCGCATCTAGCGGGACCGCGTGTGGCAGGCGCCCCAGTCGACGCCGTGGGTGGACGTCGAGGGGACGAGCGTGAGGTCGGGCATCTGGCCGCCCTGGACGCGCACCTCACCGACGATGCCGAGACGGAGGCTTCGCGCCACCGCGCGGGGAGAGAGGTCGTTCTTTGGTGGATGTCGCACGAGGTCGGCCGCCCGTGTGGGATCGTCCGCCGTCGCGAGGGCCACGGCAGCGCCGAGGGCTCCGTGGAGCAGCGGTCGAACCACGTCGAGGAGGAGCGGGTACGATCGGGACGCGCGCCGCTGCGCGATCTCGGCTGGGCCGACGGGCTTGGCGACGATCTCGTGAGCGGGACGGGAGAGCACCGCCGCGAGGGTCCGCGCGAGCTCCATGAGCCATGGAGAGTCGTCGCGCACGAGCAGGGTCGCCGGCGGGCCACCCCAGCCGTCATCGGCCGTCGATCGCCAGGCCGGACCGACCGCCAGGGACGAGAGCTTCTGTGTGGGCACGCTGTCGCACGCCGCCTGGGCCGCGCCGGGCGCGTTCCAGGGCGTCACGTCCTGCCCGGTCGCGAGGACGGCATGAGCGACGGGCCCGACGTCGAACGCCCGCGAACCGGGGCGCGTGGAGTAGAGGCCGCTTCCCAGCCAACCGATGTCGTCCTGCGCGCGCTCGAACGCGACGAGCGAGGCGTCCAGGTTCCTGGCGCTGCCGAGCGTGATCTCCTCCAGGAACGCGGGCCCGCGCGCGGCGAACGGGTTCCGCGCAAGGACGAGCGAACCTCCTCGCGAGCCGAGGCGGAACGGACCGGTGCCGTCGGGGGACTCGGGGGAAAAGTCGGCGCGCACGATCGCGACCAGCGGCGACGCGAGCGCACGCATCAGGCGACCGGCGTCCTTCATCGCAAAGATCAGCCAGCGCCCTTCGATCCGGGGCGCCGGCACGTCGGCGAGCCACGCGCGGGCGCCGGCTCCGCGAGCGCGCGCGATCGACGCGGCCGCCGCTCTCGCGTCGAGAGGGCGACCGCGCCCGGTCCTGAGGCCGGCGCGCAGCGCCACGCGCAACGTCGTGCCCTCGATCTCCGGCTCGGCCTCCGCGAGCGACGGCACGAAGCCCCCGGCGCCGTCGTGCGCGTAGAGGGTGTCGAACAGCGCGTCGCCGAAGATGGCCGCGAGGCCGTCGTCGAGCCGGTGCGGATCGAGGGCCGAGGTCGGCCAGGGCACGCGCAGCGAGATCTTCCCGCCGGGGAGCGTCCGCGCGCGCCCGGCCGACGCCCGCGCGTACGCGACGCCCGCAGCCGTCACGAGCGCCCCGAACGCGCGCCGCGACAGATCAGCGCGCAAGCCACACCTCCGTCGCCGTGGCGACGACGAGCCCGGGCGCGGCGTTCTCCTCGGGGGGGCACGCCGCGAGCGCCTGAACGCCCTGCGGCGCGGGCCACCTCGCGCGGACGCGTGGCGCACCGCCGTCCCAGCTCTGCACCGAGACGACATCCTCCGCGGCGTCGCTCGTCGTCACCATCTCCGGCGCGCCGTCGAGGTCGAGATCCGCCGCGAGGACCTGCGCGCCCACGCCTTCGATCGCCTGCCGCTCGGCGCCGCGCCGCATGTGGAGCTTGCCGGTCGGTTCGCGGAGGAGCGCCAGCGGAGGGTGAGACCTCCCGGCCCGGTCCCACGCGTCGGCGAAGGACGCGGCGTCCCAGCGTGCAGAGCGTGTATCATACAACTGATCCGCCTCGGCGTCGCACGCGAACACGGCGCCCTCGAACGCCCCCGCCTCCGGGTTCGGCCGCGCGCACGCCACCCTGCGCCCGAAGGCGAGGGGGATCCCGGCGAAGCGCGACAGCACCGCGAGCCCCGCGTCGAGCTCGACGCCGCCGCGGTCGGTCGTACCGACGAACACCGAACGGCGGTGTCCGAGCGGTGCCACGACCACACCCGCGAGCGGCTCCCGCACGGGCGTGGCCACGCGCGGCGCGAGCGTGTGCCAGCTCGCCGAGCGATCGATCGCCACCTTGCCCGCCCGGAGGCGCCCGACGGAGATCCTCGCTCGCGAGACGAACACGAGCTCCATGCCCCCGTCACCGTCGACATCGCCGCAGCCGACCGCGAGGAGGTCGCCCTCCTCGTGCTTCGCCTTGTGGAGGCTGATCTTCTCGAGGAGGATCGGCGCCATGAACGCGCGGATCTCGGGATCGACCGCCGCGGTCGCGAACGCGTGCGCGGTCGGGGCGGGGAGCGGGTTGCGGATGCGCTCCCACCCGTTCGCGAGCACGGGGTAGGTGTCGGCGGTCACGCGCATGCTTCCCTTCACGATCTCGGGGACGAGGTGCACGAGCGCGGTGCCCTGCGGGTCCCGGCCCTTCCAGGGCCCCTTCCCCGCCACGACGCGCGCGCCGGCGAGCGCGAGCGGCTGCGCGTGGGCCTTCGCCGCCGTGAGCCTCCCCGCCACCTGCGTCGCGATGCGCACCGCGAGCTCGTCCCCCTTCGTGAGCTCCATGTCGCTCACCACCGGCGCCGCCACCACGATCGCGCCCGCGGGCACGGCGCCGAGGCCCTTCACGACCTCGGCGGCGACGAGCGAGATCGCGTTCGACGACGATGGCGGCGCCGGCGCAGAGGGCGAGGCCGACGCCGACGCCGACGCGGCGGCCTTCGGCCTGGGGTCGCCCTTCGTCGACTGGGCGAGGACGAGGCCGCTCCCGAGGACCAACGCCACCACGACGGAGATCGCTCGCGCGGCCTTCCTCACTCCGTCACCGTACCACCCGCGTCTGCACCCGTGCCCGTGCCCGCGCCTGCGCCCATCCCTCCTCCCCCCTCCGGCGCCCCCCCCCCGTCCGCCACGACCTCCGCCGTCTCGGTCGGCTCCGTCCCCGGCAGGAACACCTCCTCCATGGTCGCGGGATCGTCCGTGTACGGGAGCTTCCCCGTCTTCTTGTCGATCACCACGCTGACGATCCCGGCGGGTCGCGGGAAGTCCGCCTTCGGCCGCGACTCGTGCGCCGCCTTCATGAACGAGATCCACGCCGGCAGCGCCACGAGGCCGCCCGTCTCCCCGGGCCCGAGCGATCGGTTGTCGTCGTACCCGATCCACGTGACGGCAGCGATGTCCGGGGAGTAGCCGGCGAACCACGCGTCCTTCGCCTCGTTGCTCGTCCCGGTCTTCCCCGCGACCGGCCTCCGTAGATCCTTCGCGCGCGCCCCGGTCCCGTGATCGATCACGCTCGCGAGGAGGCTCGTGATCATGTACGCCTCGGACTCGTCCATCACCGCATGCCCGTCGGGAAGACGCGGCAGATCCACGTCCTTGCCGTCCGGGCCGACGATGCGCGTCACGACCCGCCACGGCTCCCACACTCCACCCGCGGCGAACGTCGCGTACGCGCCGGCCAGCTCGACGGGCTCGACCTCGTAGCTCCCGAGCGCCAGGGACAGGTCGGGCTTGAGGGGCGAAGCGATGCCGAGCGACTTGCCCCACTCGACGACGCCCGCGGGCCCCACGTCCTCGAGCACGCGCACCGCCGCGACGTTCACCGACGCCGCAAGCGCCTCGCGCAGCCGGAGGGGCTCCTTCTCCGCCCACCCCTCGAAGTTCGACGGCCTGTACCCGCCCGCGAACACCGTGGGGTTCACGTCGATGAGCGTCGCGGGCGTCACCTTGCGCACGTGCAGTGCGTACGAGTACACCACCGGCTTGAACGTGGAGCCAGGCTGCCGCCGCGACTGCGTCGCCCGGTCGAGGCCGCCCGACAGCGCCTCGTAGTTTCCGACCAGCGCGAGCACGTGGCGCGTGCGCACGTCCAGCGCCACGAGCGCACCCTCCGGCCCCCGCTCGAGGCGGAGCGGGACCTTCGCCACGGGCGCGGGCGCGCCGCCGTCGGCCGGGGTGTAGGGACTCCCCGTGTTCGGCACCGGCGCGAGGAGGCTCACCTTCACCTTCGCGCCGATGGGGGCGTAGGCGCTCGCCGCGACGTGCTTCGGGTTGTACCGCTCGTGGTCGGCGAGCCTCACGACGCCGAGCGCGGTGCCCACGCGGACGTCGATCGTCTGCGCGATGTCGTCGGCGGCGACCACGACGCCCGTGAGGACGCGGTGCGACTCGAACGCGGGCGTCCCCTCGAACGCCGCGTCCCTCGGGTTCTCGCGAGGCGGCTTCGCGTTCTTGCCGCGCGCGGCGATAGCGGCGGCCCCGCGCAGGGGCGCGTCGTTCCCGTGGCGCTTGTCGTAGGCGTCGATCGCGTCCCGGACGGCCTTGCGCGCCGCGGCCTGCAGGCGCGGATCGATCGTCGTCGTGATCGTGAAGCCTCCTCGCGCGGAGCGCTCGGGGGCGACCTCGTGCAGGATCTTGCGTGCGATCTGGACCGCCTCCGGGGCGAGCTCGGTGTTCGCCTCGATGTTCGCGGCGAGGCGCACCGGCTCGTCCTTCGCGGCCTCGTACTGCGCGGCGTTGAGGAAGCCCTTCGCCCGCATCTGCTCGAGCACGAACGCGCGACGAGCGAGGCACCGCCTTAGGTCGCGGCGCGGCGAGTAGAGCTCGGGACCCGCCGGCAGAGCCGCCAGAAGCGCCGCCTCTGCGATCGTGAGCTCCTTCGCCGACTTGCCGAAGCTGTCGCGCGCCGCCTCCTCGACGCCGTAGCGCCCGTGCCCGAAGTAGATGTGGTTGAGGTACAGCTCGAGGATCTCGTCCTTCGTCAGCTCCTGCTCGAGGCGACGCGCGAGGAGCGCCTCACGGATCTTGCGCCGGTACGTGCGCTCGGAGTCGAGCAGGAGGTTCTTCACGACCTGCTGGGTGATGGTCGACCCGCCTTGCCGCGTGCGGCCGCTCTTCAGGTTGACGACCATCGCGCGCGCGATGCCGAGGTAGTTCAGGCCCTCGTGCTCGTAGAACGCCGCGTCCTCCGCGGCGAGGATCGCGAGCTTCACGTGCGCGGGCAGCTCGCGGAGGGGCACGACGGTCCGACGCTCGACGAAGATCTCCGCGAGGAGCGTCCCGTCGCGCGCGAGCACGCGCGTCACCTGCGACGGCTTGTAGGTCTTCAGCTCGGTGACGCCCGGGAGGTCCGCCTCGTAGTGGCGCACCACGATCACGATCGCGACGAGCCCCGCGAGCGCGAGCGCGAGGCCCGCCACGACCATCCTCATGAACCACACGAGGAGCCGCCTCGAGAGCGGCTCCCCGGGCCTCCGCGCCGTCCTCGCCTTCTCTGGCTCGCTCACGTCACGGGGAACGCTCTCGTCGCCTCCCGTCGTCCCGCCGCTGTCTCGCCCGGCTACCACTGCGCGCAACCATAGCAAAAGATTGAACAATCCAGGGGGGTCGAAACGTGGGGGCCGCGCGGTGTAGACTCCCGCCATGGCCCGGGCGGATCCCCCTCCTTCCAGACGCTCCGTGCGCGCCCACGTCGCGGGCATCTTCAAGGCCGTCGCCACCGACGACGCGGACTTCGCGCGCATGGTCGCCCGGAACACGGAGGGGGACCGTTTCTTCATGCCGCACCCGAAGGCCCCCCCCGAGGGGACGCACCTGCTCCTCGAGGTCGTCGCGCGCGAGAGCCGCGAGCGCATCTGCGCCGTCGAGGTCGTGGTGAAGTCGGTGCGCGAGCAGCCGACCGGCATGATGCTCGGGGTCGTGCACATCGAGCCCGGCTGCGGCGAGGACGTGCGCCGCGAGCTCGCGTGCTCGCAAGTACGGCGCCCGCCGGAGGACCTCACGAAGCCCACGCCCGTGATCGGCATCGACCTCGGCACGACCTACACGTGCGCCGCCATCGTGGACAACGGCGAGCCAAAGGTCATCCGCTCGCGGCTCGGGTACAACACGATCCCGTCGATGCTCACGTTCGACCCGGAGGGGATCCCCATCGCAGGTCAGGTGGCGGAGCGACGCCTCATCCTCGACCCCGACCACGTCATCTACGGCTCGAAGCGCCTCATCGGGCGGACGTACTCGAAGGGCCTCGTGTCCCAGCTCGGCGAGCACATGCGCTACGGCGTGGCGCCCGACGACGACGGCATGGTCGTCATCAAGCTGGACAAGCGCATCGTGTCCCCGACCGAGGTCGCCGCCTGCATCCTCGCGGAGATCAAGAAGGTCGCCGAGCAGGAGATCGAGCACACGATCCGGCGCGCGGTCATCACGGTCCCGGCCGCCTTCACGGAGAACCAGCGGGCGGCCGTGCGCACCGCCGCCCAGCGCGCCGGCTTCGATCTCCTCCGGCTGGTGAACGAGCCGACGGCGGCCGCGCTCGCGTTCGGCTACGGGGCGGAAGAGCAGAAGACCGTCATCGTCTACGACCTCGGGGGCGGCACGTTCGACGTGTCGATCCTGTCGATGAAGGGCTCGGTGTACACGGTGCTCGCGACGGCGGGCGACATGTTCCTCGGCGGCGTCGACTTCGATCAGATCCTCGCGAACATGATCCACGCGCAGCTCGCGGAGCAGTTCGGCAGCAAGATCAAGCTGGATCGACGGGCCGAGGAGCGCGTCGCGTCCGCGGCGCGCGAGGCCAAGCACGCCCTCTCGGAGCTCCACCGGCACGCCGTCACTCTCCCGAACTTCCGCGTCGATGGGACCGCCACGCCCACGATCGATTTCCACATGACGGTCACGCGCGAGGAGTTCGAGGCCAAGGCAGGCCGCCTCGTGGACCGCACGATCGCGATCTGCGAGGAGGCCCTGCGTATCGCCGACGTCGAGCCCAGCGCGATCCAGGACGTGCTCCTCGTCGGCGGGCAGACGCGGATGCCGCTCGTCACCGAGCGCGTGCAGGCCGTCTTCAAGCGCAAGCCCTCCAAGCGCGTCCACCCGGACGAGGTGGTCGCCCTCGGCGCCTCCATCCTCGCGACCGCCTACGAGCAGCCCGACGCCCCGGTCCTGACGGACGTGCTGCCGCTCCCCATCGGCGTCGCCGAGCCGCCAGAGGGGCTGATGAAGGTGGTGCTCCAGCGCAACGTCCCCCTCCCCGCCAAGGCGACGCTGACGCTCGAGGTGGAGCCCGGCGCACCGCTCGAGGTGGCGGTCTTCCAGGGCGACGCACTACGCGCCGGCGACAACGAGTTCCTCGGCGCGTTCGTCTACCCCGCCCCGATCGGGAGCGAGCCGGAACAGGTGGTCGTCTCGTTCGAGCTGTCGGCCGACTGCGTGCTCACGATCCAGACGAAGCTCCTCTCCACCGGCGAGGAGAGGCTGCAGATCCTGACGACGAAGCAGACGCCTGACCAGATCCTCGAGCGGATCGGCAAGGACCGCGTGCTCACCAGCCTGGGGAAGCTCAAGGCGGAGGGCAAGAGCTCGATCGCGAAGCTCCCGGTCGCGGAAAAGGGGGCGCGCGCCTCGGTGCCACCCAAGGCCGCCGGCGCGCCGAGGCCGGGCGACGGCAAGACCAACAAGGCTCTCGGCGGCGACCCCAAAGGTGGCAGCGGCGAGGCGGCCGGCGGTGGCTTCTGGGCCTTCCTCCGCCGCCTCGCGTTCTGGAAGACGGGTTAGCGGCCCGCTAGTCCTTCTTCAGGCGGAACGACATCACGAGAAGGCAGCCGGCAGGAGCGCCGCGAGGAGCATGCCGCCGATGCGCGCGAGGACGCCCGCCGGCGTGCCCACGCTCCCATGACGAGTCCGAAGACGCCGCCGACGCACATGGCCTTCGACGCGAGGCGGTTCGTGCGCTCCCAGTTCTCGGGCGACGAGAGCGTCCACGCCGTGCGCACGCCGACGAAGGGGTTCCTCGGCACGCGCGGGAGCACGAGCCGGTTGCCGATCCAGAAGAGCCCGAGCAGGGCGACGAGCGGCGGCATGATGGACGCGCCGGGTACGAGCGCCACGCGGAAGATGAGCGCCTGGATCGCCGACAGGAACGCGACGGTCATCGCCGCGACGAGCGGGAGCCCGCCTCGTTCGTCTGGCGCCGGCGCTCCTCGGGCATCAGGTGGTACGAGACGCGGATGACCGCCCACAGGACGAGCGCGACGACCGGCATGAACAGGACCGCGACCGTGCGGTCCATCCACCCGTTCGGCGCGCCGTCGAGATCGAAATGCGTGGCCACGCGCTCGGGGAGCCGATCGCGCACCAGCGCGCCCATCGCCGCCGTCAGACCCACGAGACCGGGCGAGACACCATCGAGCCATCGAAAGCGGAACGTGACGTCCTCCTGCGGGTTCGCCCGCGCCCCCGATCTCGTCACCGCGCGCGCAGGTGTCGAGCGCGGGACAGCCGATTCCTTTGTAAAGACGCGGACGTGTCTGGCCCGGCCGATGCTGTGAGCGCCGGCGGCGCGCGGTCCGGACAAGAGGTCAGAACGCGTAGCGGATGCTGCCGCTCGCGTCCCACACGAGCGGCGTCTCGCCGGCGCCGAGACGCGCGAAGCCGGTCGCGTCGCGGAGGCCGAACGCCGCGCCCAGCGCCAGGTGGCGACTCGTCTGGAACCACTCCGCTCCGATGCGGCCGGCGAAGTAGAGGTTCAGCACCTCCGCGTCGCGGAAGCCAAGGATCGCCAGCGCGTTCTTCGCGATGTCGGCCTTCATCGCGCCGATCGTCGGCTGCGCGTACACGTCGAAGCTCGCGCCGATCGGGATCGACGCCCGCGCGCCGCCGCCGAACCCGAAGATCGGGAACGCGCGCGTCTTCGGCGGAGGCTGCGTCCCCGAGGTGTCCGTGAACGCGAGCTCACCCTCGCCGAGGATCATGAGCCAGGAGAGCACCTCGTACCCGATCTGCGCGTGAAGCCACGGCGCGAGCGGCGCCATCTCGCGGAAGCGACCGGTGAAGCCCATCACGCCCAGGTTCGCGTCGAGGACGACGCCCCGGCTGCGCGGCGGCGGCGCGACGTACGCGGCCTCCTCGCGCGCGAGCTCGGTCGCCGGCTCCATGCGCCGAGCTTACTTGAAGTTCTGCACCGACCACACGCTCCCGTCGGGCATCGTGTGGAAACCGCACGAGACCTCCGAATAGCGCGTGCTCCGCATGTTCTCGTAGTGGCCACCGCCCGGGCCCTCGCCCCACATCATCTTGAGGCAACCCGGCAGCATCTTGTCCGCAGGCCCCGGCCACCCGGGGCACTCGTTCTGCGCGAACTCCTTGCACTGCCCGAACGCGCCGTGGGCGCGGCGCGCCTGACCGTCGCTCTTCGCCTGTCCGTCGGCGCACGTCTCGCCGTCGCTCCAGCGCTTGTACGGGGCGAGGCCGAGCGTCGCGCGGTAGCGGTTGATCTCGTCGACGCACAGCTGCTCGACGCTGCCGTCCTTCGGGGGCGCGGTCGGCGGCGCCGTCGGAGCCGGGGCCGGCGTCGTGGGCGCGGGCGCGGTGCTCGTGGTCGCCGGCGGCGCGCTCTCGCGCGGCGTGGGCTCGGATGTTCCCGCCTGCCCTCCCTCCCATCTCTTCAGCGAGTTGGGGTCGTCACCGCACGCGAGAGCCACCACCGGGAGTGTGATCGTGACTGCAGCTCGGAGACGCATGCGAGACACTGTAGCTGCCGCCTTCAGGGGCGCCAGTCAACTTCATGAATTATTTGATGAATTCAGTATTCTCCCAGGTTTCCGTTGGGAACGAAATCCGTGGGTACTGTCAGGTTGGCGCTTTGCCGTGGCGCCGGAAAGGTCACCTCAGCAGCCAGCCAAAGAAGAGGTGCCGGGTGGTCTGCCGCGACACCTCCGCGATCGAGTCCACGAGCGGGATCTCCTTGGGGCAGACGTCGACGCAGTTCTGGGCCTTGCCGCAGTCCGCGATCCCGCCCTCGCCCATGAGCGCCTCGAGGCGCTCGCCCGCGTGCATCTTCCCGCTCGGGTGCAGGTTGAAGAGGCGCACCTGGTTGATCGCCGCGGGCCCGATGAACGACGACGACGCGCTCACCTGCGGGCACGCTTCGAGGCAGCAGCCGCACGTCATGCAGCGCGACAGCGGATAGGCCTCGTCCTGGTTCCCCTGCGACTGGCGGGGACCGGGCCCGAGATCGTGGGAGCCGTCGAGGTCGATCCACGCCTTCACCTTCTTGAGGTCGTCGAACATGCGCGAGCGGTCGACGATCAGATCGCGCACGAGAGGGAACTTCGTCATCGGGGCGAGCTTGATGGGCTCACCCTCCGGCGAGATCTGGTCGACGAGCGCGGTGCACGACTGCCGCACGCGTCCGTTCACCAGCATCGTGCAGGCGCCACACACCTCCTCGAGGCACACGGACTCCCACACGACCGGAGCCACCTTCTTTCCCTCGGCCGTCACGGGGTTGCGCTGGATCTGCATGAGCGCGCTGATCACGTTCATCTGCGGGTGCCAGGGGACGTCGAACGACTCCCAGCGCTTGCTCTCCGGCTGGCCGGGGCCGTCCTGACGGAGGATCTCGAGTCGAATCGTCCTCTCCGTCCTCGGGGACTTCGCAGCGTCTTCCGACATGGGCCCTCAGATCTTCCCCGTCGCGGCTGCGCTCGCGGCGCCCGCGGCTTCGTACTTGCGGACACGCGGCTTCACGAGCGAGACGTCGACCGCGTCGGTCACGGCGACGGTCGCGCCGAGGAGCGCGTAGTCGAAGCCGCGCACGTACCGCACCTGGCTCCGCCCCTCCGCCACGCCGTCGTGCATGGCGAGCGTCGTGCGGAGCCACGCGCTGTCGTCCCGCTTCTCGAAGTCGAGCTTGTAGTGCCCGCCGCGAGACTCGTCGCGAGCCCGGGCGCCCTGGGCGATGACGCGCGCGAGCACGAGCATGTTGGCGAGGTGTCGGACGAACTGCGCGCCCTGGTTCGCGTGGGCGCTCGTGTCCGTGACGCCGACGTCGGCCTGGCGATCCTCGAGCTCGTCGATCTTCGCGAGGACCGCGTCGAGCGTGCCGTTGTGGCGCTCGATGGTGCAGTCGCGGAGCATGACCTCACCGAGCTCCTTGTGGAGGGCGTAGGGGTTCTCGTCGCCGTTCAAGGCGAGGATGGCCTCGTAGGCCTTGCGCTCCCGCTCCTCGGCCTTGTCGAAGACCGACGAGGCCACGTCGAAGGCGGACGAGGGCATGCTCGACCGGTACGACGCCATCGCGGGCCCGCACTCGAGCCCCGCGTAGATGCAGGACAGGAGCGAGTTCGCGCCGAGGCGGTTGGCGCCGTGGTACTGGTAGTCCACCTCGCCCGCCGCGTAGAGGCCCTCGATGTTCGTGGCCTGGTTGCGCGGGGAGCCGCGGACGAGGCCGCCGTCGGCGCGGCGCTCGAAGTCCACCCAGAGACCGCCCATCGAGTAGTGCACCGCGGGGAAGACCTTCATCGGGTTCTCGTACGGGTCCTCGCCGACGAACTTCTCGTAGATCTCGAGGATGCCCGCGAGCTTGCTCCGCAGGACCTCCTTCGGCATGTGGGTGAGGTCGAGGTACACCTCGTGCTCGTTGGCCCGCGTCTTCGGGTTGTAGACGCCGAGGCCTTCGTGGAAGCACTTGTTGAAGAGCTCCCGGCTCGCGATGTCGCGCGGCACGAGGTTGCCGTAGCCGGGGTACTTCGCCTCCAGGAAGTAGTCTCGATCGCGCTCGGGGACGTCCCTGCCGCGGCGCTTCTCCTTCGCGTCCTTCGGGACCCACACACGGCCGCCCTCGCCGCGCGCGCTCTCGGAGATGAGCCTGAGCTTGTCGGCGCCGGGGATCGCCGTCGGGTGGACCTGGATGAACTCGCCGTTCGCGTAGCACGCGCCTTGCCGGTACACGGCGGCGGCCGCCGTGCCCGTGTTGATCACGCTGTTCGTGGAGCGGCCGAAGACGATGCCAGGTCCGCCCGTCGCGATGCACACGGCGTCGCCCGGGAAGGCGCGCACCTCCATCGACTTCAAGTCCTGCGCGACGACGCCGACGCAGCGGCCGGTGCCGTCGCGCACGATGGAGAGGAAGTCCCAGAGCTCGAACTTGCGGACCATCCGCTCCCCGCGCAGACGGATGCCCTTCTCGTCCTCCACCTCGACGGTCTCGTAGCGGCGGACCTGCTCGTCGAGGGCGTAGAGGAGCTGCTGCCCGGTCGTCGCGCCGGCAAACGCCGTGCGGTGGAAGAGCGTGCCGCCGAAGCGGCGGAAGTCGAGGAGGCCCTCGCTCGTGCGGTTGAACGGCACGCCCATGCGGTCGAGCATGTAGACGATGCCGGGCGCGGCGTCGGCCATCCCCTTCACGGGCGGCTGGTTCGCGAGGAAGTCGCCACCGTAGACCGTCTCCTCGAGGTGGATCCGGGGGGAGTCACCCTCGCCCTTCGTGTTGACGCTCGCGTTGATCCCCCCCTGCGCGCACACGGAGTGGGATCGCTTCACCGGCACGAGAGAGAAGAGATCGACCGGGACGCCGGCCTCGCACAGCTCGATCACGGTCGTGAGCCCGGCGAGGCCGCCGCCGACCACGATGACACGCCTCACCTTGCCGGTCGTGCTCTTCGTGCCGGTCTTCTGGGCCATGGTGGGGACCCTTGTATCATTTCGGCGCGTCGTCGTTCGTGGTCGCCGGCGGGCCCGCGCCGGGGCCGCACGCCGCGGGCTCGGGCGCCCGGATCGGGATCGGGCTCTGGCCCGTCGCGAAGAAGACGACCGTGGATAGACCGAGGGTGAAGAGCGCGACGCCGAACACGCCCGACGCCCAGGCGAGGCGCCGCACGCCGCGCTCGGAGCCCGTCAGGCCCCACGATGTGGCGAAGCGCACGACACCGTTGGCGAGGTGGAACGCGACCGACGCGAGACCCACGACGTACGCGATCCCGATCCAGGGGACGCCCCACCGCACCCACGAGAGATCGTGCGCCGCCGCACCGAAGAGGGAGTGCGCATGCAGGCCGTGAAACGCGCGCTGCGCGCGAAACTCCCAGAGGTGGCCGAGGACGAACAGGAGCGCGCAGATCCCCGTCGCGCGCTGCAGGACGTGCAGGGGGCCATGCGCGTGGAGGCGGCGGAGTCCCGTCTCGTCGGGGCGCACGGCGAGCCACACGCCGTAGACCGCATGGAAGGCGAGCGGAGCGAGCACGAGCGCGATCTCGAGCACCGGGCGGAGGGGGACCGCCAGCAGGCGATCCATCTGCGCGTCGAACGCGCGAGCGCCCCAGAGCGACGAGGCGTTGCTCGCGAGGTGCAGCACGAGGAACGCGCCGAGGAAGAGGAGACCGCTCGCGGAGTGGGCCTTCCGGAGGAGGAACGCCCGCCGCGACGGCTTCGCCGAAGGCGTCACGATGTCAGCCGAGGAACTCACGGGTGATCGCGCGCAGGGTATCCTCGTCGGCGTAGACCTCGTCGATGTTCGGATCGTCGAAGAAGAGGTCGACCACGGCCTTCATCGCGCGCTTCTCCGGCACGAGCGCCAAGAGCGGCTGGACGCGCTCGGCCACGTCCGCGACCGCGACGCCCTCGGCGAGCTCGAGGAGCTTCTTCTCCACGAGGAGGCCCACGAGCAGGACCGCGGGCGCTGCGACCTTCGGCGGCGGACGAACGGAGGGCGGCGGCTTCGAGCGCGCGGTGCGCTCGAGAAGCTCGACGACGCCCCCGAGCCACTTCGCGAGGCTGGTCGAGTGGCTGAAGACGAGCCCTTCGCCGACGGCCTCCAGCAGCCACACGTTCTCGGTCCGCGTGTCGATGCCGAGGAGCCAGTCGCCGTCGTCCGGCCCGCTCGCGCCCTCCCGTTCCGGGAGGTCCGCCTCGGCGCGCAGCCACATGAACGGGACGACGTGGAAGATCTCCGCGTCGTCCCCGGAAGGACGACCGAGGACGCACTCGCCGTCCCGATCGAGGTGGGCCGCCATGATCCCGGCCCGCGCGACCTCGGCGAGCGGCATGAAGCGCGCGAGGAGCGGAGCCGGCGCGATCTCCTCGAGGACCTCGAGCTCGCCCCTCAGCAGCGTCTCGAAGAGCGTGGCGCGGGGGGGCTCGCCGTCGTGCCAGGCGTAGAGCGTGTGCAGGCTCGCAGGCAACGGGACACCGAGCGCGCGCTGGCACTTCTCCACGCTCGCCGCGTCGGCCGGCGCCGGGAGCGACCGGCCGGGCGTCTTCTCGAGGGCAGCGTCGAAGCGCGCGAGGAGGGGACGGAGGGCGCTCAAGGCGGGCTGAGTATACTAGTCGCCGCCCCCGAAGTCGCCACCGCCGAAGTCGTCACCGCCGAAGTCGCCGCCGCCGCCGAAGTCCTCGGCCACGGGGGGCCCCTCCGTGTAGTTGTCGACGTACGTGTCGCTCGACGTGTCCCAGCCAGGGTGGTGCCCGTAGTCGTGGTGGTGGTGGTGGGAGAACGCATCCGCCACCACGTACCCTGCCGCGGCGCCGACGAACGCCGCGCCCATGTTGTCGACGAAGCCGCCGTGCTGCGGGAACGCCGCTTGCTGCTGCTGTGCGGCGATCTCGCGGTCGCGCTTGCGCTGGGCGGCGCCCGCGAAGGGCTCGCGGCAGGAGAGGCACGCGGGCTGGTTGTGCGGGCTCAGGCCTCCGCAGAACACGCAGCTCACGATGATCCAGCTCCGGCACGCGACGCACCTCTGCTTGCCCCAGCGGTTGGCCACGCGACAGTGCGGGCACGGGATGGCGGTGTCGGCGATCTCCTTCGAGAGCGCCGCCTTGCAGAACCTGCAATGGACAAGCTCGCCGTCGTCGGGCGCGCCACAGGAGGGACAGTGGAGGGTCGCCATCGAGGAACGAGCGTAACCAGCCCACGGCCAGAGGGCGAGGGCTCGCGTCGGGAGTTGGAGGCAAGGGTGCGAGATGTGGCCGTCTCCAGAGGGGCACAGAGCATTTTCGTGCCCGGGCGGAGCCGAGCTTCGACTACGTTGCGCGCCCGATGACCCCCCTCGAGACCATGATCGTCATCGTGCTGCTCGGGCTCCTGGGCGCCGTGGGGACGGCGGTGGCCGCGTTCGTCCTCCTGACGATCGCGCCGGCCAAGCCCAGACGCCGGGTGAGGCTCGCGTCCGTCCCCCCCGTGTTGCCGCCGGTGGAGCGGATCACGCCGCTCGCGGCGATGGGTTTCCCTCCCCCGTCGCCATCGACCGCGGATGTGCTCATCTACCCGTCGTCCGAGCGCGCGCCCGCCGCCGCTTCGGAGCGACGCCCGCCCGCGCTGCCGCCGCTGCCCCCCATCAAGCTACCGCCGGTCCCGCCGCCGGCGCGTGTCCGAACGCGGTGGGCAGGCGGCCACGCGCCGGCCGGCCGTTTCGGTTCGTACTCGACCCTCCCACTCTTCGCCGCGCCCGATGGCCCGGAGGTGGGTGCCCTGCTGCCGCCCTGCTTGCCGCCGCCTGGCTCGCGCGCCTCCGCGCCGATGGACCGGGAGTTCACCCGCGACCTGCCGCAGCCTGCGTCGTGACCGCGAACGAGGTCGCCGTGTGAAGCGGATCCTCGTCCCTCTGCCCGACGCGGACTTCGACACGACGGAGGTCGCCGTCCCGTGGAAGCTCTTCAGGCGCGTCGGCCACGAAGTGGTGTTCGCGACGGAAGAGGGCGCGACGCCGTCTTGCGACCCGCTGCTCCTCCGCGGCGTCCTGTTCGGGCAGCTCGGAGCGGAGCCCGAGCCGAGGCGCTTCTACGAGGAGCTGCGCCGGGACCGAGCCTTCGAGCGCCCCATGCGGTGGCGCGACATCGACCCCGGGACGTTCGACGCGTGTGTACTGCCCGGCGGCCACGCTCCGGGAATGAAGCAGTACCTCGGGAGCGAGGCGCTCATGGAGAAGGTCGCCGCGTTCGCCGCGACCGCCCGACCGCTCGGCGCCATCTGCCACGGCACGCTGCTCCTCGCGCGGGCGACGGATCCGGCGTCCGGAAAAAGTGTACTCTACAAGCGTCGCACGACGTGTCTGCCGGCGTACATGGAGCGGACCGCGTACTTCCTCACGGCGTGGAAGCTGGGGAGGTACTACCGCACGTACCCGGCCTACGTGGAGGAGGAGGTCCGCGCCGCGCTCGAGCGCCCCGAGCAGTTCGAGCGGGGCCCTCTCCACCTCACGACGAGGGGGACGGACACGGACGACGCGGGCGCGTTCGTCGTGGAGGACGGGAGCTACGTCTCGGCCCGCTGGCCCGGCGACGCGTACCTGTTCGCACGGAAACTCCTCGGCCGCCTCGGCTGACCGCTGGCCCAGAGGCGCGTGCCCGGAGGCGCCCCGGTGCTACAATCGGCGATCATGAAGCGCTCCGCCTTGATCGTTCCCATCCTCCTCGTCGCCGCTTGCAGCGGAGGGGTCTCCGCGATCGACGACGTCCCCGAGACCGGGACCACGGGCCCGGGCGGCGACGCCGGCGATCCCGACACCGGCACGACCGCGGATGGCGCGTCGGGCACCGACGGCTCGGGCGGTGCCGACGGCTCGGGCGGTGCCGACGGCGCGACGTCGATGGACGCCGGCCTCTTCAAGGACGCGAGCAAGACGGGCGACGGCGCCGTGACCAAGGACGCGGGCAAGAACGACCCGACCTGCCCCGCGACCTTCTCGGAGCCGCCAGGCCACTGCACCATCGGTCTCTCGTGCCGTTACGACGGCCTGGGTCGCTGCGACTGCGTCGGCTACTGCGGAGGCGTGCCACCTCCGCCCGGCGACCACTCTCGCTGGAAGTGCACCCCGCTGCGCGTCGACGGCTGTCCCGACAAGCAGCCCTTGGCGGGGGATCTGTGCAAGGTGCCGGGCAAGGCGTGCACGTACGGCTGGTGCTGCTTGCAGACGTTCACGTGCGGGGCCACGAACACGTGGACCGCCGGCCCGATGCTCTGCCCGCCCTAGCCTACAGATCCTTCGCGCACCTGAACCCGGTCATCAGCAGCTTGAACCTGCCCGGGTGGTGGACGCGGTTCGTGGCCCGCAGCCCGAACGCGTCGTAGTTGTACGCGCCCCCGCGTATCGACTTCTCGCACTCGGTCGGGATCGGGTTGGACCCGGTGAAGCCCTGCTTCCCTTCGCGGCGCAGACGGTCCTGGGCGAGCAGGATCTCGGGACAGGTCCCCGGCTCGCCCTTCGCGGCGCCGGGGCGGCGGTACGCGAGGGGATCGTAGTCGTCGGCCATCCACTCCCACACGTTGCCCGCGAGATCGTCGTGGCCGTACGGGCCCTTCCCCGCGGGACGCGAGCCGACGTCCTCCGTCCACGAGGTCGCGAACACCGCGTGTGCCGGCGTCGGAGGATCCGAGCCCCACGGATAGGGTCGCCCGTCCGCGCCGCGCACGGCCCGCTCGAACTCGGCCTCGCGGGGGAGCCGCTTCCCGAGATATTTGCAGTATGCATGGGCATCGAACCACGACACGCCGACGATGGGCTTCTCGGGCCCCTTGAAGCGGTTGCCGAACTTCTCCAGGATCGCCGGATCCGGCGGCAGACAGGCACGCGCGAGCACGGCCTCGGCGTACGCGCGCTGCGTCACCTCCGTTCGGTCGAGGTAGAAGCTCGCGAGGGTCACCGGGTGAGCGGGGCGCTCGTCCTCCTCGCCCTTCGCGTCGGCGCCCATCGAGAAGGTGCCGCCCGCGACGAGCAGCATGTCGCGTGGAGCGCTCGCGAGGATGGCGCCGGCGTCGACACCCGTCGCGGGAACAGCGCCACCTCGCTCGGTGGCAAACGTGGCGGCGACCCTCGCCTCGAGGTCGACGTCCGCGCTCGCGGCTTCGATGGCAGACGCCAGGCTGGTGTCCATGTTCGCGGCGCCGAGCCCCGCCTCGGTCGTGACCGTTCGGGGAGCGTCGACGTCCCGGCACGACGCCGGTCCGACGAGGGCCAGCGCGACGGGCCCCGGGGCGAGGAGGGCGAGGAGGGCGAGGGCTCTCGGTCGCACGGCGCGATCATGGCCGACCCGCACCCGGCACGCAAAAAATTGCCGGGACGTGGCGCCTTCCACGAAACGTGTCACAAGATCGATGGCGACGCCCCCTCTCGAGCCCAGCCCGCGCGACGTCGTGGCATCGAGAAGCATTGACGGATCGGGGGGTCGAGGGCTAGGGTGCGCGCGCTTTTCCCGTGGATCACGAACGGGGTAGCTTGGAGGTCGGCAATGTCGAAGAAGGTCATCGGTCTGGTTTCATTCGTCGGCATCGCAGGCATGGCGGCCTTCATGGGCTGCAGCGCCGCAACCACCGTCACGGCCACGGACGCCGGCCCGGCAGCCACCACGGACTCGGGCAAGCTCGTGGGCGACTCGGGCAAGACGGACAGCGGCTCGTCGAGCAGCGCCGACACGGGCCCCGCGACCTGCTACGACGAGAAGGGGGCGATCAAGATCCCCGCCGCCACGGGCAAGGCTGGCCAGAACGTGTGCAACACGGCCCAGATCACGGGCTTCTACACCGCGTGCCTCGACGCGAAGGCCACGGTGGCGACCTGCGAGGCCTACTCCAAGGTCCCCGCGAACGCGGCCTGCCTCGGGTGCATCGAGGGCTACTTCCCGGACGGCGGCATCAGCCCGCACTACCCCGTCCTCCTCCCCGGCGACGCCGAAGAGGAGACGGTCTACGCCAACGATGTCACCTGCGGCTACCTCCTCATCAAGAAGCCAGAGTGCGTCCAGCGCGCCGTCGACTCGTTCGTGTGCGTCGTGTCCGCCTGCTCCACCTGCGGGGACGCGGACTTCGACGCCTGCATCGAGGAGGCCGAGAAGGGGATCTGCAAGGACGTCGTCGAGACCAAGGCGTGTGTCGACGCGTACGCGGCGGCGGAGACGCAGATCGACGCGGTCTGCGGCGGCGCCGACTTCGACACCGCCTACAACAAGGTGGCCGCGTTCCTCTGTGGCCCGCCGCGGGACGGCGGCTGAGCCGGCGGCCACCATGAAGCTCGTCGCGCTCCTCGTGATGGGCGCGTCGCTGGCGGGCTGCACCGGCTGCGAGGACAAGGGGGCTGCACCCGCGAACGCGGACATCCCCGACCCCGCCTCGCTGACCGTCGCGGCGGACGGCTCCGTGCCGCGATCTCACCAGAAGACGCGCATGGTGCGGCCGCGCATGCCGCGCGTCGTCCAGCCCAAGCAGGCTCCATGAGGCGGGTCGTCGCCTTCTTCTCGGCGGCGGCGATCACGGGCCTCGTCGGCGTGTCGGCGTGCAGCTCGGCGGGGGGCGTCGCCGCCGGGGACGCGGGGGGCGCGACGGGAGGCGAGGGCGGAAGGCCGCTGGACGCGGGCAAGGGCTCGACGGGGCCCGGCGTCACGGGAAAGGTCTGCACGACCGACAAGGACTGCACCGGGGGCGTTTGCTCGAGCGGCTACTTCGACCGCGGCACGCTCAACCCGACGGCCTACTGCATGATGGAGCAGTGCGACATCACGGATCCGACGGCCGTGGAGTCCTGTGATCAGGACCGCGGGATCTGCATGGGGATCGCCAACCGACCGGCGGGAAAGGGGCTGTGCTTCGCCGGCTGCCAGTTCAACCAGGCCGGCATCTCCGAGATCGGTCGCTGCCCCGGCAAGAACGACTGCCAGCCCATCGGCTACGCGCTCGACGAACAGAACAAGCCTCTCGGCGTGGGCATCTGCTACGGCGGCTGCGGCTCCGATGCCGACTGCACGAGCGGCGACAAGTGCCAGGTCGAGCGCCGGCTGTGCGTGAGGACGCTCGAGACGTTCAGCAAGGCGAACGGCGAGGCGTGCACCGAAGCCGACGACAAGGCCGGCAAGTGCGACTGCCTCCTCGCGTCGAAGGGGCCGAACGCGGGCAAGGGCTACTGCTCCACGACGTGCCTCACGGGTGGGACCGCTTGCCCCGCGGGCTTCCTGTGCAGCTCGGCCTCCCCCTCGAGCGACTCGTCGAGCCCGCCGAAGCCGCTGTTCACCGCGGAGATCCCGGGGATCGGCGGCCGCTGCCTCAAGCCTTGCGCCGCGCAGGCCGACTGCGACGCGATCAGCACGAAGTGCCGCGAGGTCGCGGGCGGGAAGTTCTGCCTTCCTTCCAGCACCTAGAGCAGCGCACCCCGGGCTTGGATCTCGAGGTGCCCCAGGAGGGTGGTATACGGACGGCGTGATCGAGGCCGAGCACCTGGTGAAGCGGTACGGGCCGAAGCTCGCCGTCGACGACGTGTCGTTCTCGATCCCGAAGGGCAAGATCGCCGGCTTCGTCGGCCCGAACGGCGCCGGCAAGACGACCACGCTGCGGATCGTCGCGGGCTTCCTGGGAATGACCTCGGGACGGGTCACCCTCGCCGGACACGACGTGGAGGGCGATCCGCTCCGCGCGAAGCGCGCCCTCGGGTACATGCCCGAGACGGTGCCGCTCTACCCCGAGATGCGCGTCGGGGAGTACCTCGCCTTCCGGGCCGACCTGAAGGGCGTGGCCCGGAAGGAGCGGGCGAGCGCCATCGAGCGCGCGGCACGGAAGGCCGGCGTCCATGACGTCCTCGGGCAGCGGATCGGCACGCTGTCGAAGGGGTACCGGCAGCGCACCGGGCTCGCGGACGCGCTGGTCGCCGATCCGCCGAGCCTCGTCCTCGACGAGCCGACCGCGGGGCTCGATCCGAACCAGATCAAGGAGGTCCGCGAGCTCGTCCGCGCCCTCGGCGACGGGCACACCGTGCTCCTCTCGACGCACATCCTGAGCGAGGTCGAGGCCACGTGCGACGCGATCCTCGTCCTCGCCGGGGGGAAGCTCGTCGCGCAAGGGACGCAGGAGGAGATCGCACGGAAGCGGCGCTCGTTCTCGGTGGACTTCACCGTGCGCGGAGATCCGGAGCAGGCGGCGGCGATCCTGGCCGCGCGGGAGGGGGTCGCCCGGGTGAGACGCGGCGGGGAGACGGATGCAATCTGCACCTTTCGCTGCACGTGGCGCCGCACGCTCCCCGACGAGGAGGTCGCCCTGGCCACCGAGGCCTGCACACGTGCGCTCCTCGAGGCGGGGCTCCACGTCCGGGCGGTCCACCGCACGACGAGCTCGCTCGAGGATGTGTTCGGCGAGCTGACACGCGCCGACGACGCGCCGACCGGAGAGGGCGACGCGTGAGCGGCTTCGTCCCCATCCTCAAGCGGGAGCTCCTCGTGTTCTTCGTGACGCCGCTCGCGTGGGTGCTGGTCACCGTGTTCCTGCTCGTCCAGGGGATGCACTTCTTCCTGATCGTGGATCACTTCTCGAGCCAGCCGGCGACCGTCGCCGTCCAGTCGCCCCTGCAGGCGTTCTTCGGAAACACGGTGCTCCTGTACCTCGTGCTGTTCCTGCTCGTCCCCCCCCTCACGATGCGGCTCTTCGCGGAGGAGCGCCGGAGCGGGACGATCGAGGCGCTGCTCACGACCCCCGTGTCGCCCGCCGCGGTGGTCCTCGCGAAGTACACGGCCGCGCTCGTCGCGTACGCGTTCATGTGGGCACCCACGGCGCTGTACGTCGTCATCCTCCGGCGCACCGGCGACGTCGACCTCCGCGTCGTGGGCGCCACCTACGCGGGGATCCTCGGGATCGGCGCGGCGTACCTCTCGATCGGCCTGTTCGCGAGCGCCGTCACGCGGAGCCAGTTCATCGCGTTCCTGCTCACGGCCGCGGTGATGCTCGCCCTCTTCGTCGTCGGCATCGGCGAGTTCGTCGCGCGCGAGGGGAGCACCATGCACGCGATCGCCACCCATGTCTCGGTCTGGGCGCACATGAACGAGCTCGCGAGCGGGGTCGTCGACTCGCGGCGCCTCGTGTTCTACGGCACGCTCACAGCCGTGCCGCTGTTCGCGACCACGCGCCTCGTCGACGCGTGGCGCTGGAGCGGCACGTGAGCCGCATGTCCGCGTGGAAGACGAGCTCGCTCGTCGGCGTCGCGGCGGCGATCGTCGCCGCGATCCTGCTCAACGTGCTCGCGGAGCGTCGCTTCACGCGCTGGGACGCCACCCTCGCGAAGCGGTGGACCCTCTCGGTCGCCACGCGCGACACCGTTCGATCGCTGCCCGAGCCGGCCACGATATGGGTGCTACTCGCGCCGGGGGATCCGCTCGGGCAGGGGATCCGCCAGCTCCTCACCGCGTACGAGGCGGAGAGCCAGCGGATCGTGGTCAGGTACATCGATCCCGATCGCGATCCGCTCGGCTTCGAGGACGCGCGGCGCCGCTTCGGCATCGAGGCGGGGCGCACGGCGGACGGGCGCGTGGTGATGGACGCGGCCATCGTGGTGACGATGGGCGACCGCAGGTGGTTCATCACCACGCAGGATCTCCTCGAGGTGAGTGAGGAGGACAAGGGCCGGATCCGGCGCCACGAGGAGCAAGCCCTCACGCACGCCCTGCGCAGCGTCCAGGGGGGGGAGAAGGTGCAGGTCTGCTTCACCGAGGGGCACGGCGAGCTCTCGATCGAGGACGGGAGCGATCTCGGCGCGGGCCACCTGAGGGACATCCTGGAGAAGGACAACTACGCGCCCCGGCGCGTGGACCTTGGGCACGGCGCCGATCCCCTCGCGAGCTGTGGCGTCGTCGTGGTGGCGGGACCGAGGAGCCCGTTCTCCCCGACCGAGGACGAGCGCCTCGCCGCGTGGCTCACGAAGGGCGGGAGCGTGCTCTACGCGGCGAGCCCCGTGCGGGCGCCCGGCAAGTCCACCTTCGGCAGCGACGGCCTCGCCGCGTCCCTCGCCGCGTTCGGGATCTTCGCGGACGACGCGATGGTCGTGGAGCGCGATCCGGAGCGGATCCTCGAGTCCGAGGGCGTGGGCGTCCTCGCGGAGGCGCGCCCGCACGGCATCACCGCCGGGCTCGTCGGGGAGCGAGAGAAGACGCTCGTCCCGCGGATCCGCGTGAAGGCCGCGCGGCCTCTCTCGCGCGTGCCGGGCGACGTCGTCGCCGCGGATCTCGTGGTGACGGGGGCGCGTGCCTTTGCGATCCGCGACGTGCGACCTCGCCCCGAGGCCGCGACGGGAGACCGCGACGGGCCCTTCTCGATCGCCCTCGCGAGCGAGCGGCCGCGCGTCTCGCCCTCCGTCGCGCACGGACCGCGACTCGTGGCGCTCGGGAGCACGGGGTTCCTCTCCCACGCCGCATGGCAGGAGCCGCTGGCGGATCGCGGCGCGGCGCTGGTGACCGAGAACGCCCTGTCCTGGCTCACGTCGCGCCCCCGCGTCGTGGACATCCCCGAGCGCGCCGCCGTCCCCGCGGGCATGCGCCTCACCGAGGCGTCCCGTCGCGAGGTGCGCGACTACGTCGTGTTCTACATGCCGGCGGCGGCCCTGCTCCTCGGACTCGCGGTGGCGTTTCGCCGGCGGAGCACGGAGGGGCGATCGCCGGCGCCACGATGATCCGCGAGCACGGCGTGACCGCGGCGCTCGTCCTCGTCGCGGCCGGCCTGGCCGTCGCCCTCGTGGTGGACAGGGGGCGGCCCACCGACACCGAGCGCCAGCTCCGGGGCGCGAGGCTGATCGAGGCGTGGCGCCGCGAGGAGATCAGCGCCCTCGAGATCGAGGTCGCGGGGCGCGCCATGCGGGTCGAGCGGACGCGAGACCCGAGCGCCGGGCGCGCGTGGCGCATGACCGCGCCGGTCGAGGGGGGGTGCGACGCCTCGGTCGTCGACCGGACCCTCGCCGCGCTGGAGAACGCGCGCAAGCTGCGCGACGTGACGCCGGGCTCCCCGACGGGTCTCGAGGGGCCGCGCGCGCGCGGCACGCTCACCATGGGGGGCTCCAGGGTTCGCTTCCTCGTCGGCGGCCCCGCGCCGACGCCCGAAGGGTCCGCGTACTTCCAGATCGAAGGCGGGCCCGCGGTCGTCGTCTCGCGCGATCTCGCGACGGAGGTCACGAAGGACCCCGACGCCTACCGCGAGCACGAGCTCGCCACGCTCCTGCCGAAGGACGTCGCGCGGGTCACGGTCACCGGTGCGCTCGGCGAGCTGACGCTCGCGCGACGCGGCGCGGGGTGGGTCTCCGGACCCGATCGGATCCGCGTGGCCCGGCGGGCCGCCGACCGGGTGTGGCACGGCTACGCCGATCTCCGCGTCGAGTCGTTCCTCCCCTCGCCACCCGCGACCGAGACGTCACGCATCGAGATCGCGCCCGAGCGCGGAGATCCGGTGCGGATCCGCGTGGGCTCCGAGTGCACGGACACGACGCAGGTCGCGGTCGAGCGTCAGCTGGGCGGGCGTGGGCTCGCGGCGTGCGTCCCGCGCGGCGCGATCTCTGCGTTCACGGTCCCGGAGGCCGAGCGGATCGATCGCAGGCTGTTTCACGCGCGCCCGGACGAGCTGATCGAGATCACGCTGGTCTCTGGCGCCGAGCGGCTCGAGCTCGCGCGAAAGGAGGTCGGCTTCCGCATGCGCGCCCCCACGGCGCGGGATCTCGACGCGAGAGAGGTCGACCTCGTGACCCTGGAGCTCGCCGGGCTCTTCTCCGCGGAGGCGCGGGCCACGTCGGCGAAGGGGCGCACGTCGCCGGAGGTCGGGCGCATCGTCGTCCACGCGGAGGCGAGCGACGAGACCGTCGTCATCCACGCGGACGGCTGGGTGCGCCGCGAGGACGACGGGGCCTGGCTCGATCTCCCGCTCGATCGCGCCGCGACGGAGAAGGCGGGACTCCTCCCGTGGTCGCCGCGCGGGGGCGGTGACGGGGGCGCGGCGAGGTGACATGATGGGGTCCCCCACGGGAGCGCGTTGCTGTATCCTCCACGGATGAAGGCCCACGTCTCCGCCGCGGTGCTGGCCGCCCTCGGCGCGCTGTCCACGCCCGCGCTCGCGCACATCGTCCTCGTCAGCCCGCCTCCCCGCGACGTCGGCCTTCCGGGCGCCGACTCCCACAAGAAGGCGCCTTGCGGCGGCGTCGCGCGTTCGAAGAAGTACACGAAGTACGCGCCCGGGGCGACGGTGAAGGTGGACTTCACCGAGACGGTCGATCACCGCGGCTGCTTCCAGGTCGGTTTCTCGGAGGCAGGCGACGCGAATTTCACGATCCTGCCGGGCTCGCAGACCGACGACCCCGCGGGCGACGCCGTGCCCAAGGCGCGCAGCATCACCGTCGCGCTCCCCACGAAGGAGTGCAAGCAGTGCACGCTACAGCTCCGGCAGCTGATGCTCGGGGCGGCCTGCGTGTCGAACCAGACGCCGGGCGCGACCGACACGTACTACAGCTGCGCGGACATCTGCATCGGCACCGACTGCCCGATCATCCCGCCCGAGGACGCAGGCGCGTCGTCGAGCGGCGGCGGCGACAGCGGCGTATCGACGACGCCGGTGCCGCCCACGAACCCGACGGAGCGCGCGTCGTCGTCGAGCGGGGGCACGTCGTCCGGAGGGGTCCCCCGGCTGGACGGGGGCAAGGGGCGCGACTGCGCCGTCGGCTGGGGCGGGCCCGCGGGCGAGTCGCTCGCGGCCGTGGGGCTGTTCGCCTTGCTCGCGGCGGCGCGGCGGCGTCGGCGCCCGCGGTGAAGCGGCGCCTACATCGCGCTGCCGGGGGAGGGCACCGATCCGCTCGCGGTGTGACGTGCATCCCGGAGCGCCACGTCCGACACGATGCGCCCGTCCTTCATCTGGACGCGCCGCGAGCAGCGCGCGGCGAACTCCTCCGCGTGCGTGACCATGACCACGGTGAGGCCGCGCGCGACGAGACCCTCGAACGCCTGCATCACGGCCTCGCCGTTCTTCGAGTCGAGGTTGCCCGTGGGCTCGTCGGCGAGGAGGATCGTGGGACGGTTCGCGAGCGCACGGGCGATGCTGACGCGCTGCTGCTGTCCGCCGGAGAGCTGGTGCGGCTTGCGCCTCGCGAGCTCGGAGAGGCCGACCTGCTCGAGGGCCTCGCCGGCGCTCGCGCGCGCCGCGTCGCGGTCACGCGTGCGGCGCTGATACGGGAGCATCGCGTTCTCGAGGACCGTGAATTCGGGGAGGAGGAAGTGGAACTGGAACACGAACCCGAGCTTCGCGGCGCGGAGGCGGGCCCGGTCGTCGTCGTCGAGGAGGGTCGCGTCCTGGCCGTCGATGAGGATCTGCCCCGCCGTCGGCTTGTCGAGCGCGCCGAGGAGGTAGAGGAGCGTGCTCTTGCCGGATCCCGACATCCCCGTGAGCGCGACGAACTCGCCGGGGTGCACCGCGAGATCGATCCCGTCGAGGATGCGCGCCGTGACGGCGCCGTTCGACAGATCGCGGACGACGGCGCGCGCCTCGAGGATCGGCGCGCTCATCCGATCTGTCCCCGGAGCACGTCGACGGGCTCGACGCGCGCGGCGCGGAGGGCCGGCAAGAGGCTCGCGACCAGGCCGAGACCGAGCGCGAAGACGAGCGACCACGCGTAGAGCTGGGGCTCCTCGAGGATCGGCCAGCCCTCCGACTTCACCATCGCCTCGAAGTGCGTCTTCTGCCGCCCGAGCCAGTCGAGGAAGAGGCGCGCCCCGGCCATGCCCACGGCGGCTCCGAGGAGGGCCAGGATCGCGCCCTGCGACAGGAACACCACGAGGATGTCGCGCCTGAGGAAGCCGTAGCTCCGCATGATCGCGATGTCGCGCGTCTTCTGCAGCACGATCATGATCTGGATCGCGAGGATGCCGAAGCCCCCCACGAGGAGGATCGCGCCGATGACCATGGTCGTGATCGTGCGCTGCTGCACGAAGAGTCCGAGGAAGTTCGCGTTCTGCTCCTGCCAGCTCTCCGCGTCGTACCCGAGGATCCGCTCCACGCGCTCGGTCATGGCCGGCGCGTCGTCCGGATCGGTCACCCTGAGGTCGATCCGACTGACCACGTCGGGTCGCCCGAGGATCGTCTGGGCGCTCGCGAGCGGGACGTAGACGCGGACGTTGTCGATCGGCGGGATGTTGCTGTCGCAGATGGCGGCGACGTGCAGGGTCATGCGGTTCCCGCGCGGCCCGGAGAGGAGCACGGTGTCGGCGACCTTCGCGCCCGTGCGCGCGGCCACCCCGGAGCCGAGCATGACGACGTCCGAGCCGGTCGAGAAGGCGCGGTAGCTGCCGGTGGTCACGTACTGCCGGAGCGGCGTCACGCGGTCCTGGCGCGTGGGCGAGATGCCGCGTACCTCGACCGGGTACTCCTTCCCGCCGTAGACCACGATGCCGGAGCCACCCACCGAGGGCGCGGCGGCGACGACGCCCGGGAGCTTCTCGAGCATCCGCACCGTCTCGTCGGGGCGGCGGACGCGGGTCTGCCGGTCCGAGGGGTTCTCGTGCGACACGCGCGTGGCCACGAGCGCGTCCTCGAAGCGCGCGAGCATGGGGGGCTCGTGGCGGAGCTCCTTGTCGAGCACGGTGACGTGCGCGCTCGCCTTGGTCATGTTGGTCAGGAACTTCCCCTGGAGCCCGCGCATGACGGCGCTGATGACGATGAGCATGAGCACGCCGAGCGCGACGCCCGCGATCGCGGTCGCGTTGAGGCCGCGCCGCGCCCAGAGCTGCCTGAGCGCCACGAAGAGGAGCAGGCCCACGCCTACCTCAACCCCGTCTGCGCGACCTGGCTCGTCGACGGCGTGGCGGCGAGGCGGTCCTGCTCCTTCCTGGTGACCGAGACGCGGCGACCCTCGCGCAGCTTGTCGGCCCCGGAGACGACGACGAGATCGCCGTCGGCGAGGCCCGTCGTGATCTCCGCGCGCAGGAGATCGTGGATGCCCACCGCGACCTCCACCCGGTGGGCGCGACCGTCCGTCACCGTCCACACCTTGCCTGCCTCGATGGCGTCGGCCGGCGCGAGGAGGACGTTCGGCTTCTCGCCGGTGATGATGTTGAGCTCCGCGCTCATGCCGCTCCGGAGGCCCTCGGGCGGCGCGTCGAAGCGCGCCTTGACGACGAACGCCTTCTTCTCCCGGTTCGCGTCGGGGAAGATCTCGAGCACCTTCGCCCCGAAGACCTTGCCCGGGAACGCGAGCATCGTGACGGCGCACTTCGATGCCGCGGCGCCGTCCTTCACGCGCGCGATGTCGGCCTCGTCGACGAACGCCTCGAGCTCGAGGACACGCGTATCGCCGAGGCGGAGGAGCGGCTGGTTGACGGCCACGACCTCGCCGTCGTCGACGCGGCGGACGAGGACCACGCCGTCCATCGGCGCGCGGACCTCGGCGTCGGCGACGCGCGAGGACACCGAGCTCACGTTCGCCGCCTGCCGCTGCGCGTTGGCGGAGAGGTCGATCGTGATGGATCGCTCCTGCGCGAGGTTGGCGTCGAGCTGGCTCTCGAGCGCCTTCGCGCGTGCCTCGTACCGCTCGGTCTCGGCCTTCGCCACGGAGCCGCTCGCGAGGAGCCCGCGCGAGCGTTCGAGGTCGGCCTTCGCCTGCGCGAGGTCGGTCGAGATCCCCGCGCGCGCGGCGCGGAGCGCGGCCACCTGCGGCGACGTGGGCGCGGCCTGCTGGGACGCTGCCGAGAGATCGGCGCGGGCGCGGGCCAGATCGTACTCGAGGGTGGGGCTCTCGACGCGCGCGAGGAGCTCGCCCTTCTCGACCCTCTTGCCCTCGCGCACGAGGAGGCGGACGGTCCCCGCGAGCTTGGACTTGAGGTTCACGTTCACGGTGGGCTCGACCGTGGCGGTCGCGTAGACGGCGTCGACGGCGACGCCGCGCGCGACGGGGACGGCGACGACCGGGACAGGGGCGAAGGAGCGGTAGCCCAGGACGGAGGCGAGGGTCAACGGGACGAGGAGCAGGGGGAGCACGCGGAGGAGGCGTTTCGTCTGCATGTCCGTGCGACGGTTGTAGCGCGTCCACGGCCCGCTGTCCGCTCGGGAGGGGTGGCGCGCGATGCGGCACGCGCCCCGCCTCGCTCTCCCTGGCAGGCCGGTGTTTTTCGCGCCCACCGCGGGGCTGCGGCGGTCGACCCGCTGCTGCTCCCTGCTCCCTGCTGCCGCTCGTGCTCCGGCGCGTCCCCCCGGCACGTGCACGGGGACGATGCTCCAGGCGCACACGTTCGAGCCGCGACGGCGGTGGACATCTCCATCCGCGACAGGATGCGCGTCTTCGACGGTGACAACGTGCGGATCGAGGCGACCCATCACGCAGATGAAAACCTCGAGGGGGTCCGTACTCCCGACCGCGCGTCGACGCCGGGAGCGGGCGCCGGTCATCGCTTGCGCGCCGTGATCGACGACGATACCGTCGAACGGGTGTCGGCCGCGAAGGAACCTCCCGTCAGCATGCTGAGGGCAGGTGAGGTCTTCCACGTCCACCACGAGGTGGTGTCGTGCACGAATGCCGGGGGCATGGGGGCCCTGTACGAGGTCATCGATCACCGGACGCACGCCGGCGCGCGCTGAAACTGATGCTCCCCAGCGTCGTCAGCGATCCGGAGCTCCGGGCGAGGTTCCGGCAGGAGGCGACCGTCACGTCAGAGATCCACAGCGAACACATCGTGGAGACCTTCGACGCGGGCGTCGACGCCGCGACGGGGACCGCGTTCCTGGTCATGGAGCTGCTCGTGGGGGAAGATCTCGGGGCGGTGCTCGAGAAGCATGGCCCCGTGCCCGCCGGGGACGCCGTCGCCCTCCTCCTCTTCGCCCCTGTCCGCCAGGGACTCACCGCGGCGGGGAAGAACTTCTCGCGGGCGGAGCATCCACGGCAAGCCGATTGCGACGTGCCATCGCGAGCTCGAGCCCCGCGAGCGCGACGTGCACGGCGGTCGCGATGGCGCCAGGGAGCTCGGCGTCGATCCCGCGGTAGAACCCCCAGTGGGTGACGTTGACGGTGGCGAGCACGATGTGCGTGACCGCGGCGAGCACGCTCCAGGGCCAGGTGATGACCAGGGTCGAGGCTTGGCGGAGAAAGAGGCCCACGATCGTCGCCAGGAGGAAGGCCTCCAGGAAACCGATCGACGCGATCGGGACCTCATGGAGGAAACGAAGCGGACCGACCGCCGCGAAACGTCCAGCGAGCACCGCGGCCACGAACGCGCTGCTCCCGACACAGAGGACCGTACCGTGGATGCGAAGGGTCCGGTTCTCGAGCGGCTCTGTCGATCGTTGGGTTCCCATCATGGTTCCCGGATCACGCCCGGAAGAGGGCCTCGATGGCCTTCGCGTCCGGGACATCGTCGAAGCGGAGGTCCACGAGGTCCGCCCGGGCCTTGCCGAGGCCGCGCTCGATGCCGTGGACGATCTGCGGCAACGCCCATGCCTTCGTGGTGGTGAGGACCTTGTACATCTCGTCGGGCGTCTCGACGTTCGTGCGGGAAAGCTCGAGCTTGATGAGCGACGCCGCGGTCGCGTCGATCGCGATCCGATCCTTCGAGGCCATCACGAGCCCGGGGGTCGTCGCGACGCGGTCGCCGAGCAGGCCCTCGGGGCCGCCGCTGATGAGCGCCGTCTGCGCGTCGAGGATCACCATCGTCGGGGAGAAGGCCTGGTTCAGGATCGCGACATCGCGACCGAGGCGATCGGGATCACCCACGTTGAAATGCAGCGCGTCGCGCGAGTCGTCTCCGATCGCCCCGATGAGGTTCTTCATCGAGAGCGAGAAGGCAGCCCATCGGTGGTTCTTGCACACGGGCAGATCGATGAAGTGATCCGACTCGAGGATGCGCCGCATCGCCAGGAAGCCGCCCTTCGCGCCCCACGTCTCCTCGTACCTGGGCGGCTTCACGAGCACCCACTCGTGCGGCGCTGCCGCGGGTTTCGGCGCCTCGAACACCTCGTCCGCGCCCGCTTCGAGCGCCGCGTCCCGAAGCCCGGCGCGCTCGAACACGAAGCTCGTCTCGAAGATCCGCGCCGACCTGTCGCCCACGGTGACCCGCGCCCCGCGCGCCTTCATCGCCCGCACCACCGCCTGTATCATCGCGACGCTCGTGATGATCCCGGGGAGGTTGGACACCTGACCGTGAACCGCGTTCGGCTTGATGAAGACCCTGGAGCCGGCCCTGATCTCGCCGAGGCCCCCCGCGAGGGCGATGGCCCGCTCCACCGCGTCGTCGAGCTTCGGACGGCGAACGACCGCGACGGCCGCCCTGCCCTCCGGGATCGCCACCGCGCCAAGGTCCAGCTTCTTCCGCGCCGGCTCTTCGGAGCCTCCGCCGCAGCCGGTACCGACGGTCACCGCGGCGCCGAGCGTCTGGAGGAAGTGCCTGCGATCGATCGGGGCTAGGTCCGCCCGTGACGTCGAGCGTCCGCCGGCTGAGGTCATCGTTCCGTCGTAGCTGGGGTCTCGCGCGCCGGCAACGGGCGGTTCGCTCGTCAGGATGTCGACGTGCGAGAGCATCGAGTTCAGGGCGGCGGTCATGACAACGCCGCCCGGATCCGCTACGGTCGATGCGTCATGAAGCCGACGGCGCTCCTCCTCGCCCTCGCCTGGGTCCTCGCCAGCTCGTTCGGGTTCGGCGGATCGTCTCTCGAGTGGAACGTGAAGGGCGTGGGCCCCGCGTAGGGGCGTGGCGAATGAATCGCATCGCGATCGCAGCGACGGCCGTGCTCGGGTGCCTCGCGTGCGGGGCGCCGACGCGGTCCTCGCCTGCGAGCGCGCCGCCAAGGTCGTCGGTGCTCGAGACGGCACCGGCGCCGCCGACCGACAAGCCGCCGCCGGCCGACAAGCCGCCGGCGACCGACAAGCCGCCGCCACAGCCGCCTGACAAGCCTCCCCCGCCGCCTGACGAGCCTCCCCCGCCGCCGGACACGCCGGCGCCGCCCGTAAAGCCTGCGCCGACCGACAAACCCAGCATCGACGACCTGCTCTCCAGCGCCCTGGCGCAACCAAAGGGGGGCGCGTCGCCGCCGGGGACCGGCGGCTCCGATCGTCCGTTCGATCGCGGCCAGGCCTTGCGCGCGTTCCGCGCGGTCCGTCTCGACTCGTGCGTGAAGGCGGGCGGCCCGAAGGGCTCCGGCCACGTGACCGTGGCGTTCGCGCCGGACGGCACCGTAGCGTCGGCCGAGGTTGACCAGCCCCCGTTCGCGGGCACGAGCGCGGGTACGTGCATCGCAGATCGTTACCGGAAGATGAGGGTGCCGCCGTTCACGGGCAAACCGATGATCGTCGGGATGCCCTTCACCCTGGGGGACGTCGACGGCCGCTGAACGTCAGGCAGAGCCCGCGCCTCGTCTCGCTCTCCCGGTCGCCGTCTGACGGCATCCCCCGGCGAGCCATCGTGGCAGGTTCGACACGCGACGGGCCCGCCGCCCTTTCCCTACGTCGGACACGGGAGCGGGTTGCCGGCGAGCGACGCGCTGGTGGTGTACGTCACGTTCGCGGACGAGCCGGGCGTGATGCCGGCTCCGCCCTTCCCGATGGAGACGGAGGGCGAGTTGATGGCCCTCGCGACGCCGTCGTCCATGTCGAGCTTGCCGCCGTCCCTTGCGCTGACGTTTCTGCTGCGCTCCGACCTTGCCGCCAAGGGCGCGTTCAGTGGACGATCCGCCTCGCGCAGATGACGACGCGGACCCTTCGGCGTACGCTCGCGGGAATGGACGCGTCGCGGCGGCTTCCTTTCCACCTTTCTGGCCTCGCCTCGGGCGCGTACACGTTGCGTGAAGCATGATCCCGGCGGCTCCGCTCCGAGTGCTCATCGTCGAGGACTCTCCGCTGGACGCGGACCTCCTCGTACGCGAGCTCCGCCGCGGCGGCCTCGACGTGGTCTGCGAGCGCGTCGACACCAGGGAGGGCATGGCAGCGGCGCTGGACGGCGGCGCGTGGGACGTCGTCGTGTCGGACTACTCCATGCCACGCTTCAGCGCGCCGCTGGCCCTCGGCCTCGTGAAGGAGCGAGGCCTCGACATCCCGTTCATCATCGTCTCGGGCGTCATCGCGGAGGACACCGCGGTCGAGGCGATGCGGAGCGGTGCGCACGACTTCATGGCGAAGGGAAAGCTCGCCCGGCTCATCCCGGCGATACAGCGGGAGCTCCGCGACGCGGCGCTCCGGGCCGAGCGCGGGCGCATGCAGGCGGAGTTCGACCGGGAGAACCGCCGCATGCGAGAGGAGGTTCTCCGGTCCGAGCTCCTCGCGACCGAGGCTCGTGCCGCACGGGAGCTCGCCGAGACGCGCTCGGCGCTCCTGTTCGACATCGAACAGAAGCACGAGGCGCTCAAGGCAGCGCAGAGCCAGCTCGTACAGGCCGAGAAGCTCGCCGCGCTCGGGCAGACCGTCGCGGGGGTCGCCCACGAGATCAACAACCCGCTCGCGTTCGTCACCAACAACCTGGCCGTCCTCCAGCGCGACGCGAGCGCGCTCCGCGAGGTCGTTGCCCTCTACCGGGAGGCCGATCGCGTGCCCGACGGGGAGAAGGACGCCGTCCGCGCCCGGATCCGCACGCTGGATGAACGCTTCGACCTCGAATACACGCTCGGCAACCTCGACGCCCTCATCGTGCGCTCGCGCGAGGGCCTCCAGCGCATCCGGCAGATCGTGTCCGATCTCAGGGAGTTCGCGCGGCTCGACGAGGGCGATCTCCAGCCCGCCGACCTGAACGCGGGCATCGAGTCCACGCTGCGCATCCTCGGCGGGGCCGCCAAGCGAAAGGGGGTCGACGTCGTCGTCGACCTCGGTGAGCTGCCCACCGTCTCGTGCCACCCGGCGAAGCTCAACCAGGTCGTCATGAACCTGGTCAACAACGCGCTCCAGGCCTGTTCGCCGGGCGGCCACGTCACCGTGTCCACGCGCCGGGACGGCGACGTGGTCTTGATCCGTGTCGTGGACGACGGGGCCGGGATCCCGGAGGCGATCCGGGCCAAGATCTTCGACCCCTTCTTCACGACCAAGAAGCAGGGCGAGGGCATCGGACTCGGACTCAGCATCAGCTACGGGATCGTCCGCGATCACGGAGGCCGGATCGAGGTCGAGGCGTCGTCCGGCGCGGGCACCGCGTTCCTGGTGACGCTCCCGCTCGCGGCCAAGCCCCCTGCGTCAGGAGCCTGAGGCGGCGAGAGGAGGCTCGCACTCGATCGCCATGTGGTGGAGCGCCCAGCGGCACGCGGCACGCACGGAGAGGTCCGCGTCCGCGAGGCCCTCGACCAGGGCCCGCCTGTGAGCCGGGTTGGCGCTCCCGAGTTTCGCGATGGCGAGCGCGGCGTTGCGGCGAACGACCGGCGCCAGCGTGGGCCTCCGCACGAGCGCCGCGGCGGCGGCCTCGAAGGCGCTGCGGTTCAGGCCTGGGTGCACGCGCTGGAGCCGGTAGAGGCTGTTCTCCAGGGCCAGGGTCGTCGCGTCCTCCTGCCGCAGGATCCGGAGGTCGTGGCGCAACGCCTCCTGTGAGTATCCGTCCGGGTCCATGACCTTCTGGCGCGCCAGATCCAGCGCCGCGAGGAGCGCGGCGAACACGGGCGAGAGCCCGTTCGGGACGTCCTTCTGGACCTGCTGGAGCATCTGGCGCTGCTCGACGACCTGCCGAGCCGTGAGATTTCCCCCGTCCGCGTCCGCGAGCAGCTCCTTGAGCTTGTCGTCGAGCAGGCTTCGCAGGCGGTGGACGGACGTGCCCTCCGCGAAGAACTCCGCGCCGAGCCCGTCGTCGACGAGCGAGAGGAGCTGGCCCTTTCGCGCCCGCACGGCGCGCGAGAGGCCGCGCACCAGCTCTATGGGCGGGACCGCGTGCCGGGACGCGACGAGCTCGTTCATCAACCATCGCATGTTGCTTCGCGCGAGGTCCTCGAGGATTGCTATCGCGAAGGCGCGCGTCTCCTCGAGGTCGAGCGGCGGGCCCGAGAGACCCGAGCGGAGAAGCTCGAGCGCCCAGCCCGCGTCGAGGCCCGGGCCGAACGGCGCCAGCGCGGCCCGGATCCTGTCCTCGACGAGGGCGCGCGACACCCGCCGCTTGGTGAGCTCGCGAAAGAGGGCCTCGAGGGTCGATCCTCGGACCCCGCCCCAGTTCAAGGCCTGCCCCGGCAGGTACAGGATGCCCCGACCGTGGAGGAGGACCTCGACGCGGGGGGCGACGGCGTTGTTCGCGCCCTCCGCCACCAGGCGCACGCGCAGCCTCGACGCGACGGCCTCGGTGATGACGTTCGGGATGGCGGCGGGGATGAAGATGTCCGCCTCCTCCAGCACGAGCTCCTCGATCGCCGTTCCCCGGAACTCCGGGCGCGCGCGGTCGGCGTCGCTCGGGCGTGCGAGCCAGAGTGCGTCCACGGGCCCCTGGTGCTCCGCGATCGACCGTCGGCTCGCGCGGAGTTCCAGGAGGGCGCGCACGTCGAGGCCCTCCTTGCGCACGAGCGCGCCGTGCTCGTCGGCCACACCCGTCACGCGGAAGTCGAAGTCGGGCGACTCCTCGGTGAGCAGCCTCGCCACCGACCCGCCCACGTCGCCGAACCCCTGCAAGAGGATGCGCACGGGTCTCTGCGCCTGGGCTGGCGCGAAGTGGTAGTGCGAGAGGCCAGGGTGGCGCAGCGCCTCCTTCAGTGACGCCACCACCGTCCGGCCCGTGAGCTCCCAGGCCTCGTGCGGGAAGCCGCCCGACGGAGCGTCGAGGCCCGTGACCGCCGGATGCCGCCGTCCCGGCCGCGCCGCACCGATGCGATCGACGGAGGCCTGGATCCAGGCCATCTCGGCGGCCCCCATGCGCATGTCCGGGCCCCCGATGTACTTGTGGGACAGGATCCCCGCGAGCGCGGACGAGGCCGCCCACCGGCCGAGCGCCTCTCGCCGGGCCTCGTCGGGTATCCACCCGACCGATCGATAGCGGATGCCTCCCTTCGCCAGGACGAACCGCGGCATCCCAGGATCCCCGTAGATCGCGGTCACCGCCTGGAAGCGAGGCCCCTCCTGGACGAACAGGGTCTTGCCGCCGTCGAACGGCACCTCGCCGAACGGATTCTTCTCGTGCATCGCCTCGGCGAGACGGATCACCTCGTCCAGCAACCCGTCGCGTACGGACGACGCACGGACGGCCCCGCCGTCCGTGTAACAGATCCGCCACGGCGAATCCCCGATGCGTGACTCGCCTCGGTAGTAGGACGCGTGAACGCTTCCGAAGAACAGGATCGTGATTGGAAGCCTTCGCCTCTGCCGCAGCTCGTCGAACGTGTTGCTGCTCGCGACGTGCGCGAGGAGGTCGACCACCTGGTGGGGCCGCTCCGAAGGCGGAAGCAGGGTCGTGAACCGCGCGAGCGCGCCGTGGAGCTGCGCTGCAGCGCGCCGCGTCGAGGGATCCTCCGAGTTCGAGGAACCCGCGAACTCGGCAGCCACCACCGCGCGTGCGGGGTCCCGGCGGCCCGAGGCAGCGGCCCATGTATGGCTGGTGGTCATCTCGCGGTTGTCGTGAGGTCTACGGCGCAGGGGGCTCGGTGGTCGGCTCAGCCTCCGCGTGACGTGACGCACGCGCGGCCCGAGCCCGGTCAAGCAAGCGGCGGACCACGCAGAAGCAGCGCGTTGGTGAGCCCCGTGGCGGCGCCGGCATGCTGCCGCCTTGCAGGGTGGCAGTCGGCACCCTCAAATCGCCACTCGGCCGACCACCCCCGCCTTGGCGGCCCCGACCCGAGCCGCTGGAGGTGGATGGCGGTTGACCCCGTTCTACGGTTCAGCTCTGCGCGCCCTCGGGAGGGCCCGACGGGAGGTCGACCGCAAAGGTCGACCCCTTGCCGCGCCGCGTCTCGAAGCTCACCGACCCACCGTGCATCTCGACGAAGGCGCGCACGACGGACAGGCCGAGGCCGAGGCCCCGGGCGTTGAAATCGAACTGGCCCGAGGAGTGGTGGTCGGAGTCGAACCCCGTGAAGAAGGGCTGGAAGACGTGCTCGACGCTCGCGTCGTCGATGCCAGCGCCCGTGTCCGTCACCTCGATCCGCACTCCGGCGTCGGTACGGCGCGCCGACAGGGTCACCGTTCCTCCGTCGGGCGTGAACTTGATCGCGTTGAGGAGGAGCTGGTTCAGGCTGTCGCCGATCTTGGCGGCGTCGACGGAGATCGTGCCGGTCGTGGCGGGAGCGTCGACGACCAGGCGCTGACCTCGCCGCTCGACGAACGGCATGACGTCGTCCGCCGCGCCGCGCAGGAGGTCGACGAGCAGCATCGGCTGACGGTCGATCGACCTCGCGAAGTGATCCTTGTAGAGGAGCACCATGAGCTGCTCCGAGCGCTCGGAGAGCCGGCGCGTGACCCGCTCGATGCGCTCGAGCCGGTCCCGTACGGAGGGCGGCGCGAGGCCCTCCGTTCGGAGCGCGAGCCTGGCCAGGCCGAGCTGCAGCGTGATCGGCGTCCGGAGCTCGTGTCCGACCACCCTGAGGAACGTCGTCTTCAGCGCGTTCGCGCGCTCGAGGGCGACGTTGGAGGCGCGTAGATCCGCGACGAGGCGTTGCCGTTCGACGATCAGATCGTAACGATGGCAGGCCTCACGGATGATCGACTGCAGCTCCTCCGGATCCCAGGGCTTCGTGATGTAGCGGTACACGTTGCCCTGGTTGATCGCGTCGATGACGGTGCGAATGTCGGCATAGCCCGTGAACAGGAGCCGGATCGCGTCGGGGTGGCCCCCCCGGATCTCGTGGAGGAGCTCGACGCCCGACATCTCGGGCATCCGCTGGTCGGTCATCACCACGTGGACCTCCGTGCGGGCGAGGATCTCCATCGCCTCCGCCGCGCTCGTCGCCCCGACCACGTGGTGTTCGAGGCGTAGCAGGTCCTTCACGCTGTGGATCACGTCGGGCTCGTCGTCGACGACGAGGATCGTATGTCGCGCGGGCGCGGTCACGGCCCACCCGGACGTTCCGCGTGCTGCGTCATCATGAGGATGAGCTGATCGGGGTCGAACGGCTTGGTGACGTACGCCCGCACGCCCATGTTCGCCGCGCGCGCGCGCGCAGCGTCCTCGCTCAGGCCACTCAGGATCACGACGGGGACCGTGCGCGTCGACTCGTCCTCCAGGAGGCGCCGATAGACCTCGAAGCCGTCGATATCGGGCAGCATCAGGTCGAGCAGCACCAGCGCCGGGCGCCTCGTCTTGAGCTCGCGCAACGCGGACATCCCGTCCAGCGCCGCGCGGTACGAGAAGCCCGCGACCTCGGCGTAGGCCCCCACCATCGCGCTCATGTCCGGATCGTCCTCGACCACGAGCACGTCCCCTCCGGTCTCAGCGTCCATTGGTAGATCCTGCTACCTTTCCGCCGCGAAGGCGAGCGTCGAGGTAGCAGGACCCCCGTTCAAACCGTGCGTGCGGATTTCCCGCACACGGCTTACGGGCGGTCGTTGTTGGACGTGATGAGGCATTACGCAGCCTCCGGGTACGCGACGGTTCCGCTGAGCTTGTGCAAGCCGAGGGCGTAGAAGTAGTGCGCAGTCCATCGACGTGATTCGCCGGGCTTGAGGTGGCGACCCTTGCGCTTGGTTCGCAGGCGCTTGAGTCGCCACGCCACGTGACGATCGATGTCACCGAACTGCGTCGTGGCATTTCCGGTTCGGAAGTACTGACCCCAACCTCGGAGCACGGGATTCAAGTCGCCGATGACGGCGCGAGGATCTTCGTGGCACCGGGACTTGGGAGTCAGCGCCTTCACGCGTTGCCGCACCCGCTTCATGCTTCTCATCGACGGCCAGCGGTGGAGGAAGTAGACGCGTTTGCGTGACTTCACCCAGACTGGGTCCGAGAAGCGTTTTCGCAGGTGGCAGCCGAGAAAATCGAACCCTTCTTTGCCCCATCCAAGGCTCAACCGTCTCGTCTTCTCCGGATGCAGCTCCAGCCGTAGCTCGGAGAGGATCTTCCTCACCCGTCGCTCGGCTTCCCGACAGTGATTCGCCGTCCTGCACATCACGACGAAGTCGTCCGCGTAGCGCACCAGCACGCCGAGATGCGCGCACCGTTTGCTCCACACGTCGTCGAGGAAACCGAGATAGATGTTCGACAGGAGTGGAGAGATGACGCCGCCCTGCGGGGTTCCGCTGAGCACCGCCGTCTCGCTCCCGTCCTCCATCACCCCGGCTTCGAGCCACTGCCTCACCAGCTTCAGAACCCGCCGGTCGCTGATCCGCCGCGCGAGCAGCGACATCAGCACCACATGATCGATGTTGCCGAAGAAGTCGCGGATGTCCGCGTCGAGCACGTGATTGAGGCCGCGAGCAGCTTCCACGCGCACCTTCTCCAGCGCCATCGTCGTCGAGCGACCAGGCCGAAACCCGTACGAGCAGTCCCTGAAGCCGACCTCGAAGATCGGCTCCAGGATCAGCTTCGCCGCCGCCTGCACGACACGATCACGCACCGTCGGGATTCCGAGCGGACGCTTCCTTCCATCTGCCTTCGGGATGTACCGACGCAGGACCGCCTGCGGCCGGTACGGATTCGCTCGCAGCGTGGCCTGAAGCTCCTCGAGGAAGTGCTCCACACCACGCTGCTCGATCTCGGCGATCGTCTGGGCGTCGACACCCGCGGAGCCCTGGTTCCGTCTCACTGCGTCCCACGCCTCCTTCAGGACGTCACTCCTGAAGATGCGGTCGTATAGCGCGTGGAATCGCCTACCCGATTGCTGCTTGGCCACATCCCGCAGCCGACGTTGCAGGCATCGTACGTTTTCGCCGGGACTACGCCCGCCGGGGAAATTGGGTCGCTTGGCGACCATGCCCTTGCGCGTACCTGCTCGATCGACTCGACCAGCACCCCAGGGACCCTTCCCTCCAGTCGCGTTCTTCGTCGCGACCCTCGTCGGTACTACGATCCCCTCGGACTTCCGCTGCGCGGAGCTCGATTTCGCCTTGGGCCCACACGAGGCACCTTGCCGCGACAACGGCGGCGCAGACGGCTCTCTCGCGTTCCGTGATGATCCTTGCACGCGTGCTGCGCCCCCTACCCCGCCGAGGCCGTCAGCGCGATCAGCGTCTCGCTCCGTCGGTGTTGCCTTCGCCGTGAAATGAGCGGCTCGACCCTCGGGTTGTAAATCTGACGCTGCAGGCTTCACTTCATGTTGCGGCTCGCGTGCTTGCTCCCCGCTGCACTCTCGTGAGTCGGGCTTTTGACGCTCCGCTTCGGACGCCGAGATCTCTCTCGACGCCGGGAGCCTGCTACCCGGCGCGTCACCGCTTACCGGGACGGGACTCTCACCCGCTGGATCCTCACGGCGTGACGCCGGATTCCCGACCCTGCCTGGATCGAGCTGCCCGTCGTCGTCGCGACGCACCATTCGGGGATTGTATTGCAGGACGAGCGCGGCGGTCGCGCCTCGAGGCGACTTGTGCGGACGCTCACGCAGTCAGGCACCGGGCGAGCGGGCCACGGAACCGGGGGATGGTGGTCTTGCAGGTCTCGACCACCGCACGTGACGACCGACGTTAGTGAGGATCGACAACACCTTAGCGACACCGGACGACGCCAGCCGACACTGGACCTGCCCCGCATCGAGGCGCTCGCCGCACCTCGTTCATCGGTCTCATGCTCCGAGGGAAGGACGCCGATCGGGCTGCGAGCGCCGACGGCATCACGGTGGCGGCGGTACTAACTCCACGCCGTAGGGATCGACGACCGCGACGTCTTCGCCGACGCACGCGAGCCATTGCCCCGAGACCTCGGCGGTCGCGACGCTGACGTGATCGGCGACGACGCGGTAGAGCGCCGTGGCCTCGGCGCGGCGCGGTCGATAGCCGCGCGGCAGCGGCGCGGCCGCCGCGCCGCGGTGGTCCGCAGGGCCTGGTCACGACGTCCGGATGCCGGACGCATGGCGTCCGTAAACCGGACGCCATGGCCACGGTGGCGGCCAGCTGCGGCGGCGACGACGGCAGCGGCGACGGCGACGGCGGCAACAACGACGGCGACGGCTCGACCGAGCAGGACGCCCGGCCCAACGACGGCAACGTCGGCGACGGCACGCCGAGAGTGCCGGCTCGCTCCGCTTCGGCAGATCGTTCGAGCGGCGCCGGCGCCGGCGAGCAAGGACGTAACGTGGTGGCATGTGGCGCCACGCTCTCCTGCTCTCCCTCGCCGCGATCCTGGTCGACACCGGGGCCGCTCACGCCAACTCGCCTTGTCGCTCCGACTTCTGGTCGCTCGCGTCGTCGCAGTTCGGTCGCGACGTGCCGGCAGGCTGCCCGATCGAGGTGGCGGTTCCCCAGCGCTCCTTCGGCGGGGCCTACGAGATCATCGTCGGCGGCGCCAGCGTGCCCTTCACGAGCACCGAGCTGGCGCGCTGGCCCATCGACCGCACGGTCATGCGCTGCGGCGGCGAGGCGTGCGGGCGGCTCGTCAGCGAAGACGTCGAGGTCGCGGTGATGCGCTTCGAGCCGACCACGCCGCTCGGCGAGGGGACCCGGCTGACGATCGGAGAGGTCGGTTCGCCCGGCCCGCTGTCACTCACCATCTCCGCCGCCGGTCCCTGCGTTGGCCTCCAGCCGTGGACGTCGGAGCTCTGCGGCGAGGCCAACTGCATGGAGACCTGCGAGGACGATGGCGGCTGCGCCGTGGCGCCGCCGAAAACCCGAAGCGGCACCGATGGTGCCGCCCCGATCCTTCTCGCCTTGGCCGTGCTGGGCGCCGTCGCCCGCCGGCGCCGCGTCAGTTGATGCCGGGACCGGCTGGCCGTTGCTCGTCGCCGACGCGAGATCACCGACGACCAGGATCTCGGGATGCCCCGGAACCGAGAGATCGGGCTCGACCTTCACGCGACCCATGTTGTCGAGCGGCACCTCGAGCGAGCGCGCGAGCGGCGACGCCTGCACGCCGGCGGCCCACAGCACCGTGCGCGAGGCGACGCGTTCGGTGCGACCGTCGGCATAGGTGAGCTCGCCCCCCCTGATCGTCGATGGCGGTCACCTTGGCGTTGACCCGCACCTCGACCTTTCGCTTCTCGAGCGACTTCTGGCCCGCCTGGGAGAGGTTGGGCGGGTAGGAGCCGAGCACGCGGTCGCGGCCCTCGACGAGCAGCACCCGCACCTGCGTGGGATCGATGCGGCGGAAGTCGCGCGCCAGCGTATGCAGGCCGATCTCGCCCAGCGCGCCGGCGAGATCGACGCCGGTCGCGCCGGCGCCCACCACCACGAACGTGAGCCACGCGCGCTGACGTCGTCCTCGTGCTCGCGCTCGGCGGCATCGTAGGCGAGGAACACGCGCCGCCGGATCTCGAGCGCATCCTCGACCGACTTGAGGCCGGGGGCGAGCGGCGCCCAGCTGTCCTTGCCGAAGTAGGAGTGGGTCGCGCCGGTCGCGACGACGAGGTAGTCGTACGTCAGCTCGCCGTCGTCGAGCACGGCCTTGCGCTCGACCGGGTTGATGGCGCGCGCCTCGGCGAGGAGCACGCGCACGTTCTTCTGCTTCTTCACGATCGAGCGGATGGGGTACGCGATGTCACCCGGGTTCAGCGCCGCCGTCGCGACCTGGTAGAGGAGAGGTTGGAAGAGGTGATGGGTTCGGCGATCGAGCAGCGTGATCTGCACCGGCGCCTTGGCCAGCGCCTTCGCCGCCCAGACCCGCCGAAACCGCAACCGAGGATGACCACGTGAGGTCGTCGATTCACGCCTACGGTGATGCGCTATTTCACCGCGTCGGCGCAAGTAAGCACCGATCCGTGGTGTAAGCCCAGCCGCTCGGATCAGCCCCGCGTGGGATGGTACACAGCGTATTCGGCATGCTCGGCTCCCGCACGCTCATCTTCTTATCGGGCATCGTGGTGCTCGCCGCATGCTCGGCAACGTCTCCGCCGACGAGCACGCCTCCATCGTCGCCGATGCCTCCGTCGGCGACGATGCCCCCAGCGGAGACCCAAGCGAGCGCGGGCATGGCGGATCCCGACGCGCTGCCGATGAATCCCGTCGAGGGCGCCGAGCTCGACGCGATTGGCCGTACCTTGTTCTTCGACGCGACGATCCGCTCCGTGCCAACGGATGCGGAGGTGTATGCGCTGCACGAGGGAGACTCCTTCGAGCACCTCGGCATGACCCCCACGATCGTGCGCTCGTCCCGTGCGGAGCTACCGGTCACGATCTACGTCCGCCTCGAGGGATACGTGGTGCAGCGAGTCGTGATCGACGGCACCGCGCCGGTGTACGTCGTTCGGCTCCAGCCCGGCGAGACCAAGTACTGAGCGCACGCCGACTCTCTCCGCCGCCGATTGCTTCGTAGTGGCGCACCGAAGGTCGGCCGAACCCTCGCGCTGAAGCGGACGGTGTGGCTGCGGCGGGGCGGGATCAGGGTGGCGAGGCGACGGCAAAGGGCGGGGCCGTCGGTGACCCAGGAGGTGCGGTCGGTCGGATCGGGGCGGCGGAAGCGGTACTCGACGCGACCGTCGGGGCGGACCGCGACGCGGTCGGCGGAGATCGCGGCGCAGCAGGTAGCGGGCGAGGCGCTCGAGGGCGGCGCGGTCGGCGGCATCGACGAAGGTAGCGACCAGCGCACGTCGCCGTCATCGAAGAGCCCGTGCAACATGGTCCGGAACGGCACGACTCGGACGACGCCAAGGCCCGGCTCCACCGTTTCGAGATCGATGCGGTAGTACGAGCGTTCGCGAACCACGCGAAGCGTCACGTCGCCCGTGGTGCCGGTCGCACATCCGCGGAAATGCGGCACACCGTGCCACGACACCTTGCCGCGCCAGGTCCCGACGATCGTCGAGAGATCCGGCTCGTCCCAGGGACCGTAGAGCGCAGGTGCGTCGCGGGGCGTCGCCGACACCAGGACGACCGAGGTCAGGGCGGCGAGCGCCGTGCGCATGTCACCGGCATGCACCATTCGGCCGCCCGCGACGGGATGACCGCAACCCGCATGGAACCGTCTCGCTCAACCTCTTCGTACGTCGTCGGCTCACGTGTTGGGGCTGTCCTCGGGGACCGGTGGCCGCTCGGCCCACCGCACGCAGGCGCGATACGTCGAGTCGGCGGTGTCGAGGCACTCGTTGCGCGACACCGAATCGTTCAGGAACTGATCGATGCAGTCGCGCTCCTCGACCTTGTACTCCTGGTAGCACTCGTCGACGGTGACGTTGTAGCCACCCCACTCGCCGCCCCAGCCGCCGCCGTCGTCGGGCGGCGGGAGATCGGGCAGATCGAAGGGGTCACGCCAGTGCGGCGGAACGGCGAGCTCGCCGTGTTCGGTACCGACCGTGGGCTCGGGCTCGACGCAGGCGACGAGCGTGGTGGAGGCGAGGAGCGGGAGGAGGAATCTCGACATGCCCCTACGTACGACCGACGGGTGCCGGTGGATCGTCTGGTCACGTTGCTCGAGCCGAACGCGATTTCGACGTCACTTGCGACGAAAGCTCGAGGGATCGCGCGCGAACGACCCGTCTATGGCGAACACTCGTACGTGACGTGAAGGAAGGGCCCGACGGAGGTCTGGCCCTCGGGCGCCCCGATCAGATCGAGGAACGCGCCATACGTGACGTGGAACTCGAGCCCGATCAGGCGGAAGGTGGCCGGATCGACGAGCAACGTGTAGAGCTTGACGTCGCGCAACCGGTTCGCCGCGAACGCGACCTCGACCGCGTAGTACGTGCCTCCGGTGCGTTCGAGGATCCGGTCGGCGCGCCGCTCGACGGACACGGCCTCGGTCGCCGCCAACCACGGCATCGCGAGCACCTCGAACACCGAGTTCACGTGGAGCCCAGGCGGATTGTCGAGCTTCCAGTTGCGCGCCCACGTCGCGTCCAGACCTTCGCGCCCGAGCTGAAGACGGCCGTGCCGGTCTCGATCAAGCGGATCCAGGAGCTGTGGCCGTCTCTGGCCGGTTGATGCGTGCGTCGCACACCAGCGTTCCGTCGTTACGCGAGGCGATCCTCGCGGACGTCGCGTCATTCGAGCAGGGGCTAGCGCGCGGTCACGAGGGTCCGGGTGTCGGTGGCCAGCGCGGCGTGGTCGAGCACGTCGCCATGGCCCGGCACCATCGTCGTCACCGGGTGCGCCTCGAGATCTTGGGCGAGGAGCCGCAGGGTCGCCTTCGGGTCCTTCACGATCAGCTTGAGCGCGAGCCCGAACACCCGGTAGCCGGGCGCGCTGTTGGTCCACCTGAACAGCAGGCTGATCGGGAACGGCGGCGCCTTCGCCATGTTGGCGAGGACGTCGGACGCGTACCAGGCGTGGCCACGCTCGGTCCTGGCCCAGCACCAGCTTTCTCCTCGCTTGGTTTCGGGCACATCGCGGAACCCGACGTCGGGCCCGGTGAGCTCGGCCAGCGCCGCCATCGGCTCGAACGCCAGCTTGTGCTTGCTCTTCTTCTCGATGCGCGCGACCGCTGCCGCTGGCGCGAAGCACCGCGCCTGCGGGAACCGCGCCCGCCACGCCGCCTGGCCCAGGTAGTGGAAGCCGTTGTTCGCGACCAGCGCCCCGACCGAGCCGAAGGATTCCAGCTCGGCGAACGCTGCCTCGTCGAGCCCGGTCGGAGGGCTCACCACCACCAGGGAGCCGTCGCCCATCCGGGCCGTGAACGTCAGCGCGGTCCCGCCGTTGCTGAAGCGGTAACTCCGCGTCAGGACGCCGCGCGAACGATCGATCACGATCCAGCCGGTCGCCGTGGTCTCCCTGGTCTCCATGCGGGCGACTCTACTGCGTCCTGGTGCCCCGTGATTCCGCCACGACGTTCCCGGTGGGGAACGACGGAGCCGTCTGGGGGCTCGGCAACCCCCAGTACGCGAACGGGGACCGCCCGGTCTACAAGTGGAATGGCACTACCTGGACCACGCCGGGCGGCGGCCTCAAGCAGCTCTCGGTCGGCAACGCCCGCGTCGTCCACGCGCCCAACGCCGCGACCGCGCCGGTCGACACCTGCGGCAACGTCATGATCGGTGGCAGCGGCAGCATCGAGCTCAAGTTCGTCACGATCGACCTCGACGGCACGCTCAGCGTCGATCTCGACCTCGACAACGACGGCAAGATGGTCTGGGCCGAGGCCGGCGAGCGCAACGACTTCGCCGTCGCCTCCAACCTCGGCATGACGGTCTCCTTGACGAAGTTCCCGCTCCTCCCGAAGGTGCCCGTCAACGCCTCGGTCTACGACCAGGGCGTGGTGTCGAAGGCGACCGACGTCGACTGCGACCCGGGCTGTTCGACACCGCTCGGCAGCGCCACGGGCGTCAAGGTCGGCGACCTCTCGCAGGGCCGGATTCGCGTGACCGCCGAGGCGGGCGGCAGCCCGCTCGTGGATTTCATGCCGGGCCTGGCGACCGGCGGCTGGCGGCGCTGCCGCGGCGCGGGTTGTGGGTGTGCGCGCTGGATGACGCCCGCTGCCGGTGATCCAGGAGCTGATGGGGCACGCCTCGGTCGAGACGACCCGGCGCGACATCCACGTGAACGAGGCACAGAAGCGCGCTGCTATCGCGGGCGCGTTCGGGCGTGCAGCCACGTGGCAGCCGAAACGTCGAACCCCCGCAAGTCGTGAGACTTACGGGGGTGGTTGGTGGAGATAAGGGGAATCGAACCCCTGACCTCTTGAATGC
>SXGT01470057.1_pt1 | contig 47879 bp, 34 predicted proteins | sample 3176221 | NCBI WGS metagenome assembly SXGT01 (sample SAMN11356862, study PRJNA531348) | freshwater metagenome | isolation source: freshwater sample F1-120 | place: China: Fuxian Lake, Yuxi | collected 2017-12-25 | reverse complement strand
TTGCGTCACCTCGTACCGCCCTATGTAAAACGCATTCGTGAGAGTGACCTGGTGCACGGGGCTCTCATTCGCATTACACCCGGAACTCGTCGAAGCCGAGCAACCCATCTGGAATGTGCCCGGCGGCACAAGCACCATCTCAATGTTGGTGCTGGTGTCGAGCACTCGCCAGGGAAGACCCGTCGCGCTAAGCGCCTCGCGCAGCGTTGCGTTCGTCACGATCGCCGGATCGGGGCACCATGACAGCACGGTCGCCCACGCCGGTCCGGACGATCCGCTGTAGTTCACCGGGCCCCAGAGGCACAGCAGCGTGCTCAGGTCGCTTGCGTCGACGACGCTGTCGCCGGTCAAGTCCCCCGCTATCTGCCCTACATGCCCCCAGTGATTCAGAATCATCCCGAGGTCGTTTCCGTCGACATCGTCATCGAGGTCGAAGTTCCCGTAGCGAAACTCGCAGCTGTCGAGGTACCCGTCGCCGTCGGCGTCGGGCGCACCCGCACACAAGTCCTCAGTATCCGGCAAGCCGTTGCCGTCGCAGTCGGCGGCAAACGAAGGCCCCGCGAGCGTTCCGAGCCACAGCGCCAGTGCGGCAACGCCTTGATGTCCGTACGCGCAGAGTCGGTTTGGCATGGTTGCCTCACCATACTCCACGGGCGGACAAGATCAAATCGTCGTCGATCAGCCGGCGCGAGCCCTGCCACGCCTTCCGCGGCGGTTACGGGTTTCGTGCCACCCGGAACCCGAGGTCCCCCCATGCCTGATACATGGCGATCCCCCCGCGCCGCGAAGTACGCAGGTCGAACGCGATGCCTGTCCATGCGCCGCCACGGATTACATGGGCATCGCCAGTCGCGGGGCCGGTTGGGTCGGTCTGCCATCCGGCGCTGTAGTCGCCCCACCAGTCATTGACCCACTCATAGACATTTCCCAGCATGTCGTGGAGCCCGAGTGCGTTGGCCGCCTTCGTGCCGACGACATGGGTTTGTCCACCTGCGTTGCTGGCGTACCACCCGATCACCGGGAGGTAATAGGGGTCGTTGGAACCGTTTGGAGAGACCGGGCTGCTGTGGTACGCCGTCGTCGTTCCCGCCCTACAGGCATACTCCCACTCGGCCTCGGTGGGCAGGCGCATTCCTGTAAATGTCAGGAAGCCCTGAACGAAACCCCATGACACCGTTTCCACCGGTCGGTTGGGCGAATCGCTCTGCCCTTGGAAGCTCGACCGGTTGTATCCCATCATCGTCTGCCACTGTCCCTGCGTCACTTCGTAGCGCCCGAGATAGAACGGACGCGTGATCGTGACGAGGTGTGTCGGAAACTCGGTAGGTATGCAGTTGTCGTAGTCAGAAGTCGAGCAACCCATCTCAAATGACCCCGGTGGCACGAGAACCATTTCGATCTGCGAGAAGTTGTCTCGGACGCGCCACGGCAGGCCCGTAGCGATGATCGCGTTTCGCAATGCCGCATTGGTCACGACCAAGGGATGCGGGGCAAACTCGAGGAGCGTGCACCACGCGGGTCCATAGGTGAACGCCGCTGGGGCGACGACCGTCCCCTTGGGTGTCACTACCGCGACTTCCGCTGCGCCGACAGTCCCAGAGGGTGTGACCGCGGTCACGGTGTTGGCGTTGAGGGAGAGCACATTGGTCGCAGGCACGCCACCGATGGTGACACCGGTAGCGTCGCCGATGTGACTCCCGAAAATCGTGATCGAGGTCCCACCGGTCGATGGCCCGTAGTTGGGTGCCACGGAATTGATCGCCTGCAGCACGAAGGAGAAGGGAATTGGCGCGGCGACCGTTCCCTCTGGAGACTCGACGGTAACCGATGCCTCGCCGAGTACGCCCGCTGGCGTGACGGCCTTCAGCAGAGTCGGCGAAATCACTTGGAGGTCGGTGCAGGGTGCGCCGCCGATCTTCACCGCTGTCGTTGACCCGAGATTGAATCCGTGGATGGTGAGGAGCGCCCCGCCGAGCACCGACCCAGCCTGCGGGGCAAACGCGGTCACCACCGTTGGGCAGTCGCCCCACTGCCCGAGCACCATCGTCAGGTCGAACCCGTCGACCTTGCCGTCGGCGGTGACATCGCCCTCACACGCCTGACCGCGCGCGGGTTCGACCATCGCCGTGAGGGCGAGCAGGCCGACGAACCACGCCGCAATGCGACAACGCAGAGCAATTCCCGATTGGGATTCCATTTCTCCAAACTGCCGCCGTTCTCGGCAGATGCAAGTCCAGAACGCCGCACACGCATAAAACTTCGCGTGAGCCCGCCCTACGCGCGAAACATCGCGCCCATGCGCTTGCCAAGGATGCAGCTCGCCGCGACAAGCGTCGCCCCGAGAAGCATCATCGCCCAGGTCCCCATGGCGCTGGCGATGGCGGGGCCGTCGCCGAGACGGTCGTAAAGGGTGTAGATCGCCTTGGTCACTGGGAAGTCCGACTCGCGCTGCGCGAGAAGCAGTGAGTCGGATACTTCGAGCATCGAGAAACTGAACGCGAGGAGCGCACCGGCGACCACATTCGCAAACACCAGTGGAATGACGATGCGACGCATGGTCAGCCACGGTTTCGCGCCCGCGCTCGCTGCGGCTTCCTCAAGGTCGACCGGAGTCTGCTCAAGTCCCGCCACCGTCGCGCGCACGACATAGGGGAGTCGCCTCATCGCGTACGCGGCGATCAAGAACGGGAACGGGTTGGGCTGCGCGCCCATGATGTTGCCCGCGAAGTCGAGCGGCGCCCCCGGCGTGAAGGGCCACTCCAGACTCATCGAGATGTAGCCGAACGCGAGGACGAGTCCCGGCACGGCGATGGGCAACATGACGAGAGCATCGAGGAGCCATCGAGCCGGCAGCTTTGTGCGCACGAGGATGCGCGCGGCCGCGATGCCGATCACGATGTCGAGCACAACCGCCGAGAGCGCGAGAAACAACGAGTTTCGGATCGCCCCTGCCGCCAGCGGATGCTGCAGCGCGTTGGCGAAGTTGTCGAGCGTCCATGTCTGCGGCAGCACGCGGTCGTACCAACCTCCGGGCATGCTGAGCGCGCTGAGGATGACACCGATGTGCGGCACGCAGGACACGAACGCAATGCCGCCCAGAAGCGCCCACGCCCACAGCGTGCCCGCGCGGGTCAGCTGTCGCGGGACGGATCTGATCGATGCCTTCGTCGACGCGGTGCCGCGCGAACGACCGAGCGTGAACCGACCGATGAGGTAGATCGCCGTGGCGATCGTGAACATCACGAGTGTGAGCGCGAAGGGCTGTCGCGAAGTCTCGACTTCCTTCAGGCCGTCGAAGATCTGCACCGAGGTCACGGTGCGGAACTGGAACATGAGCGGCGTCCCGAGTTCCGTGAAACTCCACACGAAGACGATGGTGGCCCCCGCGAAGAACCCCGGACGAAGCAGAGGAAGCGTGATCGTGCGAAAGCGCGTCCAGGGACCGGCGCCAAGGTTGCGCGCGGCCTCGTCGAGGGCCGGGTCAAGGTTCGAGAGTGCCGCCGTCAGGTTCAGGGAGAGGATCGGCGCGAGGTTGAGCGCCTCCATCACGATGATCGCCGGCATGCCACCTTCAGCGAAGAACTCGATCGGCTCCCGAAGGAGCCCGAGCGACATGAGCAGCGCATTGAGCGAACCGGTTCGCCCGATGATGGCCTCGACGCCGATGGCTCCGACGAATGGCGGCAAGATGAGCGGTGCCAAGAGCAGCGCGCTCAGCAGTGTCTTTCCGCGAAAGTCGCAGCGCGCGGTCACGACGGCCACGGGCAGCGCGATGATCGTGGCCAAGATCGTGGTCGCCGTGGCAATGATGAGCGAGTTCACGAGACCCGCGCGGAGCATCGGATCCCGAAAGACATCCATCACATGGAAGAGCGTCCAGCCGTTCGCATCATGGACCGCGCCGTGCAGGCTCTTCCAGATCGGCACGAGGAGGAAGACGGCGACGAACGCCACGATGCCGGCATAGCACACAATGTCGAGACCGCGATGCTTCACTCGGGCGACAGACTAGGGTCTGTCTGGAGAATCAAGTGGGCGCTCGGTGGAGGCGCGAACCCGCGCCCAGTGCGTTCTCGGGAAGAATCGGCGAGTGAGTCTCACCGTTTCTTCCCGAGAACGCGCCTAGATCGTCCAGCCAGAGAGAACGACCGTCAGATCAAGCCCGTCGACGACGCCGTCGCCGTTGATGTCGCCAGCGCCGGTGCCGAGCCAGTTGCTCAGGATGACCGTCATGTCGAGGCCGTCGACCACGCCGTCATGGTTGAGATCCGCAACCGCGAATGTCTCTGGCATCCACCACGCCATCGAAAAGGACGGCAGGCCGATCGTGGATCCAGAGCGCTTCGCCTCGATCACATAGGTGCCCGGTGCGAGCCCCTTCACGAAGAGGTGCTCGACATTGTCGACGGCCGATCGGCTCGCCACATTGCCCGACCCGTAGTGGACGGCGCCCGCGTCGCCTTCCAGGAGTTCGAGCGTCACGCCGTCGACACCGAGCCGGAACAAAGTGAGGTCGATGTTGGCAACGGTCGGGATCGCAATCGAAGTGGTCTGCGTCCGGCTCCATGTGGCGACGACCGAGAGTTCGGGAAGCGTCGAACCCACCGCGAACTTCCAGTACCGCGTGGCGGCAACGGCGATCTGCTCGTAATCCCAGCCGGCCGGCGGCACCATCAGCGCGGCGCTGCTGGTTGCTGCGCCGTTGTGCTCAAGCCCCGTCAGGATCTGGTGCGCGCGGTCGATGTTGACGACATCGACACCGTAGACACTGTCGAGTGGCTTCACGGTGACGCCGCGCGCCGTCCCCGATGTGGTCGGATTGTTTGTCCATCCTTCGCGGTGAGTGGCTCCGGCCATGAGCGCGGCCTTCACGACGACGGTTTCGTCGCTGTTGGGGTTTGCGAGGAGCGCTGGGACTGAGGCCGCCGTGTCGTAGAGAAGCGCGGCGCACGCGCCGACGACCGGGGTCGCCCAACTTGTCGCCGATCCAGGCGCGACGATCTCTGGCTTCATGCGGCCGGGGCCGTCGCCGGTGGCGGGCACATCGCCGTGCGAGTGTCCGCCATTGGTGAGTCCAACGGCGAGTCCGTGGTAGGCCATCGCCATCAGCGGGTAGGTCGCGCTCGTTGCGCCGTTGTTGCACCCGACCGTGTAAAGCGTGTCGTCGCGGTTCATCGCAAAGTCAGCGCGGCGAAGGATCTCGAGGTCACCGGCCACCGGCGTTGGCGAGCCACCTACCCCACCGATCCATGAATGGTTGTAGACCTTGAGCGCTGTCGATGGCGGCGTCAGCGGCGGGAACGAGCTCCCCGCGCCAAACCGGAGCGTCGTGTTGATGAAACTGTTGGCTTCCCAGAGATAGACAATGCCCACGCCGCGCGCAACGCTCGTTGGATTGCCATAAAACTGTTGGGCGACAAAGGTCGCGTGTGAACTCACCTGCGGCGCCCCGCTCTGGGCCACGAATGTCTTGCCGACGAACTCGGCATTGGTCTGATCCGGCCCGTAAATGGCGCTCGTTGGATTGCCGGCCTCAACTTGCCCAACCCGAACCAACCCACCAGTCGGAACCCCTTGCCCATTGAGCCGAGCCACGAGCGCGTCGTAGCCGATCTCGTCGGCGGCGGCGCTGAACACCATCGCACCCGTCAAGCCGATGGCGACAGCAAGGTTGAGTGCGTGTGACCGATATTCCGAGAGCATGAGTGACCTCGTTCCTACCCTAGCATCCACACCGCTTGATTCAAGGCGGATCCAAGAAATGAGTGACACTTCCCCGGTCGTCCTTGTCGCCGAGCGCCTGACGCCCGCGTCACTCGCGTGGCTGGGCATCCGGGCGCGCGTCGTCGAGGCCGCGGTAGGGACTGAAACATTCGCGGATTTCGCGCCAATTGCGCAAGGGCTCGTTGTGCGAACCTACACCGCGGTCAACGAGGGTCTGCTCAGAACGCTTCCGGCGTTGCGTGTGGTCGGCCGCGCCGGCGTCGGCCTCGACAACATCGACTTGGAGGCCTGCGCATCACGGGGTGTCGCCGTCGTCAACACGCCCGACGCCAACACGCAGGCGGTGGTTGAGTATGTCACGAGCATCTTGTCGAGCGCGATTCGGCCGCTTGAGTTTCTTGCGCAACCGCTCGGTCTCGGGGAATGGGAAGCGTTGCGATCACGGTCGGTGGCCCCGCGACAAATGAGCGAAATGACGCTGGGAATCCTCGGCCTTGGCCGCATTGGGCGGCGCGTCGCCGATGTGGCCCGCGCGATCGGCTTCCGGGTCCTCGCCAACGACATCACGCCGGTGACACCGCCAGCGGGCGTCGAGTCCGTGGACTGCGCCGCGCTCTTCGCACGATCGGATGTCCTCACGATCCACATCGACGGGCGAACCTCGAATCGCGGGTTCGTCGCGGCACCGCTCATCCACGCGATGCCCCGGCATGCGCTCTTCATCAACACGAGCCGAGGCATGGTCCTCGATGACGCCGCGCTCGCGGCGTACCTCAAGTCCAGTCCCCACGCGCGCGCCTACCTCGATGTCTTCGACCCAGAGCCCTTCACGAGTGCATGTCCATTCCTCGGGATGCCCAATGCGTTTCTTGCGCCGCACCTCGCGAGCAGAACAAGGGCCGCCATCGACGGCATGAGTTGGGTCGTGCGGACGGTCGCCGAGAAGCTCGGCCTGCCGACCTAGGCGAACGACGACGGACCCGCGGTCACGAGCTCTTCCGAGGCGACATCCTTGGCGTAGCCCAGTTGCACGAGGTGCGCGCGGGGGCCGTGCGGCACCTTGGCGGACTCGGCGAGCGCCTCCTTGGCGCGCGGACTCGCATAGGTTGAGAACAGCATCGCCTTGATCGTTCCCCAGAGTCCGGGGAACCCAGTGAATGTCGCATCGACGGCGCTGGGTTCGTACCCGCAGTGCACCATGCAGTTCTGGCACTTCGCGTTTCCCGAGGCGCGGCCGTACTGATCCCACTCGGTCTCCTCCATGAGTTCCTTGAAGGAGTCCACATAGCCCTCATTGAGGAGGTAGCACGGCTTCTGCCAGCCGAAGAGGTTGTAGGTCGGGTTGCCCCACGGCGTGCACTCGAACGAGCGACGACCCATCAGGAACTCAAGGAAGAGCGGCGACTGGTTGAATCGCCACCGGTGCCGTCCATCCCTGCGGTTCGAGAGAACCATCTCGAAGAGTTCGTGCGTGCGCTGCCGGTGAAGAAAACTCTTCTGGTCGGGCGCCTTGTCGTACGCGTAGCCGGGGCTGACCATCATGCCCTCGACACCCAAGTCCATCATCTCGTCGAAGAACCGCCGCACCGCGTTGGGATCTGCCCCGTCGAAAAGTGTGGTGTTGGTCGTTACGCGGAACCCACGCGACACCGCGAGCCGGATCCCCTCCACGGCCTTCTGATAGGTCCCCTCGCGGCAGACGGCGAAGTCGTGGTGCTCTTCCTGACCGTCCATGTGGACGCTGAAGGTGAGGTAACGGCTCGGCGTGAACCACCCGGCTTCGAGCTTCTCCTTGAGGAGCAACGCATTCGTGCAGAGATAGATGTACTTGCGCCTGGCCACGAGTTGACGCACGATTTCCGCCATGTCCGGGTGAAGCAGCGGCTCCCCTCCAGGACTCGAAACCATCGGCGCGGCGCACTCGTCCACCGCTTTCATGCACTCATCGACGCTCAGGTGCCTCTTCAGAATGTGAGCCGGGTACTGGATCTTGCCGCAGCCCGCGCAGGCCAGGTTGCACCGGAGCAGCGGCTCCAACATAAGAACAAGCGGATATCGCTTTCGGCGGCGGAGCTTCTGCCCGACGACATAGGTGGCGACGGTCCACATCTGGCTAATAGGAACAGGCATTTTCCGGCGAACTCCGAGGGAAAGGTGATCGTAGCAGCCGCGTGCATCGCCGTGAAGCAACCTTCGCCGCCCCTGCCGACCTCGCGTCCTTGGTGGCGATGGGCGCCGCATCCATCGCGCGCGCGGCACACCACGGATCAGGGATGCCCGAATGGACGCGCGCGCACCGCGGGGCACTCGCCTCGCGCACGGCTCGGGATGGCCGTGCGCAGCGAGTGACGCGCGGCTCGGGTAGCCTTGCGACGATGGCGTCACGGGCTGAGGATGCTCGAACCGACGAGTCCCTGCTGAGCGCGCACCTTGAGGGGGATCCGCACGCGCTGGAATCTCTGATCCGGCGCTACACGAACGAACTGCACGGGTTCCTGACGCGATTCCTCGGATCGTCGGCAGCCGCCGACGATGTCTTTCAGGAGACCTTTCTTCAGGTTCACCTCGCCGGCGCGACATTCGACACGACCCGCAACTTCAAACCGTGGTTGTTCACAATCGCCGCCAACAAGGCCCGCGACTTCCATCGCAAGCGCAAGCGCCGCACGATGGCGAGCCTCGAAGCTCCGCTTGCGCACGGCGGCGAGACCGCATCCTTGGGCGACCTCATCGCAGGCGAGGGTGCGGCCCCGGGTGCCGGACTCGAGGCTGGCGACGAAGCAGCCGTCGTGCACCGGGCGCTCGCGGAGATGCCCGAACACCATCGGGAGATCATCCTCCTTGGCTATTTCCAGCGGCTCAGCTACCAACAGATCGCGGAAGTTCTTTCGATCCCGCTGGGGACCGTGAAGAGCCGCATGCACGCTGCGGTCGCGACATTTTCGCAGCGCTGGACCGCATCATCGAAGCAACAGGGCGATTCGGGAGAATCATGAACGAGCAGGATCAACCAAAGATCAATGAATTGGACGCGCAGGCCCTCGACTCACTCGTTGAGTCGGGATTCGACGACTCCGCCATCGAGCGAATGCCCGAGCCGGTGCGCGCGCGGGCGCGAGGAGTGCTCGCGTCGATGCGGCGGCTCGAATCGCACCCCCCGCTGCCGCCGTCGGACACGCTCGTTGACGCGACGCTGGCGCGGATCAGCCAAGCCGAGCGACAACAGCGCGATCGCTTCCGCTTTGACGGCGCCCTCCGCCGGAGGTGGAGCCTGCCCAATGTCGTGGCGGTCGCGGCCGTGCTGCTTGTCTGCGTCGGCGTGCTCTATCCGGTTGCCAACGAAGTGCGATCCACGAGTTCGCAGGCGATGTGCGCAAGCGGACTTCGCAGTCTCGGCAATGGCATCGCGTCGTACGCATCGGACCACTCCGGAGCCCTCCCGTCGATGGCATCGCTGATGCCCGCGCTCCCCGGCCAAGCCCCCGACGCCGCGATCCTCGACAACGCGCGACACCTCGACATGCTCGCCCGCAAGGGCTACTGCGATGCCGGATGCACCAAGTGCAACGGCGCACGAGCCCTCTCATACCGGGTGCCGTTGCACGATCGCCATGTGAGTCTGGCCGGGCTGCCTCGCAGTCCGATTGCGGGCGACGCGAATCCCGTGCAGCCGGTGGCGATTCGCGCGGGCACTGTCGCCAACGCCGACCTTCGAAGCGTCAACCACGGGCAGAGGGGACAGAACCTTCTCTACTCCGACGGCAGCACCGGGTGGACGATCAGCCCCATCATTCGAGTCGGGCCATCGGGCCACGAGGACAACATCTGGGTCATCCGGGGGCGCGACGGCCGGCCGAGCCTCGACGCGAAAATGCGCACAGGGGATGTCTGGGACATCTTGCTGGCCAACTAGGACGACCCTTGCGAATGCGCGCGCGAGTGTGTAGCCTCTTCGCCCCCACGAGAAGGCCTCCTCCATGCCCAAGCAAAAGACACACAAGGGTCTCGCCAAACGAATCAAGGTGACAAAGACCGGCAAGGTTCGGTTCTTCTCACCCAACAGCCGCCACCTCAAGAGCAACAAGACCGGCCTCGCGGTGCAGACTTACCGCAAGGGCAAGTTCGCTCGCAGCGGCGACATGAAGATGTACGGGAAGCTCCTCAATCGCGGTCTCCTTTCACAGGAGCAGCACGAGGTGCTTCGTTCGGCCAAGGCCGAGTCCCCGTCAGCCGCCAAGGGCTGACATTCGCACTGTCCGTCGGGACCTAAGCCCGTCCACTCAGGACGGCCCCGCAGGACGATCCCCCACCCCTCCACCTCGGAGGGAGTCAAGGAGTTCCCATGGCACGCGCACGCAAAGGCGCCGCACGAACGCAAGCCCGCCGCAAGCTTCTGAGAGAAGCGCGCGGGTACTTCGGCACAAAGAGCCGTCTCAAGCAACAGGCCAAGGTCGCGCTGATGCGCGCAGGTCGCAATGCATGGTCGCATCGTCGCCTGCGACGGCGCGACTTCCGCAGTCTCTGGATCACGCGCATTACGGCGGCATGCCGAATGCGCGGGATTCGCTACAGCCAGCTCATCCCGGCGCTCAGCACCGCGGGCATCCTGCTCAATCGCAAGATGCTCAGCGAGATCGCCATCCATGATCCCGTGACCTTTGACGCCTTGGCGTCAAAGGTGATTGGGGCCAAGGCCGCCGCCGCGGCATGACGCGCGCGGCGTGGGCAGTCGCGGCCCTCTTGCTTCTGGCGTGGATCTGGATCGGCGGGGCGCTCACACTTGATGGGATTCCGCGGGGACTCGTCGCCATCGTCAAGTGGTGCGTGCACGCCCCGGGACCGCTGGCGTGGATGCTCAGCGCGCTCGGACTTGGGGCGGCGCTGACAGGGCGACTGAGCGCAGGATCGAAGCCGTTGGTGCTCTCGCTCGGTGTTGGGTGCGCCGCACTCCTGCTTCTGGACACGGTGGTGGCGTCGATCGGGCTGTACCGATCTTCCAACGCTCAGGCCATCGGCGTGCTCATGATTCTGCCGGGATTCTTGGCGCTTTGGAAGTTCGTGTCGATCCCGTTTCCGCTGCGCCTGTCGAACCCAACCCACCCCAGCGCCGGACGGTGGCTCGCGTGGACGCTGGCCCCTGCCCTCGCGGCACTCGTACTCGCGTCGGCGAGCGCGCCCGGGTGGCTCTGGTCGACGGAGTTCGGCGGCTACGACGCGCTGAGCTATCACCTCGAACTTCCGCGCGAGTGGCTCGCGCGCGGAAGGCTGGTCACGCTCGAACATAATGTCTACTCGGCGCTGCCGTCCTTCATGGAGGCTGGCTATCTGCATGTGATGGCGCTGCGTGACTCCGCGCAGCGTGCGGCCTTAGACGCGCAGATTCTTCATGGGCTCTTCGCACTTGCCGCGGCGGCGATGACGGGCTCGCTCGGGGCGAGAATCGTCTCTCGCGCGCTGCCGACGCTGGCTCCCGCCTCGGCGACGGCGTGGGTGGTCGGCGCGATGCTGCTCGGCACGCCGTGGGTCATCGTCACGGGCAGCCTCGCCTACGACGAGATGGCGCTCATCCTGTTCATGGGGGCGTCGCTGTGGTTGGCGCTCGACAATGACCGAGGGCTCCGGCGCGGGCACTTCGCGCTGCTTGGACTCCTCGCGGGCGCGGCGTGCGGCGCCAAGCTGACGGCGCTCTTGGCAGTCGTTGCGCCGACAGTGCTCGTCATCATTGCGTCTCAAAGACATTCGGCGCGTTCACTCCGCGAGACTCTCGTCGGTCTGGGCGTGATGGCCCTCGTGATGATCGCAGTGCTTTCGCCCTGGTGGGTGCGCGGCGCGATCGACCACGGGAGCCCATTTTTTCCGATCGCCGGGGCAGCGTGGCTGACGCCCGAGCAAGCATCGACCTTTCATGCGGCGCACGCGAGCGAGGGGATGAGCCAGTGGTGGCGATCGTTGGGGAATGAGTTCCTCTTCGCAGGTTTGACCGACGCGGGTCCGGACAGCATGACGCCCTGGCGTCCCTTCTGGTCGGTGTTGCCGTGGCTGGCGGCACTTGCCGCGGTTTGGCTCGCCGTGCCGCGGTCGACGCGCCGTGTGTCGATGCTGCTCGGGGCGGTTGTCCTGACGCAGGTGGCTCTGTGGCTCATCTTCACGCACGCGAAGGGACGGTTCTTGCTGCCCGCGGTGGTGCCGATGGCGCTGCTCGTCGGGATCGCGCTGTCGAGCCTCGCCCGCGCGGGATGGCTCGGAAAGGCGGCCCTCGCGTCGCTCGCGGCCCTATGGTGTCTGCAGCCACTCCTGTGTTACGCGACCGACGGACCCATCATCGAGGGTCACCCCACTCCGGCGACGGCGATCGGACTCGAACCGCTGTTCATGGGGGAGACGCCCGAGCCGGGACTGCCGAAGTCGCTCACGCAACTTCCCGCTGGTTCGCGCGTGGCCACGCTCGGAGCCGCGACGGTCTTCTGGTGGCCGATGATTCCCGACTACAGCACGGTGTGGAACGACGGCGCAGTCAGCAGGGCGATCAAGGCCGCACACGGAGACGGTGCCGAGGCGGTGAGGGAACTCTCGCGCCATGGATTCACGCACATCGTGATCGACACCACCATGCTCGGCGTGTGGCGGCGGAGTGGGTGGCTCGATGGCGCCATCACACCGGATGCGATCTCGTCGTTGAAGTCTGCACTCATCGAAAAGGGAGCCTTCGGCTCAACCGCCCTGTTCGCGATTGAGCCACGCGTACCCTGACCCAATGCGCTCGATCGCGCCAACAACCATCCTTGTTCTGGCACTTGCGGCACTTGGAGTGAGCACCTCGTGTGCTCCCGCACCACTCACCTCCGTCGGCATCAGTTCGCCACCGGCGCCGCGGGTTGATCGGGTGCGGAGTGAACCCGATCATGAACTCCCGGCGGCGATGTGGAACAGCGAGGCGATCTCCTTCGCGCAGATGCGGCCGAGGCTCCTTGAGGCCGCAGGCGGGAGCATTCTCGACGAACTGCTGCTCGAGCGGGCGCTTGTCCGGACACTTGGGCTCGAGTCGATCGTGATCGATGAGGCCGCGATTGCCGCCGAAGAAGCAGCGGCACTCGGCGCGCTCTCCAAGGACCGCGCCCGGGCCGAGCAACTTCTTGAGCGGCTTCGGTCATCGCAGGGCTTGGGCACCACAAGGTGGCATGCGCTCCTCACGAGAAATGCGGGACTCCGTGCCCTCGCACGCAAGTCGAGTTCGATCTCCGAAGAGAATGTTCGGCAGGCCTACGACGCGCGGCATGGACCCCGGCGCAGTGCGCGGCTCATCGTCGTCGCCGACCTTGCGCAGGCGCAGCAGGCTCGGGCGCAACTCGACGCGGGCACTCCCTTTGGCGAGGTGGCGGCGCGATTCTCCACCGATGCCAGCGCGTCGCGGGGCGGATTGATCGCACCGATGTGCAAGCTCGATCCCTCGTATCCGTTGGCGATCCGGGAGGCGCTCTTCGCGCTCGCCAAGGGCGACCGCAGCGAGCCCGTCCTCATCGATGGCGGCTACGCGATCTTGGAGCTTCGCGACGAGACGCCTGGCGACGGCGCCGACCCGGCCGCGGTGCGTGCGGAGTGCGAGACCGCCGCGCAACTGGCGCAAGAACGCGTCGAAATGGACCGCATTGCGCGCCACCTCTTGGGTGAGGCGCGACCGACCGTCTTCGACTCGAACCTCGAGGAGGCGTGGCAACGACAGATTGAGTCGCGGCGCGAGTAGCGCGCGTCAGGTCTTCATGGCGGAGAGCCGCCACGCGGCGATGGGAAGAAGCACGGCGACCGGGAGCACGACACCGACCGTGGGTCCCACGCGCGACAGGGGCACCGACAAGAGCACCATCGACAGCAGGAGCAGCGGCAAGCCGAACGCCGCGCAGCGCACGGATTGCGCGAGAAGGTTCGCGGGCTCGCGCAGCGCGAAGAACGGGATCGCGATGCCGATCATGCAGATGGCGACCGCGAGCGCCGAGAATCGCCCCACCGCGTAGCGGCGGAGTGCGGCGGGATCGACGGCACTTCCCTCGGCAAGTTGCGCGATCTCGCGCAATGAGAGCATTTGCGCGTAGAGCGCGTGCTGACGGAGCAGAAGTGACTTCGGATCCAAGTCGGAGTCGAGCGTTTCGATGGCGCTGTCTGTGAACACGGCGCTGCGCTCGCCGGTGGGTTCGCCACGAGGCGCCGTGGGCGCGCCGGCGCGGCCATCCTTGAGAATCCAGAGGCCCCGTTCCTCCGACCATGTTGCGCTGGGTGCCTCAATCCGGCGGAGCACGGTGCCGTCGGGCGCCCGCTCGACGACATAGATGCCCGAAAGCGACTTCGTGGCCGGATCGAATCGCGCCGCGTGGATGAGCCGTCCCTGCGAGTCGGTCGCGAGCGGGATGCCCCACGCCTTTGCGACGCCGTGGACGAGGTCCGAGTGATCTTGCAAGAGTCGCTGGGCCAGCCTCGGCACGATGAGTTCCTGATTGACCACTTGGAGCGCGCAGAGCAGCGCGACACCGACGATGATCGGGGCGACCGCGCGACGGAGAGAAATCCCTGCCGCCAAGAGCGCCGTGAACTCGCGCTGCCGATGCATCGCACTCGCGGTGAACCCCATCGCCCCCATGGCCACCAGTGGCATCATGTACTGATAGAACTGGAAGATCCTCGGGCCGTGGAAGGAAAGGATGAGGATCGCGACATCGAGGAACGACGCGCCCGATGACGCAGGGTCCTTCGCCTTGACGATCCGTGTCGAGGCTTCCAGAAACTTGTCCCACTGGATGATGATGTCGATGGAGATTGCGAAGACGAAAAGCGTCGCGAAGAGAATGGCGAAGTTGCCGAGGAACCGAAGCAGGATGTGGCGGTCAAGGATCTTCATCGCGGACACCTAGTGGCGGGCCATCCTTCGCCACGCGAGCACGATGATCGCCACCAGTGCGGCATTGCCCGCCCACATGACGGTGAGACCGAAGCCGAGCCGGTGACCTTTGATGATCGACTGTCCCGAAGTGGTCAAGAGAATGTCCAAGATTCCCGGAAGAAACGCCATCAGGTAGACCGCCAGAGGCAGGCTCCCTCGCTTCCAGATCGCCAGCACGCCGCCAAGGACGAGAAGAAGCGCCACGCTCAACGGCTGGGCAAACCGAAGCCAGATGTGCGAGAGCGTTTCGTCGCGCACATTGCGCCGGACAGCCGTGAGTTCGTCGAGGTGCGCCTTCGCTGTCCGCGCCGCGCTCGCCAGCGGCGGCGTCTTCGCGGCGGCGATGGCGGCGGCGCTCTCGAGAAGGTCAGGGCGCGTGACTCCAGGGGGAGCGACGACGGACAAGCCCACGACTCGCGCGGGCCAGCGGACCGACCGTTCGTCGGAGGCTCTGGCATCGTGGGCCTCTGGATCGTCAAGCACGAGGTCGAGCCGGTTCGATGACGCTCCCTGCGCCGCGGCGGCCGTCGTAACCAAGGAGGCGCGGCGCGCAGACGCCTCACGCACGATGCCGCCCTGGTCGAGTTCGAGCACGGCGAGACGCTTGGCGGGCGGCTTGGGGACGAGGCCGCCGCCGCCCAGGATCGCGTCGCGGACAACATAGGCGCGCTGCGCTTCGACGCTCTCGAGCCGCGCCTCGCCTGTGGCTTCAAGCGACCGGCCCACAAGGTCGATGGCGATCGCCCCCTGCAGTGCCTGTTCGAGTTGGTGCCGAGCGAGTGCGACCGCCGAACTCGACTCTGGATCTCGCAGGACGCGGAAGAGTTCTCCGCCGCCGAAATAGTTGGGGCTTCTCGCCCACGACCGGTCGATCACGGTCGGCATCGGCTCAGCGAGCGGCAGAAAGGCGACGGCTGCGTCGCCCGGGCGCAGCACGGTCGCGTCCCGGAACGCGACCTTGATGAGAAGGTCGCTGTCGGTCATGTAGAGGTCGGCCGATCCCGCGCGGGCGACGAACTCGGTTTGCAGCCGCCCCTTCCCGTCCATCTCAATCGCCACGACGCCCTCCATGCGGATTCGCTGATGAATCCCCTCGCCGGGCGCCTCGTCGAGTCCGATCCGATCGGCCGAGATGAGAAAGTTCCCCGCCTTGAATGCCTCGCCAGAGCGGACGGTCGTCACGAAGACCTGCGCGGCGTCCTCGGTGATGACGACATACATCAGTTCGAGAAGCCGAGGCACCGCCGTCTGCACAAGAATGAACATCAGTCCCGTGAGCACGAGCCCAAGGACCGCATGCGGCATGAGGATCCTGCGGTACGAGAGCCCCGCGAGCGACATCGCCTGAATCTCGTTGTCGTTGGCGAAGCGATGCGTGACGATCGTGGCGGCGAACCCCGCCGAAAAGGGAAGCGCGTACTGGAGCATGGGCACCATCGCAATGAGGATGTACTTGAGCATGCCTCCGGGGCCGAGTAGGTTTTGGGTGAGCGGTTTGATGACCGCACCGAAGGCGATCACCGTCACGATCACAATGGTGGTGAGGACGAGGACCTTTGTCAGTTCGATGAAGAGATGTCGGTGGAGAATCCAGGACACTCGTTCGCCTCAGCGCAAGCCGTAGTCCTTGAGCTTCCTTTGGAGCGTGCGCTCGCCGATGCCGAGCATCTGCGCGGCGCGCTCACGGTTCCCCTCAGCCATCGCCAGCGTCTGCCGGATCGCCTCTTTCTCCAGCCGCTCAAGCCCCACGCCAGCGAGGCCGCCGATGGCCGCAGACGCTTCGTCAGAGTCGGAGGCTCGGACTTCGTCCGGAATGTCCTTGAGTTCGATCGTCGCGCCCGTCGTCGCCACCACAAGCCGGTGCGTTAGGTTGACAAGTTCGCGCACATTGCCGGGCCACTCGTAGGAGATGAGCCGCATCATCGCCGGCTCGCTCACGCCGGGGATTGGCCGATCGAGTTCGCGCGCGAACCGGCCCACGGCATGACGAACGAGCAGCGGACTGTCTTCGCGACGCTCGCGCAGCGGCGGAATATGAATCTCGACGCCGCGCAGTCTGTAGAAGAGGTCCTCGCGGAAGCCCGTCTTCGCAATCATCGACTTGAGATCCCGATTCGTGGCGCTGACGAACCGCACATCCACCCGCTTGGCATCGTTGGCGCCGAGGCGGACGATCTCCCCCTTCTCAAGCACCCGGAGGAGTTTCGGTTGCATCGAGATGGGCATGTCGCCAATCTCGTCGAGGAAGACGGTGCCTCGATCGGCGTACTCGAAGACCCCCTCCCGGTCCTTGTCGGCACCTGTGAAGGCTCCGCGGACATGGCCGAAGAGTTGGTCCTCGAGGAGGCTCTCGGCCTGCCCGGCCGCATTGAACGGGACGAACCTCCGCTCCCGGCGCTTGGAGTGGATGTGGATGGCGTGGGCGACCAGTTCCTTTCCCGTGCCGCTCTCGCCCGAGATGAGCACGGGGATGTTGCTCGGGGCGACCTGCTTGATCGCCGCAATCACCTGACGGATCCCCGCCGAATCGCCGATGATCCCCTCGAATCCGTAGGCGGCGTCCACCTGGCCCTTGAGCGCCTGGTTTTGGTGTCGCAGGAGCACCGACTCGGCAGCCCGCTGGACGAGGTTGCGGAACACCACCAGATCAAGCGGCTTCACGATGAAGTCGTAGGCACCTCCCCTGAGCGCCTCCTTGGCCGTGGGAATGTCGCCGTGCGCGGTCACCATGATCGTGGCGGCCTCGGGCTGCACTTCCGCAACCAGTTTGAGGACCTCCATCCCAGACCGAGCGGACTCCATGACGAGGTCGGTCACGACAACATCGAAGTTGCCGTGTCGGAGTTCCACTTCTGCCTTCTTCTGGCTCGTGACGATCGTGCAGACATGGCCTGGCTTGGCGAGCGCGTCCGCCATCGTTTCGGCGTGCTCGGGCTCGTCATCGATGATGAGAACCTGCGCACGGAGGCCATCCATGTCTTCCGGCATGGCCGCAAGTGTAGAGGCGTGTTTGCCCGCGTGCCGATAAAGTGAGACCTATGAGTTCGCGCATGGATGCGTCGTGCTGGTCTGGATGTCGCCTTCACTTCATCGGGATCGGGGGATGCGGGATGAGCGGGCTCGCCCTCATGCTCAAGTCCCGCGGGGCATCGGTCCGAGGGTCGGATCAGTCCGAATCCGTCACGGTCGAAGCACTCCGGGAGGCGGGCATCGGCGTCGACATTGGCGCTGACCCAGGCCACCTCGCGTCGGAAACCGACCTCGTCATCGCAAGCGCCGCGATCCGACCTGACCACCCAGAACTTGTCCGAGCCGGGGAACTCGGGATCGAAGCCATCAGTTACGCCGAAGCACTCGGACGCGCGCAGGCCGGTCGCACGGCGGTCTCGATCGCGGGAACGCACGGCAAGAGCACCACCACTGCCCTCCTCTCACACATCCTCGTCAGCTGCGGCCTCGATCCTTCCGTCATCGTGGGGGCGACATGCCCGCAACTCGGCGGTGGAACGAGGACCGGATCCGAACTCATCGGCGTCGGGCACCTCGCGGGATCGCCGGGGATCTTTGTCGCTGAGGCCTGCGAGTTCAACCGGTCCTTCCACTGGCACCGACCCACACTCGCGCTGATCAACAATGTCGAGGAGGACCACCTTGATGTGTACGACTCGCTCGACGAAATCGTGAGGGCGTTTCGTGCCTTTGCAGGATTGTTGCCCGCTGCCGAGGCGGGCGGCCGACTGCTCATCGCTCACGAAGGAGCCCATCGGCGCGCGGTCGCAAGCGGCCTTGCGTGCGCGCACTCGACCTTTGGATGGTCCCCGTCGGCCGACTACCGGGTCGATCACGATCCGGAGAAGGGATCGACGAGCGTCTGGCGAAAGGACGAGTGTCTCTTCGCCTTCCGCGCCCAGATCGTGGGCGAACACAACGCACTCAATGCGGCCGCGGCGGCGATCCTCGCGTCGTGGCTGGGCGCGTCGCAGACCGGCATCGTGGCCGCGATTGAGTCCTTCGGAGGGATCGAGCGGCGTATGCAGTTCCTTGGGCAGTGCCGGACGAAGAGCGGCGCGTCGGTTCGCGTGTACGACGACTACGGACACCACCCCACCGAGTGTGAACGGACCCTCGCCGCCCTCCGAGCCGCGGAGAACCCGCCGCGACTCATTTGCGTGTTCCAACCCCACCAGCACAGTCGGACCAGATTTCTCCTCGAGCAATTCGCTCAGAGCTTCACGAAGGCGGACCTCGTCGTGGTGGCACCGATCTACTTTGTGCGCGACAGCGAGATCGAACGGACGCGGGTCTGTTCGGGCGACCTCGCGCAGCGACTCAATGACCGGGGGACTCCCGCGCGAGCCATCGATTCGTTCGAGGCCATCACCGCGTTTCTCCAAGATGATGCGCGTGATGGCGATCTCATCGTGGTGATGGGCGCGGGACCCGTGGATGCCATCGCACACGATCTCCTGCGATCCAGTTCGATGCACGGCGGAGCGTCAAGCACACTCGCGAGGGCGGTCGCCGCCCCCGATCGAGGATGACGATGCACGCGCTCCTCGTACAGCAGCCGAGCCTCTTCGACGGCCTCGCCGCCACAGTCGAGTTCGACGCACCGCTGGGCGGGCGCACATGGTTCAAGGTCGGCGGATGCGCCGACGCGCTGGTCACGCCCAAGACCACCGATGCCCTCTCCACGCTGGTGACACGGTGCCATGAAACCGGGACGCCACTGCGCGTTCTTGGTTCGGGCGCGAACCTCCTCGTCGCCGATGAAGGCGTCGACGGCGTCGTCGTCCGACTCGATGCGCCCTGCTTCCACACCGTTGAGTTCGATCGAGACGGGCCAGCGCCCGTGCGCGCATGGGCCGGCGCCGACCTCATGAAACTTGTGCAGGAGTGCGCGCGACGGGGCCTCGATGGTCTCTCACAGCTCGCCGGGATTCCCGCCAGCGTCGGCGGCGCCATCACCATGAATGCCGGTGGCGCGTTCGGCGACACCGCGCAGGCTGTGTCGAGCGTTGGCATGCTCACGCACTCGGGAGTTCGCAGCGACATCTCCGCGGCGGAGGCTGGGTTCTCGTATCGACACACGAACCTCCCCCGCGGCATCGTCCTCTGGGCGGATCTTGCGCTCATGAGCGGCGACCGCGAGACGATTCGTGCGCGCGTCAAGGAGATCTTCGCGTACAAGTCGAGATCCCAACCAATGGCCGACCGCTCGGCGGGGTGCATGTTCCGCAATCCGGTCGAGGCGTCTACAGGATTGCGCACGAGTGCCGGACGCCTCATCGACGAAGCGAAGTTGAAGGGCTTTTCATGCGGCGGGGCCTATGTCAGCCCCGTGCATGGGAACTTCATCGCGCTCCGTGAGGGCGGCTCGGCGACCGATGTCCTTGCGGTCGCGGCTGAGGTACAACTACGGGTCTTGGAGCGCACAGGAGTCCGCCTCGAGCGCGAGGTGGTGGTGTGGTCCCGACGAGGTGAACTTCCATGAGTGATATCAGCGTGCTTGTGTTGATGGGTGGTCCGGACGCCGAACGCGACATCAGCATCCGTTCGGGTGCGATGGTCGCGCAGGCACTGCGCGACGCGGGAGGATTCGTCGTGCACGAACAAGTCATCGACCGAGCCACCGCCGCTGACCTTCGCGGCATGCCCGGCGACGCGATCTTCCCTGTGCTGCATGGCCCCTACGGAGAGGGCGGACCGTTGCAGGAAGAACTCGAGGCCGACGGACGCCCGTATGTGGGCAGCCGCCCGCGTGCGGCGCGCGTGTCGATGGACAAGGCGGCGTCGAAGCTCTTTGCCCGCGCGGCAGGAGTGCGCACACCGAGGGCGCGGCTCCTCAAGAAGGGCGAGCCCTGCGACCTGCCACTCCCCATCGTCGTCAAGCCGATCGAAGATGGATCGAGCGTCGGCGTCCGCCGCTGCTTCACCGACGAACAGGTCGCGGCCGCGCGCGAGGAACTTGAAGGACGCTTCCCCAACCTCATGGCGGAGGCGCTTGTGCAGGGACGCGAGATCACCGTCGGCGTTCTCGAGCGCGATCTGCTCCCCTTCATCGAAGTGATCCCGGCCACGGAGTTCTACGACTACGACGCCAAGTACGAGCGCAACGACACGAAGTATGTGCTCGATCCAGAACTCTCGCCCGAAGTGAAGGAGGAGATCGCTCGCGCGTCGAAGTTCCTCTACGAGCGCATTGGATGTCGTGACATCGCCCGACTGGATTTCATGGTCGACGGCGAAGGCGCATGGTTCCTCGAGATCAATTCGATGCCCGGCATGACCGATCATTCTCTGGTTCCGAAGGCGGCCGCGCACGCTGGCATCCCCTTCTCGGAAGTCTGCGGACGCCTCGTCCACCGCGCCATCGGCAGGATGAAGGGGACCCAGAGGCGTCGACGATCAAGCGAGCCGTCCCCCGCGAATGGGGACGCCACATGAAGGATTGGTGCTCGCCACGGATGGCATGGATCGGTGCGGGTGTGTCGTTCATCGCGCTGTGCAGCGTGACCTTCGCGGTCGCGATCCCGGCACTCAGGTCCTCCGCGTCGGACGCACGCACCCATCGCATCGAGGTTTCATTCGAGCAACCGCCCCGCTGGATGGGGCCGGAAGATCTCGCCCCGCTTCAGGATGCGGTCGCCCGCGAGGTCGGAACGGATCCATATGACCGCGCCGGTCTCGAGCGCGCGCGTGTGATGCTCGAGGCGAGCGGCTGGTTCGAGTCGGTCCAACAGGTCCGTCGGACGGGCCATGGCGGCATCAGCGTCACTGGGGAGTTCGCGCAGCCGACCGCGATCGTCGCCGATCGAGACGGCGATCATCTCATCGACTCCGAAGGGCGACTGATGCCCCGCTCGTACGGACACGGCACGGCTCCTGCGATCACGCGGATCACCGGCGTCACGCTGCCGCGGCCATCGCGCGCCGGTGAGGTCTGGCAAGGCGCCGACCTCGTGGCGGGGCTCGAGATGGCCAAACTCGTTGCGCTCCAGCGATGGCGCGCGCAGATCGCCTCCGTTGATGTCAGTCAGTATCGCGACCATCAGACGCTCGCGCTCACCACCGTCGGAGGATGCCGCCTCAACTGGGGACGAGCCCCCGGAGCAGAAGCCGCCGCCGAAGTGCCCGCGTCACAGAAGCTCCGTTACATCTCGATGTTGCAGACTCAGTACGGGCGCATCGACGCGGCCGGCCCGGCCTCGATCGACCTCTCCGTTGACTATGTCGGCAGCCATTGAGCCGCCGCGCTTTCTTGTCGTGGCCGCCGGAGGCTGGTTCGTCGGCGCGCTTGCCCTTGGACTGGGTGCACGCGTTCCCGAGTCATTGGCGCTTGCGAGCCTCTTCCCGCCCGTGCGAATCAGCCTGTTGGCCACGGTCGCCGGGCTGTTGGTGGCGTGGCCGCTGCTGCGACTGACTCTTGCTACACCCCGCCGGTGTGTCGCGGTCACGCTCGTCGAAATGATGACGCTCATGGTTCTCTTTCAGGCGGTGATGTGGCCCTTGCGACTGGCGACGCCGTGGTCCATCGAGCGAACACTGCTCATCGATGCGCTTGCCCTCTCGGCCATGACGGGCGTGGCCGGCGTGGTCGCCTTCGGTGCGGCGACCTCGTCGGCGGTCGGGCGCGCTGTGGCCATGGCCGTCGTGCTCGCCCTCTCGACCGGCATCACATCCATTGCATGGCTTGGTACCGGCATCCCCGGGGTGGTCGACGCGATGGGCGCCACCGCATCGATGCCGACTCCCGGAGACTGGCGTGCCCTCGTCGGCGCGTCTGGAGCCAATCTCGCCCTCCTCGTCATCGGGGTGGGCGCGTCGGCCATCGTCGCCGGCGGACGCGGCCCCATGCTTGCCCACCCCCCACGCGTGGGATAGCCTCGAAGGGTCCAATGGAACTCGTGACACGGGCCGACAAGGCGCGACTTGAGCGGCAACTTGCCGAGATGCATGCACTCGACAAGGTGCTGACTGTGCGCATCGCCGAGGCGCGCGCGCAGGGCGATCTCCGAGAGAACGCGGACTACCACGCCGCCCGTGAAGACAAGTCGTTGAACAACTCGCGCATCAAGGAGCTTGAGGATCGCCTGCGATCGGTGCAGGTGGTCGACGCCTCGGAGATGCCCAGCGACATGGTGTTCCTCGGCGCGACGATCCGTGTGAAGGACGAGGGCACGGGGCGGGAAGAGCTCTACAAGCTCGTGTCGAGCCTTTCGGACGAGGGCGACTTCGACTATCACGAGGTCACCGGAACGAGCCCGATGGGCGAGGCCCTCATGAAGGTCCGCGTCGGGATGACTGTCCGCGTGAACCTCCCGCGCGGCGAACGCCGGCTCACCGTCCTCGAAATCGTGGCCTAGCGTGATCGGCTGGATCGCCAGCGCCCTCTTCGCTCAGCAGAATCCGTTCAGTTTCCTCTGGTGGGAGTCCCTAAGTGCGGCCGGCGCGTGGGCGACCTGGGGCATGGTGGTCGAACTCGTCGGACGCATCGTGTTGACATGCGTGATCGTGGTTCGCAAGGGGTCGCGCCCTGCTGTCGCCACGGCGTGGATCTTTGTTGTCCTCACGCTGCCGATCTTCGGGATCGTGGCGTACTTGCTGCTGGGCGAGTGCCAACTCGGCGCCGCACGCCGTCGCCTGCATCGCCAGATCATCGCCGCCTTCGACCAACCGAGGTACCACCGGCACGACGACCCGCGCGCGCACGAGACCGCGCTCGACCCCACAGACATGCAGGTCGCCGCGATTGCACGGCACACCTCTCACTCGGCGCAACTGGCCGGGAACCGCGTGCAGCTCCTTCCCGACGCGGCATCGGCCGCGAGTGCGATGATCGCGGACATCGATCGCGCCACGCAGAGCGTGCACCTCATCACCTACATCTGGCTCGATGACCGAATCGGGGAGGCATTCGCTCACGCCCTGTCGTCGGCGGCGGCCCGAGGCGTGGCGTGCCGCGTCCTCGTGGACGGCCAGGGATCCCGGCGATTCCTGCGCTCGGCGTCTTGCCGTCGCCTGCGCGCCAGCGGAGTTCGAGTGGTTGCCGCGCTCCCGACGCGCTACCTCCGCGCGCTCTTCCACCGCCTCGATGTGCGCAATCACAGGAAGATCATGGTGGTTGATGGCGTTCTTGGGTGGGTCGGCAGCATGAATGTCGCGGCTCCCGAGTTCGCAGTGCAGCCCCGGTTTGCTCCGTGGGTCGACTGCATGGTGCGACTCGACGGCCCCGTCACCCGCGAACTGCAGCTCCTGTTCGCCGAGGATTGGTACTTGGACACGAACGAGTCGCTGGCGCCGATCCTTCAGAACCAGCCGCCATTTCACGCCGACGGCGTCACGGCGCAGATTCTTGCGTCGGGTCCCAACTATGACAACGACGCGGTGCGGCATCTTCTCTTGGGATCGATTCAGGTCGCGCGGAAAGAGATCGTGCTCACGACCCCCTACTTCGTGCCCGACATGGACATGGTGAGCGCGATTTGCGTGGCCGCGCAACGCGGCATCGCCGTCCATGTCGTCGTACCGCGGCGCAACAACAGCAGGATCGTTGCCCTAGCCAGCCGCGGTCGCTATCCGGCACTGCTTGCCGCGGGCGTGCGCATTCACGAATACACGAAGGGGCTCCTCCACGCCAAGACGGTCTCCGTGGATGGCCTCTTCGCCATCGTGACATCGAGCAACCTTGATCGACGGAGCTTTGAGATCAACTTCGAGTGCAGCGCGATCATCTACGACGATGCCTTCACGAGGCAAGTCCGCCAGTTGCAACAGTCATACATCGAGGCAAGCGTGGAAGTCGATCCCGACGCGTGGCGTGACCTCCCAATACTCGCGCGACTCAAGTACAACGCAGCGGCACTTGCCTCGCCGTTGATCTAGCCCAGAAACGGAGCCCTAGCGCGAAACTTTGGCGCGAGTGCCACGCGTGACCGTCTGCGTTGTGCACTCGCCATCGGGCCAGGTGACGCGCACATTGATGGGCAGCTCCTCGCCCGCTCTTGGCGCGCCGATGCCGAAGTGGGCGATATTCCACGCGGTGGATTGGAACGGACCGCCGCCGACGATCCAGCGCACTTGTGTGGTGGCGCTCTGCGTGAGTTCCACGCGGGCGCCGACACCTCGACGGTTTCCCGGCGTCGCGGCATCATCGAGTTCAATCTCGACCCAATCCACGGGGGAATCGTGCAGATTTCGCAGCACCTGCACAGGCTCGTTGAGGCCCGTCACGACCGCGTCGATGTCGCCGTCGGCGTCCAGATCGGCAAAGACAGCACTGCGGTCGCGTCGCAGCTCACTCAGCCAGCGCTGCGACGGGTCGCTCACGGCCACGAACCGGGCTCCCTCGCGTGCCATGAGGAGTTTCGGCTGGCGGTACGAGCTGTTCATGATCTCGCGCGTGGCCTGTGGATACACATGCCCGTTGACGACAAGGATGTCCTCGTCGGCGTCGTGGTCGAGGTCCGCGAGCGCGGCCGCCCATCCGCACAGCGTGCGCGAGGGCGCGCCAACGCCGTAGCGCGCGGAGGCGTCGTCGAATCCACCTCGTGGACGCGACGCGAAGAGCGTGTTGGTGTCGTCGCTGAACACGGTCGTGAGGATGTCCGGGTGCAAGTCTCCATTGATGTCGCCAAGCGCGAGCCCCATGGTCGCCTGTGCGGCGCCGTCGATCGTTGTCGCGCACCCGGCCTGCTGACCGACCTCGCGGAAGGTCATGCCACCGAGGTTCTCGAGCAAGAAGTTCGGCATAGAGTCATTGCCGACGAAGAGGTCGGCTCGACCATCATGGGTGAAGTCGGTCGCCACGGCGTTCAGGCCAAAACTTGGTTTCGCCGTGCGGATCCCCGATGTGTCGCTGACATCCACGAAACGGCCGCCGTCATTGCGATGCAGGCGATCGGGTGACGGCACCAGGCCCTTGGGGCCGCCGAGGACTTCGAGCCCACGGAAGTGCGCATTGGCCACCGGATGCTCGGGGTCGTAGCGAAGGTAGTTCGTGACATAGAGGTCGAGGTCGCCGTCGCGATCGAAGTCCGCGAACGTGGCGCTCGTGGACCAGTCGTCGTCAAGGCCGAGACCCGCTGCCGAAGTGCCGTCGACGAATCGGCCCCCAGGAGCGCCGCGCCAGAGACGGTCGCCGCCCAGGCACGCGACATAGACATCGTCGTACCCGTCCGCATCGACATCACCCACCGCGCACCCGAAGCTCCAAGCGTGATGATCGAGCCCGCTCTCGGCGGTCGCGTCACGAAACTTGAGTCCCCCGAGATTCTGATAGAGGCGCGCACCGGGACCGCGCGAAGGCGCGGCGACCGTGGCGCCGTTGGGGAACAGCACATCGAGGTCGCCGTCGCGGTCGTAGTCGATGAGCGCCACGCCGCCCCCCTTGACTTCGACAATCTGTGTGCTCGGATCAACGCCCGAGGTTGTCGTGAAGTCGATCCCGCTCGCGGGTGTGGCGTCTTCGAAGCGGATCGCGGGTGGGTCGGCGACCGCGATTGCCGAGAACACCACGCCGACACCGACGACGAGGCAGGCGTTGCCGAAGTGTCTCAAGGCGACACCTGCTGTCCGACCGGTGGAGATGCGAGGGAATCCTGGCGGACGCGCGCGGCCTTCGCATCGTCGACTCGCCCAGCCTGCTCATACGCGTGCGCCAACTTTCCCCAGACCTCTGCATGGTCGGCGAAGACCTGCGACGACTCCTCGTAGAGCGCACGTGCTTCGTCGGCATGGTCACGCCGGAGCGCACAGTCCCCCAGGCGCGCGAGCGCTTTCGCCCGGTCGCGGTTGCCGTGCGGGGGTGGAGGAAGGAGTTCCATCGAGCGGCGCAGCGCCTGCTCGGCATCGCTGATGCGATCCTCGTCGATGGCGACAACGCCAAGGCCGAAGTACGAGTCAGCCGCCGTCGGGACTGCGTGCACATGCGCCTGAAACGCGCGCTTTGCGGCGTCGAGGTCCCCGAGGTAGTAGCAGGTCCAACCGAGGAAATGATCGACTTGGACGGCATCGGGAAAATCCTGACGGCTTGCCAGGCTCCCCTCGAGAAGGTCGCGCGCCTGTGCGTAGCGCTTCTGCTTCATGACAGCGACACCCAGCAGGAACTTCGCACGGGCGCAGTCGGGCGACTCGCGCAAGATGGTGCGAAGGACGATCTCCGCGTCGAGGAACTGACCCGAACGAAGCAATCGCGCCGCGATGGGAAGGTTTGGATGATCAATCGTCGGCGGCCTCGAATCCACAACCGCCGAGGGTGCCGCCGGCTGTTCCGGTGCAGGCGCAGCAGGGCCTGAGCATCCGGGAACGAGACCGGTGAACAGCACAGCGACCCAAATCAGGGGCAAAGGTCGATAAGGACGCATCCAAGTCATCGTAATGACCGAATGAGGGTGGAAACCTCGGTTCTTGGGGTTAGGATTTGGACAGAAGATTGAATCATGAAGCCGCTGCGAACGGCGGTTTCGGTGCACACAGCTCGCGCAGAAAGTGTTCAGATGAAGATTTCCATCTTGGTCGTCCTCGGCACGGTCGTCGCGTCGATCGGAGCGATTGCCTCCGCCCAGACTCCCGCCCTGCAGCCGCGCATGGGCGCGCACCTCGACGGACTCACCGCCGCGCAACTGCAGCGCTTCGATATCGGCAAGGTCTTGTTTAGTTTCCCGATCCCCATCGAAGATGGGCTCGGTCCGATTCTGAACAAGAGCAACTGCGGATCCTGCCACGCCAACCCCCTGGGAGGTTGGGGCGCGATTTCGGTGACCCGGTTCGGCATGGAGAAGAAGGGCGTCTTCTCGCTCTATCCGGGTGAGACGCAATCGCTTGCGCAGTCACTCGCCAACAGTTCGTTCTGTGCCGAAGTGGTGCCCGCGGATGCGATGGTGGTGCGCACGCGATTCACCAATAGCTCGATGGCGTTCGGGTTGGTCGAAGCGATCCCCGATGCGCAGATCGCCGCGCAGGCCGACGCGGCCGACGGCGACGGCGACGGGGTGAGCGGGCGCGTTCATTGGGTTATGCCGCTTGAAGCCGAGCCCGGAAGCCCGCTGCGCGCAGGGCGATTTGGCTGGAAGGCGCAGGTGGCGACCGTGCTGACCTTCAGTGCCGATGCGTCGCGCAATGAGATGGGACTCACGAATCGCCTCGCACCGGTCGAGAACGCTCCGAATGGTGATGTCGCGCGACTCGTTGTGTGCGACACAGTGGCGGATCCTGAGGACACTGCCGACGCCGAGGGGTTCCACTTTATTGATCGCGTCACCGACTTCCAGCGGTTCCTCGCTCCCCCGCCGCAGACGCCGCGCTCGGGAATGGCCGGCGAAGCGATCTTCAACCAGATCGGCTGCACGAAGTGCCATGTCGCCGAGTTCACGACCTCGACCGATGCGTCCCTTGAGGACGCCATTCGAGGCAAGACGATCCGCCCCTACTGCGACTTCCTTCTGCACGACATGGGACTCCTCGCCGACGGCATCAGTGATGGCGACGCCACTGAAGCGGAGATGCGCACACCGACCCTTTGGGGTGTGCGCCGACGAGATCCAATGCTGCACAACGGCATCGCCGGCGGCGGGACGTTCGCGACCCGTGTCACCACCGCGATCGCGGCCCATGGACCCTTCGGCGAAGCCGCGTCAAGCGCGGCGGCCTTCGCGGCGCTCTCTGGAGACAACAAGGCGAAGCTCGTTGCGTTCCTCGACTCGCTCGGCCGCGCCGAGTTCGACTTCGATGGCAACGACCTCATCAACCTCGTGGACTTCACCGCGATGATGGCGTGCGTCGCACAAGCGACGACCAACCCAGACGACGCGTGTGCGATCGGCGACATCGACCAGAACGGTGTCATCAATGTCGTTGACATTGATGGATTCGTCGCGGCCTACGACGCCGACCACTCCGACTGCAACAAGAACGGTGTCGCCGATCTGAAGGACATTGCAATGGGCACGAGCACCGACACCGACGGTGACGCCATCCCTGACGAATGCGCTGCCTGCATTGCCGATCTCGACAACAGCGGCATGGTCGATGCGCTCGACCTCACACCGCTCGTGTCCAACTGGGGCCTCGCCGGATCTTCAGATCTCGACGGCAACGGCACCACAGACTCCATCGACCTCGCGATCGTCCTCGCGGCGTGGGGCAACTGCCCCTGATCACCACGGAACCGGTCTTCACCCCAACCACGAACTGACTCGATACCCATGCGAACCACCACGACGGCCGTCTTGGCCACCCTGCCATTGATCGTTGCGACACCCGCGATGGCGCAATGGGTCACCTACGCCAACCAAACCTCGACGCGCCTTGTGGCGGCATCGAACCTCACGGGCCAGGACAACATCGAAAAGGACTTTGCGTACGCCGACTTTGACCACGATGGCGACACCGACCTCGTCGTCATGCGCAAGTTCCCCGGGTCGATCCAGTCGACCTGCACCGGCTGCGGGTTCTTCCGCGACCTCATCCTCATGAACGAGAATGGCGTCCTGACCGACCGCACTGTTCTGTATGGCACCGCCACCGACGCGGCGGGTTCGCAGGGCATGCTGGATGAGTCCAATGATCGCGATGTTGAGGCGTTCGATGTCAACAACGATGGCTGGGTGGACTTGATCACGGCAACGACGATGTCCGACACGGTGAACACCATGCTCGGTCAGCCGCGCGTGTACCGCAACCTCGGCAACAACGCCTCGGGGCAGTGGCAGGGATTCAGGTTTGAGGATGCGCGCATCCCGCAACTCTTCGCCAAGAACGGCACGGCCGCGAATCCACGGTTCTGCGACCTTGCGGTCGCCGACTTCAACGGCGACGGGTATGTGGACCTCTACTTCGTCGACTACGACACGCCCGAGACCAGCGGCACGATCTGCATCGACATGAACAACGATGGAGACACCGCCGACGCGGGCGAGTGCCAGCAGTCGCCAAGCGAGACCGCGACCAACGACTACGACAACAAACTCCTCTACAACTGGGGCACTTCCGGCGGTGGCGGCCCGGGCTACTTCTATGACACGACGACGACGAAGATGACAGCCGCGCAGTTGTCGTGCGCCTTCGGCAATATGTGCATGGCCGGCGATTTCAATTCTGACTCGCTGCAGGATGTCATCCGCGTCTGCACGCTCACCACGGGTCAGGATGTCGCGGTGATTTCCAACAAGACCGGCGCCGGTGGCCCCGGTCAGACTTGGACGCTCAAGTCGGTGTACACGGGGCTTGCTCCCTATGGGATGAATGTCGCGGATCTCAATAGCGACGGCAAGCTCGACTTCATCATCGCTGACGATGGGCAGGACCGGTATTGCCTCAACACGGGGAATGCAGCCGACGGTCAGCCCAATTTCTCGCTCAATGTGATGACCGGGACGCCAAGCGAGTTCGGCAACACGATTTCGGTCGGCGACCTCAATAAGGACGGCAGGACCGATGTGATCATCACCGACATTGACGCTGACCTCGGTCCCTTCTGCCCGAGTTCAGGACGCCGGACGAAGATCTTCAAGAACACCGGCACCTCCGGCGACCTCCTTGCTGAAGACACCACGATCCTTCCGACTGCGGACCTCTCCAACCTCTTCGATGTCGCGGTGTTCGACATCAACGGCGACACATGGCTCGACATGGTCACTGGCGGATGCGCGGGACTCAAGGTCTGGATCAACCAGCCTCCGATCGCGCTGTCCTTCGCGTTCCCCTCGGGGCAGCCCTCCACGATCATGGCGGGGGCGACGACCGATGTGCCAGTCACGATCTCGGCCCTGATCGGGACGATTCAGGCCGGCTCGGAAACGCTCCACCACCGCGTCAACGCGGGCAGTTGGTCGACGACGCCGCTCATCTCAGGCGGTGCCGCGGGTTCGTACATCGCAAGGCTTCCGGCCACCAATTGCGGTCAAGCGCTCAGTTACTATGTGTCGGCGCGGTCGACGACCACCGGCAACCCGTCGGTCACTTCCCCCGCAAGTGCGCCGACTGGCTTCTACTCAGCCGACACGATCACCGGGACGACGACACTTGCAAGCGATGACTTTGAGGCCAGTGCGGGCGGCTGGACCGCCTCGGCCGATGCGGCCTTGACAGCCGGCGCATGGCAGCGCGGCGATCCGATCGGCTCGAGTGTCGCGGGAGCCCCTGCCGAACCCACGGACGACCACACAGCGGCTCCTGGCGTCAAGTGCTTCGTGACGCAACTGAGCACAACCGGTCAGGCCGCGAGCGCTCACGATGTCGACGGCGGCGTCGCCTACCTCCTTTCACCGCTCTACACCACCGCTGGCAGCGACGTCACCGTGTCCTACTGGCGCTGGTACTACTGCTCTTCGACGACCCAGTTGGACCCCTTCGAAACATGGATCTCGGTCAACGGCACCCAGTGGGTCTATGTCGAGCGCGCCACCGCGAACCTCACCGCGTGGCAACAGCGTTCGTTCCGCGTCGGCGACTATGCCACACCTGGCACGACGCTGCAGATTCGATTCAGCATTGCCGATACGGGCACCGCAAGCACGCTTGAGGCGGGGATCGACGATGTCGTCGTCCTCAAGGACGAGTGTGCCGCGGCGCCACCATGCCCACCCGACATCAACAACGATGGCGTTGTCGGCGGTCCTGACCTCACCATGATCCTCTCCGGATGGGGAAGCGCCGGCGCAGGCGACATCAACGGCGATGGCACAACCGATGGCCTTGACCTTGGCGGTGTGCTCGGCGCGTGGGGGAACTGCCCGTAACCGGACGGTCTACCGCGACTGAACGATGTCGATGACGCGATCGATCACCGTCGGTGGGGCGATCGATTGGCGAGAGCCGTCGGGCCACACGACCGTGACCTGATCGACTGTGGTGGACGCACCGAGTCCGACGCGCGCGATGCGCTCGCACTGCGAGAGGTAGCTCCGGGTCGGTGAGACGAGCCGCCTCTGGATTCTCCCACCGGCCTCTACTTCGATGCGAGCCCCGATCGCCGAAGTGTTCGGAGGGCGTCCCCTGAGCAGGAATCCGACCCAGTGTCCGTTGCGCACATCATTGCGCAGCAGCGCAACCGGGCCGCCCGCCTGCGTCATCACGAGGTCGATGTCGCCGTCGAGGTCAAAGTCCGCGCTGGCCAGAGCGCGCCCAATCCGGGGCACCGCCATGTCGCCGATGGCATCGCCGGTGAGCTCGATGAGGCACGGCGGCCCGCCTTGCGTGTTCGCGAACACCTGCCCGCGCTGGGCATGCGTCTGCGAGGGGTGCACACGGCCGATCTCGTCCTCGATGTGTCCGTTGGCCTGAGCGAGGTCGAGGTCGCCGTCACTGTCGAAGTCCTCAAGGACGAGCCCAAAGGTGAGGACCGACCGCGTCGGTGCCGCGAGACCCTCAACGATGGCATCATCAGTGAAGACGAAGGACTTGCCCCGCGACACATAGAGCGCATCGGGCTCGTTGGCGAAGTTGCCGATGGCGATGGCGAGGTCGTCGACGCGCGCGTCGCTCGCTGTCCGGAGGTAGCCAGCATCGATCCCCATCGCGCCGCGCGCGGCTCCGTTGCGGTCGTAGGCGAGCCCGGAGGCGGCACCGCGCTCCTCGAACTGCCCGTGGCCGTCGTTCACGAAGAGCGCGTTCGCCACGGTGTCGTTGGCGACCACGACATCGAAGTCGCCATCGCCATCGGGATCGACGAAGACGAGCCCGAGCGCCTTGCCGATTGGCTTCCCGAGCGAGGACACTCGCCTGAACCCGGCTTCTGAAGTTCGGTCCTCGAACGAGCCGTCGCCCCGATTGCGAAAGTACAGCAGGTCGTCTCCCTCGAAACCGTTCGGCGGACCGTACGCGCGGCCGACTCCGGCGAGCTTGAAGTCCACTTGGCGATCGATCTCGGGAGACCACCGGACATAGTTGGCCACAAGGAGGTCGAGGTCGCCGTCGCGGTCGGCATCAAGGAAGCCGCATGAAGTCCCCCACCGAGCGTGAGCGCCCTTGGGGTCGACCCCGGCGGTCTGCGTCGCGTCGATGAACCGCACGGGACCACCCGCCACTGTCGCATTTTGGAAGAGGCGATTGGCGCCAACGCCAGACACGAACAGATCATCGCGTGCATCTCCGTCGATGTCGCCGACGGCGACTCCCATCGCATAGATGCCCGTGTCAAGTCCACACGGCGGTGCCTCCTCGAATCGCATCGAGCTGGCCGCGCCTGGCTCAGTCCGGTTGAGGAACAGTCGCACGCTGGAAACGCCCGGTGTTGGCGCGGAGTCGAAGGCGGCACCCGTCCATGCCGTACCGGTGGCAAGGACGAGGTCGGGGCGACCGTCGCTGTCTGCATCGATCACTCCCACGCCCCCGACGAGCGTCTCGGGCAACAGTTTCTCACCCGAGGCACCATTGATAGTGATCGCGACGAGTCCGCTTTCGGTCGCGACATCCTTGAAGGGAATCGCGCGCTGCTCGCTGGCAACCCGAACTCGCTGAGGTTCGGCATCGAGGGGGCCGGTTCCTGCGGGCGTGGGTGGTCCTTCGTGCCTCGCGCTCTTGAGGAACCAGTACGAGATGCCGGCGACGAACACAAGCACACCGATCGCGGCAAGCGATCGCCGGATCGCCGCATTGATGGTGGCCTCGCCCTCAGCGGTCATGGCTTCGCCTGCTTCGCGAACTCGTCGACGCTGCGCCGAGGTGCTCCCCGTCGCTGGAGGTCGTAGATCACGATCGCTTCAGCGGCGCGATTGGCCGCGGGATCTCGAATGCGAGCGAGATTCACCGCTCGATCGCGCGCGTTGTCATCGGGCTTGTACTTCGCATGTCGCTCGAGGGCCTCACTGGCGGCCGCGTCGAGGCCAAGCGCGGTGCACGACTGCGCCAAGAGGTACCACGCGGCGACACTCTCGGGGTCCATTGAGAGCGCGCGTTGGGCGAAGTCGCGCGCGCGTGTGGCCAGCGCGTGGGCATCGGCGCCGGCACTCGCACGGGCTCGCTCGAGGAGCACCGTGCCCAGTTCGACGAGCACACGATCGTCCTTGCCGAAGTCGAATCCCCGCTCCTGAGCCATTGGGAAGTTGGACTCGACGAGTGCTTCAAGGTCCGCCTGGGCCTCCTCCAGCGCTCCCTGTTGGCGGTTGACGAGCGCACCGAACCACCGGAGGCTCCACGGGTCCGCTGGAGGCGTGGCCGCCGCGGCTTCCCGCAAACGAGCGCCCGCGTCGTCGAGCCTGCCATCACGAAGCGCCGCGCGAGCCCTCGCGAGTGTGCCAGCCACCTTGCCGAGCTTCTCGACTTCGCCGAACGCGTGTTCGGCCTGCCTAAGGTCGCCCTTGAATCCCATGCGCTCCCCCTGACGGAAGAGGCCGATGCCGTAGTCGTACCAGCGCATCCATGCATCGGCGGTGGCCGGGAATGAACCCTCGGACGGGTGTGGCGCCGGGTCGACGCCGCTGTCGCTCGCCACGCGGAACACCGCCACATCGGTGGCGAGTGACATCGTTGGAAGATCGTTGATGCGCTCGGGGCCCATGGCCTCGGCCCAGATCACCGCGTCGAACTTGCGGTAGCGAAGTGTCACCGACACCGTGAGCTCGTTGGAGGAGTCCTCTGGAACTTCGAACGCAAAGTGCGTGACATCCGCCGAGCCCGGCGGGACCTGATTGTTGTAGAGCGTGACAAAGATGTCTTGCGGGTTACGCCGTTCGATGCGATGGCCCTCGCGATCAATGACATACGCATTCAGAAACTTGCTCCACGGGTCGATCGCGGCGCGGTCATTCGCCCCGCCACTCCTCCCGACGACAAGGCCGCCGGAAGTGATCGTGACATCAAGCCAGACCTCGTTGCTGTCGGCCGTTCCCTGCGTGAACTCATGGCCGACGGAAGCATTCCGCACGACGACTTCAAAGAGATAGCGATGGCCGCGCCTGAGTGCCGGCATGGTCGGCCGCAGCGGCGCGTGCAGTTTCCCATCGATCTCGCCACCTTCGCGCACACCAAAAACATCCACTCGCATCGTGCCCGCGCAGAAGGCCGCGCACGCCGCAAGTGCGTTCTCCGCGTCGGCGAGTCCGGCGAGTCCGGGCACGGCGGTGTTGGCCGTGGCGAACCGGTGGTCCATGAGAGCGAGTTCGCCGCCGGCGGTGACTGGTTTCGCGGCAGGATCGTCGCTCGGGAGCGGCCGCATGTGGCAATCGCTGCAGCGGTCGTTCGCCGATGGTGGGTAGTACCAGCTCTGCGGCGAGACACCCGACACGCCACTCAATCGGAACGAGTCGTAGTGGTTCTGCCCACGCAGCCAGCGATAGTCGTTGAGAGCTTCGGGAAGGAACACCTTGTGGCATGCGCCGCAGAACTCGCTTGTTCGGTGCACTTCGGGCTTCAGGAAGGTGCGCTTGTGGAGACCCGGCCTCGCGCGGATCAATTGGTGGTTGATCCACTTGCCCAGCGGACTCTCAGATCCAGCGAACGGATACTCCGCGCCTTGCGCGATCACATAGTCGGCATTGCCACGGGGCGAGTTGATCTTTGTGATGAGGTGGCATGAATTGCAAGTGAGGCTCGCGGCACCCATCGCATCGTGCGCGGCGTCGTAGGCGGGGTTGTCCCACTTGGGATCCTCAAACGCGCCCGAGAAGAATGGCACAGGGTCGTGGCATCCCGCGCAGAAGCGCGAGTCCTTCACCGTTCCTTCGCGCGCGAAGGCCCTCTCTCGCGTCTCGCGCACGCTCATGGCATAGATCGGATTGTTGAAGGAACTCGCGGCATGCACCGAGGCCGCCCAGGTGTCATGCGCGTCCGGGTGGCACACGCGACACTCGTCGTTCTGCATGAGACTCGAGGCGGGAATGAAGTTCCCGGTGTCCGTGCGCGCGAGCGATGGCTCGAAGTAGGACTCCCCCGCTTGCGGCTCCACTTCACCGGTCTTTCCCGAGAGGGCCGAGTGCAGGAACACGCCAGCGCCGCCGCACGCGAGCGCGAGCAGAAGAAGCGCGCCTCCCATCCGCCATCGAATGCGCGGTCCCGCAAGGCGGTGCAGCACATACGCCCAGATGAGCGCGAGCGGCGCCAGAACATGCAGCCACCAGGAAGCTCCTCGCGAGAACAGGCCGCGCGTCTCGATGGCGTACTCGCCGACCTGCGCGCGCAGGAGGAGGAGTCCGGTCAAGACGGTGATCACTCCCGCGGCGAGCGCCACGAAGCCCATTCGCTGCGCGGGGCGGTTGGGACGCTGAAGCGCGCGCCGTGCGTGGGCCACCGCGACCCAGATGAACGGGACCGCGATGGCGAGCCCAACGACCACATGCGCCAACAGCATCCAGACCGAGAAGACTGTCTGTCGGTCCTCGCCAGTGAAGTCGCCCGCGAGCGTGACCGTCAGGAGGTACCCCGAGTTCACCAAGAGGAACAGAAACGCGACCATGAGCCCGCGCACGAGCAGTCTCAGTGTCGGCGTCAGGACCGGGCGTGGAGGCAGTGCCGATGCCGAACTCACGCGCGCGATCCTAGAGGTTCGCTAGCGACCACCCTCACGCCGATGGTTGAATCGTGCGTCGATTTCGGTCGCGTCTTTTGCAGGTGCCGATGGCAGCGGCTCGACGGTTTCGCCATTCTGAGTGAGCGCGTCCATGTCCTTGCAGTACCCATGGAGTTCGAGGACAAACCGGCGGGTCCAACCCCGGGGCAGCGCCGGAAGCGTGTCAGCAAACTCGATCTCCACCCCTTCGCCCGCCCCGAAGACCGCCCTCGCGCCATCTTCGGCCGTCAGAAGACTCACGCACTCGATGTCAAGAACGGTGTACTCCCCGCGCTGCATGCGACAGTCCCATAGCGGCGCACGCGACTCGTAGTCATAGTGCGGACGCCGCTGCGCGAGCGTGCTCCGTTTGGCAAACCCGCAGGCCACGACCCGAGCGCTCACGGCGCCAAGACGCGTGAGCACGGCTTCTGGGCACGGCTGCGCGAACGCGACCCGCACCCGGTCGGCGTACAGTTCGTGATTGGTGGTCATCCGCAGCTTCTGACAGCCCGCGGGGATCAACTCTGGCGAGAGCGGAAACGCCGCTTCGCGCGGCATGCCTGCGGGGTATCCGTACTCGCGCGCGAGCGTCTGCCACGCGCCGGTGTGCGGGTCGAGCGCCTCAATCGTCGGCGGCGAGAGCGCCTCGCGCGCCTGCCACATCGCGAAGTTCGTCTGGCAATATGGGTATTCGATCCACCCGTCCATGAGAAGCGTCGGTGTCCCTGCGGAACTGTCAAGCGCCCGGGCGAAGTCCAACGGCATTGTGAAGGGCGTGACCGTCTTACCGATGAACCTTGGATCGATGGTGCCGGGATCGAAAGCGACAGCGTCGAGGGTGTGGAGCGCCGGATCCTGCGCGACCAACCACTCGCGGAAGTAGATCGCGGCGCCGGTGGGTTGCGGGTCTGAGATCCCCATGCGCTCGTCGACGCTCATCGACCAACCCGGAGGAAGGTCGTGCACTTCAAGCGTTGCCGCATCGAGCGCTGTGAACTCCTCCATCGGCTCCGCGAGCACGATGTCAAAGGACCCTTCACGCGCGACGAGCGCCGACTCGGGAAGCAGGACCCGCTCGAACGATCTCGGGGGCGCGTAGACACCGCTGAGGACGCCCGCGCCGTCTTGCGACACCGACGCGAGATAGCCGAGCCCAGCGACCCCGAGACAGTCTGTGACGAATCCCATGCGAGTGCCATCCCACGCGAAGATCACCGGGCAGCTCGAGATCTGCCGCTGGGTTTCGACCACCGTCCTTGCGCCGGGCTTGATGTCGCGCTCTGTTTGCAGGACGCCATCTGGCCACTCGATCGACAGGAAGTCCGCGCTCGGTGCCGCAGTGTTGGGCGCGGCACCCAACCCGATGACGCATGGATCCGTCGACTGTCCGAGAAAGGAATCCCACGGCAGTGCCGCGAAGGGCACCCACGACGAACCCACGCGAGCCACACCTGTTGTCCCGATGCCGCTGGCGTTCGAGCGCATCTGTTGCGACGGATCGACGCGGCCACGAAAGCTGATCGTCGCCACCGGTGCGCGCGTGGCCGTCGGAAACGCCGCCCTGAGATCGCCCGCCACGAGGATGACCCCGGTGCCGTTGACGATGGTCGCCTGACCCGGTTCGTACTCATTCGCGGCGGATCCGTTGAGCGAACCCATCGGCTCGGCATCCTCGCCGAAGAGCCGGATTTCTGGCAGTTCGCTCCCGAAACCCGAGAAGATCGAGTCTCGAAACATGCCTCCCACCATGATGAGCGGCTTGCCCTCGCCGGTCACATCCGCCGCGGCGAGCGCGACGATGTGACCGATTCTCCGGCGGCCAATCTCTCGTGGTGCCGCGCGGCCGAACTGCCAGACGACGAGGTCGTGCGTCGGCGACATCCCGCCTCCGGAGCGTTCGGCAGCCGCGATGAGCGGTGCGCCATCGCTCGCGCGCGCGAACGAAACGGCCGCCGCGATTCCGTGCATCTCAAAGGCCGCGTAGATCGGGTCACGCCTCCACGCCCAGAGCCGATCATTGATCACCACAGCGCAGCGGGAATCCACGCCGTCGCGGCTGATGGCGACGAGATCGAGATCGCCATCAAGGTCGAGGTCGCGCACAACGACCTGCGTCGTCGGGGACCCTTCGTCGGTCAGAATGTCGCGCCGCTCCCAGGTCCCATCGAGCCGGTTGTAGAGAATGGCGACTGTGTTCGGGAGAGCGCCCGTGCGCTCTCCCGCCACCGCGAGGTCAAGGTCGCCGTCGTGATCGAGGTCCGCGATGACGAGCGCTTTGTCTCGGGCCCGCGCCGCGTCACCGAATGTTCGTTCCGTCCACGATCCTGCTTCGTCCTGATGAAACCACACGGCCCGGTGGGCGTCGGAGCTCTGAAGATGCTCCGTCAAGACGAGATCATCGCGACCGTCGTTGTCGAGATCGCCGATCTTCACGCTGTCGACGAGGCCTTCCCGGAGGATCGTCCTCGAAGGATCGACACGCCACGATCGTTGTGACTCGCCGATGAGCGCAACGATGGCGACGGGTCCAGACTGTGGCCGACCGAGCCAGAGGAAGTCCGTGAGGCCGTCTTGGTTCAAGTCGGGCGCCCCCAGCATCTGCGTTGGCACCAGTCCTTGGGGCCAGTTCGCCACGGTCATCGACCCCCACGGTGCGAGGATGGGGCCGTCACCGCGAGCGACTTCCGCCACCGGCATGATGGGCAGTACGACCTCGGCCAGCGCGCCCATCCGCGTGTACTTGAACTGCGCCAGATGCGATCGGGGATTGTCGGCCTGCGCCTCGAATTCTTGGAGCCACTTCGCGGCGGCCTCGGCGTGACCCTCGCGCACCTCGCAGCGCTCAAGTCCCACGAGCGCGCTGCGGAGATACGGGTCAAGCGCGATCGACTTCGCGTATCCCGCACGCGCCGCGGCGAGGTCGCCCTTAGTCTCAAGGCACTGCGCCCTGTAATAGTGCAGGTGCGGATCGGTGCCGTGCGTCGCTGCGATGCCATCGAGCAGTGCAAGCGCCCTCTCGTGCCGACCCGCGAAGAGATCGGCCATCGCCGTGCAGTAGGTGGCGCGGCCACCCACCACCGGATCGTCACGCAAGGGTGCGAAGAGAATGAGCGCCTCATCCTGTGCGCCCTCGTGCGTCGAGTTGAGTCGCGCGATCGCGTGGTCGAGCTTCGCGATCGCACTCGATTGATCGGCTTCGATCGCGCGCGTGAACGCCTCTTCGGCCCTGTCGAAATCGAACTCTCCCATCGCTGCCGCGCCCTCATTCAGCGCCGCGAGGCAGTCAGGTGCCAGTGGCGCCTCGTCCGGCGACACTTCCGAGCACGAAGCGACCAGCACCGCGACCAACGGGATCGACCGCAGCGCCTGCGGGATCCTCACGGGCGAGCCTGCGCGTCACGAATGCGCTGATTGCACGACTCGACTGTGATCTCGCCGCGTGCGCGCGCGAGGTGCGGGACCGAGAGGTATGTGTACGCCTCAGACCTCAGATGCGAGCGCATGTCGTGGCCCCGACGGCGCGCGCGCGCATCGCGAAGCGCGTCAATGTCGATGGGTCCAACGACGATTTTCTCGCCCGGACCCGGATCGGCCTGAGCGAGGACTCGTCCGTCAAAGTCGACAATCATCGATCCGCCGGGCCAGGAGAACGGCGGGTAGTCCTGAAAACTCGCGCCTTGATTGGCGGCGACGACAAACGCCGTGTTCTCCGCGGCGCGGGCGCGGTTGAACAGCGTCCACCAGTCCATCGGCGGCGTGGCTCCCCACGGATCCATGTACGCGCTCACGCGGATTGCGACCTCGCAGCCATTGAACGCCAACTGCCGGATCGCCTCCGGGAAGAGCCAGTCGTAGCAGATCGCGCAGCCGAGGTTCCCGATCTCTGTGCGCGCAACGGGAAACATCTCGGCCGGATCGATGCCAACATCATGCGGAGACGCGTGCACTTCCCAAGGGATCCACGGATTGACCTTGCGATATCGGCTCAAGATGCCGTCGGGGCCAATCAAGAGCGTTGTGTTGAAGAGCACATCGGGATGCTCGGCGTCGGACTCGATGAAAGTGCCCGTCTGGATGAACACGCCGAGCTTGCGGCACAGCGCGCTGTACACATCGGTGTGCTCATTGGGCAGTTTCACCGCGAGGTGCTTCCGGAGCTCGGGAACAGTCGTGTACACGGGCGCCGCGTGCGCGAACTCCGGGAACGCGAAGAGACGGACATCGAAGAACGGCTCGTAGCCGGCCACGGTCGCTTCCACCATCTGGCACATTCGTGCGACCCTCGCGGCGATCGCCGAGCGGTCCTTGGGGCACTCGAACGCGGTCTGAATCGCGGCAGCGTGGTAGCGCATAGCGGACTAGTGCGGGATCTCTTTCACCGCGTTGCGATTCCACGCCGGAACTCGTACGACGATGGGGCCCTTGCCCTTGATCTCACACTGACACGCCAGACGGCTGTTGCGTTGGATGCCGGGGGCTTCCTCGACGCGGTCCTCCTCGGCCTCGCTGGATTCGGCCACTTCATCCATGCCATCCTCGACATAGATGTGGCAAGTCGAACACGCGCAAACACCGCCGCAAGCGTGCTCGATATTGATGCCGTGGTCGATGGCCAGTTCGAGGAGCGACTCGCCCTCGCCGCCGAGCAGGTCCCATTCTTCGCGAGGCGATCCCGTGAGCCCCATGGGATCTTCAAGCACGAACTTCACCGGGACGATCGGTGGACCGTGCTCATGATCGTCGCGCTTCAAGTGCATGGAAGAAGTGTAGGGACTTCCGAATAGGATGCAGGATTCGATGGTGAAACGAGCATCCGATGTCCCACACGAGGCCGCCCATGAACGGCCCGACCCATTGTCGCTGACGAGCGTGCAGTTCATCGAGGCGTGCCGCACGAACGGGATGCCGCGGGCTGAAGCACTCGAGGCCTACCGCGCCTGCCACCGGCGCGGCACATGGTCGCCCAAACTCGCGCCGCCGGCAGTGTGCCCCCGCTCGTTGCATGTCGATGAACGCACGGTGAAGTTCCTCATGGGAGTAGGCGCCGACGAACGCGCCGGAGGCGAACTTGAAACCGAGAGTGTGATCATCCCTATGCCGCACCGCGGTGGTCGGTTCAGCCGCACACTCTGCGTGTCCAGCCAGGTCGGCTGCGCCATGGGCTGCACCTTCTGTGAGACTGGGCAGATGGGTCTGCTTCGCTCCCTGAGTGTCCGTGAGATTGTGCAGCAACTCCACGCGGCGAGGTTCCTCGTTGAGCATCCGTTTGCGGACGAGACGCGGCCCGAGTTCGGCGCCTTCGACATTGCCAATGTGGTCTTCATGGGGATGGGCGAACCCATGGACAACCTCGATGCCGTCCTTCAGGCCGTGCGAGTCATGTGCGATGGCAACGGCCCGTCCATCGGATGTTCGCGGGTCACCATTTCGACGGTGGGCCGGATCGACGGCATCCGTCGCCTCGGCGAGTTCATTCAGCAGCATGGGTTTCGCCGCGTCGGCCTCGCGGTCAGCCTCAACGCCCCCAACGACGAGATTCGCTCGCGCATCATGCCGATCAATCGGAGCGAGCCCATGGCGGAACTGCTCAGGGCGATGCAAGACTTCCCCAAGCGACCAACGAGCGCGCTGTGCGCCGAGTATGTGCTCATTCCCGGCGTCAACGACGCGATGGAGCACGCCGACGAAGTCTGCGCCGCGCTGAAGGGCATCCGCTGCTCGCTCAATGTGATCCCCTACAACCCGCGACGCGACAGCCCGTGGCCGGCACCCGAAGAAGCCACCGTCGATGCGTTCGTGGCGCGTGCCGTCGCCAACGGCCAGTTCACGAAGCGCCGCCGTACCAAGGGCAGAACCGCGATGGCCGCATGCGGGCAGCTGGGCAATGCGCAAGTCCGCGCGCGAAAGTTCGTGGGCGTGTCGTCGCCGGTGTCGCGCTCAGGCCTATAAGACCCTCCTCCCGATGATGTGCACGGTGGGGTGGTCACTTCCGAGCGCGCCCACAGCGGCAAGGGCGGCGTGAGCGTCGCCCTCGCCGAGCGCGGTGAGCCTGGCGCTACACCAGGAGCGTGGCCGGATTCTCGATGTGCTGTTTGAGCGACTTCAAGTACTCGGCCGCCATCGCCCCGTCGATCACGCGATGATCCAAGCTCAGCGTGGCCGCCATCTCGTGCCCGACCACCAATTGGTGGTTGCGCACCACCGGCTGTTCGACCGCCGCGCCGCACGCCAGGATCGCGCTGTTAGGAGGATTGATGATCGCCGTGAAGTTGTCGACGCCGAACATGCCGAGATTGCTCACCGTGAATGTCGCACCGCCCATCTCTTCGGGGCCGAGTCCGCGACCGCGCGCCTTCTCGGCAAGGGCCCTCGTCGTCGCGGCGATCTCACGAAGACCCTTCAGCTCGGCATGGTGAACAACACCGACCACGAGTCCACCGCCGCGCTCGGCCGGCAGCGAGATGGCGACGCCGATGTTGACATCGCCATGCAACATCACGCGGTCGCCGGCAAACGACGCGTTGAAAAATGGATGCGCGCGCATGGCAATGGCGCAGGCACGGATCACGAAGTCGTTGACGCTCAGTTTGACGCCCTGTGGCTCGAGTTGCTCGTTCAGCATGGCGCGCAACTCCAAGAGCGGATCCATGTTGAACTTCATCGAAACTTGGTAGTGCGGGATCGTCGACTTGCTCTCCACGAGCCTTCGCGCGATCGACTGCCGCATCCCCGAAAGCGCGACTTCACGAGAACCCTCGCCGATCGCCATCACCGCCAGCGGGAGCGTGGCGCTCGGCGTGCGCGGCGCGAGCGCGCTGCCGGGAGCCAGCGGCGCAATGCCGCCCGTCTTCATTCGCTCAGCCGCCGCGAGGACATCATTGCGCACGACGCGTCCACCCGGACCACTCCCGCGGATGAGCGCGATGGGTACGCCCATTTCGTCAGCCATCCGGCGCGCCAATGGAGAAATCCGAAGCCGCGGCGAGTCGCCATCGTTGGCCACGCTCGGCGGGCTGCTCACGGCTGGTACAGCGCGCGGCTCTCCCGCAGTCGAGGTGATGACCTCTGGTGATGTCGTCGGCTTGGCCGGAGCGGCCGCCAAGGGCTTGTCGGCGTCACCTTCAACTGAGATGACCGCGATCGGTGTGCCGACGGGCACTTGCCGTCCCGCCTCGACCATGATCTTGCTGATGACGCCGTCGTCGTAGACAGGCATCTCCATCGTCGCCTTGTCCGTCTCGACATCCGCGACGACATCGCCGCTCGTCACACTATCGCCTTCTTTCACATTCCAGCGAATGATGGTTCCCGACTCCATCGTGTCGGAGAGGCGCGGCATGGTGAGTTGAACAGACATGGAGGGATCGCTGCGGGGTCAGGCTCTGTAAAGGCAGCTGCGCACAGCCTCACAGATCCGCCGCGGATTGGGAAGATACTCCTGCTCGAGATCTTGCGCGTACGGCGTGGGCACATCGGCCGAGTGCACCCGGTGCACATGGTTATCGAGGTCGTCGAAGCATTCGCGGTGCACCAGCGAGGCGACCTCGCTGCCGGGGCTTCCAAACGACCACGACTGATCGACGACGACGCACGCACCAGTCCGGCGCACGCTCCTGACGATGGACCCCGCGTCGAGCGGGCGGATCGTGCGCATGTCGAGCACCTCGCACGAAACCCCCTCACTCGCCAAGGACTGCGCCGCTTCCAGCGCCAAGAGCACTGGCCTTCCGAATGCGACGATCGTGCAATCGGTGCCGGCTCTTGCCACACGCGCCTGCCCGAAGGGAATCAAGTACTCCGCCTCGGGCACTTCGCCCTTGTTCGAGAGCAATCGTTCGCTCTCGAGGAAGAACACGGGATCGTTGTCGCGAATCGCAGTCTTCATGAGTCCCTTGGCGTCGTGAGGGTTCGATGGGATCGCCATTTTGAGTCCCGGGACATTCGAGTACAGGCCTTCGACGCACCATGAGTGCGTGGAGCCAAGTTGGCCGCCGGCACCGTCGTTGCCCCGAAACACAATCGGACAGCCGAACTGCCCACCCGACATGTAAAGCATCTTCGGCGCGTTGTTGAGGATCGGATCGGCGGCCACGAGGCTGAACGACCACGACATGAACTCGACGATGGGTCGGAGTCCGAGCATCGCCGCACCGATGGCCATTCCGGCAAATCCCGACTCGCTGATTGGCGTGTCGATGACGCGCCGCGCCCCGAACTCATCGAGCATGCCGCGACTGACTTTGTACGCGCCGTTGTACTGCGCGACCTCTTCGCCAAGGAGCATGACGCGCGGATCGCGTCGCATCTCTTCGCTCATCGCCTCGCGAATCGCGTCGCGGAACTCGATTTCGCGCACAGCCGTCACAGGAGGTCTCCCTCCGGATCGATCGCCGTGAAATCGGCGACGGTTTCACTGCCCCCAAGCATCTCGGGCTGGCTCGACCCTGTGTAGGGCCCCCACCGCTCGATGAAGACATCGCGATAAAGCTCAGCGCTCGGCGTCACCGGGGACCGTTCCGCCCACGCGACGGCGTCTCTGACCTGCGCGCGAACCTCACGCTGCATCGCCTTGAAGTCGTCATCGTTCACTCCATGCGCCTCGAGGCTCGACTTCAGTCGGCCAATCGGGTCTTCCTTTTCGAATCGCTCTTCTTCCTCGCGCGTGCGGTACTTGCGCGGATCGCTCATCGAGTGACCCTTGAATCGATAGGTGCGCATGTCAACGAACGCTGGGCGGCACGAGGCGCGGACCGAATCCGCGATCTGCTTCATGGCGCCATAGACCCCGATGACATCCATGCCGTCGATGACCGCCGACTCGATGCCGTACGCGAGCGCCTTCGCGGAAATGTCGTGGCCCATCGTCGTGCCGCGGGAGATCGCGGTGCCCATCGAATAGCCGTTGTTCTCGCAGATGACGATGACAGGCAAGTCGAAGAGCCCGGCGAGATTCATGGCCTCATGAAAGGCCCCCTGATTGAGCGCGCCGTCGCCGAGAAAGGCAAGGGTCACGCGGGAAGACTTTCCGCCGTTGATCACTTCGTCCTCGTACTTGGTCCCGAAGGCGAGACCGACGCCCAGCGGGATCTGTGCGCCAACAATCCCGTGGCCGCCGAAGAGGTTGTTCGCGCGGTCGAACATGTGCATCGAGCCACCCTTGCCCTTGGCGCACCCGCCGACCCTGCCAAACATCTCCGCCATACAGTGCCTTGGGTCCATCCCCCGGGCAAGCGCATGCCCATGATCGCGGTACGCGGTCACGATGGGATCCGCCGCTCCAACCGCCGCGGTGCACCCGACGGCGACCGCCTCCTGCCCGTTATAGACATGGCAGAAACCGCCGATCTTTCGATCCTGATATGCCTGAGCGCACCGGTTTTCGAACTCCCGGATCAGAAGCATCCGGCGCAGCCAAGATCGGGCCAGTTCCGTGGCCACAGGCGGCAGCTCGCTCCCGGTTGCTGTTGTGGGAGCGTTGTGGGTCGAAGTCATGACAGGACGGTCCAGAGCCCCCTAGTTATAGAGGTTTCCGGGCCAGCGAGCAACGACCCGTTGCCTCCTCTACTGCGGGCGCGTCTTTTCCTTGGCCGCGTCGACATCGACCGCGAGGTGCGACCGCTCGGCTTCGCCAGCAACCCGCCCCTGCAAGAGGAGGAGCGCCATCTCAAGTTGGGGGTCGATTCGCTTCTCAACGAGGTCGCGGACATCCGGACGGATGTCAACCGTCGCCAATCCGCCCTGCGCTTCGTCGAGTTGGTCAAGCGCGAGGCGCGTCTCGGCACTCTTCTCCATCTGCGGCGGCGTCATCTTGAGCGTGAGGTCGGGGTTCACCCCCCAATCATCGCTCGCCGCGCGGCGGTGCACGAGCCGACCGCGCTCCTGACCAGGAAGCGGCGGCAAAACATAGTATTGGGTGGTCACCTTGACGGCCGCTTCGCTCGCGGCGTCTTGGATCGGTTGGACCGTCTGCACGGACCCCTTCCCGAAGCTTCGATCGCCAAGCACAACGCCCGCGCCGTGCGCTTGCAGCGAACCCGAAAGAATCTCGCTCGCGCTGGCGCTCTGACCGTTCACGAGGACAACGAGCGGCAAGCCCGCGAGGCTTGCGCGCACGCGCTCGGCGGCGAACGATCCCATGGTGTTGCCATCGCGATCCTGAACGCTGACGAGTTGCCCCTCTTCGACGAACAGGTTCGCAAAGGAGACCGCGCTCTTCAAGAGACCGCCCGGATTCCCCCGGATATCGAGTACGAGTCCATTGAGCGCGTGCTCGCGCTTCATCTGCCGAATGGCATCCATGAAATCGCTGAACGAATCCTCGTTGAACGATGTGAGCCTGACATAACCGATCCCGGCCTCGGGATCGAGCCACCAATCCCACTGCGGACGACCCTTCGTGTCGAACCCGCGCTTCCACCACCCGTTCACCGAACGCATCTTGATCGACTCGCGCTTGAGTGTGAAGTCGAGTGGCTTCTCGACGCCGTCACGCTTGACAGTCAACTTGACCGGCTTGCCCACGGGACCGGTGATGTTGTCGACCGCACGATTGAGCGTCCATCCCACGGTGGACTGATCATCAACCGCGATGCACTTGTCGCTCGGACGGATCCCAGCGCGCGAGGCGGGTGAACCCTCGAGCGGATTCACGATGATCAACTCACGCTTGTCGTTATGCCGAATGAGAATGCCCACGCCGACGAAGTTCCCTTCGATCGACTGCTTGAATCGACGCAAGTTGTCAGGCCAAATGATCTCCGAGTAGTCGTCCTCGTACTCCTTGGAGAGTTGCGTGGTCGCCCCTTCACCAAACTCCTTGAGGATGACCTCTTCGGGGAGTTCCACCGTCGCCGCATTGGCGCTGAGAATGTCATTCATCACACTCCGAAATGATGCAGGACCGACCTTCTCCGAGGGAAGTTGCTCGACTTGGGCGCGCGTTCCGGCGACAACTTCTCGGAGCGCGGCCACCCGCGCCGGGTCGCTCATCGCTTGAAAATTCTCGGCCAATTGTGGCGTCGCAAGCAGCGCATCAAGCGCGGCGAGCCCGCCGAGCATCAGCGGCTTCCATCCGGCAGCGGTGACATGTTCGCTGGCCGCCAACTTGAGCCCGTCGCGAACGAGCCGTGGGGTGATCCCGTCGATCCGTTCCTTCCAGTCGTTGGCGAAGAGTTCGTTGTAGGGCGGAAACTCCTCGTCGTCCTTGGGGAAGGCGCGTCCCTCAGCACGGGCGAGGCGCTCGAGCCGTTCGACCTGCGACGCCCGCATCCGGTGGAGCTCACGCGGCGCGTACTCGGCGATCAGTGTGACCTGCTTGTTGAGATCGTCGAGCGCGCCATCGAGTGCCTTGAAGGTGTCCGTGTCAATCCCGTCGTGGAGCGCCTTGTGTCGGAAGAGGAGCTCTTGCCCCAAGAGGAGATCGTGCGCCGCGAGGGCCTTCTCGAGTTCCTGATCTGCCATCGCTTCGAGCGCGATCCCGTCGCTGCCTCTGAGCCACAGACGCCACTGGTCGGGCGTCATGAGGAACTTCATGTTGACCGCGTGCACCAGCGCGGCCGTGATGTCGTGCGAGGCCATGGCACCCGCAAGATCCTTCTCTCGCTTCTGAATCTGCGCGATCCGGTCCTGCTCGTCGAGCGCGCGGTGGGCGCGGTACTGCGCGACCTGAGCCATGAGCCGCTTGGCCGCATCGCTGTTGCCTTGGGGCACTTCCTTGAGCAGGACATCGACGCGCGCCAC
>SXGT01701752.1_pt1 | contig 47910 bp, 40 predicted proteins | sample 3176221 | NCBI WGS metagenome assembly SXGT01 (sample SAMN11356862, study PRJNA531348) | freshwater metagenome | isolation source: freshwater sample F1-120 | place: China: Fuxian Lake, Yuxi | collected 2017-12-25 | reverse complement strand
CGAGTCATCGAGACCCACCACAAGCTGCGCTGATCGTGGTGGGTCTCGATGACTCGACCCACCCTACTTGTCTGACCATCTCGGCCCGGTACACTGCCGCGCGATCCCCAGTGTTGTTCTCGGAAGGGTGCGGCGAGTCATGGATAGTTACGCGTTGATGGCGGTGCTGACGTTGGCCTTGGGGCTAGCGCTGTTGGTCGCCGAGGTCTTTATTCCCTCCGGCGGAGTCATCATGGCGGCGGCCGGAATCGTCTTTGTGATCTCGGTGTGGAGTGCGTGGCAGGCCTGGGGCCGAACCGGCGAGTTGACGATATTCTTGGTCTACATCGCGGCGCTCGTCGTGTTGTTTCCGTCGGTGTTGGGCGGAGCGTTCTATGCCTTCCCACGCACCGAGTACGGCCGGCGGTTGATGAACCCTCCCAGCTTAGACGAGATGCAACCCTTCGTCGCGGAAACCGAGCGGCTGGCGCGGCTCATCGGAAAAACCGGGACGACGCTGACTCGGCTCAGTCCCGGCGGGATGGTGCTGGTCGAAGGCGAACGACTGCACGCCGAAAGCGAAGGAATGCTCATCCTGACCGATACTCCGGTACGAGTGCTGGCTCAGAAAGGCAATCGTTTGGTCGTGCGGCAAGTGCGAGAAAGCTCCGCGCCCGATCCGTCGCTAACCTCACAACCACTGGTCGAACACGAACGCACGCCGCTTGACGATGAATTCGGCCAGAGCTAAACCCGCCGCCAGTCGTAGGTCAGGCTTTCCTGCCTGCCCCCTTTGCGGCCAACCATACCGATCGCCACTCCGTCAGCCTGGAAAGGCTGACCTACTTTGAAAGACACCATGTTCAACCGCCTGTCCCTGCTGGCCGAAAACAAAAATGCGATGTTGCTCGGTGTGTTCGTGCTGGTTGCGTTTTTCGCGCTGATCTTTTTGCTCGTCTTTGCCCGGTATTTCAGCTTGTGGATTCAGTGTGTCACGACGCGGGCCAACATCTCGCTGCCGAGCCTGTTGATGATGTCGCTGCGGAAGGTCAGTCCGTCGATCATCGTCCGCTGCAAGATCATGGCGGTGCAGGCAGGACTGACGCGGGTGTATCCGATTAGCACGAAGGCGTTGGAAGCTCACTATCTGGCCGGCGGCAACGTGCCCAACGTGATTCGTGCGTTGATCGCCGCGCATCGGGCCGGCCTGGTTGATCTGGATTGGCAAACGGCGGCGGCGATTGATCTGGCTGGCCGCGATCTGCTCGATGCCATCCGGACCAGCGTGTATCCAAAGGTCATTGACTGCCCGGACTCGAAGCGTGGCAGCACGACGTTGAGCGCCGTCGCCAAAGACGGCATCGAGTTGAAGGTGCGTGCCCGCGTAACCGTCCGCACCAACATCAAGCAGTTGGTCGGCGGTGCGACGGAAGAGACCGTCATTGCACGCGTGGGCCAGGGCATCGTGCAGGCGATTGGCTCGACCGCGTCGTACAAGATGGTTTTGGCCAATCCCGATTCGATCTCCCGCACGGTGCTCAGCGAAGGATTGGAAGCACAGACGGCGTTCGAGATCGTCTCGATCGACATCGCGGACGTTGACGTCGGCGAAAACATCGGTGCCCGGTTGCAAGCCGATCAGGCGGAAGCTCAGGTCCGAGTAGCTCAGGCCAAGGCCCAAGAACAGCTCTCCGCCTACACCGCCGAGGAACAGGAAATGGTCGCACTCATCCAAGAGAACCGCGCCAAGGTCGTCATGGCCGAGGCGGCGATCCCGCTGGCGATCGCACAGTCACTGGCCGAAAGCAAACTGAGCCTCCTGGATTACTACGAACTGCGAAATCTTCAAGCCGATACCAAGATGCGAGACTCGATTGCCGGCGGCGAGCCAGCCACAAAGTAATCTCGTGAGCCGCAAGGCGCTAGCCGCGGGTCGAGGAAAAGAACCCGCGGCTAGCGTCTTGCGGTTCACAAGACACCGAAATCAACGCGAATGGTGGATAGTCCCAATAATTCAGACAGGGATCACAGGCGAGCCGCCTGTGCTACGTCGAAAGGCCGATTGTCATGTTCTCTCTCATTCCCGTCCTGGCGGCAGGCGAGTCGTGGCTCTCGATTCTGTTTGTGGTGATCGCGTTTATCAGTTGGTTGTGGAACGTGTTCAACGGCAACCAAAAGCCGGTCGGCGGCGGAGTTCAACCGCAAGCAGCGGGGGGCAAGCGCGTCGACAAGGATCTGCAAGCCGAGATCAACCGCTTCCTCAAAAACGTCATGGGCCAGAAAGAGGGCCAAGCCGACGAGTTGGAAGTGCTCGTCGCCGAGGAAGGGGCACAGAAACCTCGCTCGCGAGGTAAGAATCGCTCCAAGCGTCCGGCCGAGTCGGCCGCGAACAAGAGTTCGGCCGCAAGTTCTGGTGGTCCTCGGCCAGGCGGACGTATCTCGGACCGCAAGGGACTCGGTTCGGCAACGCTCGGTTCCGGAGTGCGGCAGCATGTGGCCGATCACATGCAAGAAGGCCGCATCGTGCAACAAGCAAAGAGCCACCTGGCACACGGCGTCGCCGAAAAAGTTCAACAGGACTTAGGCGCGTTTACCGCCGTCGATGCCCCGACCGCAGCGTCAGCCACCGCCGCTCGTGCCAAGTTCACTGTGACCGAAGTGGCCCGACTGATGCGCGACCCCGCCGGCATCAAGCAAGCCTTCGTGCTGAACTTGATCCTCAATCGGCCAACACTCGGCAAACGGCGCGGCTAAGGAACGGGAGCACAAAAGCTCCCGATCCCAATAGCAAGTTAGCACGACGCGCAAGCGAGTGGCCGTCGTCGGAACCACTCGCTTGCGCGTCGTGCTAACAGAACTTCGGGGAGTTATTGGGTTCCTTTGGTTCTCACTTCAGCTCTTTGATCCGAATCCGGCGGTATTCCATTTGTCCGCGGTCGGCTTCGAGACCGATCGGACCAGTCGCCGGCAACTCGTTGGGGAACTTCAGTTCTTCGCCGTTGCAGGTGCAGGTGGCGACTCCGCCTTTCACAATGACTTCGACTTCGTTCCAGTCTTGTGGCTTGTACTTGGTCAGTTCCTTGTACGGGCCAGCGACCAGGTAGTCTCGGCATTGAAGCTGCGGCTTGCGGAGAAAGATGCCGCTGTCGGCGTTGACTCCCGCACGGAACTCCAGCTTCAAGTGGAAGTCGTGAGGGAATTCACGCGTCGTCCATAACTGAGCCAGTCCCTTGCCGGGATTCACGACAATGCGGCCATCGCGAGCGGTGTAGCGGCCGTCGCTGGCGTGCTGCATGCCTTTGAACTCGGGGCCGTTGGCGTAGTGCCAGCCGGTCAGGTCGGTGCCGTTGAACAGCATCTCAAAGCCCTCTTCCAGCACGAACGCGCCGTCGGTTTGAAATGGCGACGCGGGCAAGCCGGCTTTGTTCCAGAGGCTCGCTTCCGGCACGTTCACCCAGCCGTAACGGACGGCGACTGGAGCGGCAACAGCATCACTGGTGACGACGATCGTGTCCCCTTCGATGGTGGCTGTCGCATCAACGAACTTGTTGTCAGAGCCGGCGATCAGGAAGCCTTTCAAGGCAGGCGAGCCGCTTGCACTACGGGCGACCAACCCACCACCGATGTGCTTGAAGCTGAGTGTGGCTTTGTTGCCGCTGACGCTCAGTGCGTCGTAGGCCGGGCCGGAGTGTTCGATCTTCTCGCCATGCGCGAGTGCTCGTGCGGCGAGCGCGAGTCGCGCCCCGACGGGCTGCTTGTCTTGCGGGTGAATGTCGGACGGATGACCGACATCCAGCGTCACGGCCATCGCGGTGTTCTGCGTCGTTTGAACTGTGAGCCGTTGAGCTTCACGAATCTCCGGTAACATTCCGCCGTGCGGCGCAATCTGCACGAACAGGAACGGGAAATCTCCTTGGCCCCAGACTTTTCTCCATCCGGTGATCATCGCCGGGAAGAGCGTTTGATATTCCTTGCCCCGCCCCGAATTCGATTCCCCTTGATACCAGATGGCTCCGCGAATGGCATACGGCACCAACGGCGTGATCGAACCGTTGTAGAGCCCGAACGGACGATTGGCGTTAACGGCAGGGTCTTGTGGCGGGCCGGGTTTGCGCGGTTCCGGCTTCTTGTCGGCTTTCGCTTTCGCGACAGCCTCTTCGTATTGCTTCAGCAGTTCCGGTTCGCGTTGCTTGTAGTCTTCGAGAACTTTGGGATAGCCAGCCAGTCGTTGGGCCTGTTGATCGAGCAACGGCTTGAGCGTTGGATTGGTTTCGAGGTCCGCTTTCGGAGTCCAAGCTTCACACACCGTTCCGCCAACCGCCGACTTGATGAGTCCGACCGGGACGCCCAGCGCCTTACGCAAGTCTTTGCCAAAGAAGTACGCAACACCAGAAAAGTTGGTCGCGCTCTGCGACGAGTCGATTGCCCATGTTCCGCCGATCGAATCCTGCGGTTCATCGACCGCGCGGGCACTCGCGTTGAATAGCCGCAACTGCGCATCGCCCGCCGCCGCGATCGCTTGTTCGCCGCCGGTCGATTGCTTGAGCGACCAGCCCATGTTTGACTGACCGCTGCAAATCCAAACTTCGCCGACGAGCACGTCTTGTCGAGCGACCGACTCATTCCCTTCCAACGCTTTCACGGTCAACGCACGCCCCTCGGCCGACGCGGCCAACGGGTCGAGCTTCACGGACCACTTGCCGTCCTTGTCCGCTGTGGCGGGTTTCTCTTGTCCCGCGAATTGCACGACGAGCTTCGATCCTGGCTCGGCCTTGCCCCACACGGGAACAGCGATGTCGCGCTGCAAGACCGCGTGATCGGTAAAGAGACTGCTCAAGCTGAGCTTCTCGGCGGCCGTGAGTGGACTCGACAGCAGGCCGATGACGGCCAGCGTTCGAACGATGGTGGTGAGCTGTGGGATTCTCATCGAATTGAAGTCTCCAAAAAGTAGAGTGACGAAGCTGCTGAATCGTAGGCGAGCCGCTCCAGCGACTCGCATTCCGAACGACGTTGGATTTCCCATGCGGCGATCCTCGGCAATGGCACGGATCGAAAACCTCAGTCGCGGGAGCGACTGAGCTACGCCGGAGCATCCTACATGGCAACACGGCGATCTTCGACGTGCCGGCTCCATTCAAGACGTTCGCGTTATCATCCGATGGAAAACGGTGATATTCTCTTCCTCGCCCCCGCAGCCCATTTGCGATCTGGAGACGAACCGATGTCGAATGCCGAACGACTACGCCCCCACCAGCACAGCACAGGCGTGTCACGCCGCGAACTGCTGCAAGTCGGGTATTCGGGATTGATGGGTGTCGGGCTTGCTCAGGTCGCCGGCCAACGAGCTGTCGCGGCACCTCGCACGCCGAAGTCACTCGTCATCGTGTTTTTGACCGGAGCCGCTAGTCACCACGACACGTTTGATATGAAGCCGGACGCTCCGGCCGAGATTCGGGGTGAGTTCAAGCAGATCGCGACTTCGATCCCCGGCTATCAGATTTGTGAGCACCTGCCGAAGCTCGCCGAGCGTGCTCATCGGTACGCGGTGATTCGCTCGCTCTCACACGGCGACAACAACCACTTGATGTCCACGCACCATGTGCTGACCGGCGAAAAACAGCCCGGCGGCTTCTTTGACAAAGTCGCCTCGCGAGATGACTGGCCAGGCTACTCAGCCGCGTTGCAGTTTCTACAGCCGCAGAACACCGGCATCCCGTGCGGCGTGAACCTGCCAACGTTTTTGCGCGAAGGTCCGCTGACTTGGCCGGGGCAACATGCCGGATTCCTGGGGCCCAATTCTGATCCGTGGCAGATCACCGGCGACCCGAACAAGCCGGAATTCCGAGTCGATGCGTTGTCGCTGTCGCCGGGCCTGGATGTCAGCCGGCTCGGCCAGAGGCATTCGCTGCTGAACGAGGTGAATCGCCAGCAGGCGCGATTCGGCGAAGCGGCTCAATCGCTCCGATTACAGAACGATCAAGAGTTAGCTTTGTCGCTGCTGACCTCCAGCCGATTGGCCGAGGCGTTTCAATTGAATCGTGAAACAGACGCGGTTCGTGATCGTTACGGACGGACGACGACGGGCCAGTCCTTGTTGCTGGCGAGACGATTGATCGAGTCCGGTGTGCGCGTCGTGCAGGCCAACATCGGCCGCGTCCAAACGTGGGACAACCACGGAAACATTTTCCCAACGCTGAAAAACATTTTGCTGCCGCCGGTCGATCAAGGTGTGTCCGCGTTGCTGGATGATCTTCAAGAGTCGGGTCGGCTTGAGGACACGCTGGTAATGATGCTCGGCGAGTTCGGTCGAACTCCGAAGATCAATGCTCAACAAGGCCGTGATCATTGGGGGCCGTGCTTCTTCGCTCTCTTCGCAGGAGCGGGCGTGCGTCCCGGCCAAGTGATCGGTCGCTCGGACGAAATCGGCGCGTATCCGGTGACGCGAGCCTTCTCGCCCAACGATGTCGGCGCGACGGTCTATCATGTGTTGGGCATTCCGCCGGACACCGAAGTCCGCGACCGGCTCAATCGCCCCGTCCGCTTGAATCGCGGCGATGTGATCGAGTCGCTCTTCACCGGCGCAGCGGTCTAGCGACGTATTGGCGAGCGGGGGGGCGTCAGCCCCCCGGTTCATTCCGCATTATCGGGACGTGCTCTTTCGCATTCTCCCGCATAAGACCGGGGGGCTGACGCCGCCCCGCTCGCCGATCGCTGGCGCTAACGTTCGAACTCCTCAAACCTCGCTCGCATCGCCTGCCCGCCAAGTTCGGGATACAGCAGCTTCGTGACCTTCAGCAGTTTGTCGGCTTCTGTCTTTTCACCAAGCTGTCGGCAATTCCGGATCACATGCCAGCGCGCGTCGAGCCATTCCGGACTTCCTGCCTTGAGCACTCCTTCCAATCGTCGCCAGTAGGTTTTTGCGTGTTGATCTCCAGTCGTCGAACTGAGCGACTCACATAACTCGGCGGCTGTGCGGAGCAGTTTTGCGTCGCGTGGTGCCTTTTCGACGAGCTGCTCATAGACGGCGACCGCTTTCGTCGGCTGACCCGTGGCTGAGAACGCTTCCGCGCGTGCTCGCCACAAGCGCAGTCGTTGCGCATCAGTCAGCTTCGAGGGTGCTTCGGTCAATGATTGGGACGCTCGCAATTGCAACTCAGCCACCAGCCGCTGCGTCCCCCTATCGCACTGAGCCGCGACCGACGCGAGTCCGTCCAACAGAGCGAGCAATTCCTCTGGCCCCGATTCTTCGAGTGCGCCGATCAGCTTCTCTGCCTCGTCGATTCGCCGCTGTCCGGCGAGCGACACGACTCGGAGTTGCTCCGCAGCTTTCAGCCAATCGCGGTCTTTCGATCGCGCGAGAACCGCCTCCAGCCATTGATCCGCCGACTTGTAGTCCGCTGGCTGCCGCTCCATCAAAAGCCGTGCGAATCGGACGAGTATTTCTGCTTGGGGATTTGAGATTTCCGATTTGAAATCTGAGGTTTGAGATTTGAGATTGGAAATTCGCAACTCCACGGCTGGCTGCAATTGCTGGATCGCCGCCGACTCGGCTTCCGCAGTCGGCTTGTTTTCGGCCCGCAACCTTGCGATCTGTCGGCCGTGACTGCGGGCGATCCCGGCCCACGCTTCGTCGTAGCGTGCGTGCATCGCCGGGATCGACGCGAACACTTCGATGGCTTCAAGGAATTGCTGTTGCCGTTCGTGCATTTGGCCTAGCAGCCAAGCCGCTTCGGCGGACTCTGGCTGACTGGCATATCGGTCGCGCACTTGGCGAAGCGTTTCTAGGAACCGATCGCGGTGCTCGTCGTTCGGCTCCTTCTCGAACTGCTTGCCGAGACTCATCGCCCAGAGCAAATGGGTCGCGGCCGAGCGGTCATGTCGCGGCGCTTCGGCCAGTTCGCGAAACGCAGTGGCGGCTTCGTCGAATCGGTTGGCTCGGAACAGCAGCGACGCGCGGGTGTCGGCAAGCTCAAGTAGCAAGCTCTTTTGGGAATCCTCTTGCGGTTTCTTCCGCGCCGCGGCGAGTGCTGCGTCATAGCGAGAAATCGCCAGGTCAATCTGATCTGAAGAAAACGACGATCGAGCCTGATGCACGAGGCTTGCGAGTTCTGCTCCGTAGTCGCGCACGTCCCGTTCCCGCTGCCAATCGAGCTGCGCACGCGCGGCCCAATACCCACCGTCGGTCGTTTGCAGCCGTGCGACTTCGGCCGAGACACGCTCCCACATCTCGCTCGTCAGTTTGGCGTCGCCACGCTCAACGGTGGCTCGCCACACGGCGAGCTCGATCGCAATTTGCCAGTAGGACAGCTCAGCCGACATCGCTAACGAATTCGCTCCGTCTACTTTCAAGACGCCGGTCCGGCGTTGTTCGATCAGCCAAGATGCCGCCTCGGTCAGTTGCCGCTTGGCGAGCATTCCCCGCAAGCGCTCGATGACGAATCGCTCTCGCAGTTCGAGCGACGTGTCCTCCGCGATAAACTTCTCAAAAGCGATCAACATCTTTGTCGCACGGTCGAGATCGCCGCGCAGACGCGCGACTTCAGCCAACACGAGCTGGCTCTCGCCCGTCAATCGGTCATTGCTCGACGCGGTCGCGAGCGGCAGCAGCCACTCGTCCGCCGCGACCAGCGCCGCCGCGCGGTCCGCGCTCTCGGTTGCGAGCCGTGATTGCGTCAGCCGAGCGAACCCCAGCCGAAAGCGAAGCTGCATCCACAACGCACGCCGCTCATACAACGAGAGCTTGTCTGCGGAGTCCTTCGAGGTCGGCCGGCTTCCCGCCGCCGCGTCTGTGGAACTCTGACGCACCTGCTGACCGATCGTTTTCTCCAGCGGAGCGAGTCGTTCCAACGCGGCATCAATCGCCGCTCGTCCTTGTTGACGCAACTTGCGATCCTCTGGCTGTAACTCCGTCTGCGCGAGCGACCATTCCGCTCGGCTCAGGTCAATCAACGCCAATTGCGTTTCAAAGAGTTCCTGACGCGACGCTGACTTCGTCTGCTCCAAATGTTCGACGATGACTTTCGCGGCACGGTGCCACAGGTCCGCTTGCTCGGACCCGACGGTGTGCCATGCATGCGCCGTGTATGTTCGCGAGAGTTCCAAGACCAACTCACCGCGCTCACGGTCGCTCAGCGATTTCGCTTCGAGACGCCGTAAGCCGTCCGACTCGACCAAGCTGAAGAGCTGCCTCTGGCGAAGTTGCTCGTAAAACCGCGCGGTCGCGTCATCAGCCCGCAGCTCTGACGCGGCTGAGATCACCAGCAACAGCCAGAACATTCCTTTGGCCCCATTCCTCTGGCAGAAAGATTTCGGCGGAGGAATGGGGCCAGAGGAATGACGGCGATGGGTGATGTGGGCTGTCATGATCGAACACTAACCCGAAGCGTCAGCGAGGGCGAGCGCTTCACAGTCGTCTGCTGTCCGACGGACGCTCGTCGTGCGAGAGATTTTCGTTCGAGGTCGGCAGTAGCTATACCTCGTTGAATCACTAACGAAACAGGCGAGCGGGGCGGCGTCAGCCCCCCGGTTGGGCGATCAATGCACCGGGGGGGGGCTGACGCCGTCCCGCTCGCCGGGAATTTATCGGGAGCATCCACGATGTCTTTTCTTGATCGCGATGTGTTGCGGCGACTCGGTGCGGGTGAAGCGATCAATAGCATTTGCCAATCGGCCGGTTGGACACGAGCTGAATTTGATGACCGCTGGAAACGCGAAGCGGAAAGTCGTGCTCCGCGCTGTGATGGGCAGGTTGTCGCAGGAGTTCAAGCCGCCGTTTCAATCGAGCGAGACCGCTGGGGAATTCCGCACATCTTTGCGGAGTCGGCTCGCGACTTGTGGTTCGGGTATGGCTTCGCGATGGCACAGGATCGGCTGTTTCAGTTGGACTATCTGCGACGCAAAGGGCTGGGCCGGCTGGCCGAGGTGCTGGGGTCGGACGGCGTGCCACTGGATTTGGTGGCGCGTACCGTTGGGCTGAATCGCATTGCTCAGGCGGAATGGTTGCAGTTGCCAAGCGAAACGCGCGACACGCTGCAAGCGTTCGCCGACGGCGCGAATGCGTTGATTGCTCAAAGCGGCGAGTGCCTGCCGATCGAGTTTGATTTACTGAACTATCGGCCGGAGCCGTGGTCGCCGATCGACAGTCTGGCGATCGAAAGCGAGTTCCGTTGGTATCTGACTGGTCGCTTTCCAGTGATCGTCATGCCGGAGTTGGCCAAGCGAGTGCTCGGCGATGGGCCGCTATACCGCGAGTTCCTGCTGGGTGAAGCCGACGAAGAAGCAGTCGTGCCTTCGGAGTCGTATCGCGACCGGCGACGTGAGTTGAGTGAGCGGCCGCTGGAGGGCGTTGGCCAAGCGACTGGCGATCCCGAACGAACCGGCAGCAACAATTGGGTCGTCGCGGGACAGCATTGCCGATCGGGAATGCCGATGGTCGCCAGCGATCCGCATATCGCGATCGAAGCGGTGTCGTGTTGGTACGAAGCGCATCTCTGCGGCGGCGGCTTCAACGTCGCGGGGATGGGCTACGTCGGGATGCCGGCAATCATGTTCGGGCGCAACGAGCGTGTCGCGTGGGGGATTACCAACAACATCTGCTCGCTGCGAGATCTGTATCAGGAGCGAACCGATCCGGCGCATCCAAACTGTTTCCTGTTTGATGGCCGTTGGGAGCCGGCCCGCGAAGTAGTCGAGATCATTCGCGTGAAAGGGGCTGAGCCGATCTCACGAACGATTCGCTTTTCGCGCAACGGACCCGTCGTGGAAGAGATCTTGCCGCCGCCGGGAAATCAAACGGGACCAGTGGCCTTGAAATGGCTCGGCGCGTTTCACGGAGGTTGGCTGACCGCCTTACTGAAGATGGATCGCGCATCAACGGTCGCCGAGTTCCGCGAGGCATTGCGGCCGTGGCATGTGCCGACTTTCAATCTCGTCATCGCGGATATCGCGGGGCAGATCGCCGTCCATTGTGCGGGAAGGATTCCACAACGCAAGACGGTCGAGCGAGGTTATCGCGCTGGTTGGGAACCCGATCACCAATGGCTCGGCCTGCTGCCGTTCGAGGCGATGCCGCACGCGATTGATCCTTCGCGCGGCTGGCTTGCATCCGCCAACAATCGGTTGGCGGGGGACGATTACCCGTTCCCGCTGTGCGGCACTTGGAGCAGCGGTTATCGAGCGGTGCGAATTCGTCAGATGATCGAAGCCAAGCTCGGCCAGGGTTTCACGGTCGATGACTTTCGAACGATGCACCACGACACGGTCACTCTGCGAGGTGTGGCCTGTCTGCCGCCGCTGTTGGCCGCGTTGTCCGAGCTCACTGATCCACAAATCTGCGCCGCAGTGCAACATTTGCGCGGTTGGGATGGACGGACCGAAGCCGATTCGGTCGCGACCACGTTGTTCAATGTGTTTCTCACCTTCTGGGCCAAGGCTGTTGCCGACGTTCGATTCTCAGGCGTCACGGCCGACCTGTTGGCGAAGCAAGCCGAGGGAATCGCCTCTCGGCTTCTCGCGGAGGATGCGCACGGCTGGTTTCCCGACGGGCAGCGACTTCCGGCACTGCACCGTGTCTTCAAACAGACGCTGAGTTTTCTGACTGAGCGATTCGATTCCGACATCTCGACTTGGCATTGGGGCCGTCTGCATCAGTTGCCGCTGAAGCATGTTCTGGCCTCTCGTGGCGATCTGGCACAACTGCTCAATCACGGCGGCGGGCCGGTGAAGGGGGACATGATCACGGTCTGCAACACCGGCAGCGGTCCCGATTGGCTGGCCACCAGCGGTGCTGGATATCGCCTGATCGCGGACCTCTCGACGAACTGCTTGCTGGCCGTCGATGCCGAGAGCCAATCGGGACATCCCGGTTCGCCGAACTACTCGGATCAATTCGAGGCATGGCACTCCGGTGAGTATCACGTCTTGCCGTTGGAGCGATCTGCGGTCGCGGAGCTGGTGTCTCAACGGTTGCGACTATGTCCGCCCAACTGATCGCCACAGTTATTGTTTTCAATGAAAAGTCTCACGTCGTTCCACACACCGCAGAGTCACATAATTGCGTCTCACTGAGGTCGTCCTTCCATGTCCAACACGCTTGATGATCGCGATCGCGACTCGCTCGACACTTTGCAACACGACGATTCGTCGGTTCCACCGCCCAGCGGCTGTCGCAACTTCGCGTTGGGATGCGGTTGCGCGGCGGGGGCTCTGCTGCTGGTGGTCGTCGCGATTGGCGCGTGGATCGCCATGAATTGGAAGACCGTGGTCGCAGACGGAGCCAAGAAGGTCGCGGCCGATGCCGTCGCGAAGTCGAAACTCTCTCCCGACGACAAGGTGCGAGTGCTCAATCGGATCAATCAACTGGCTGACGATTTCAAAGGGGGCAAAGTCAGCACCGAACAGCTCGTGAAAGTGATGGAAGAAATCGCGAAGAGCCCGTTGCTGCCGCTCGGCCTGCTGATGGCGGCTGACGAGATGTATGTGAAGCCGTCCGGCCTCAGCGACGACGACAAGGAAGCGGGACGTCGCACACTGCAACGATTCGCTCGCGGAGCCTTCGAGAAGAGCATCCCTGAAAAGGAATCGCAGGAGGTGATGAAGCTGCTGACGGAGAAACAAGCCAACGGAACAGACAAGCTCAAAGAGCGACTGACCGACGTTGAGCTGCAAGCGTTTCTGAAGATGGCCCAAGAGAAAGCCGACGCCGCCAACGTGGCCGACGAACCGTTCGAAGTCAGCATCGCCGACGAATTAGACAAAGCGATCGACAAAGTGTTGAAACCGCAGCCGTAGGTTGGGACTCCGTCCCGACCCCAATCGGTTGGTCGTGGCTCAGATTGGGTGGCACGCCCTGAGTCATCGAAGGGCGTAGATGACAAATTCCGGTAATCCACGCCCTTATCAGGGCGTGCCACCCAGGTTGGTAATTAGATGGACCCACAACGATCGGTCGGGATGGAATCCCAACCTACGCAATCAACTCGTCGATGACACGGCCATGCACATCGGTCAAACGGAAATCACGGCCAGCATAGCGGTAAGTCAGACGCTCGTGGTCGAATCCCAGCAGATGCAGCATCGTCGCGTGCAGATCATGCACGAGCACCGGCTTCTCGACCGCTTGGAAGCCGAACTCATCGGTGGCTCCGTAGACTTGCCCGCCGCGCACGCCGCCGCCAGCTAGCCAGCTGGTGAAGCCGTAATGGTTGTGATCGCGACCGTTCAACGCCGGCAGTTCGGCGACTGGCGTGCGTCCAAACTCGCCGCCCCATTGGATCAGCGTTTCGTCGAACAGGCCGCGCTGTTTCAGGTCGGTCATGAACGCGGAGATCGGGCCGTCCCAATCGTTGGCCAGCTTCTTGTGCTGAGCCTCCAGCCCATCGTGGTTGTCCCACGGCTGACCGGCACCGCTCCAGATTTGGACGAACCGCACGCCCCGTTCGATGAGGCGTCTCGCGATCAAAAGCTGTCGGCCGTGCGTCCCCGCTCCGTACATCAGCCGAATCGCTTCCGGCTCTTTCGAGATATCGAACACGTCGGCCGCTTCCGTTTGCATCCGAAATGCCAACTCAAAGGATTGGATGCGTGCTTCCAGCGCCGCGTCTTCCGGCCGCTCGGCTTTGTGCTGTTCGTTGAGCTTTCGCACGAAGTCGAGTTGCCGCCGCTGCTCGTCCAGCGAGAGCCGCGAGTTCCGAATGTTGGCGATCAGCTTCGTGATCTCGGTGTGCTGCGTGTCGAGGTACGTCCCTTGAAACGCTCCGGGCAGAAACGCCGAGCGCCAGTTCTGCGTCGAGACAATCGGATATCCGCCCGGACACATCACGATGAAGCCGGGCAGATTTTGATTCTCGGAACCGAGTCCATAAGTGACCCACGAACCGAAGCTCGGCCGAGGCAACCGGCCGTCGCCGCAGTTCATCAGCATCAGCGACGGCTCGTGATTGGGCACCTCGGCCTGCATTGAGCGAATGACCGCGATGTCGTCGATGTGGTTGTGCGCCGTCTGCCAGAAGAGATCGCTGACTTCGATGCCTGACTTTCCATAGCGGCGAAACTCAAACGGCGACCGCATCGCCGCGCCGGTCTTTCGTTCGGTTCGCAGGTTGCCGGCGGGCAGCGGCTTGCCATGCCATTCGGAGAGCTTCGGTTTTGGATCAAACGTGTCGACTTGCGAAGGACCACCATTCATAAACAGATGCACGATGTGCTTGGCTCGCCCCTCGAAGTGCGAACGCTTTGGAGCCAGCGGCGAGATGACATCGGCTTGCGCGGTCTCGGCAATCATGCTCGCGAGGCCGAGCATTCCGAGGCCGGTGCCACAGCGACGCAGAGCGTCACGACGAGACCATATGTGTGCTGATTCGCCAAGCATGATGTCCTACTTCCCGCATAGGCGAGCCGGAGGGCGTCAGCCCCCGGACATCATCGGTGTCGTCCGGGGGCTGACGCCCTCCGGCTCGCCTGGATCAATATCTATCCTCGCAGACCAACTTCCCGCATCAATCGATCCGTCGCCGTGTACGCCTCGCGAACCCAGTCCTCAATGCGATCCGGGTCGGGCGAGTATTCGAGTTCAATCGACACCGCTCCATCGATGCCAAGATTTTTGATCTCACGCAGGTACGGCAAGAAATCGACCACGCCGCGGCCGGGAGGCAGGTCGCCATGTCTCTTTCCGTCACAGTCGGAAATGTGGACGTGAATCGCTTTGCCCTTCAGGTGCCGCAACTCTTCGGGAGCGACGTTCGCGAGACACAAGTGCGACACGTCGATGTTCGCCTGCAACGCCGGATGAGCGACGTCGTCGATGAAGCGGACCATGTTGTCGACGTTATTCAGCAGCGAGAGCGCGAACGGTTCCAGTTCGAGTGCGATCTGTACCCCCAACTTCTCGGCGTGCTCGGCCAGCACGCGGCAGGTGCGGACGCCGGTCGCCCATTGCTCGGCGGGCGGGATCACTTCCTGATTCCAGATGTATTCACCGAGCACCAACAGCACGTTCTTCGCTTCTAATTCGTAGGCGAAGTCGAGGTACTGCTTGACGCGGTCGATGTGAAACCGCTGCACGCTGGGATTGAAGTCGACCAACCCCACCGCCACGCAACAGATCGAAACGATCGGCAATTCCGCCTTGTCCGCCTCGCGTTTGATGAGCTTCCGCTCGCGGACGTCGATGTCGAGCGGGTCCGCGAAGATGTCGATCGTGTCGAAGCCAAGTTCCTTCGTCTTATGAATGCCCCAGGCAGTTTCACGTCCTGTCTGAGCCCACGCCGAATTGATCAAACCCAGTTTCATGGTGCAGTTCCTCGTGCCAAAGAAATCGGAAGTGACTCTACTGCGACCATTCCGGCTGAGAAAGCGATTCGCGGGTAATGCGACTCCAGCACGACGCGCCAGCGAGTGGTGTTTCTCGAACAACCACTCGCTGGCGCGTCGTGCTAAAGCTTCAGATCGCTCTTGGGAATCACAATCTCCGCTCGCTACGATGGTCGCCGCACGAGGAGTATCTGCCATGAACGATTTCGATAACGCCGAATCAGATGTTGCCGTAATGGAACCGCAGGTCGTCGTCCGGCCGAAGCCGGCTCGGCCCGATCCGAAGTCCAAGCCGAAGCGGCAGCCGCCGTATGCGGTTATTCTACACAACGACGATCTGCATACGTTTCAGTACGTCATCGACCTGTTGATGAAGCTCTTCGCGTACCCGTTGGAAAAAGCGTTCTTGCTGACGAACCAAGTTCACACGCAAGGCAAAAGCATCGTCTGGAGCGGCACGCTCGAACTGGCCGAATTGAAGCGGGATCAAGTACGCGGCTTCGGTCCCGACTTCTACGCGATGCAAAAAGTGGACTTCCCGCTGGGCGTAACCATCGAACCGCTGCCGGAGTGATGACGTTCGATGCCCACTCGCCGAGACATCCTGCTGGCGCTCCTCGCCACATCGCTGGGACGAACGTCCTTCGCGCAGCCAACTGCGAAGAACCTCGTCACGCCACAGACTCTGTTGGCGATCGACCGAGGACTCGCGTGGCTGGCGGCCAAGCAGCGTGAGGACGGCTCATTCGGATCGGGCGGCGGGTTTGGCCGCAACGTGGCCGTGACTGCGCTGGGCGGCATCGCGATGTTGTCTTCCGGAAGCACTCCGGGGCGCGGGCCATTTGGCTCAAATGTGAATCGCACCGTGGACTTCGTCCTGTCGGTCGCCAAGCCGAATGGATTCCTGCACGTCAAAGAGCAAGAGTCCTACGGCCCCATGTACGGCCACGGCTTCGCGACATTGTTTCTCGCCGAAGTCTACGGCATGTCACGCCGAGTCGATGTGCGTGAAAAGCTCGAACGGGCGGTCCGGCTGATCGTACAAACTCAAAACAGCGAAGGCGGCTGGCGCTATCAGCCGGAACCGAAAGAAGCGGACATCTCGGCGACCGTTTGCCAGATCATGGCTCTGCGAGCCGCTCGCAATGCGGGACTCCATGTCCCCAAAGAGACGGTTGATCGCTGCATTGAATACGTCAAGAAGTGCCAGAACTCGGATGGCGGCTTCCGTTATCAACTGGTTCGCCGGGGGGACAGTGCGTTTCCACGCTCGGCCGCCGGTGTCGTCGCGCTGCACTCGGCCGGGCAGTACGAGGGGAAGGAACTCGATCGCGGTCTGGGCTACCTCCGCCGGTTTGCTCCGCAAGGTCAGATGGCTCGGTACGAGGGACATTTTTTCTACGGCCATTACTATGCCGCTCAAGCGATGTGGCGTGCCGGCGGAGAAGCGTGGGACGAATGGTACCCCGCAATCCGCGACACTCTGCTTCGCGATCAACTGCCGGACGGTGCCTGGACGGACTCGACTGTCTGCATTGAGTACGGCACCGCGATGGCTCTGATCATTTTGCAGATGCCGAACAACTACCTGCCGATTTTTCAGCGATAACCCCCGAAGCCGTACCGCGACCGTCAGGGAGTGGCCTGTCACGTTGAGCACAGGCCGCTCCCTGACGGTCGCGGTACGGTGACTCTCACCAAACAACTGGGATCGAAGTGAAATGCCTCTGAAACTCGTGACCTTCGGCGAAGTGATGCTTCGCCTTTGCCCCGAAGAATTCCTGCGGTTGTCGCAGGTCATCCCCGGCCGACTGGAAGCGACCTTCGGCGGCGGCGAGCTCAACGTCGCGGTCTCGGTGGCTTTACAGGGAGGGCAAGCGTCCTACCTGACCGCTCTGCCGGACAACGCGATCACCGATTGCCTGGTCCAAGAGGCCCGCAAGCTGGGCGTCGGCACCGACCTGATCCGCCGCGTGAAGACCGGCCGCTTCGGCATCTACTTCGTCGAAACTGGAGCGAACCAGCGCGGAGGGACCGTCACTTACGACCGCGAGGGGAGTTCCATCGCGCTGCAACCCGCCGAGTCGTATGACTTCGAGAGTGCCTTTCGCGGCGTGAACTGGTTTCACATCACCGGCATCACTCCGGCGATCAGCGCGAACGGAGCGGCTGCGGCGAAGCTCAGCCTGCAAACGGCGAAGCGGTTGGGGCTGACCGTCTCGTGCGATCTCAATTTCCGCAAGAAGCTGTGGAATTGGCGGCCCGGCACGAAGTCCACCGACCTTTGCCGCGAAACAATGCGCGGGCTGATGCCGTTCATCGACGTGGTCATCGCGAATGAAGAAGACGCCGAACAGGCTTTGGGCATTCACGCCGCAGCGACCGACGTCGAGGCCGGCGAATTGAACATCGCGGGCTATGAAGGGGTCGCTCGCCAGATCGTCGCCGAGTTTCCAAACGTCCGGCAGGTGGCGATCACGTTGCGAGAGAGCTATTCGGCCTCGCACAACAATTGGGGGGCGATGTTCTTCGACGTTGCTGCGAATCGTGCGTTTCTCGCACCGACCGATGCCGATGGGAATTACTCGGCTTATGAGATCCACAACATTGTGGACCGCGTCGGAGCGGGTGATAGCTTCGCGGGTGCTCTGATCTTCGCGCTCAACACGCCGGAGTTGTCTTCTCCCGCAACCGCGATTCGGTACGCCGTCGCGGCGAGTTGCTTGAAGCACAGCATCAAGGGAGACTTCAACACGGCAACTCGCGCCGAGATCGAATCGCTGATGGGCGGCTCAGGATCGGGGCGAGTGCAGCGATGATCAAGCGATACAGGCAGGCGAACGGGGCGGCGTCAGCCCCCGGTAGTGTCAATGTCTGCGGAGGACCGGGGGGCTGACGCCGCCCCGCTCGCCAAGACTTTTCACCGATGGCCGTTATCACAACTTTGAAAGTACGAAACTCCATGCCCGAACTTCTTGACCGGTTTCTGAAGTACGTCCAGATCGACACGCAAGCCGACGACCACAGCGAGTCCTCGCCGAGCACCTCCAAGCAACTCGAACTGAGTCGCTTGCTGGCCGACGAGTGCAAGCAACTCGGACTCAAGGACGTGTCGATCAGCAAACACGGCGTTGTGCTGGCGACGATCGCGCAGACGGTCACGCATCATGCGCCGACGATCGCCTGGGTCGCGCATGTAGATACGTCTCCGGAAACCAGCGGCACGAACGTCAAGCCGATCGTGCATCGTGAGTACGACGGCGGCGACATCGTGCTGCCGGGTGATCCGACAAAGGTCATTCGCGGCGAAGAGAACCCCGACCTCTGCAATCTGCTGGGGGGGACAATCATCACGACGGACGGCACGACGCTGCTGGGAGCCGACGACAAGGCGGGGATCGCGGTCATCATGTCCGCCGCCGAACAATTGATGAAACGCCGTGACTTGGCGCATGGCCCGATCCGGCTGGTCTTCACCTGCGACGAAGAAATCGGCCGAGGCACACAGCACCTGAGCGTGAAAGACATCGACGCGGTCTGTGCCTACACGCTCGACGGTGACGGACAAGGGAAGATCGACGGCGAGACCTTCTCCGCCGATCTGGCCATTGTGAGCGTGACTGGTATCAACATTCATCCTTCGATCGGCAAGGGGGCAATGGTCAACGCGGTTCGCATCCTGTCCGAATTTCTGGCCGGGTTGCCGCAGGACTCGCTCAGTCCGGAGACGACCGAGGGACGCGAGGGGTTCATCCATCCTTATTCGATCGAAGGCGGCGTCGCTCACGCGGAGGCCCGACTGATCCTGCGTGACTTCGAGACGTCGCAACTAAAGGTCTATGCTGACCTGCTGGAGAGCATCGCGGCCAAATTGCGAACTGCTCATCCAAAGGCCCGCATCGAAATCACGATCAAAGAGCAATACCGCAACATGCGCGAGGGACTCTCCAAAGAACCGCGAGCGCTGGCCAAAGCGATCGAGGCCACCGAAGCCGCCGGTCACGAACCGCAACTCTCAATCATCCGTGGCGGCACCGACGGTTCGTTGTTGACCGCCTTGGGCTTGCCGACTCCGAATCTTTCGACCGGCGAGCACAACCCACACTCACCTCTGGAATGGACCAGTCTCGAAGAGATGCAGGCAGCGGTCGATGTGCTCGTGCAACTGGCGATCACGTGGGGACGGGAAGAGGGATAACGTTCGGTGATTAGCCACGAAAAACACAAAGAAGCACGAAAAGGAAAAGAAGACGAACCGAGTGGAGTTTTTGTGATCTATCGTGTTTTTTGTGGCCATAAATCCCGCAGCTTGAGCCGCAGTAGGTCGAGGGCCGACTTCGCCGCACGGTTGCGAGCAAAAGAGACGTCGGCGACGGGAATGTGTTCTTGAACTTCAGTCCCCGATGAGTCGGCCAACGCGAGGCTGAGCTGTGGTATGCCATCCGTCTTCAGCGAGCCGGCAATCGCGAGTGCGAAGTCGGAACCGAATCGCTCGCGGGTCTGCTGGGCCAGTCGGCGAGCGTGTTCGTGGGGCAGGTTTTCAACCTGCCCGGCCGGAACGGGCGGGTTGAAAACCTGTCCCACGGCGGAGCCAATCACTCCCCCTAAGAAACAACTCTCGCTGTCTGACACCGCAGTCAGCCACAACGACAGCACGCCGCCGGTGACCTCATCAGCGACCGCCACCGTCTGCCCTCGGCGATTCAATTCGCGGACGACGATGTCTTCGAGTTGCTCGTCTTCTTCGCCGAAGACGAGTTCGCCGAGACGCTGATGAATAAGCTGCTTCGTCTCGGCGATCTTCGTGTCGCATTCGGATTCGGTCGTGCCGTGCGCTTCAATGCGAAGCGTGATCGTTCCTTCGTGGACGGTGATGCCGACTTCGGGGTCTCGGCCGCGAGCGGTCACGTCACCGAGTTTCTCTTCGCAGGCCGATTCGCCGATGCCGTAACAATTGATTCGCGCGCGACGGATGATTTTGTTGGAATGTGGTAGCCGAGGTAGCACGCTGTCCCGAAACATCGGCTTCATCTCGCTGGGAACGCCCGGTATTGCGGCAATCAAACAGCGTGCTCCATCGGGACGAGGCAACTCCATCCAGACGCCGGGGGCCGAGCCGTGTGGGTTTTCGATCGGCTGACTGCCGGCCGGGAACATCGCTTGGATGACGTTTCGCTCTGGCATGATCCGTTTGCGTTTGGCAAACAGATCGCGGATGTACTGCAAGCTCGGTTCGTGCAGCACGAGCGTCACACCGGCGAGATCCGCCAGCGCCTGCCGCGTGAGGTCATCCAATGTTGGTCCCAGGCCGCCGCTGATAACGACGATGTCAGAACGTCTCACGGCTGCGCGAAGAGTCTCCAGCATGGCCGGCATGTCGTCGGAGACGGTCGTGTGCATTAACACCGGAATGCCGACAGCGGCGAGTTCGATGCTGAGCCATTGGCTGTTCGTGTCGAGTTTGGCTCCAGTGGTCAGTTCCGTTCCAATGGCAATGATTTCGGCGTGCATGGGTTTGAAGAGGGGTTAGGGGCTGGGGATTAGGGGTTAGAGAAAGTACAAACGCTTGGTCGTTGGCAGAAGTGTCGCTGTTGTGTCGCTCGAATTCTCCTAACCCCTATACCCTAACCTCTGCCCCCTCATTTTGCCGGTCGCGCCGGTCACACCGAGCGTCCGCATGGCACAAGCGACGAGAAGTTTTCGCAAGCTGGGGCAGTAACCGCTCCGAAGTCGAAGACTAAGGGATGCTCTTGCCGAATCTGGATGCGCCTCCCTAGCTTGATGTCGTGAGGTCTGACCGTCCGAGCTTCCCGGAAGCCCACCCGTGAAAAAGCTGCATTTGATTTTATTGTCGCTCGTCACCGCACTGCCGGGGGGCTTTCTGTGTTATCTGCTGGGGACGGCGCTGGCGTTGCCGCGTAGCGATCTCTGGAAGAAGCCGCTGCTAGGAGGAGCGGTCGTGGGGACGGGCCTGATGGTCCTGCTGGCGGCAGTGGTCTGGCCGCTGCTGTATGCCGTCGCCTTCTACGATGATCCGAACAAGAGCAAGCCTCCCGTCGACGGCGAAGGGGACGCGGGCGTCGATGGACTCGAAGAAGACACACCCAAGACATCGCGAGCGGATTCGTTCGAGGAAGAGGATGTCGATGTCTTCGAGCGCGAAGGAGTCACCGAAGAAGCCGAAGGGGACGAGGACTTCGAGTCGGTCGAAGAGGGTGACGAGTTTGACGTCGAGGAAGAGTCCATCGAGTCCGCCGAGACCGCCGACTTCGATCTGGGCGACGACGAATTCGCGGATCTGGAGATGGACGACGAAGTCGAAGAAGCGGAAGAAGAAGCCCCGAAGAAGAAGGCCAAGAAAAAGAAGAAGTAACCATCGTGGCCGACGCTGCTAGCGTCGGTTCGGACGCTAGCAGCGTCCGCCACGGTCACGCTTCTGGATGGGTCAGAAAGCGGTAGCCGGTACCGCGTACCGACAAGATGTGGCGCGGGGCTGAAGGATTCGGCTCGATCAGCTTGCGGAGCCGCAGCACGAAGTTGTCGATCGTCCGTGGCATGACGTTCGAGTCGCTCCCCCAGACGTCTTCGAGAATTTGTTGGCGTGAGAGCACCTTGCCGTCGTTCTCCAGGAAGTAGCGGAGCACTTGCACTTCCATCGTAGTCAGGTCGTGTGTCTGGCCCTGAGCCGACAATTGAAAGCGGCTGAAGTCGATCTTGGCGTTGCCGAATTCGCGCACATCCGATTCTGGTTCCGGTTCGCGTGGCACGGCCGGCAGCGACGAATTGTCGAGCGGATGTCGTTCGATCAAGTTACGAACGCGACTGAGCAGTTCCGGCAGCGCGAACGGCTTGCTCATGTATTGATCACAGCCGGCATCGAATCCCGCCGTGCGATCCTCGCTGAGCGCGCGGGCGCTCAGTACCAGGATCGGCACTTGTTGGTCGATCAGCCGAATCTCACGGCAGATGTCGTAACCGCTCATTCCCGGCAGCATCAGGTCCAATAGGACAAGATTGAAACGCGGCTCGGCCTTGCGAAACGCGGCGAGCGCCGTGGTCCCTTCGCCAGCAACGATGGCCTCGTAGCCTTCCTGTTCGAAATTGAATTTCAAGCCAAGAGCCAGAGCCGATTCATCTTCGACGATCAAGATTCGCATAGAAGAGTTTCCCACGAAACCACTGACGAGCGGGGCAGCATTTGCCTCCCGGAAGATAGCACGACGCGCCAGCGAGTGGTCGTGGTCGGAACCACTCGCTGGCGCGTCGTGCTAACAGAACTTCGGGAAGTCATTAGGTCGCCACTCCTAACGCACCGGGGGGCTGACGCCCGCCCGCTCGCCTAAGACTTCTGTCGGCAATGTCGCGTCCAGTGTTTCGCTGACGATCGCTCGGCCGGGCAGATCGACCACGAACAATCCGCCCGGTCCGTCTTGGCGGTCGAGGACTTGCACTTTGCCTTTCAGCAGACCGACCAAAGTCCGCACGATGTACAGTCCGACGCCGGTCCCTTTTTGCCGGCGCTCCAGTTCGCTGCCACCGCGAAAAAAGATTTTGAAGATTCGTTTCCGCATGTCCGGAGCGACTCCTTCACCGTTATCGGCGATGCGTGTGACTACACGGCCATCTTCAGTGACGCATGCGGAAACCTGGACTTGGGGTTGAGCCGCGCCGTACTTCACGGCGTTGTCGATCAAGTTGCCGAAGATCATCTCCAACAGAATCCGCCGCGCGTGAATGACCGCCGGTTCGATCTCAAACGTGAAGACTTCCTCCACAACCTTTTTGTGATGTCGAGCGGCCAGTTCCGCACAGCGCCGCAAGAGCGGCTCCACTTCAATGTCTTCTGGATCAGCCTCCTGCCCCACCGCGTCCAGTCGCGCCACCTCCAGCAACTGATTGATGAGGTGATCGAGCCGGATCAATTCCGAATCCATGACATTGAAGAACTCCTCCTGCTGGCGAGGCTCGACATGCCGCAGTCGCAGCGTGTCGAGATACAGCCGCAACGAGGCGATCGGCGTCTTGAGTTCGTGCGTCACGCTGTCCACGAAGTTCGACTGCCGCTGGTTGAGCCGTACCTCTTTGACCGTCAGAAACAGATAAAACCCGGAGACCACCAGAATCAGCGCGAACACGACCGTGCCGATGGTCAGCGCGCCCCACGAATTGAGATGGGCCAGTAGAACGATCCAACACACCATCAGCGTCACGTTGAGCACCATCGACACGACGCTCAGCGTGATAGGCAAGTGCAGCGTGCGGCGTTTACGGACGTAAGACATGGCGATGGATTCGCAAAACCGTGAAAGTCGCTCACCAAACTAACCCGAAGCGTCAGCGAGGGCGAACGCTTCACGACGCTGTGCCGATGATCGAACCCAATAAGCACTCGCCCTCGCTGACGCTTCGGGTTAGTGAGTCTTTTGAACCGGCACGCGGCACAGTCTGTCGAGACCCAGCCGAAAAATCACCCACAGCGCGGCAACCGACTCTTTCCAGTTGATCTTGGACCTTCCGAAGCGGCGGTCCTCGAAGGTGATTGGCGTTTCCTCGAACGAGCAGCCGACCGCTCGGCAGCGATACAGCAACTCCTCTTGAAAGGCATAGCCGCGAGCCCGAATGCGGCTCCAGTCGATCTCGGCCAGCTTGGCGACTCGATAACACCGGAAGCTGCCGCTGTTGTCTCGTGTCTTCAGCCCCAGAAACAGCCGCGCATAAAAGTTGATCCCCTGACTCATGAAGTGTCGCCGCCAATTCCAGCCGACGACTCCGCCGCCGGGGATGTATCGCGAACCGATCGCCACATCGACTCGGCTCAAGCAATCGCGAATCGCCGGCAGGTGACGCGGATGATGGCTGAAGTCGGCATCCATATTGAGCACCTGCTCGTAGCGGTGCTCGATCGCAAAACGAAACCCGGCGACTGTCGCGGTTCCCAGGCCAAGCTTGCCGGAGCGGTGCAACACCTTGATCCGCGAGTCCTTCGCGGCCAACTCATCAGCCAACTGCCCGGTGCCGTCGGGAGAGTTGTCGTCGATCACCAACACCTCCGCATCCGGCGTGACCGCGTGAATGTCGGGGATCAGCTTCGGCAGATTCTCGTACTCGTTGTAGGTACAGAGCGTGATGAGCAATCGCGGCATTTGGAGTGCGGCGATTCATCGCCGCTTTGGCTGGTTTAGTTTGGCGACGAAGATGACTGAGCGGGCAGAAGCAAACAAAGAAAGCGGCGATGAATCGCCGCACTCCAAATTTAGCGGTTCTCTTCCGGCAGATAGACGTCTGGCAGGATCAATGCTCGACGATCAGGTTCGGGCGGAACTGCGAGAGCCGGAAGCCGTGGCCCGCGATCGTCCTTCTGTGGAACTGGTTGCGGTTGCCGAATCTCAGGTTTGACGGCGATATCATCTTGGGGCGGAGGCGGCGGTGGTAACACTCGGCGATTCACGGCCGGCGCTACGGGAGCTTGCTTCGGGGGAGAGCCGGGAGCCTGCAAGAACACCTGAAGATGTGGTCCACGTCCTCCCAGCTTTCCGGCGGCGGTGAGGAACTCGGTGGCGCGTGAGTCTTCATCGAAGTGCAACATCGCTCCCACCAGGAACAGTCGGTCGGTATCGCGCACGTCGGCGTCCGCCCAATCGGCAACACGTTGTAAGTAATCCAGCTTTTGCTCGACGTTCTCGACACCAAAAACGTTGTCGAGCGTCGGGCCAGTCTGCGGGTACTTCGGATCGACCTGCAATCCACGCTTCAGCTTCGAGACCGCGTGTGAGTAGCGTCCCATCGCAACCAACACAAACGCCTGACGGAAGTAAATCTCGCCACGATCCTCCGCCTCGCGCTGAGCCTCCAAGTATCGCAAGTACGCTTTGACGTGTTGCCCTTCGTGGAGCCAGCGGTCCCCTTCAGCTTGAAGCTGCTTGCTCCGTTCCTTGCCGATCCGAGATGACCCGCTGACGGGACGAATCACCGTCTCTTCATCGGGCGGAGGCGGGATGTTTCCACGTCGCTCGGCATGTTGTTGCACGACGTCGAACACATTGGACTGTTTCCGTGGAGGGGGATCGACCACGACCACACGCGGCCGAGCGACCACCGGATCGGCAATTGAGATCGTCGCCTGAATCGGCACAGTCGTCTGCTGCACGATCACGCCAGGGTAGACGGGGTAAACGGGATAGACCGTCGGAGCCCAACCCCACGACGAATACCGCACGCTCGAAAAGCTGGAGCGGTAATAGCCTCCCGTCGATAAAAAGAAGCTGCTGTCGAAGCCGGTCAGCGGCGCGTGAAATCCGTAATAGTCGGTGACGCAATAGGGCCGCGCATAACAACCCCTTCCGCAGTGCCAGTGACTCGCTCGCGTCGGCTGAGCGGAAAAACTCAAAGCTCCCAGCAGCGCCAGCATGCTCAACCAACGATTCCACATGATGAACTCTCCGAGTCTACGACGGCTCTCCCAAGCAAGGCGGCGGATTATCAAACCATTCGGCCAACGAGGTCAAACTGGATTCCTGTCAGAACTGACACAATCCACAATCGAATGTCGCTTGATCCGCTGAAACCGTACCGACACATTCTCGGTACGAGCGAAGTTAGATTGCCGCCCAAAGTTTTTGGTTCAGCAGGATTCAGGAGATTTCGATGCGTTCCAGTTCTCTCAATTGTGTGGTTCTTGTCCTGGCAATCTCCTGCGGTATTGTCGGAGCGGCGGAGTCGTCCCGAACCGAACGACTTGGCCGAGTCGTTTCCGAAGCGACTCTCACCGACTATCGCGGTGCGAGCATGTCGCTGGCCGACGTGCAGGATAAACCGATCGTCGTGCTGGCCTTCATTGGGACCGAATGCCCCCTGGCGAAGTTGGCGGTGACGAAGCTCAACACACTGGCGAAAGAGTTTGAGCTGCGCGGCGTCGCCATCTTGGGGATCAACTCGAATCGGCAAGACTCGCTGGCGGATCTGGCCGCTCAGGCCAAACAACAAGACGTCGGTTTTCGTCTCTTGAAAGACGCCGGCAACAAGCTGGCGGATGCGGCCGGAGCAGAACGGACTCCCGAAGTGGTCGTGCTCGATCAGAAGCGAGCAATCCGATACGTCGGCCGCATCGACGATCAAGATGGCATCGGTTATCGCCGTGACGCAGCGAAACGAAACGACTTGAAGATCGCGATCGAAGAACTGCTCGCCGGCAAGCCGGTCAGCGTCGCGACCACTGAAGTCGAAGGCTGCCACATCGGCAAGGTCCGCGAATCCAAACCGGGGGCTGCCGTCACCTACTCGAAACACGTCGCTCCGATCTTGCAGAATCGTTGCATGAATTGTCATCGACCGGGCCAGGTCGCTCCGTTCGCGATGACCAGCTACGACGAAGTCGCCGGCTGGGCCGAGACAATCGCCGAGGTCATCCAAGACAACCGCATGCCGCCGTGGCACGCCAGCCCCGATCACGGCAAATTCGCGAACGCCCGCAACTTGCCCGACGACGAGAAGCGAGTCCTTCTCGATTGGGTCAAAGCGGGCGCTCCCGAAGGGGATCGCGGCGATCTGCCGCCACCGAAATCCTTCACCGACGGCTGGCAGTTGCCGCGCGAGCCAGACCTGATCGTCAACATGCGCGACAAACCGTATGACGTTCCCGCGTCCGGTCCGGTGCGGTATCAGTACTTCGTCGTGGACCCCAAGCTGGCCGAGGACAAATGGGTCAGTGCGGCCGAGATTCAACCGGGAGAACACTCGGTCGTGCATCACGTTCTGGTCTTCGCCAAGACAGATTCGGAGATGCGCAAGTTCGGTGGTGAGGGAGCGTTTCTCGCAGCCTACGTTCCGGGCTTCTTGCCGCAGGAGTACCCGACTGGCATGGCCAAACTCCTGCCAGCCGGCTCGAAGCTCGTCTTTCAGATTCACTACACGCCAAACGGCAAAGCGGCCAAAGACACCAGCCGCATCGGACTGTTATTCGCCGACGACAAGTCAGTGACTCACGCGGTGCTGACCAGCGAGGCTCGCAAGTCCGGCGGCTTGATCATCCCACCGAACGCCGTCGATTCCCAACACGAGGCCAATTCGCCGAAGTCCCCGGTCGATGTCCAATTGCTGAATCTGATGCCGCACATGCACGTCCGCGGCAAATCTTTCCGCTATGAGCTGCAGTCCGCGAACGGCCGCAAAGAGACAGTGCTCGACGTGCCGCACTACGACTTCAATTGGCAGACGTCGTATCGGCTCGCCGAGCCGCTGAGTATTCCGGCCGGCAGCTTGATGCACGTCGTCGCCCACTACGACAACTCCGAGAACAACCTCAACAACCCGAACCCCAAAGCGACCGTCCGCTGGGGCGAGCAGACTTGGGACGAGATGCTGATCGGCTACTTCGATATCGCCGTGCCACGAGCGACGTTTGAATCGACTCGAAAGGTCTCCGGCACGTCGCGGCGAGAACCGACCGCGGAAACGATTACGCCCGCCATCGCCGCACGGGTTCTCGACGGACTAAAGCAGCTCGATAAGAACAAAGACGGCGTCCTATCGCTGGAGGAAACCCCCGATCGCCTCCGTCCGATCTTCAAGCAACTGGACCTCAACGGCGACGACAAGCTGACGACCGAGGAAGCTCGCAAGGCGATTGAGAGGCGACGCTAAACGCTCGGCCGAATGTCGTGAGCGGATGGCCGACAGCCGTTATCCTTGTTTATTCCGGCCAGCAAAACAAAAAACGGTATCGCGGCGATCGGCTCACGGCGATCGGCCGAATGGAGACATCAACAAGACATCGGCCCTCATGAGCACATCACAACTCCGTTTTGTCGTTCTCGGCTGCGGCCGCATGGGACGAATGCACATCGAACGCCTGCGAGCAGATGGTCGAGGCGACGCGGTGGCCCTGTTCGACACGCAACCGGATGCTATTGAATCACTGCGGAAACTCGTCCCCCATGCGCGAGGTTTCACGAGCTTCGACGACCTGCTGAATCAGACGGAAGCGGATGCGGCGATCATCGGCACGCCGACGTCGCTGCACTTCGATCACATTCGCGCGTGCCGAGCGCGCGGATGGCATGTGCTCTGCGAGAAGCCGCTGGCCGATCGACGCGAGCATCTGTTGACGCTGATTGACGAGTCCCACAGCGGGCCGGTGTTATCGGTCGCGTATCAGCGGCGTTCCTGGCCGATTTATCGAGTGCTCCGCGAGGAACTCCAAAGCGGGCGCTGGGGAGCGTTGCGAACGGTCACGTCGATCAACTCCGAACGCTGGCATCAGACGATCGGCGGAACTTGGCGAGACGATCCGGCGATCAATCTCGGCGGGTTCCTGGGCGATGCCGGTAGCCACAAGATTGATCTCGCGTTCTTCCTCAGCGGCCTGCGTCCGTTGGATGTGTTCGCTCGCAATCAGACCTGCGGCAGCCGGGTTGAGATCAATTCATCGCTCTCCGCGCGGCTCGAACAAGACGTGCTGCTGACAATGCACTTCACCGGCCACGCACAGACGTTTCGCGAAGACTTTCATTTTCATTGCGAACACGCTGACCTGCTCGTGCGCGACTGGCAAATCTGGCTCGGCCGAAGCAACACGCTTGAGCCCTTGCCGGTCGCCGATTCGCAATTGCGATCGGCGATGGGAGTCAGCCCGCTGACTCATCCGGAACTCGATCGGCTGGGTAATCCGGTCAGCGCGTTTCTCGATCAATTGCTGTTGCGGGCACCGCCGATTGCTCCGCCGGAATGTGCTTTGCCCGTCTTCGACTTCACACAAGCTGCACTGCGTTCCGGACGCAGCGGAACAGTCGACACAGTCCTCAGTCCGACCGCATGAAACCGGGAACTCGAAACGTCTCGGTGAATTCACTTCGCGCCCTTTGCGACCTTCTGTTCAAAGAATTGTGGTTTGAACAGAAGGTCGCAAAGAGCGCGAAGTGGGAACGCAAAGGAGTGAATCCCCCGTGTCGTGGTTATTTCATTCCCAGACTTTTGACCAAAAACGCCCATTGATCACTGACCTCTTCGATGATCTTCGAGGTCGGCTTGCCCGCGCCGTGGCCGGCACGGGTTTCTATCCGGATGAGCGTCGGCGAATCACCCGCTTGAGCCGCCTGTAACGCGGCGGCGAACTTGAAGCTGTGGCCGGGGACGACGCGGTCGTCGGTGTCGGCGGTGGTGACCATTGTGGCCGGGTACTTTTTGCCGGGCTTCAGATTCTGATACGGCGAGTACGCGAAGATCGCTTTGAACTGTTCTGGATCATCCGCGCTGCCGTAGTCATCGACCCAGAATCGGCCGGCGGTGAATTTGTGGAAGCGGAGCATGTCCATCACGCCAACCGCGGGCAGGCACGCGCCATACAAATCGGGACGCTGAGTCATACAGGCTCCGACCAGCAAGCCTCCGTTGCTCCCACCTTGGATCGCCAGCTTCGGGGTGCTCGTGTATTTGTTGTCGATGAGCCATTCGGCGGCGGCGATGAAGTCGTCGAAGACGTTCTGCTTGTTGAGCTTCGTGCCTCCCTGATGCCACTCCTCGCCGTACTCGCCGCCGCCGCGCAGATTGGGCACGGCGAATACTCCGCCCATTTCCATCCAAGCGAGGCGCGACACCGAGAAATTGGGGGTCAGCGAGATGTTGAAGCCACCGTAGCCGTACAGCAGCGTCGGATTGCTGCCGTCCTTCTTCAGCCCCTTCTTGTGAGCCAGAAACATCGGCACCTTCGTGCCGTCTTTGCTTTTGTAGAACACCTGCGTGACTTCGAAATCGTCCGGGTTGAACTTCACGTTCGTCTTGCGGAAGACCTCGCTTTTCCCGGTCAGCAGGTCGTATCGAAAAATGTTCGACGGGGTCGCGAAGCTGCTGAAGGAGTAAAACGTCTCGGTGTCCTCTCGCTTGCCGCCGAAGCCGGCCGCCGCGCCGATGCCGGGGAATTCGACTTCGCGCACGAACCGGCCGTCGAGGCCAAACAACTTCACCTGAGTCTTCGCGTCCTTGAGGTACGTCGCCACGAATTGATTGGCCAGGATGTTGACGCCGACGAGCGTCTCCTTGGACTCCGGGATCAGTTCTTTCAAGAGATGCGGCTTGCGCGTGTCGATGGCGATGACTCGCTTTCGCGGAGCTTCGAGGTCGGTCTGAAAATAGAAGACCGGGCCGTCGTTGCCGATGAGCGAATATTCGTTATCGAAATTGTCGATCAAGTCGATCGGCATCCCAAAGGGTTCCAGCAGGTCTTTGTACGTGATGCGATACTTGTCGTCAGTCCCTTTCCATGTCGTGATGACGAGATAACGGCCGTCGTCGGTGACCGAGTTTTGGAAGCCCCAGTCGGGCTGATCGGGGCGTTTATAGACCAGTACGTCATCCGCCTGCGACGAGCCGACTCGGTGATAGAACACCTTTTGATTTTTGTTGAGGCTTTGGAAAGCAGCTCCTTCTTTGGGCTCGTCATAGCGGCTGTAAAAGAAACCGCGTGAGTCCTTCGTCCAGGACACGCCGCTGAATTTCACCCACCGCAGTTCGTCGGTCAGTAACCGGCCGGAGTCCACTTCCAGAATCCGCCAAGTGTTCCAGTCAGAGCCAGCCTCGGCCACGCTGTAGGCGAGGAACTTGCCGTCATCGCTGAACGACGTGGACGCGAGCGCGACCGTGCCGTCTTTCGACCAGGAATTTGGATCGATCAGCACGCGCGGCTCGGAGGTCAGCGTCTCGATGACGTACAGCACCGACTGGTTCTGCAAGCCGTCGTTCTTTGAGTAGACGTACCTGCCGCCAACCTTCGCGGGGACGCCGAACTTCTCGTAGTTCCACAGTTCGGTCAGTCGCTTCTTGATTCCATCCCGTTGCGGAATCGATTCCAGAAACGCGGTCGTGACTTTGTTCTGAGCCTCGACCCACGCGGCGACCTCTTTGGATTGCCGGACGTCGTCTTCGAGCCACCGATAAGGGTCGGGCACTTTGGTGCCGTGGTACTCGTCAACGTGATCGATTTTTTTCGTCTCCGGGTACTTCATCCGTGTGTCTCCTGCGACAGCCAGACCGAACGCCACGATCAACGTCAGGCCGCCAAAAATAGTCGTGCGAGCGAACTGCATGGGAACCTCCGTGGTGAACTTCGAGTGAGGCAATGCGGCGGAAGGATAGGACTCTGCCACGAGGCAGGCGAGTCTGCTTGCCATCGTCCGAGATCCGGACTACACAAGTTGAGGTTTTTGATTTCAGGTGAAGGCCAAGGATGGCGAGCCATTCGATCGTAGAGTCGAGTCATCGAGATCCACCAAATCGAAACCGTGCTTGGTGGGTCTCGATGACTCGACCCACCCTACGCCTACGCCTACGTCTATGAGGTCAACAAGCGATGGACTCCGCGCGAACAGGAATGCTGTTGGCGATTCACTCCAGCGGGCGGCAGGCGGTGATCGCTGTCACTGGCGGCGGCAGTTTGGCAATCTCGGACTTGTTGACCGTGCCGGGGGCGTCCGCGTTTGTGCTCGAAGCGCGCGTTCCATACTCATCGCCCGCGCTGGCTGAATGGCTGGGACGTGCGCTGGAGCAGTTCTGTAGTCGTGAGACAGCGCTGGCGATGTCGGTTGTGGCGTATCAGCGTGCGCGGCAAATGTCGGCTGAGTCCGACATGGCAATCGGTGTTAGTTGCACTGCCGCGCTGGTCAGCGATCGCCCCAAGCGAGGCGAACATCGGGCGTGGATCGCGACACAAACCATGAACGCGACGCGGTTAGTCGAGTTGTCGCTGACGAAAGGTTTGCGGGATCGTGCCGCGGAAGAGCGACTCGTCGCTGATGCCCTGCTGCGGTTGCTAAGCGAGTCGTGTGGGCTGACTTCATTGCCGGAGGTTATTTTCCAAGCGGGCGACTCGCTGACGAGTGCAGGAGGCGTTGCCGATCCGTTACTCGTGGATTTGTTCGCAGGACGGCGGACGACACTCTGGGCGACTCCGACAAAGACACTCGCTGAGACCGCAACGTCGGTAATATGGCAGGCAGAGCCGCCGCTTAATCCGGTTGGTTTGTTAGCTGGCTCATTCAATCCGCTGCATGACGGACATCGCGAACTGGCACGCGTGGCGGAACAACGACTGGGTGGGCCGGTGGCTTTCGAGATGGCGTGCGTCAATGTCGATAAGCCGCCGCTCGATTTTCTGACCATCGAGTCGCGCTGCCGGCAATTCACGGAGCGCCCTGTGGTGCTGACGCATGCGCCGACCTTTGTGCTCAAGTCCCGGCTATTTCCGAACACGACGTTCGTCGTCGGCATCGACACGGCCGAGCGAATTCTGCAGCCCAAATACTACGGCGGTGACATGGAGATGATTGCCGCCCTTAGCGAGATCCGTTCGCACGGTGGACGGTTTCTGGTGGCAGGACGGCTCGATCGGAAATCGTTCCACACGCTGCACGAATTGGGATTACCGCAGTCGCTGCGCGACTTGTTCGAGGAGATTTCCGAAACGGAGTTTCGAAGCGATCTCTCGTCGACAGAATTGCGCAAGTCAATTTCGAACGGCTCTTGAGCGGCATTGCCACGAATCGTTTAACGGAAAGCCGAAGGCGTCGGCGTGTTGAGTCTGATATGACAGCGTGTCTTTCACATCGCCGACGCCTTTGGCTTGCCGTTAAACGAATGCCGATCAAACAAAAAAACACGGGCGGAAAAACCGCCCGTGTTTCATGGAATCAAAATCAAACCGCGACCAGCTTACTTCTTGCCCGACTTCTCGTCGGCATCGTCTGCGGCTTTCTTTTCCTTCTTGATGACTTCTGGCTCGGCCGTGTCGCCCGCCTCGGACGAGGAAACCGCTTCGACGACGATCGGCTGAATCACACGGACGACAATCGCGTCCGGGTTGTTCAGAACCGTCACCCCTTCCGGGATATCCAACTCTTTGACGTGAATTGCTTCGCCGATCTTCAGTCCCTGCACCTTCACGATGATCGCTTCAGGAATGTTGATGGCCAAGCAGTCGACGTGCAGCGCGTGCAACGGTTGCTCGAAGATGCCTCCCGCCAACGCTCCGGCCGAGGTGCCGCGGACGATGACATCGACGTCGGCTTTGACGCGCTCGTTCGCGTCCACACGCATGAAGTCGATGTGCAAGAGTTGTTTGCGGAAGACATCCCAATGCGTCTCGCGCAGGATCGCGGTCTCGGTCTTCCCCTCGAATTCGAGATGGACGACACGATGCGTCGAGTTCACCAGCGCGGCGGCCTCTTTGCCTGAGAAGGTCACGTTCGTTGGATCTTGTTTGTGTCCGTAGATGTTTCCGGGAACCAATCCCTTCAATCGCAGACGACGATTTTCCGATGTTCCCAACTTGGATCGCCGCTCAGCGACCAGCTTTGTTTCCATGACGCAATCACCTTAAAACGACTGTGCAAACTGACTTTGGAACCCCAATGGACGGGGCAAGATAGCGGCCTCGTCCCGTCGAAGCAATCAAGCTCTTGGCTGGCTTTTCGTGGGCAAACGAGGTTGCGATTACTCCACACTGGGGCGTGGCGGATTGGCCCAATGTCCGGTGGGATCGCTGCCACGAACGACGCCCCCCTTCTTGTTCCATTCGGCGCCGGCGCGAACATCGGGCGTGCAATATCGCAGGGTCAGGCCACAACGGCGGCGGTCCGAGGCGTTGGCCTCGGATCCATGCAGCAATAAGTCGGAGTGGATCGAAAACTCACCCGCTTGGAGGATGTCATACACGACCGTGCCGTATTGCTCGGCGTTGTCGATGGTCTGGTTGAGCACGTTGTGATCGGCCTCGCTACTGGGCCGGTACGTCAGGTGGCCGAAGTTCTGCGAGCCGGCGATAAACTTCATGCAGGCGTTTTCGCAATCGGCATCGTCGATCGCCAGCCAGACGGTGACGGTCTTGGACGGCGTCAGCGGCCAATAGCTGGCGTCCTGATGCCATGCGACCGCCTTTCCATCCTTGGGCATCTTGCAAAAGAAGTGCGATCCCCAGCCGATCACGTTCGGCCCGAGAATGTCCGCCACATAATCGACGATCCGCGAGTTCGTGATGAGGTCGTAAACGTAGCCGTACTTCAGATGCGCCGTGCTGATCGAGTAACTGTCACCGCCGGCCGCGAGCACTTTCGCCAACAGCGCGTCGAAGTATTGGCGGTTCCGTTCGGTGCCGGCGGCATCGAAGACTCGCAGTCCCTTCACATAGCCGTCGCGATTGAACTGCTCGATTTGCACGCGGCTGAGCACCTTAGGAGCCGTGACTTGGCTGGGATAGAAACGCAGGTCGCGTTCCATCCGAGCGAGTTCCTCTTGTTCCGGCGGGATCTTGAAGCTGGGAGCGACAGTCATGGGGTGAGTGTCTCGAAAATTGTTGAATGGTGTATTTCGATTTGAGTATTAACGATGCTCGGAAAGGCTGCAATCAGAGACCTCGTTGATGCGCCTCGGCGGGTTCTTTGATCGAGGCGAGCGGGGCGGCGTCAGCCCCCCGGTGCAATGGCGACGAAACCGGGGGGCTGACGCCGCCCCGCTCGCCAAGACTATTTTTTGTCCGCGGCCAATTGCGCAAGGGCCGCTTCGATCACGTCTCGCAAACTCGGTCCTTTGGAGTCAGGCCAGCCAGGTGACTTTTCGAGTTCTTCAAACAGTGTGAGAGCGCGCCGATATTGGGCGCGGGCTTGGTCGACTTCTTTCTGTTGAGCGAATAGCTGACCGATATTGACCAACAGGCGGATGAGTTCTTCCTGGTACTTCGCGACCGACGGATTCAAATCGGAGAGCTTCTGCACGATGCGGGAGGCTTTCGAGTAATCGTCAATCGCGGCCGGCGTGAATTGTGGATCGCCATCAGCCAGCGCGGCGAATAAGTCGGCTCGCAGCCGGTAACAAAGGCTGAGCAAATATTGGTCGTCAAGGTCGCGCGGGTTCTCGGTCAGCAGTTCTTCGTAGCGCTTGATCGCTTCGTCGATGTTCTCGCGGAGGGCAGCTTCGTCGTTCTGATCAATGGCAAGATTCGCGAGGTTGTAGAACCCCTTCGCGAGGTCGCGGCGCATCGCACGATCTTGCGGGTTCGTCGGCAATGCCTTGCGGCGTTGGTCTTGAGCCTCGAGGTAAAGCGTGTGAGCGAGATCAAGGTTTCCTCGTCTTCTGGCCACGAGGCCGAGATTCATGCGGCTATTGGCGTGCAGACGGAGCAGGTCGAACTTGTCGTTCGCTTTGCTGGTCTTCTCGATCAGGCGCTCACGCAGTTTTTCGGCGGCAGTGAAGTTCTCCGTCGCTTCGTCGAACTTATCACGCTGTGCGGCGACTCGGCCCATCGCGTTCAGCGTGTTACTGAGCGAACGGGCGGCCTCGGTGGAGTCGGGCTTCGCGGCGGCATGAGCCTTCTGCCAGTCGCGCGCCTTGATAAACCAATCAAGTGCCTTTTGAGGTTCGCCGAGGGCTTCCTCAATCGAGCCCATGCGATATTTCGTGGCAGCCAATTCCGTTTGCAGTGCCGGATCGTTGGAGCAGCGTTCCAGGAATCGCTCGTAGTAGCCGCGTGCTCGTTCCAGCAAGTCGCGGCGGACTGTTTGCAGGCCCGGTTCGTTCAGCAAACGCTCTTCGCTGACGAGTGTGAAGAGATCGTTCACCGCCGACTTTGCCTCGTGAAAACTCTCTTCGCTCCGTTTGCGGGCCGCTTCGGTGCGGACGTTACTGACCCCCAACGCGACGACTCCGAATAGGACTGCGGCGAAACTCACTCCGATCAACGACGCGACGAGCGGATTGCGTCGGCACCAGCGAGCGGCTCGTTCCGGCAGGCCGACTGGCCGAGCGAGGATCGGCCGGCCTTCGAGGTAGCGTTTGAGCTCATCTGCCAGTGCTGCGGAGGATTCGTAGCGCCGCGTGGGGGACTTATCCAAGCACTTCATGCAGATCGTTTCGAGATCGCGATCGACGGCCGGATTGAGTCGCCGCAGTGGGATCGCATCCGTTTCTAGAACCTGCTTCATCGTCTGAATCGCCGATGACGCTTGAAACGGCGGTCGTCCCGACAGGATGCAGTACAACGTCGCGCCCAGTCCGTAGATGTCGGCGGCGGCACCGATGCGACTGGCGTCCTCGAATTGTTCGGGAGACATGTAGGCGGGCGTGCCGACCGCGTCGCCGGTTTGCGTCATCGCGGTTTCATCGTCGGCGAGTTTCGCGAGACCGAAGTCAGCGAGCAGCGATCGGCCGGTTGAACTCTCCAGCAGGATGTTCTGCGGCTTGAGATCGCGATGCAGAATGCCTTGCCGATGCACCGCTTCGACCGCTCGGCAAATTGGTTCCATCCACTCGGCCGCGGCTCGATTCTCGGCAGGATTCACGCGGATCGCGTCGGCGATGCTGCTTCCTTCTACGAATCGCATGGAGAAGTAGTGCATACCCTCGTCACAACCGACTTCATACACCGTGACGAGGTTGTCGTGATTGATCCGCGCGGCGGCCTCGGCTTCGAGCCGAAAGCGATCAATGGTCTTTCTCTGATTGGACAAGCTCATGCTCGCGAGCCGGTCGGGGCGGATGACTTTCAAGGCCACCAGCCGATTCACGCTGCGTTGCTTGGCTCGATAGACGATGCCCATGCCGCCGCGTCCGAGTTCTTCGAGCAACTCATAGTCGCCGAGCGTCTGTGGGACGTCGCTCGATCGACGAGGACTGGCCGAGCGGGGGGGCCGCGCATGGGTGGGTTCGACCTGCGTTTCGAGGGCTCCGACAGGCGCTGTCGCGGAGCGGCCCGACGGCATAGAACTCGGTTGCGAGCTGAGCGGCTTGGCAAAGGAGACTGGCACAGCTTGCGTTTCAAAATCATCTGACGAGCCGGCCTGAGCCTTCCGATTGGTGGCCGTGGCAAACTGATCCCCCATCAGCGTAGTCTCGAAATTGTTGGCGGGTTGGGGAGGCTCGGCCAACGTGCTCTCTGATGCGGCTTGAAACGAAATGGGGACATCCATTGTCTCTTGAGATGCCGGCCCCAGCGTGAGCTGTCCGGACTCGAACAAGTCGAACACGCTGTCAACGACACTGGATTGCTCGGCAAATCGTTGCCGATATTGCTCACGCGGCGGCGGATGGCCGACAGCCGCTCGGTGCCGCAGATCGACACAAAGAAGTTCAAACAGCAGTGCAGAGCGTTCGGTGGCAGAATCGGCTTTCCAAAACTCGCTCAGGTCCGGCTGCCGACCTGACTGCCAGGCGGCATCGAACTTTTGGCAGTGATCGTGCAACAGACGTTGGGATTCCGGGGAAAACTTCCGCCAGGAACTTCCAGGGAGGTCGCTCAATGATGTCGGCATGATCTGTCTCGACTCCGCTCCGGCCCGTGATCTTCAAACGGGTGTCAGTCTATTGGGCCGAGCAAGCCGGGAGAACGCGGAAGCCAACTTGACATTCGCTAAGTGCTGCGACACTCTATTCGCCGTCCCGTTACCCCTCAGTTTTAGGCTCTCCGCCATCCTTGGTGATTTCAGGGCCAGTGAGCCGCAAGGCGCTAGCCGCGGGTTCTTTTCATCGACCCGCGCCTTGCGGCTCATGAATTCGTTTTCAACACGAATGGCGGAGAGCCAGTTTTAGGAGCCTCACATGCGTCGTTTTCGCTGGCTTCCCTGGGTTTATTCGGCGCTCGTCGTGGCTGGAGCCAATGTGTTGCTCTGCGATTCTTTGCAAGCGGCTCCGGTGGATGAAGTCAAAGTTGAACGCACGCTGATGCAGCGGTTCGACGAGAATCGCAATGATAAGCTCGATGCCAGTGAGGCGCGTCAGGCACGGGCACGGCTCAAGAACTTGTTGGAAGATAAATCAGAACGTGAAATCAACATCCTGACGTGGCGCGACGACGTGCGCGAACTGTTGCAGTCGATCGATCAAGACAACGACAACCGCTTGGCCGTCACAGAACGAGACTCGGGACGCAATCTGCTCGACAAGCTGATTCCGCAAGTGGACCCACAGGCTCCCAAGGAACGCGAATCTCCGAGTTCGAATACGAGTCGCGAGCGAGCCACGAATAACTCGACACGCAGCAATCGCGGATCGTCCGGCGGATATGGATCGTCGAGTGGCGGTTACGGGAATCGTGGCTATAGCGGCGCAATGGGTGGCGGCGGCTTCGGGACTTCTAGCGGCGGTTATGGAGGCAATTACTCCGGCGGTGGCGGATTCTCTGGCGGTAGTTCCAGCGGATCTTTCACTGGGGGCTCACCGAGTTCGACGGGAACATCCATCGCGACGACGAACGGCAGCCTTGGAAGCAATACCGCGATGACCGAAACGATCAGAGGTGGCGCGATGGAGTCAGCCAGCATGGGATCGGGAACCATGCGTGGCAGGACCAGCACCATCCGGCCGGGCATGGGCGATCCAGGTAGCGGCTTAAGCGGCGGCTTAGGAGGATCGAATCCTTCCGGATCAGGAGCCAATGGATCGGGGACGATCTCCGGAACAATTGGGGGTTCGGGAACTGGATCAACGACTCCGGAGCAGCCAGGAATAAACGGGCCCGGCGGTAGCAGTCCGGCCACCGGCGCCGGGGCAAATACACCACCGCAGCCCCCTCCGGGAAGTGGAACGATCATTGCCGGTCAGGGCGGACCGCTGGGTGACACGTCGCCGACCGCGCCCGGTACTGCAACGTCCCCTGGAGCATCAACCGGCGGAACTTCGACAACTCCCCCGGCCGGAACTTCTGGTCCACCGACCACCGGCACCACGCCGGGCGGAATGCCAACAGCGCCCTCGGAAGGCTTGGGTGGCGGAATGGCTCCCCCGACGAACCAGGATGGTCCAGCGGCCGGTCCCGGTACCACGACGACCGTTCCGTTTGTTCCAAAGCCGAATTTCTAATCGGCGCTATCCCGATCACATGACTTGATCGCGAATGAAGAAGCCCGGCATTTTTCAAAATGCCGGGCTTCTAAGCTTTTCATAGGCCACCATGCGTGGCCGTGATTATGCGCGGAACATCAGCCAGCAACGGCTCAACGGTTGGGTATCGACAGCAGTCGCTTGGATTCGTTGAGCAAGAAGTCCACGTCTTGGAAGGGCTCGAAGCTGATGTCTTGCCAGCGCACCAACCCCGCGCCATCAATCAGAAACGTACCGTGCAGCGGCAGCTTCTCGAAGTCGTCATAGGCGCGATACGCCTTGAAGATTTTCATCTCAGGATCGGCCGCGAGCGGAATTGGAAACGGCGTCGTCTTCGAGAAGTTCGCGATTGAAGTCGCCAGCGATTCCAGATTCTCCGTGCTGATGCCCACGATGGAGATGCCTGCTTGCTGAAAGTCATTCAAGCGCGGAGCAAACTTCTGCATCTGCTCGACACAGTGCAGGCAGCCGGAACCCAGATAGAAAATCACAATGACCGATTTACCGCGATACTCCGAGAGCGACAGCATCTTCTCTGCGGACGCCGGCAGGCTCCAATCGGCGGCGGGTGACGGCGACCAACGGAAGGGGCCGATCGAGTCCAGCGCGGGCCGCTCGCCCACATCGGTACGCGGCGCAGCGGCGATACGCCAAACATCCGGCCAACTCTGTTCTTTCGCGAATGGAGCCAACCGCGTCAGCAGCGGTGAGTCGAGGTCCGCATGCGCCGCGACGCTGCGGAGCTTCTCGAAAGCGGCCTTGGCCTCGGCCAGCTTGTTCATCCGCCGCAGCAGATCGACTTGCACAGCCAACGGCATCACGTGTGTGTCGGCCGCTTTGACGGCGGCAGCCAGTGATTCGACGCTCTTGTCGTGTTGCCCGTAGAGGAACTGATATTTCGCCTGCCGTAGTTTCGGAAGATCCCCCGCTTTATCGAATTGCTCGCGAGCCTTGTCCGTCTCGCCACGAGCCAACAGTAGCACGCCACGCAACTCGGCGGTCGCTTTCTCGACGGGAGCGATCGGCTCACGCGACTTCTTCAACTTCTCTTCCTTCGCCTTGGCCACATCCGCGTCGTTCTTGTTCGCTTCGCGAGCCTTCTTTTCCTCTTCGGTCGCTTCCGTCTGAGCCTTCTCCTCCAATTTGGCGGCAATTGCTTCAAGCTGTTTGACACACTCTTCGACCTGCGGAAATTCGCCACGCTGATAGTGAGCGACACCCAGTAACCGCAACCGTTTCGTTTGTTCCGCCGTCACATCAGTTGGTTCGAGGTACATCGTGTTCGACAGCGCGACCACTTCATCCCACAACTCGAACCCTTCCAGCACCTGAAACAACCGGTCGCGCCCCTGTTTGCCGCTCCCCTTCGTCAGCGAATTGAACTTCGGATGGCGCGGCAGCTCCAGCAGATTCTTGGACAGGTCTAGCGCGGACTTCTGCCGACCGAGATTCATCAGGTTGCGGATCAACCACTCCTCGTTGTGAGCGTAATTGTGAATCTGATCCGGCAGCACGCGATCGCGCATCATGTGCGCGTGATCGGCGCGGCTGGAGGCTTCTTGCTGCCACGCCCCATCGGCCCAGCGTTTCAAATCCGAGTACGTGTGCCCCGGCATGTGCCACATATGCGCGATCCGCGGTGCGGCCTGCCCGCAACGAGCGGCTGACTCCAGAGCCTTCTCGGCCTTCTGATGATCCCACAAATGAATCCGATAGTGATGAGCCGGGTGCATCGGCTGCTTTTGAAAGATCTCGCCCAGCAACGCATCGACCGCGAATTGGCTCGTGAGCGGCACGCTGCTCTTGCTGAGATATAGAAACACGGCCAGGAACGCCTTGGCCTCGATGTCATCCGGAAATTCGAGCAGCACTTTTTCGAGATCGCGGATGTAGGCTTTGCGGCGTTCCTCATCTTTGCTTTTGTCGTCTTTCAAATATTCCGCCAGCCCGTCGATGAAAAGCTGCTCGCGGCGGCTGGCGGAGGCCTTCTTCTCGGTCGCTTTGGCGATGAACTTCGCTCCGCGAGTGCGGTTCTCAAGGTTGGCGTACGCCATGCCCCAGTAAGCCATCGCGCAGTTTGGATCGAGCATCGCGACATGCCGAAACGACCGCTCGGCCTCGAAGTACCAGAAGCCGTGCAACTGCCCAACTCCCTGATTGAAGAACGCCTGAGCTTCCGGGTTCGCCGACGTGATGGGGAAGCTCACGTTGCCGGTCTCGCCCATCAGATAGGCCGCCTGGCGTGGCCCCTCGTTGAAGACCTCGCCGTGCAGCGAATGCCCAGCAGCCGGAGGCTCGAAACTGTTGGCGGGTGAGATCCACGTCAACAACACCCAGATGCTCGCGGTCCACGCACATTGTGCGAATCGTTTTGACATCGGAAAGCCTTTTGAACTGCTGGAGACGAAGGCGACCATTTTCTATTCAGCGGCTTACGCCATTCCAACATGTCGTCAGGTTTCGAGCAATCTTGGCGACGTTTGGAGTTGCTGGAGTAATCGTGGAGACAGGGATAGTCTGCTAGAACGGTCTCTCACCAGTGTTTGACCATCGTTGTGAAAAGTTGCTGCTGAGGAGGAGCATCCGATGAGTTATCTCGATCCGCCGCGGTTGACGTTTTGTGGGGCGTTTTTTGCCAATGTGCCGACCCTTAATAACTTCACCCCGTACTTCACGCCGAACTATCCGCACCTCGGCACGTCCCCGAACGATTAGAATACGTCCGGGGATTGCTCGTTTCAAATTCAGAAATGCACGGTGCGCAGCGTCACCGATTTGAATGGCGTGGTCAGCACGGTGGCGGCGAGCGATCCGGTCATTGGCGCGAAGGTGACGACCCAAGCAGTGGGAGGGAAAGCGATTCCACAGTCGTTTGGGTCGGGCAAGATTGTGGACTTGGACACGGATCAGCGGCGTGTGACGCAGTTAATCGGAGTGAGGATTTCGATCGTGTTGTCTGAGACCGCCTGGCTGACCGGAACACTGCGAGTCTGCAACCTGCGAGACTTCTATACGGACAGCGTTGCGGGGGGCGACCCAAGTGGTGTCTTCCAGTCGGTCTTGCAGGACTTGAAATGGAATGGCGATTTGTCGTCATCGAAGTATTTGATGACGCTCAAGGCCATCGCCGATCAAAATGGTGGGCAGGTCTCGATCAAGTTAATTCTGGATAATTACCAAGTCGTCTCCGATGACCCGGACGTCAGGTTGCATGGACGAGTCCTCGGAGTCATCGGGCCGTACACGTTCGGCGAGCCATCGCAGTTCGTGACTGAGCGGCGGATGATCAAAACCTATTGCTCGCCCCCGTCGCTGCTGGGTGACCTGACCGATATGTTTTGGCACGCGCCGTGTAAAGTGGATTCTCAACGCCAGAAGTTGATCCTCGATCTGGGCAATTCGGTCCAATGGCAAGCACCGGGCGGCGCGTCTCAATCCGACTGGATGTGGGGGGCAATTCTGCCGACGGATGAGGACTACATGGCGGGACGAAGGGAGCCTGTCATTCTCGGCATCCCTCCCGGCAGCACTCCGCCGCCCACACTGACGAATGGGAATCCCGTCGATACCAGTTTGGCCGGTTACGAAACATCTGGTCGAATCGTTGAGATCGCGCTCTCGGCGTCAGAGTTGTCATTGCTCAGCAATCGTCGACTGGGGCTGTTGCCGCCCGTGTTTGTTCCGGGGCCGACCGACAACGATCCGCCGGTCGTGACCAAGCAGGTTCCGAAGTCTCCGTGGCCAGTGCTGGCCGAGCAGCACGACGGCAAGTTCGCCGACGTCGATAGTTGGGTTCTGCGTTTGAATCCGGGGAGTCCGGTTCGATCGAGATCTACGCTCGGAAATTCGGCCAACCACTCGCGGGCGAGCGGCTGATGTTCAACCTGATCGACAACCCCAGCACGTTTGTTGTGAACAACACGCCGAGCAACGCGCTGACGAATGAGTTTCCGGTGTTGGCCGTGACCGATGCCACAGGCAAGGCCGCGCTGACCTTCACCGCTCGCACCGGCCCGATACAAGGTTTGCCGGCGACGCGCGTGCCGACGTTCGGCCAAATGTTTCAAATTGACGACATCACTGGTTGGCAAGCGTGGGGACAAGTCGGCCCGCCAATCCCGCCGTATTTACTCGCTCATCAGAACTATCCTTCCGACATGAAGGGAGCGATCGTCAACATTCTGGTCTTCAACGAGGGACCGAAGATCGACCAACCCGGCTGGGACGACGTGAAGGGCATTCTCGGTCTGTTCATGCAGTTGTACCCGGCGATGAAAGAGATGATCGACCTGACCGATCCAACCATCGTCAGTCAGTACGCCGCGAAGATCTACGACGCGCTCTCGCGACCACTCGAAGACCCGTATCACATGCCGGCGACCCGCGACATGTCGAATTATCACCGGCAACTGGTGCTCGGCTACTTGAAGCCGATTGCGGACAAACAAAACGCCAAATCATAAGCCCATCCAGGAATCCAACCATGACGCGCTCCGCACGTTGCTACCTGTTCTGCTTCGTACTGGCAGGGATGCTTGGTCTGGCGGGTTGCGGTGACAATCCGCCTCCTCCTCCGCCACCCGCACCGATTGTCGTGCCGACTCCGGTTGTTGAACCAACGATTCCGAAACCAATCGACAACGGTTCTACGGATCCTGCACCTTCCACGACAGACGCCACATTGCCGTTCTCGATCGAACTCGGTGAGCCGTTCACGATTGAGGGAGCACCCGGCTTGCATTCATTCTCGCAGGCCGTTTCGACAAGCGAAGGCTCCACCAAGTGGCTGTTTGTCGGAGGCCGCACCGGCGGGCTGCATACGTTTGTCGCTCCGAACAAGGCCAATCCGGCCAATGCGTTTGCTGACGACACGGCGAACCTGAATCTGATTGTGATCGACATCGAGAATCGCGCGGTCAAGTCCGTACTGATCGACACGCTGGCCAAGCTCGATCCACCGCTGCCTGCGGCGATCAACACCTGGCCGTGGAAGTCGTCCAGCGCGCAGGCGTGTCAGGTCGGAGACAAGCTGTACCTCGTCGGCGGTTACGGACACTCGCCCGATGCCGACACGGCCGGAAAGATGATGACGTTTGGCACGCTGACACGAATGAACGTCAGCGACGTGATCGACGCCGTTTGGAATCAGAAGTCAATCGCGAACTCCGTCGCGCAGATCACCGACTCCCGTTTCAAGATCACCGGTGGCGAGATGCTGCCGTTTGGTTCGGCCGCTGCCGGCCAGTCACTGGCCGTTGTCTTCGGTCAGTTGTTCGACGGGCTGTACTCCGTTGACATCGAGAAAACGGACGGCGTCTTTCAACAGAAGTATTGGGAGATCGTCAAGTCGTTCACGATCACCGACGATCCGCTGGCGATTGCGAAAGACAAGAGCCAGAAAGAGATTTTCGCGAGCCTTCCCAATTCGTTCGTGGCCAAGCCGACCCCAGACACCATTGATGGCTTCGCGTATGCGGATTTCCTGAAACAGAGGCCGTATCACCGCCGCGATTTGAATGTGTTTCCCGCGCTCTCGCCGACCGGCCTGCCGCGCATCGGGGTCTACGGCGGAGTCTTTCAACCGGGCCGCTTTGATGGCTATCTCCAGCCGATCTACATCGACGAAGTGGCCACAATTTCCTACGAACGAGAAGGAGTGTCGCTGTCGTATCAAACCTTCTCGCCGGGTACCGATCACCAATTCGAACAGTTGCTCAGCCAGTATCACTGCGCCGGCTTGCCAGTCCATGATCTGGCGACCGGGCAGATGGTGACGATCTTCTTCGGCGGCATTAGTAACTTCCGTTATGACACTCAGCAGAACCAGTTGATCAAAGACAAGCTCAAGCTGGCGGCCAACGGCCGGCCCATCGTCGACGGACTGCCGTTCGACAAAGCCGTTTCGGCGCTGGTTCATCGCAATGATAAAACGTCGGCAGGTTTCGTGTTGCCGATCACGATGTCCGGCTATCTCGGTGCCGAAGCCGAACTGCTCATCAATCCCAGTGTTCCGCGATCGAACAACGGCGTGATTCTGCTCGACAAGATCACGTAGCCGACGCTCATCGGCTATCTGTACGGCGGGATCGAAGCCTTCGGCCCGTACACGGGCGAGCTGGAAGAAAACGGAGTGAAGCCGTCGTCCGTGGCCTCGAACAAGTTCATTCCCGTGACACTCAAACCGGGAAGCTGGGGCGTGAAGCCGATGCCACCGAAGCCGCAGAGTAGGTCAACCCCTCGCACTCAGACCCTGGCTCTGTCCAACGAGCCTGACGCGGAGAGTACCGAGTCAGTGGGAGGGACATGCGATGTTGGGTATCATCCGGCGGTCGAATTCCCAGGCTGGGGATCAACGGCGAGACGCGCCGATCGGTGCGGCGCGGTCTCACGGAATTCCGGCGATGTCTCCAAATATTTCGGCGCTGTTTGCAAACATTCCCGCGCTGGCTGGGGGAGTTTCGGCGCTGCACGAATTCGTTTCGGCCGCGTGCCAATTCGTGGGGCCCAACGGTTCCAGCGGTGTGCGCTTTCGCTTCACCCGCGTGCCAAACGGTTTCGCCCGTGTGCCAAACGATTTCGCCCGTGTACCAAACGGTTTCGTACAAGTCCCCGTTCGTTGGGGACAACCGCTCGGAGTCGCCGACGAACGCCGATAACGCTCCGTAACCACTTGTAATTTAAGCAGTTGAGAATTTTCTTCAGTCTCCAGCGAGTTTCCCACGGACCCCGTCCTCGCAATCCCCTCCAGGAGTCTCTCATGGCCATTCGTCAGCGGTATTACCCCACGTCCGAATCCGACCAGGTGACTTGGCTCACGAATTACCGCAACAAAATCGGCACTCACGGGCCGACCTGCGGGATTGCGGCGGGCGAGGTCACGGACACTCAGGCCGACCTCGATTACTTCGTCTTTCTGCTGCATGTGTGGCATCCGACGCTGCAAACTGAGGTGAAAGAGGGGACGGAATACAAGAAGCTGGTCGCGACCGGGAGCGGGGCGACGGTCGCGTTGCCGGCCGCTTCGACGTTTACGCCCCCGACCGCGCAGCCGCCGGGAATACTCAACCGGCTGTTCAATCAAGTCGGACGCATCAAGCTCTCGGCCGGCTACATCGAGACCATCGGCACCGACCTGGGCATCATCGGATGCCGCAGACGCCACGGAACATCCCGTGCCGGAATTCACGCTGACCGTGCAACAGGGAACGACCAGCCAGATCGTGCGCATTGACTTCACGAAGCACGGCCACAAGGGCGTGTACATTGAAAGCCGCCGCAACGCCGGCGCGTGGGAGTTCCTGGCGATCGACACCACGAAACCGTACCTCGACGAACGCCCGCTGCTGGCCGCCCCCGCCGCCGAGTCCCGCGAATACCGCCTCCGCTGGTGGGACGACACCCCCAACGGCGACTGGAGCCCCATCCAGAAAGCGACCGTCGGACCGTAATGATCGACTGTTGTTTGAATTCACGAACCTGTCGGCAGGAGCCTGCCTGACTCAACTGAACCGTAACTCTTGCAGGGTGGGTCGAGCATCGAGCCCCACCCGCATGGTGTGCGATGATGGTGAGTCTCAATGCTCGACCCACCCTACGTCTTCAAGCCCATTGATCCGGCGTCGCTGACCGTCGCCGGCCCGCAGCTTCAGAAGGTGCTCGACTTCCGCAAGTCGCTCGAAGAGTCGCGGCAGGTGCTGTATCACGGCTTCGCGAATGAGGCCGAGTTCAAAGCGGAGGTGGACCGTCACCTGCGAGCGTTCGCCAAGGGGGAGTTGCCGCCGGCCAACGCTCCGCGCGACAAGGTGCTCTTGCCGCTCGCGGTCCTCGCCGAGGTGCAGAAGGAGAAGGCCGAGAAGGAACAAGCCTTGGCCCGCGCCGAGCTCTTCGACACCGCGACAGTGAACCAACCGCTCGGCTAAAATGTCTGTCTACGAGGAGGATCTGCTGTGACCAGGCTGCGATGGAAAGACAAACAACTCCGCGAATGCGCTTACTGTCATGCGCCCGCGACGACTAAAGACCACATCCCGCCGCAGGGAATGTTCGCCAAGGGCATGGCTAACAAACCTTGGGTTCCCGCTTGCGAGTCCTGCAACAGGGCGGCCAGCCTCGACGATGAGTACATGCAGCGACTCTCGATGCTTTGGGGTGCCGATGCCTGCAAAGACGCGATCGAGGTCGGCGAGAAGTTCATGCGGTCACTGGAAAAGTGCGAAGCGCGCGGCCTTCAGTCGGAGGTACGTCGGTCTCTGTCCCCTCTGGAAGACGAATCACTCTTCCCCGGCGGGATCAATATGGCGTTGCAAGGTGAACGCCTTGGCCGCGTCACGGACAAGCTGGTGCGGGGATGGTGGTTCAAGCTCAGTGGGGGAGCGAGTTCCCGAAGGCTACGAGATCATGAAGTATGTGCCCGGGAAACGACAGGACGAACCTCTCTACGAAGCCAATGAGAAGTTGATCGAGACTTGCCCGGGGTTCTTCTTTGGCGACATGGCGTTCAGATTTAAGCTTGCCTACTGCCCCAATAGTTTGTTGTCCTGCTGGCTGTTCGAGTTCTACAAGGTCTTCAAGATAAGGGCCTACACGTGCAAGCTGGGCGAAAAGAACTTCGAGATCTTGGATCTGAGGGTAATCGTTCACGAGCACGGCAGCAGTGACGGAATTGGCTGTTGTTTGAAATGAGCTTGAACGGCGGTGACCAGGTAGTCGTAGATCGAACGGTTTTGGAGGCGGCAGGTTTCCGAGACGGTGAGGATGCGTTCGAGG
>SXGT01389080.1_pt1 | contig 47944 bp, 43 predicted proteins | sample 3176221 | NCBI WGS metagenome assembly SXGT01 (sample SAMN11356862, study PRJNA531348) | freshwater metagenome | isolation source: freshwater sample F1-120 | place: China: Fuxian Lake, Yuxi | collected 2017-12-25 | reverse complement strand
CTGGAGGCTATTGTTGCGAAAGGGGAGGGACCGGGAGGATTCATCCATTGTTGGCTATCCGAATTCTACCCTAGGAGTGGGGAGGGACCGGGACAACTCATTCATTGTTGGGTACCGAACATAAAAGTAGGTGGAGAACTTGTAACCTCGCTTGTACTCGTACTTGTCGACCGCGCGCATGAGGCCGGTGTTGCCTTCCTGAATGATGTCGAGGAAGGGGAGGCCGCGATTGCGGTACTTCTTGGCGATACTGACGACGAGGCGAAGGTTGCCGCCAGAGAGGTCGCGCTTGGCTTGCTCATACTCCACAAAGACGCGTCGAAGATCGAGCATGCGGCTGTCGAAATCTTCGTTGCCTTCCATGACGAGATTGCGAAGGCCTTCGTGCTCTTCACGCATCACGAAGATGTCTTCAGGATCAAACCGCTCTGGATGACGAGAGGCTTTCTCCACGGACTTCTCGACCTCTTTGATCTTCTTCGCGATGCCCACGAGTTTGCGGTACATCGGAATGATCTTGCCGGTGCGCAGAGAGCACTCTTCGAGCAGAGTGCCGATGCGGCGACGGCGCAGCGTCACTTCTCGCGTCGTCTCCGCGCGGGCAGCCGCGGTCATCTCGCCCTCTTCAAACTGCTCCCATGCCTGTTGGTTCAGGCGAAGAAGTTTTTCAATCGTCGGCAGGTTGTTTGGGATTCGCTTCTCGATGCGCTGCTTCGCGTGTGGCTCCGCAGTTGAAATGCGCATGGTTCGGTCGAAGGGCAACTTCTGCGCCATGACATCTTTGAGCGTCTCCACAGCCATGCGGGCTGCGTAATCGCTCTCAAGCGTGCGACGACGGAAGATCATGCGAGTCGTTTCGATTTTCTTTGCGAGACGAATCTCTTCTTCACGGGTGAGCAGTGGGATCGTGCCCATCTGCGTCAGGTACATGCGAATGGGATCGTCAATTCGCTTCGAGCCAGCTTCGGCGAGCGCGCGCTCGACGACCGCCTGCACTTCAGAGTCGTCGAGGATGTCCTCGTCAACATCGAAGTCATCGGACTCCGGTTCGTCGCCACCCTTTCCATCGGCTTTGCGCTTGAGTTTCGCTGCCTCCGCACGAGCGAGAATGCGCGCGGCTTCGTTCTTCAACTTTTGCGCGGCGGCTTCCTTGGTCTGCTTCGTCTCTTTCGCGGGCTTTCCATCCTTGTTCTTCCGAGGCTCGTCTCGCTGGAACTTCAGGTTCGTCTGGAGCGGCGCAACGAAGCACACGAGGTTGCTTCGGCGGACTTCGCCCTCTTCGAGAAGATTGATCTTGCGCTCACCGATGAAGACGAGGAGCTCGTCAATGCGCTCTGGATCGACGAACTCGTCGGGGAGGCAGGTGTTGAGCTCTTCATAACTCATCCAACCACGCGAGACGCCGTGTTCAAGCAGCTCGCGAAGGACTGGGGTAAACGATTCGATGGACATGCTCACGGGTTCGCTCCAGGATTCCCCGACTTTGGAAGTCGGCGGATGGCTGTCGGGTCTGCGCCTCGGGCGCGCATGTTGTTCAATCGGGTCGCGGTCCATGCATCTGCGGACGAGCAGACGGCACTGGATGCGTCGGTCTCAGAACGGGTCTCAGCAAGGCTGTCAGGCTGAACGGGGGAAACGCTATCGGCTAACGGTGATCGTTGAGTGGATCCATCCTCGTTGGAGTGTGCCTCAGAGAATGGATTCGGCAGATTCTGCGGGTCAAGAAAAACTGTGTGTGTTGTCGCGGCTGACTCGGTGGACTCGGATGGACTTCGATTCTGAAAAAAAACGCCTCGGACTTCGCTCACTCCCGACGCGCGGGTCGTCGCGCGCATGGATGCGCGCTCCGTTCCTGCGTCGCGCGAGGACTCAGGTGTGAGTGCCTCAAGCGAGCGGCCATCCAACCCGTCACTTCCTAACCGGCGCGATGGACTTGCGTTGCCTTCGACTGCCGTCGGCATCTGCGTTCGATGTCTCTGGCGAAGGTCCTCAAGTGTCTTCCACGCCGAGCGGAGCGCGGCGCGAAGTTCATCAATCGTAGGCTCCGGTTCCATCGGAGTCACCGAGACCTTGCTTCGAGGGCGCAGAATTTCTTTGAGTTCGAGAACGAGTTCTCGTGCGGCACGATTTGCGTTCGCATGCTCAAGAAGTGAAAGAAGTGCAGCAAAACTCAACGGTTTATTTGACTCGGCTGCTTCTGCAATCGCGCGCCAAATCAATCGATGTTCGGGAAGCACGAGATCGCTCTCGAGAAGTGCCTCGGAAATCGGAAGCGAGCCTTCTCCGCCAATCGAGACCACGGTGCTTGCGAGTTCGGGCGCCGAAACCAGCGGCGCGAGGAGATGTCCTTGTGCGCTGATCTGCGCGCGCTCCTTTGGTGTACGAACAGTTGCCGCTGGCGTCTCGACCGCGATGGAAGAGGTCTCGTCGCTTCGCGTGGAGCGAGTCTCGACTGGCCTCGGCCGCCCGCGCAACTTTGCGGCGTGAGCCAGGATCTCTTGCTCAAGCACTTGCGGTGCAACCCGAAGCGTCGGCGCGAGTGTGTCGAGTACCAACTGCCTTCGAATGCCGGACATTCCGACGAAGCCCAACTCTGCAAGGCGCAGCGCCGTTCGCTCTGCGAGCGCTTGCGTCTCGGAAATCCCGTCGCACATTTGCGCCTGTTTTCTGAGGCGGCTCAGCATGAAATCAAGGGCGCTCACGCCGCGCTCAAGCGCAGCCTCGAAGCGCTCGGATCCGCCCGCTTGCTTCAGGATTTCATCCGGATCGAGTCGATCCGGCAGAGTGCAGATTCGCACATCGATCTTCACTTGAAAGAAGACTTCAATCGAGCGATCGGCTGCTTTCTGTCCAGCTTCATCGCCATCGAACAGCAGCGTCACGCGAGGTGCGAGTGATTCGAGCTTCGCGGCATGTTCGCGCGTGAACGCGGTTCCGAGCGTCGCAACAGCGTTGGTGTATCCCGCCCGATGGCATGCGATCACATCGGTGTAACCCTCCGTGACAATGGCGAGCCCTTTCTCGATAATCGACCGACGCGCTTGGTGCAGCGCATACAGCGTGCGGCTCTTATGAAAGACCGGAGATTCCGGACTATTCACATACTTGGGTTCATCCTCGGGCTTGATGCGACGACCACCAAAGGCGATGGGTCGACCAAGTTCATCGAAGATTGGGAAGATCAATCGATTGCGAAGGAAGTCGTAATGACCATCGCCGCGAGAGGACGGGCGCAAGAGACCCGCGGCGACGAATGCCTCGATGGGTGGCAGGGCAGCTCGACGGGTGGCGTCAGCGCTTGCGCGCCGAAACGCCTCGAGCAAGCCGTCGCTTCGATCCGCCGACGCGCCGAGTTCGAATTGGTCCACGACTGAGAGGTCGTAACCGCGCTTGGTCGCTTCCGCGCGGGCATTTTCGCCCGCTGGCTCGCTGAGAATCCGACGGAAATACTTCAACGCGAGGCGATTTGCTTCGATGACCTCATCGCGCGACGGTTCACCAGGGGCGCGCCGAATTGGCGTTCGAGGCGTGAGCTCAAAGTTGATGCGTGCAGCGAGGAACTTCAACGCCTCAAGGAACTCCATCCGGTGGTAGTTCATCATGAAGTCGAAGCAATTCCCCCCGGCGCCGCACGCGAAGCAGTGATAGAAGCCGGGGCCCTTATGCGTGATGACGGAAAACGAAGGGGTCCGGTCGGCATGGAAGGGACAGAGTCCAACCCATTCACGGCCTTTCGGCTTCAGGTGAATGGACTCACCGACGAGCTCAACGAGGTTTGTTCCCTCGAGCACGCGGTCGCGGTCGTTGTTGCCATCGAACCGAGCGGGTTGTGCGAAGTCCTTTGACACGGGAGAGAGCAGGCGGGGCGATGCAAGGCGACGCGCTCGATTCCGTTCGAGTGCGCGAGACGATGGAGGTTGGAGGAGACCGTCAGCCAGTACGGAGCAGTGCGGAAGAGGCGTGGAAAGCGGTGAACGCAACAACGAACCAAACCAGGAGGGCAGTTCTGGGAACCCGGAGCAACGAAGAACAATCACCGGCGAACGAACTGAATGTTCGCCGAGAACGCCGACTCGCTGGACCGCCGCCAGAAACACAGACGACTAGGATGACAAGGCGCAGAGTGGTTGTTCGGCCCGACTATGCGGTGCAGCGAACGAGGGTCGCCTTGTACTCTCAAGACGATAGCGCGATTCAGAAACGGCGCAACCAAACCGAACCCCTTTTCGTGGTGATTTCAAGGGGTTCACGGCGAGTTTTGAAAAAAGTTTGTGTGTGAAAGCACACAGCCCTCGCAATGGAGGGCTGCATGGGGGATGCATGGTTTTTCGCGTGGCGGTTTGGGCAGCCGCGCGAGGATCGATCCGCGCCTTAGACGCTTTCGCCAGCCTTGATGCGACGCGTGTATGCGAACTTTCGCTTGATTGGCTTCACGACGAGACCCTGACGGATAGCGCGGGTGCTTGCCTTGACTCGCAGAATCACGCCGTCAACAACGGTCGTAACATTCTGCAGGTTGGGCATGAAGGTGCGCTTCTTGCGCGAGGTCGTCTTGATACCGATCCCGCCGAGGTACTTGGCTTTACCGCGGTACTTGCAGATGAATCCGGAAGTGGTTTTTGCACCAGTGAAATGACAAACGCGCGGCATGACTGACTCCAAAACTTGGCTGAAAGTACGGACTCGAAATGTGACTCCCTGTGGGGAGCTCCGCAGTATAGCGAAACTCAGCGTGTCGGCAACTTATCGCTGCGTGAATTCACGCGCCGATCCAAGAGACCAGCGCTCGCGAGGATCCGCGTCAATGCGGAGGCATCGGCATCCGTGAAGCAGGCGGGTGCTTGGCTATCGAGGTCAAGGACTCCGGCGGGCAGCCCATCAACGAATATCGGAACTACGATCTCCGAGCGATCCCGTGGATCGCAGGCGACATACGCCGCGCCGAGGAGGGCGACATCTTCGACGATTCGGATCACACCTTCACGAAAAGACTGTCCGCACACGCCATGCATCCCGATAGGGGAGCACGCTGGCTTTGGCTTGCAGCAACTCAGGATGAGCGCGTCCTCGCCACCTTCAACAGATGGCACATAGAAGCCGATCCATGAACAGCCTAGTGGCGCGTAGGCGCCCCAAAGGAGGTCAGTCAGCGCCGCCAGCCTCGGGGTGATCGACGCATGGTGCAGCGCGATCGCCTTCGCAGCGTCGACGAGTTTGTCCAGTTGCTGCGCATCGCGCACGGAGGACATGCGTGAGGCGGCTCCTTAGGCGGATTCCTTTTTCGAGCGGCGAGCCATCTGTGCGAGCGGAGCCTTGCTCTCAATCGCGGCTGCGTCGAGCACATAGGTTGTGTCGGCGTTGTCGAGCTCTGGCAGGTAGTACATGTGCGGCAGCATGATTTCGTCGAGCACCGCGCGAATCGCGCGCGCACCTGTATCACGGGCGAGTGCCCGATCAGCGATGACATCGAGCGCGTCTTGCGTGAACTCGAGTCGCGCACCTTCGATCGAAAAGAGATGTTGATACTGTCGAACGATCGCATTCTTCGGTTCGGTCAGGATCGAAATCATCGCGGCGCGATCGAGCGGCATGAGTGGGCAGAGGATTGGAAGTCGTCCAACCAACTCTGGAATCATGCCGAATTCAAGCACATCATCGGCGATGATCTGGCTGAGGACATTGCGCAGGTCTTCTTCCTTTGCCTTCTGTTCCATGCCGTCGCTTTGGAATCCAATGCGCTTCTTTCCAAGTCGCTTGCGCACGATGTTGTCGATGCCCACAAACGAACCGCCGCACACGAAGAGAATGTGTGAGGTGTCCATCTGGATGTACTGCTGTTCAGGATGCTTGCGTCCACCCTGCGGTGGCACATTGGCAACGGTGCCTTCGAGCAGTTTGAGAAGCGATTGCTGCACGCCTTCACCAGAAACATCTCGTGTGATCGAGACATTCTGCGAGGTCTTGCCGATCTTGTCGATTTCGTCGATGTAAATGATGCCGCGCTGTGCGCTCTCAAGATCGAAGTCGGCAGTTTGGAGCAGTTTGAGAAGGAGGTTTTCAACATCCTCGCCGACTTAGCCTGCTTAGGTGAGCGTCGTGGCGTCGCCGATTGCGAAGGGCACATTGAGCACACGCGCAAGGGTCTTGGCGAGCAAAGTCTTGCCCGTTCCAGTGGGTCCGATGAGCAGCACATTCGACTTGTCGAGTTCGACTGGGCAGTCTTCGTTCTCCGCTTGCGCGAGTCGCTTGTAGTGATTGTGGACTGCGACCGAGAGCGCGATCTTGGCTTGATCCTGACCAATGACATATTGGTCGAGGAACTCGCGCAACTTGCGCGGTGATGGAATCGTTGAGAACAGTGGCCGAGCGGTCGAAACACGGCGTCGCTCTTGCTTGAAGATGTTCTGGCAGAGGTCTGTGCAGTTCGAGCAGATGTACACATCGCTCGGGCCTTCAACCATTGGACCCACTTCACGACTGGTCTTGCCACAGAACGAGCACGTCGTCATCTTCCGACCGCGGAAGCCGCCATCGCCGCCCGTGCCGCTTCCGCTGCCTCCTTGGCCGCCTGTGCTCCCTGGTCCGCCTTGTCCATCACCACTTCCGGGCGCGCCCGGTCCACGGCGGGGGGGGTTGTTACTCGCGCCCACAAGCATGGGTTGGGAAGCTGAGTCTGCGCGCGAGGGGTCTGGTTGGGTCGCCATGGATAAGGCCGAGGAATCGGTGCGAACAAAGATGCGGTGGAAGAGTATCGTCAATTCTGCCCTGACCATTGCGCGCAGCACGAGATCTGCGTGCGATTGCTTGATTCCCGCGCTTCAACGCGCATGCATCACCACGCATTGGGGCGAAGTTACCACCCCCGACGCTACCGCTTCTCCCGCGGAGCTCTCGGTGATTGCCGTGCGGAAGTCGTCGCGCCGGTGCTTTCGTTTTTGGGCGCCGCATCCTGCCGTAGTTTGAGTTTGAAGCGGGCACTCGCCGCAGCGAACTCTTCTGCGGACAACTTCCCTTCTCGGTGAAGTTGGCGAAGATCCTCAAGGGTGAAATCGTCCGCCATCGGTTCTGCTTTGGCCCGGTCGCGAAGACGCATGGCGACCATGAATCCGACGAGGGTGAGGATGAGGAGCCCAACAACGGGGAGGACGAGGATCGCGGTGACCGGGACCCAGAAGTCAGTTTCACCGAGAGTCAGTGCGCTGTGCATGCCTGCATTCCCAAGGAGCGAGCCTACCTCGAGGCCTGCTTCGCCTTCTCGTTCACCAATGCGTTCCAATCATCCGCAGGGACATCCTCAACCTTCGCATTCACGAGCAACCGATCTGCGACCTTGGCTTCGCGAATCACATGCATGACTTCGCCCATCCGGTTGTTCTTTTCGAGGTCCTTACGGAGGACTTCGGGTCGCACATTCTGCTGTTGGGCGAGGGACGCAATGCGACCATTCAGTTCTGCTTCGGTCACCGTCACACCGAACTGCTCCGCAAGCTTTCCAACGATGAAGAACTGCTTCAGCTTTCGACGCACCGCATCGGCGCTGCCGGATTGCATTTCCGCGACGCGACGCTCCGCTGCTTCTGGATCGACGCCGCGCGAGAGCAGGTTGTAGCGCTGTTGCTCGAGCGTCCTCGCAACTTGCATTTCCCCCAGTTTCTTCGGCATCTCAAAGTCGGTCGCGTCGAGAATCGTCTCGTAGACCTGCTCGCGCATGGCTGCGCGTTGTTCACCGTCGCGGCGCTGCTCGAGCGCATCGTTGACTTGTTCGCGCAGCATCGCTTCGCTCTCAAGACCGAACATTTCCGCCAACTTGCTCACTTCTTGCGGAGTGATGCGCTCGGCTTCCTTCACGGTGTAGGTGACGGTGATCTTCTTTCCACGCAACTCTTCGCGCTCGTGCGCATCCGCGCCCACAACGGAGACGACGATCGTTGATCCGACGCTCTTTCCCAAGAGTGCTGCTTCAAGCCCTTCGAAGATCATGCCCAGCAGCGCGCCCTTGCCTTCATCTTCCTTGGCTGGAACGACGCAGAGCGCGTTCTCTGATTCGAAGTAGTTTCCATCGCGACCTTCGACGGTGACGACGGCCTTGCCAACCATGCGATCGAGATTTTCAAACGGACCTTCGATTCTCGACGGCGTTCCGAAGCGGTAGCACTGCCGCAGCAACTCGCCGTTGATGTGCTCGTCCTTGATCTCCACCATCGGTCGCTTCACGCTCACGCCTTCGGCGCCCTTGACCTCGAAGTCAGGGAGTGTTTCGATGTCAACTTGGAAGGTGAATGCTTTTCCGCGCGCGAGTTCAGGAATGACGGTTCCCTCAACCTGCATGGGCTCGGAGATCGGACGCAGCGACTTGGATTCAATCGCCTTCTGGTAGGCCTCGGACATCAACTGTTGCCGCGCTTCGCTGCCGAGGGACTCGCCGACCTTCTTCTCAAGCAGTGCGCGCGGAGCCTTGCCCTTGCGGAAGCCAGGGACGACTGCGCCAGCCGCGAACGATTCGAACGCCGCGTCGAGGCGCGCATTGACAGCCTGCGCCGGAATGGTCAGCGTGATGCGCTTCGCGCAGGGTGCGGTGTCAGCAACTTGGATGTCGAAATCGATCGGAGCAGCGGTGGTGGTCATGGCCTAAGTCCTTTGCGCAGACGGTGGAGTGAGCCGAGCAAGGTAGCAAGGCAGCCGCTTGAAGGCAAAGCGCTGTGTGCCACTTTCGGCGAAGTCGTCGAGATAACGCCGGCGCATGCCACGCGCCTGGCACACACCGGACGAATGCAGCCTTACCGCGTTGAGAAAAGCAATTCCGCGTAGGTCGGGAGTGGCCACTGATCGGCTGGCATCCGGCGCTCAAGAGCGTCGGAGCAGTCTCGGACCTTACCCATCGCGACCACGACATGATCGCGCATGTACTTCATGTGCTTCTCTGCGTTTGCTTCGTGATGGGTGAGTGACTTCTCGAGTTCGAGCGTGCTTGTCCGAAGTTGTTCAACCAACTTCACAAACTCACGCAAGTCGAGTTCGGTGGACGGACATTCAACGCCGGCACCTTGCGTGGCAGCCACGACATCCGCGAGCTCGGCTTGCGCGCGAAGTGCCGCGGGAAGCAGGAGCGTGCGCGACATGGAAAGCAAGGTTCGGCCCTCGATCGCGAGCAGCTTGTTGTAGTGCTCGACGAGCACTTCCGTGCGAGCGTCGAGTTCGCGCTTCGAAAGAATGCCGTACTTCGAGAAGAGGTCGGCAACCTTCTTGGGTCGGAGTGCAGCGAGCGCCTCAGGTGTCGAGCGGAGATTTGGCAATCCGCGCTTGGCGGCTTCGTCCTGCCACGCTTGGGAGTATCCATCGCCGTCAAAGCACACGCGGCGGTGTTCTTTGATGATCTCCTTGAGCAACGACTTCACGCTCGACTCAAGCTTCGCTTGCGTTGGATTTTTCCCGGCGCGCTTCTCAAGTTGCGTCGCGACGAAGTCGAGGCTCTCCGCGATGATCGTGTTGAGCACGGTGTTGGGCCATGCGACGGGTTGCGAGCTTCCGACGGCGCGGAACTCGAATTTGTTCCCCGTGAAGGCAAACGGTGAAGTGCGATTGCGGTCACTTGAATGCTTCGGAATCTGTGGAAGCGTTGTCGCTCCCAGATCCATTGCTCCGCCCTTCATGGTCTTCTTCGCATCGCCGGATTCAAGCTGATCGATGATGTCGGTGAGCATGTCGCCGAGAAAGATCGACATGATCGCGGGTGGCGCCTCATTGGCGCCGAGTCGGTGATCGTTCGCGGCACTGGCGATCGACGCTCGAAGCAGATCGGCGTGCAGGTCGATCGCTCGCATGATGGCGCAGAGCACCGTCAAGAACTGCATGTTCGAGTGGGTGTCGTCGCGTGGATCGAGGAGGTTTGCTCCACCGTCCGTCGAGAGCGACCAGTTGTTGTGCTTGCCGGATCCATTGACGCCCGCAAATGGCTTCTCGTGAATCAAGCAGACGAAGCCATGCTTGGGCGCCGTTTCCTGCAGGATGGTCATCGTGAGCATCTGATGATCGACCGCGACATTCGCATTCTCGAAGGTGGGCGCGATCTCAAACTGACCCGGTGCAACTTCGTTGTGGCGGGTCTTCACGGGGATTCCGAGTTCGAACAGTCGACCTTCGAGATCTGCCATGAATGCGAGCACTCGCTCCGGAATTGCGCCGAAGTAGTGGTCTTCCATCTGCTGCCCCTTCGGCGCGCCAGCACCGACAAGGGTTCGCCCACAGATCTTGAGATCCGGCCGGGCTTGTGCAAGTTCAGAATCGATCAAGAAGTACTCTTGTTCAACGCCGAGCGTGGAGATGATTTGCTTCGTTGTGGTGTCGCCGAAGATACGAACAAGGCGCAGCGCTTGCTTCGAAACAGCCTGAATGGAACGAAGCAGAGGGGTCTTCTTGTCGAGTGCTTCGCCGGTGTAACTCACGAACACGGTCGGAATGCAGAGGGTTGCTTGCTCGCCCACCTTGTGGATGAACGCAGGACTCGTCGCGTCCCATGCGGTGTAGCCGCGCGCTTCATAGGTGTCGCGAATACCGCCGTGTGGGAAACTCGACGCGTCAGGTTCGCCCTGAATCAACTGTGAGCCGCTGAACTTCTCAATCGCACTTCCATCCGCATTGATCGAGAGAAACGCGTCGTGCTTCTCGGCAGTCAATCCGGTGAGCGGTTGGAACCAGTGGCAGTAGTGCGTCACTCCATTCTCGATCGCCCAGTCCTTCATCGCCGCAGCGACGGTGTTCGCGATCTTTGGATCGAGAGGCGATCCCGTCGTGATCGTCTTGTCCAGATTCATGAACACCTCAGGCGGCAAGCGCTTGAGCATGACATCGCCGGAAAAGACAAGGCAGCCGTAGGTGTCGGAAACGCGTCGCTGTGTCATTGAACGATCCTTAGGACCCGAGAGTGTGGCGGGTGATGAGTGTGGCATGAGCGGCGGTGAAGCAGAAAGAGTGAAGGAATGCATGAGAGGATCCATCCTCTCAGTCGCTTGGCAGTATCGGAGGCATTGCGCGTGCACGCAAGGCGGGAAACACCGATGTTTTTGGAATTCACACCGGTTGCACGCGTCGACTCAGCGCTGCCGAACCATAGGCGGTTGTGTTGCTCGAGTCACGCGTGGACGGCGGCCTTTCGCTAGATTCGAAAGGCCGATGACTCCGGCGAACTCTTGCGTGAGTCCTTCAAGGCTCGGTTTGCGATCGCTCTGCGCGAGTGAGCCAATCCAACCCTTTCGCCAGAAGAAGCAAAGGAACGAAATGCTGATCACGAACATCAGGCCAAGCGCGAAGAGGTAGCCGTACTTCCAATACAACTCCGGCATGTTCCAAGGATTGGCGCCATCTTCTGCTTGGAAATTCATGCCGTAGAGGCTCGCGACGAACGAGAGCGGCATGAAGATTGTCGAAATGATCGTAAGCACGCGCATGACCTCGTTGGCGCGGTTCGCAATCGCGTTCAGGTAGAGATCCATGAGGCGTTGGACGCGGTCGGTTTGGAACTCAACGATGACTTGGAGTGCACCAAACTCATCCTCAAGTTCTTGCAGTGAGAGAGCCGCCTCCTCGGTGAGGCCGCCTTGCTTCGAGAGGCGCCTTCGAATCGATTCACGAATCGGAATGACGCACTCGCGATAGGTGACGAGGTGCCCGCGAAGTTGATGGATGCGATGGAGCATGGTCCGATCGGCGCGACGGGTGAGGGCATCCTCAAGTCGATCGACCTTCTTCTCCCACTCCGCAAAGAGCGGGCGGTAGCTCTGCGCGATAGAACGACCGAGTTGGAGGAGGAGGAAGTACGGTCCAAGCTTGCGTACGCGGGCCGATTCGTCGCGGATTTGTTCGCGCACGCTGTCGAAGCAGTCGCCCTTGCGATCCTGAATCGTGACGAGGAGGCGATCCGTGACGAGGAAGTCGATCACTTCACCGACGCGCTCGCCAGTCTTCAGCGAGTGGATGAAGATCATCGTGGCGAGCAGTTGCGCGCCAAAGTCCTGGACCTTTGCGCGGGCGGGGCCATCTCGCAACGCATCTGCGGCAATCGGGTGGAGGTGGATGAGGCGCTGCAACTCCGGTTCAATCACCGACAGCGATGCACACTCGATGTCAAGCCACGCGAAGTCGGTGGTCTGTTCAATGGCGATGCGTGCGGACTCAAGTGACGCAAACTCGGCGACGCTCGCCTGGGTTGGATTCCACGAGGTGACGCGGAAGAGTGGCATTCGAGGTTCCGCGTCGACGCCCATCGCTCCTGCGGTTGCTGCGTCATCCATCATTGGCGTGGTCCTGATGGAGCATGCGGGTGGGCGTCCGCTCGCGAGTGCAGCAGGAGCGCCTCGTCAAGCGAAAGCGTAAGACTCGGCTTCGTCCTCCAATGGTGCATGGCGCGCATGATGGCGTCTTTCGGAGCACTTCGCACGCCGACAATCGTCGCGCTGACGCCACGCTTGGAGAGCTGGTGCAGGGCGCCCTCGAGATGCACTAGCGCCGTCGCATCGACGGCTGGCACATCGGAGAGATCGATGAAGACATGCTTCGCGCTCGAATCGACCCGCTCAAACTCTGCGAGTGCACGCTCGGCTGCGCCGAAAAACATCGGACCCGACACGCGATACAAGGCGGTGTGCGGAGGAAGCGTGGGAAACGCTTTGTCGTTCTCTTCCGCTCGTTCAACACCCGTGATCTCCGACATGCGCGCGATGAAGAGGATCGACGCGAGCGTCACTCCCACGAAGACCGCGATCACCATGTCGAAACTGACTGTGAGCACAAAGCAGGCGATGAGGACGACGCTGTCGCCGCGCGGAGCCGTACGCAGCACCCGTACGCAGTGACCGAGGTCGGCAATGTTCCACGCAATGAAGAGCAACAGCGCAGAGAGTGAGGCAAGCGGAAGGTGGCCAAGAATGGTTGAGAGGCTGAGGACCGCAACGGTCAGGAACGCGGCGTGCACAACAGCAGCGATCGGAGAGCGTGCTCCTGCGCGGGCATTGGCGGCTGTTCGAGCGATGGCACCCGTGGCCGCGATTCCCCCAAAAAGGGAGCAAGCGACATTGCCGCAGCCTTGGCCAACGAGTTCCGCGTCAGGATCGTGACGGTGCCCGGTCATGCCATCGGATGCCACAGCGGAGAGAAGCGATTCGATCGCGCCCAGCAATGCGATCGCCAGAGCGCTTGGCATGAGCTCGCGGAAAGCGTCCCAAGAGAGACCCTCGGAGAGCCGTAGCCAAGGAACATCAAAGGTCGGGATCGTGGCAGCGATGCCTGACGGAACGGCTTCGGTTCCGAATCGCGACGCGATGGTCTCGATCTGAAGTTGCGGGGCATAGTGCGCAAGGAGAGTCGCCGCAATCGTCGCGACGGTGATCGCGATAAGCGCGGGAGGCACTTGGCGGGAGAAACGCTGCAACGCGATCAGCACCAGTAGCGTGCCAGTTCCGATTGAGAGATCGCCCGCGCTGAGGGTAGGCAATGCTCGGACGGTCGCCGCGAACTTCGCGAGTGAACCGTGCGGCGTATCCGTGAGTGTGACCCCAAGAAAATCTTTCAATTGGAGGATGGCGATCGTTGCGGCAATGCCAGCGGTGAACCCGAGCACGACAGGAAACGGGATGAAGCTGATTGCGCGACCGAGCCCACTCAAACCTAGCGCAATGAGCATGAGTCCCGCGAAGAAGGTCGCGACAAGAAGTCCCGCGACGCCGAACTCAGCCACGATCGGTGCCAAGATCACCACAAATGCTGCCGTTGGGCCGGTGACCTGCACTCGACTTCCGCCGAGCACTGCGGCGACTGTTCCGGCGACGATTGCCGTAAAGATTCCCGCTTGCGGGCCGACACCGACCGCAATACCTAACGCCATCGACAAGGGCAGCGCGATGACTCCCACGACGAGACCAGCGAGCAGGTCTGTGCGAAAACTCTGGAGTCCGTAGCCTTCTCGAAAACATGCACGCAGCGCGTGCGCGGGTTTCTCCCTCAGTCGCGACAAGACGGTTTCAACTTGCGCCCCAGCGAGCGCAGCAGTTTCTGGAAGCAATCGACCAAGGGTACTCGGCGCGTTGAGCACGCGGAAAGACTATCCGAATCGAATGCGTCGAGTCACTCAGAGCGCGTCGGACTCGCCGACTTCGATCCATTCCGCGGCGCCGGATTCTGGCTCGAGCAGCAAGACTGTAAATCGGCGTGCCCGATCGAGTGCGCCTGGATTCATGCAGCGAGTTGCTCCGACTCGTTGATCATGCGCCTCATGCGAGTGACCACTCAAGAGGTAGTCGACATGTTCGCCGAGAAGGAAGTCGATGGCTTCGGGCAGGTGGCCGTGTGTAACACCGATTGTCTTTTCGCCACAGGTGACGACGCCTGCGGGATGTTTCGTTTCGATCCCCAAAAAATCCGCGTAGCGATGCAGCGGTCGTTCATCATCACAGTTGCCAAAGACGACGGTCGCGTCGAGCCCTGCGAACATGTCTAAGACTTGCTCGCTTCCCACATCGCCGAGATGCACAAATCTAGTTGCGCCACGGCTCGCGAGCGCAGTGATCGCTGCGCGGGTGCGTTGCCAACGGCCGTGAGAATCCGACAGGACGCCGATGATCTGGCCCATGATGCGAGCCTCCACTTGGGTGTTCTGCATCCACGGTACCCTTCCTTTGATGGATTCCAATAGCGAACCTGCAAATTCTTCACCAGTTACTCGTTTTGCCCCATCCCCCTCAGGGCACCTGCATGTGGGTGGCGCAAGAACTGCCTTGTTTTGCTGGGCCTTCGCCAAGGGGCGGGGCGGGAAGTTCGTGATCCGAATCGAAGACACCGACCAGAAGCGCTCCAGCGATGCCGCGAGCGTTGGATTCCTCAAGGATTTGGAATGGCTGGGGATTCGGTGGGATGAGGGCCCCGTTTTTCGCGCGCCAGACGGCTCGAGCGTGGGTGGCGGCGAGCATGGTCCCTACTTTCAATCCGAGCGTTTGGAGATCTATAACCACCACATTGCGCGCCTGATCGCAAGCGGGAATGCGTATGAAGCGTGGGACTCGCAGGAGGAGCTCGAAGCACTCCGCAAGGAGGCGCTCGGACGCAAAGAAGCGTTTCGGTACCGATTTCGCGGCGAGCCGAGCGCGGAAGATCGAGCTCGGTTTGCGGCGGAGGGTCGTGTTCCCGTCGTTCGTTTCCGCGCAAAGCTAGCGCCTGTGACGATCCCCGACGAAGTGCTTGGATACACCGTGCTCCCCGAAGGCGAAGTCGATGATTTCGTGATCCGCAAGAAGGACGGATTTCCAACCTATCACTTTGCGGTGGTTGTGGATGACGAACTCATGCGCGTGACGCATGTGTTTCGCGCGCAGGAGCACTTCACGAACACTGCCAAGCATGTCCTCCTTCAAGACGCGCTCGGATTCCGGCGGCCAGTGTACGGGCATCTTTCAATCATCAAGAATCCTGATGATTCAAAGATGTCGAAGCGCGACAAAGACAAGGTGCTGCGCAAGGCGGTGAAGGAGCAGGGGATCACAGCGCCTCCAGAATCGACGGTGAGCGTGGAAGAGTGGACAGCGTGGACCGCGAGTGACGCTGTACAGCTTTCGCTTGAAGGCGCGATTCGATTGGCAGATGCGCTGCGCGTGCAACTCCCTGAGATCAATGTCGATGACTTCCGCCGAAGCGGCTACCTCCCCGAAGTCATCTGCAATTTCCTGGCGCTGAACGGTTGGAGTCCTGGCCACGATGTCGAGAAGTTCGACAACGAGTTTCTCAAGGAGCGGTTCGGGCTCGATCGCGTGCTCAAGACGCCGGCGAAGTTTGATCGCGTGAAGTTGCTCGCGTTCAACACCGATGCGATGAATGCGATGTCGCATGAGGAGTTCGTGGCGCGCTGCCGAGCCCACGCGGAAGCGTTTCGACCGGAGTACCTCGCACGACTCACGCCTGAACAGTTCGCGCGACTCATGACCGCGACCAAGGAGCGAAGCAAGACGCTCGATGAGCCATTCAAGAGCAACGCATTCTTGCTCGAAACTAACGAATCGCTCCAATTCAAGGACGACAAGGCAGTGCGCAAGGCACTCGGCATTGGTGCGACAAGCGAGGCGGGCGCGAAGTCAGGTCTTGATCACCTTCGCGCCATGCGTTCGATTCTTGAGCAGTGCGAATGGACGCACGACGCGCTCGAGCATGCGGCGAACGCGTACGCGACTGATTGCGCGGGCGGAAAGATTGGTTCCGTGGCGCAGCCACTTCGCGTGGCAGTGAGTGGCACGACCGTCAGTCCGCCGATTTGGGACACGCTGCTGCTCGTTGGAAAACCTGGATCGCTGCGGAGACTTGACCGCTGCATCGAGTGGGCGGTGGCGCTGCGGTAGGTGGATTGTGGGTTGCGAAAAACGAAAACTCGCCTGTTCTCAGGCGTACGGCTCCGATTCGCGGGGATTCTGTGCTGCGCAGCGGACTTGGCGCGCTACCTTACATCTGTTCGTCGCGTCGGTGTGGTTTGGATGCAAGGCAGTCGGCTCTTGGTTGGAGAGTATTCATGAAGAACAACCTGTTGATGGCGGTCTGTGGTCATTCGTCGCTTTCGATGCTGCTGTGCGCAAGTCTGGCTCTCGCGCAGGACTCCGACGGCGACGGCGTGCCGGATGCGAGTGACAACTGTCCGTCGGTCGCCAATGCCGAACAAGCAGATTGCGACAGTAACGGCGTCGGCGATGCGTGTCAGTCGTCGATTGAGCTTGCAACCGGCAACATGGGCGCGATCGGTTCGGAAAGCCAAACCTTCGGCTCGCTTGAGGGAGTCGCACCGAGCGCAGGGAATGTCCAAGTCACCGTCGAAGCGATTGGCGACTTTGGCAATCCGACGCAGTTCGCGACACTCATGCTCGCACACCAGTTTGTTGCGACGGCCTTTCAAGGCGGTGGTGTTCCTTGTCCGTCCTTGCCGGATAGTTACACCTTCCAGATCTCGAAGAAGACTTGGAACAAGCTCGTCACTGCCAGTCCCAACGGCACGATGGCGGTCACGATCTTTGGCAGTCCGGAGGTCAGCGCAACCGCGTGCCCGCGCCCGATGAGTCAAGTAACGGTTGCGTTTGCCGAGTCGATCGATTGTGACGGCAACGGTGTACAAGACTCTTGCGATATCGCCGCCGGGACCGCCGCGGATTGCAACGCCAACAGCATTCCTGATTCGTGCGAGATCTCATCAGGTTCCGCCCAAGATTGCGACGGCAACGGCACGCTCGATCGCTGTGACACTCTGGTGAATGGCTCGGCGGACGACAATCAGAACTGCACGCCAGATTCGTGCGAGCATGCGGTGGGGGACTTCGGGCTTGACGGAATTGTCGGTGGTGATGACCTCACGCTCCTGCTCAGTTTGTGGGAATCAGAGAATGCGTTTGTGGATTTGTCAGGCGATGGGTTTGTTGACGCTGCGGATCTCGCGATCCTCCTCTCAAGCTGGGGCGCGACGCCGTATGCAGGGGGAAACTGCTTCACCCTTCCGTGGGCAATGACGCTGACCTTCATTCCTGATCCCGCGATCGTGACCAACGCAACGCTGCGGAGCGCGATCATCGCAACTGGACTTCCGTGGCGTGTGCGGGACAACAGTTCGTAGATTGAAATGCTCTTGGTGCCGCGGGGGACATTCAACATGGGATGCTCTTGGTCGAATCAGTATGGATGCACTTCCGATGAAACTCCCGTGCACCAAGTAACTCTGACCAACGCGTACTACACCGGTCGCTACGAAGTGACGCAGGCGCAGTGGCAGGCGAAAATGGGATCGAACCCGTCGTCCTTCCAAGGTTACGGCGACTCGCCGAGCCGACCCGTGGAGCGAGTTTCGTGGAACATGATTCAGAGTTTCATCAGCGCGACTGGTCTGCGCCTCTTGACCGAAGCTGAGTGGGAGTATGCGTACCGCGCGGGGACCACCACGGCGTTTCACTCGATGCCCGGGTATCCAAACGGAACCAATGACGACAATCAGACCGCGATCATCGCGTGGCGCGACAACAATTCTGGAAGTCAGACGCACGCAGTGGGCGGCAAGGCGGCAAACGCGCTCGGATTGCACGACATGGCGGGCAATGTGTGGGAATGGGTGCACGATTGGTTCGGCGGTTACTTGTTTGGAGCACAATCGAATCCGACTGGTTCGATATCCGGTTCGTACCGCGTGATTCGCGGCGGTGCGTGGAACGGCAGCAGCGGCAGCTTGCGTTCCTCCTACCGTTACTACCTCACGCCGGACATCATGTACGGTGGCATCGGGTTCCGCGTCGCTCGCACTCCTTGAGCTCGGCATTCACTCGCGCGAATGTTCACGCTGCGCAAGTCTCGCAGTAGATTGTTGCCAGGCAGCAACCGAATCAAATGCCGCGCATCGCTCCCGCTCCCGCGCCCTGTCTCCTGCTCTCTCTGCTCATCGGCTGCGAGTCTCCACAGCCAAGTTCGCTGGTCGTGCAACATCCGGAGAGCGGCACTGCGTTGTTGCCGCAAGACCCCGCAGTCCAATCGATCCTGATAGCGGGCATCGCGCAGAAGGTCGCGCGACGCCTCGAAGAGACGCAGTCGATCACTGTCCGTTCGACGCAGTTGGTTTCCTTCGCGACGCAATCGCTCGAAGGCATGTCGGCGCTTGAGTCTGCGCAGAGCATTCGCGACACCCGTGCAGCCATCGTCGCACTTCCACACACCGCGCTCGAAGTTCTCGCCGAGTCGGTGATGACGCAGCACTCCATGCGGACGACCTTCCGGCGGCGATCGTCGTTGCAGCCGGAAACCATCCTCGAACTCACTCGGGAGAACGGCGAGGCGATGTTGCAAGAGACGCACTGGTACGCCGACCGACAGGCATATCTCCGAGGCGAGCCGTATGTGATAGAAGATCCATCAGGCGTTGACGGGCTCAAGGTTGAGCACACCCTCTGGGCGGACATTCAGTCACAGGGGGCGCCCGTCTGCGCCCTTGCTGAGTTCTATTACAACTGGCTCGGGGAACACAGTCATCAACGCAGCGCCTTCCGCGAGATCATCAGTGAATCGGTGGCTGTATCCGCGTCGAAGCGAGACGGTGAGGATGTCTTTATCCTCATTCGTCCCTGCTACGACAAGCTGGAGGCCTCCATGCGGAGCACCCGAACGGATCAATTTTTCATTGATAAGGAATTCCAACTCGTCGGTTGGAACTCCCTCTATACGCATGCGAAGTTCGGTTCGCGCGTGGCTTATATGGCGGTGGATCGAACATACACCTATAGCCAAGGAGTCGAAGAATGAAATCGCGCTCGCCTTTCCTCGCCGCTGTCGCAGCATTCGCCATCCTAGGCATCAGTGCGACGGTCGCCGCTGCACAAGAGTCCACGCTTGATCATCAGAGCCTCTATGCGTCGAGATCCGGCTTCGTTGAGGTGCCCATCGATGGAATCATGATCTCGCACTCCGAGGGCATCGTCAGCATCACTCGGGTTCGTGAAAGTGAAGTTTCGGAGTTCCTCGTCCTCCAAGAGTTTCAATCGTCTGGCGAGGTGCATTTCGTTGGATGCGTGACCCCTTGCAGTGCCGAGGACATCGAACAGATATTCGGAACTCTGATGATCCTGCCAGATGGAAGTCTTCATGTTGAGTATGACGCATGGAACGCAACCCTCGAAAATGCATCTGGATCGGTCACGAAGTTCGAGCATTCGGAGACGATCGTCGTCGTGAAGAAGGTCTGCCGATGTGAGGATCCGAATGTGGGTGGATGCAGCCCGGGTCCGTGCAACAACCAGACCGCTTGCACGCAAAGCACGTCGATTCCCCGCGAGAAGTGCGGTTGGTTTGACGGAGAAATCCTGGTGCTGGCGTCGCCGACTCCGTAGTTCGCCTCTAGCAGGAAACTCGCGTAGAGGGAGCGACTTTGTGCGAGCCCTTGCATCTCGGTGCGAGAGTGTGCTAGAGTCCCGCGCTGCACGGACCATTGGCGCAGTTGGTTAGCGCGTCTCCATGACACGGAGAAGGTCACTGGTTCGAGTCCAGTATGGTCCACTCCCATCTCAGAAGCGCGCGCGTCCCAGACACGCGCGCTTCTTCGTTTTTGTGCGTGCGGCGTGGTTCTGTGGGCGCCCTAGCAGCGCGCTGCGATGAGCGCGCAAGCTCGAGCGTCGCTGAGGGCGTCGTGATGCTTCAGTGGGATCCCTAGGTGTGCGGCCACAGTCGAGAGGTTGTGCCTTGGGAGCTGCGGAAACGCCTTCCGCGACATTGCGACCGTGCAATCGAGATGGAAGGGAAGGGCCATGCCGAGCGCAGACTCAAGTTGCCCGCGATCAAACGGTGCGTTGTGCGCGACGAAAGTGACCGGCGTCTCATCTGGAGGGATGAAGTCGAACAGCCGGGGTTGGGCGAAATCAGTCTTCGCTCGCTCGAGAAACTGCAGCACTTCCGGCCAGATTCCCACGATGCTCGGTCGGCCCCGAACGGCGCTCGCCGTGATGCCGTGGATCTGAATGTATCGAGCGTCAAAGGTGCCACCCGGATTCACAAGCCAGTGTGCGTCACGGACAACCGCGCCACGCTGGACCACCGCAATCCCAAGCGCGCACACCGCACCCGCGGTGGAGTTCGCGGTTTCGACATCAATCCCAATGATCATGGCTTCGGACTCGCGCCTACGAATGCGGTTCGAAGCTCCTCCACGCTTCGCACGCCAAGAAGGACAAGCTCGATCTTCCCATCTGCATTGATGATGGCCGTCGTCGGTCTTACTCCTGCCTGATCAAGCGGCGCAGGCATGCGTTGTGCGCCAAACGCGGACAGCATGCGACTCGCGTCTGGGCCGAGAAACTGGCGCGCGGATGCCTCTGCGTCTTCTGGCGCGACACCAATGAGTTGGATATTCGGAGACTCTTCCGATGCAAGAATCACATTGTGTACGCCAGCACGGCACGGCTCAAATGCGCTTGACCAAAAATGCAACACGAGGCGTTTCGATGCGTCTTGCGCGCGAAACTCCGAGAAATCGAACGCAGCCCCATTCGAGAGTTGCAGCGAGAAATCCGCGAGCTCGCGCCCTCGCCAAACCACCGCATCGCGCTCCACTTCACGGCTGAGCAAAATCGTGCCGAGCGTTCCGCCCCAGATGATCATCGCGATGAGTGAACACGCAAGTCCAAGCGAACTGAGCAGCATCCCGCATCGGAGGAGCCAGCCGCGATAGCCAATCCGGTACGCGTCGATCGAAGTCCGCACACCGAGTGCACCTGGGAGGAGTCCAAGGACAATCGGACTCAGCACGCAGGCGCAGACACCCAAGATCGCACACAGCCGCGGGAGATCGCGCAGTGGCGCTGTTGGTGTTTCGGATGCAGCGGTTCCTTCGCTCACGGCGGCATTCTCGCGCAATCGGCCCTTGTCGTCACGACTGTTTGCGCCGGAACTTTCGCATGAACGCTCGGAGCCAGCGGGGAAGTTTTGTATCGACCCAGTTCACTAAACGCCGCATCGTCTCACTCGCGGACGCGAGGAGGACGAGGCCGAGCATCGTGAGTGGGAAACCTGGAAGGACGGGGACGGGACCGAGCGCGAGTCCAGCAGTGACGAGGATCGCGCCAGCAATCAGCATCAGCAAGCGACGCATCGTGGTGTGCTGCTGATCGCGCCTCGCGATGAATTCGTCAGTGATGGGCGGCTTTGGCAGAGGCATAGAAGTTCGCCGCGGATCATGGCGACTCGCAGGGCGAACATGAGAGTCACGGACTGTGATGGAGGCGTCGAAAGTGGCGCCGCGCGTCCCCGAGATGCATGCGAATCGAACGCCGCACGCGACAGGGCGGCAGGAGGGCGGACAAACGCGACCGGCAGGAATCGAACCTGCAACCCCGAGCTTCGTAGGCTCGTGCTCTATCCAATTGAGCTACGGTCGCAACTGAGGGGGCGAAGTATAGCGATTCGTGGGCGCAATTTCTCTGCGCCCTGAGTCTGTGCAGTATCAGGAAGTCAGCGGTCGATGACGCGACTCAGGCTGTCTTCCGTCGGTGTAGAGGTTGCGGCTGCCGCACTCACCGTCGGGGCGCCAAATGCACTGCTCGCGGCCTCAAGAAGCGGTTGCGCGAAAATCGCCAGCGCAATGATGCTCACGCCGCCAACGACTGATGCGACTTTCGGCCAAGGAGAGGGAATGGCGGTAACGGTCTCGCTGCGTGGGTTCGGCTGCGCGAGCATCGGCAAGAGCACCAGCTGCAAGTAGTAGAACACGGAGACGGCGCTGTTGATCGCTGCGATCAAAACGAGCGCAGTTTGGCCCTGCTCAAGAACCGCCGTGAACAAATAGATCTTTCCGAAGAAGCCGATCATCGGCGGAAGTCCGATCAGGCTGCCCGCTGCGATGGCGAGCATCCAAGCGAGCACGGGCTGTCGGTTTCGAAGGCCTGCGATGTCCTCGAGTGTCTCAACCTCTTCGCCGTTGCGTTCAAGGGCGCTGATGCTCGCGAGCACCACGGTGTTCATGACGCCGTAACCGATGAGATAGAACAGCACCGCGTTCAGGCCCGCTTCCGGACCCGCGAGCAATCCCATCAAGAGGTAACCCGAATGCGCGATCGAGCTGTAACCAAGCATGCGCTTGATGTTGCGTTGCAACAGCGCGCCGATGTTGCCGAGCGTCATCGTCAGGACGCTCATCATCCAAAGCATCGCCGCGATGGGCGCAGGAAGACCGTGTAACTCAACCTCTTGTCCGCCGAGGACCGCGATGTGTCCTGTCCATCCGAACATCGAGAGCACGGTCAGAAGTCCGAGGATGCCTGCGGCCTTCGGGACGAATCCAAGGAACGCGGTGACTGGTCCAGAGGCACCTTCATACACATCAGGCGCGTAGAAGTGCATCGGTACCGCCGCGAGCTTGAAGGAGATCCCAAGAATCGCCATCACGCCGCCGACGATGGCGAGTGTGGAGACGCCCGTTGTCTCAGATTGCAGCGCGAGCGCCTTCGCAATCTCCGTGCACTGCAGGCTCCCAGTCGCGCCGTAGAGCAAGGCAAAGCCGTACAAGAAAATCGCACTCGACATTGCGCCGAGGAAAAAGTACTTCACGCCAGCTTCTTGCGCTTTGCGAGCATGCCGTCCGATCGCGACCATGACATAACTTGGCAGGCTTGAGAGTTCGAGCGCGAGGAAGAGCCAGATGAGATCGGTCGCTGACGCAAGCAGCATGGTTCCCGCGATGCTGAGCAGCAGGAACGCGTGGAACTCGCCTCGCAGCACGCGCACGGCTTCAAACGGTACTCGGCCGCTCTCAAACGCAGCCTCGAGGCGTCGATCGACTGCAGTTCCACCGAGCATGACCAAGAGGATGCCGACACACGCAATGAGTGGTTTCGCGAACGAGCCGAGATATGGCAGCAGCAGTCCGCTCGATTCCGCAGCGGGTGTGGAGTAACTCCACGCGCATGCGGCGACGCTGAGGGCGAGGAAGAGCGCCGCGACCAGCGGAACACTTCGACGCAGTGATGCCTGTTGCATGAGCCCGAGCACCGCCACGACGACAGCGCCGAAGCAGATCACCATTTCGGGTGCGATGAGTGTGAGTTTGGCGGTCGTCGGATCCATGTGGCGCGCGTTGGTGTTCGTGGGCGGTGCGGAGGCGAGAATGAGTTACGGAGCAGTCGATGCTTCGGCAGCGGCGAGTGGCGAGTTCGGGTCGGCCTCAAGCAGCGTGCCGTCGCGCGCGTATCGTTCGACGAGCGCGGGGTAGGGGGCGAGCATGTTCTTCACGCTCGGTTCAATGACGCGCAGCATCGGTTGCGGAAACAATCCCATCGCGAGGCAAAGCACGGCGATCGGAAGCAAGATGCCGATCTCGCGCGGGCTAAGGTCGCGTGGGAGCTGCGTCGCATGAGCGTCTGCGTGCGCGGCCGCAGTCTGATGCGTCGAATGATGCGCATCGTGATGACCTGGCTCGCGGAGCGGTCCCCACACGAGTCGACCCACGAGCATCAAGAGATACATCGCCGCGGCGATGAGGCCGAGTCCTGCGAGAATTGCGTACCAAGGTCCCATCAAGCCCGGATAGCCCGTGGCTGCGGTGTCTTCCGCGATGAACGCGCCGATGAGGCAATAGAACTCGCCAACGAATCCATTCAGGCCTGGGAGTCCAAGGCTCGCAAGCGCGAAGAACACCATGAAGAACGACCAAATCGGCATGCGGCGATACAGCCCGCCAAGTTCGTCCATGTCCTTCGTGTGATAGCGCTCGTAGATCATGCCAATGCAGAGGAACAGTGCGCCGGTCGAAAGTCCGTGACTGATCATGTACATGACTGAGCCAGTCACGCCAATGGAATTCAGCGAGAACATGCCGAGCATGCAGAACGCGATGTGTGTGACGGAGCTGTACGCGACAAGCTTCTTCGCGTCGTGTTGCACCCAGCAGATCAGCGCTGCGGCGAGGATGCCGATGAGACAGAGCACGCTGAGTACACCGTTCCACTCCACGCCGCCAATCGGGGCCATTGGCATCGCAATCCGGAACTCGCCGAAGGTGCCGAGCTTGAGCAGCGTTCCTGCGAGGATCACCGAACCGCCCGTTGGCGCTTGATCGTGTACGAGCGGGAGCCATGTATGGAAGGGGACGAGCGGAATCTTGACCGCGAATCCCGCCATCAGCAGGATGAACACCCACACTTGCTCGGAGGCCGGCATCTTGGTCGAGCAGAACTCGGTCATCGATGCGATGCCAAAGTCCCACGATTGCGTCGCCGCATGCATTTTCATGGCGACATAGAGCAATCCAACGAGCGTGAGAATGCCACCACCAAACGAGTACAGCACATACTTCACCGCCGCTTGTCGCCGCTGCACCCCACCCCAATTGGCGATGAGGAAGAACATGGGAATCATCGTGAACTCATAGCTCACGAAGAAAATTACAGCGTCGCGCGCGAGGAATGCGCCAAGCATGGATGCTTCGAGCAGCAGGAACCAGAAGTAGTAATCCTTCGGTCGCTCGGTGATTGCGGTAAACGATCCGATGAGAATGAGCGGCATCAACACCGCGGTCATCAGGATCAAGAGCAGCGCGACGCTATCCGCGCCGATCGCAACCGAGACTCCCATCGCTGGAAACCAATTGGCGGCGTCGAGCGAAGGTGCATACCCGCCGTCAGTCCAGTGTGGAAAGGTCCACGCGAAGAGGAGCGAGGCTGCAAGGGTTACACACGCGCCCGCCGTGCCGATCCACTTGGACATCCGCGTGGGCGCGAAGCCAATGACCGCCGCAAACGCGATGGGAAGAACGATAAGGGAGTAGGCGAGCATTCCGTCCATCAGCCATTGCCTCGCAGCCAGATCCAGAAAACCCAACCCGCAATCAGCACGAATCCGCCAGCCATGGTGGCTGCGTATCCCTGCAGAATGCCGTTGTAGAGCGGTTGAAACAGTCGCGCGACAGCCACGGGCACGCGTCCCGTTCCGTCGACGAGGAAGCCGTCGACGAAAGTCTTGTCAAAGAAATGAATGATGTGTGACATCACCCACAGCGGCAGCCGGAACAGTGCGTGGTAGATCTCGTCGACATACCAGCGATTCTCGAGTGTCGACGGAATCCATCGCGTGAGCGCGAAGGCGCGCAGTCCCGAGCGCGCGCGATCCGCAGCACTGCGATTGGCCAGGTGCATCCAGTATGCGATCGCGATCCCGATCACGCAGGCCGCGGAGCCAACGATGGAAGTCATCAGATGTGCGCTGAGTCCGAACACGTCGTGACCATGCACATCCGCAGCGCCCGCAACGGCGCTCGAGTGCGAGACCATCGTCTGCACCCAGTTCGGTCCGTGGAGGAAGAATGCGTTGTACGCAGGCCAACCGGCGGCGATAGCGCCCAATGCGATGAGCAGCAAAGGAAGGCGAATCGCGAATCGGGGCGGATGTGGATGCGACGCGTGATCGTCGTGCGAAGCGTGCGACTTGGCCGGGGCAGGCGCGTGATCGTGTGAGTCGTGCGCGTGATCGTCATGCGCGTCGTGATGATCAGTCCCCATTTCGTACTGCACGGGACCGGCGAAGGCGCGGAACCACACTCGGAAGGTGTAGTACGCCGTGAGGCCCGCCGTCAGGAGTCCAAGCCATCCGAGGAATTGGAAGTCCGCGCGTTCCGAGCCGAGCGCTGCGGTGAGAATGGTGTCCTTGGAGAAGAATGCTGCAGAGAAAGGCAACGCCGCGAGCCAAAGGCAGCCCAGCAGTGCGAGCCAACTCACCAATTTGAATCCAGGAATGCTTCGCACGCCGGAGAGTTTGCGGATGTCGATTTGTCCCGCGAATCCGTGCATCACTGCGCCGGCCGTGAGGAACAAGAGCGCCTTGAAGAAGGCGTGCGTGAAGACATGGTAGCCAGCGCCGAATGTCGTCCCGACACCAAGGCCGAGGAACATGTAGCCCAACTGCGAAATCGTCGAATACGCCCACACGCGCTTCATGTCGTACTGCGCCATGCCGATCGTTGCGGCCACGAAGGCGGTGAGCGCGCCAACCCATGCAACGGTGGCAAGCGCGTCTTCGTGCAGCCCGAAGAGCGGGTACATGCGAGCGATGAGGTAGATGCCTGCAGTCACCATCGTCGCTGCGTGAATGAGCGCAGAGACTGGAGTTGGGCCTTCCATTGCATCGGGGAGCCATGTAAAGAGCGGGAGCTGTGCGCTCTTGCCGAATGCGCCGAGCATCAAGAGGAATGGAATCGCGCTTGGCATCCAGTCGCCCGTGAGTGCGGTGGGGCCGGCCTCAAGCAACCCGAAGAGTGTCGCGTAGTCGACGGTGCCGTAGTTCACCCAAATCAATCCGATGCCGAGCGCGAGGCCAAGGTCACCGATGCGATTCATGATGAACGCTTTTTTCGCTGCGGCAACTGCGGAGGGCTTGGCGTAGTAATAGCCAATGAGCAGGTAGCTCGCGAGACCAACGCCTTCCCAACCGAGATAGAGCACGACGAGGTTGCTGCCCATCACGAGCGTGGCCATCGCCGCGAGGAACACGCTGACGCCGCCGAAGAACCGCGTGTATCCCTTGCCGACATCGCTCTCCATGTATTCGCTGGCGTAGATCGCAATCAACGACCCAAGCCCGGTGACGAAGAGCATCCAGAAAAGCGTGAGCGCGTCGACATAGAGCGCGAATGGCGCGCTGAAGGAGTGGAAGCGATCCGCACTGCCCCAACTAAAACTCATCCACTCAAAGAGCCCGATGACGCGCGGTGCGCCTGTGCCCACCTGATTGAAGAGCATGAAAGTGAGGACGAACGAGCCGAGCAGCGCGGCGACCGTAATGAGCGCGGGCAGCTTGCTTCGAATCTTGAGTGCGCCACAGAGCGTGCAAAGCAGCGCCGAGAGCGCAGGGAGCAAGATGATGAGCCCAGCCCATCGCAGATCGGGCGCGTCGATTGCTGCGGGAATGACCGCCGCACTCGCGGACTCTGCGTGATCGCCAGTCAGTGCAAGAAGGGAAAAATTCAGCATTCCTTAAGCTCCGACCAAGCCTCACTGTCAAGCGTCTCGCGCCGTCGATACAACAGCACCACTAAGCCGAGTGCGAGCGCAGCTTCGGCTGCTGCGATCGTCAAGATGAAAATGACGAAGGTCTGACCGTCCGCGTTGCCGTGGACTCGACCGAACGCAATCATCGCGAGTGCTGCGGCCTGAAACATGAGTTCCGTGCAGAGGAACATCACGATCATGTTGCGGCGCGAGAGAAATCCAACGAGCCCGATGCCGAACAAGAGCGCACTCGTGAGCAGTGCCGCGTTCACGCTCGATGCGTCGAAACTGGCGAGCATGGAAGTCATCGGTTGCTCCCCCCATCTGTCTCAACAGAGAGGCGCGAGAGTCCTGCGAGTTCGCGCCGTTCATCCTCGCCAAGTTCGACTTGCTTGCGAGCGAGCACCACCGCGCCGAACAGCGCCATCGTGAGAATCACGCCTGCGACTTCGATCGAGGCCGGAAAATCGCGCACGAGGGTTGTCCCGAGAAACTGCGCGTTCACGGGGAGATCGGCGGCTGTGAGGTCGACGCGCTGGTCTTTGCCCTGCACCGTGACGATGACGAAGTGCTGATCGCCTTCAACGCCGATGCACGAGGCGGGATCCGTCGTCACCAGCGCGATCGGTTCCGTCGCGCTCAGCTGCAATCGTTCGCGAACCGTTTGCTTGAGTTGCTGCGGAAGTGACGCGAGTGAATTCCATCGCGCGTCTTCGAGTTGTGCTTCGCCGCGCTGCGCACTCGCGAGTCGCCGTTCGCCTTCGTTCGGATGGAACAGCACTTGTGTGAGCGTCGCGACCATGACGAACGCAATGATCACGCACGAAACTGCTTCGCGTGGAACTCGGTCATACCAGTTCGCGGCTCCGTCGCCTTCAACGGGAGACTGCTGCGCGAGCATCAGCACGAACATGTAAGTCACGAGAATCGCGCCTGCGTAGACGATGATGAGCGCGAACGCCATGAACTCTGCTTCAAGAAGCAGGAACAGGCTCGCGGATGCGACGACCACGAGAATGAAGTAGATCGCCGCGAAGACGGGTCTTGGATGGGTCACGACGCGGACGGCGCTCGCGACCGCGGTCACACCGAAGATCACGGGGAAGATGGGAGGGGCACCTACACCTCCCGAGGCGAGTTTGAGCACTTCCACGAAGAGCCCGGCGACTCCTGCGAGTCCAAGCACGGTTCCCGCGAGGCGCAGCGATCGCGGTCCTGGTCGCATGAGCAGGACGAGCCCTGCCGAGGCAAGGGCCACAAGCGCGAGCATTCCAGTTGAGCTCGAAAGCAGGTCAGACGGCGCGGACTGATCCATCAAGTGATCCAAAGGGGGAAATGCCAAACTCGCGGTGCATCGCTTGGGTGCGCGAAGGGCGCGTGAGGTCCAAGAACGCATCGCAATCGAAGGGGGGAATGTAGAGCCGGACCCTGCAACTCGCAACTCGCATGGCGCGCGCCGAGCGTCACCCAACCATCCGCGCTCCGTGCTCTACCATGCCGTTCGATGCCGAGTGCGATGCAGGGATACCGACGATCCATTCCCAACGCGATCACGCTCTCGCGGCTCGCGCTTGCACTTGCCTTTTTCATCGGCCTCGAGTTCGTCGATCGCAGCGGCGCGAAGGAGTCGGCGGCGAGTATGGGATTCCTCTGCGCGATGCTTTTCGCAGTCGCCGCTGGCACGGATTATCTCGATGGATTTCTCGCGCGACGCTGGAATGTGGTGAGTGCGTTCGGAAGAGTGGCCGATCCTCTCGTCGACAAGATTCTTGTGCTTGGTGGCTTCGTGTACCTCGCCGCGCCAGGGCTTTCGGTCGAACCGACTCAAGGTTTTCTTGGGAGTGGCATGCAAGCGTGGATGGTGGTCGCGATCCTGCTTCGCGAATTCCTCGTGACGAGCTTGCGCGCCATGATCGAGGCGAAGGGGATTCCGTTTGGCGCCGACATGTTCGGCAAGGTCAAGATGGTGATCCAGTGTTTCTGCGTTCCGTGGTGTCTCTTCACTGCAACGCGCCCGAACGCGGCGGGGGAGATGTCGTGGATTGTGGTTCGAGATGTCGTCATCTGGATCACCGTTGCTGCGACGCTCTTCTCTGCGATTCCATATCTCTTCCGAGCGATGCGCATCCTCGGGGCGCGCGATGGTGAGCAGGGCGGTGCCAGCATGAAGGAGTCGTCGTGAGTGGATCAGGATCGAGTGCGAATGGTGGTGGGTTTCGGCTCTCGGCGTGCGAGGTCTTTGGGCTCGGACGGTTGCCGTTTGCGCCTGGAAGTTGGGGATCACTCCCGCCGGTGGCGCTCGCGTTCCTGCTCGCTTCATTCGGATTCGGCGGCCGCGATATCGATATGTCCGTTGGCTTGCTGGGGATCTTGTTTGGCGTGATCTGTTTGGTGTGGGGAGATCACGCGGAGAAGTGCCTCGGGCGGAAAGACCCCGGTCGCGTCGTCGCCGATGAGGTTGCGGGTCAGGCGATCGCACTGATGTGGCTGCCATGGAGTGCCAACTGGGGGCGCAATTTTGCGATCTGCTCCATCGCGTTCGTCGCGTTTCGGATCTTTGATGTCATCAAGCCTCCACCTGCGCGCCGCCTGCAGAAGATCCACGGAGGCGCGGGGATTCTTGTCGACGATCTCATCGCTGGTTTGTACGCACTCGCATTGACGCAACTCGTCGTGCGAACCGCGAACCTGTAACGCCCCTAGACTCAAGACCTATGCGGGAGTTCGAACTCCTCAGTCGCGTTTACGCACTCAACCAAACGCTCCCTGCGAGCGTCATGCTGCCACCTGGTGATGACATGGCAGCTCTCACGCTTCCTCGACATGCGGCATCGCTGCTTGTCGCGGCGGATAGTGCCGTGGAGGGAACACACACACCGCTCGGCGGCGATGCGTATGACCTCGGCCGCAAGGCAGTGCTTCGAAATCTCTCTGATGTCGCCGCGATGGGAAACGCTCAGCCGCTCGCGATCCTCGCATGCGCGATGATTCCGGAGGGCACGGAAGATGCGCGCATCTGGCGGCTCTTTGAAGGCGTTCGCGAGACGGGGTTAGCGTGGGGTGCGCCGCTCATTGGTGGTGACACCACGGTGGTGGGTGCGAGGAGCGCGCTGAGTGTTGCTGTCACGATTCTCGCCACACCTATCGACCAGCAAACACCACTGGCAACTCGATCGAGCGCGCGCATCGGTGATGGTGTCTATGTCACCGGCGTCGTCGGTGGAGCGTGGGATCCTCAGACTGGTTTGGGTCGCCATCTCCATTTCCCGCCGCGCCTCGCGGTCGCGCATGCGTTGTCGCAGTCCCTCGGTGTTCGCTTGCATGCAATGATCGATGTCAGTGATGGACTCGCGCAAGACCTCGGGCATGTCGCGAAATCCAGTGCTGTTGACATCGAACTCGTACTGTCGCAAGTCCCGCTTGCGAATGGCGTAGTTGTGGAAGATGCGATCCGGCACGGTGAGGACTATGAGCTTGCGTTTACCGCGAGCGGAGCGGTCCCCTTGATGCTTGAGGGCGTTGCGATCACGCGGATCGGAACGGTTTGCGGCAGCGGCGGTGAAGTTCGGATCGTCGATGTCTGCGGAGCGCGCGACCTGCCCGTCACCGGATGGGAGCATGGATCATGACGGATCACGCGCCGGGCGAACAGCATGTTGCAAAGAGAGTCAGGCTCTCCTTTCACGCGCGCGATGCGAGAGAAACAGAGCAACTTGCGAGCGTGATGGGCGATGTGATCGCGAGCCAGTCCGTTGCTGCGCGCCGCTTGATGCCTCCAGTTGTCGTAGCATTGCTCGGCGCACTCGGCGCAGGCAAGACGGCGTTCGCTCGCGGACTTGCGTTCGGGTTCGGCGTTCGCGACTCGCAAGTTTCGAGCCCGACCTTCACGCTCCGAATGGATCACAACGGAGGCGATCCGGAGCAGCTGGTGCTTTTCGCGCATCTCGATTGCTGGCGCATGGAAACCGGCGCCCTTGAGAGTGTTGGATGGGATCAACTCGTTCAAGAACCAAACGCACTCATCGCAGTGGAATGGCCGCAGCGCATCGCCGACTCGCTGCCGCAGCGACGCATCGAAGTGACGATCCATCATGTGCAAGAAGCCGCATCTGCAGAAGGCGCGCAGTCGCGCCGTGTGGATGTTGATTGCGCGCACCTTGCGCAGTGTGACGCGGCGTTTGCCGCACGCTTGATGGATGCGCTCGAACTTCTCTCGCAGGCGCCGCGTGTGCGAGATCCGGGTTGCGCTCGATGTGGATCCGCCTTGTCGAACGAAGCGTTCGCGCCCTTCTGTACTGCGCGTTGCAGATTGCTTGATCTCGGCGATTGGCTTCGCGGGAACTATGTGATCGAAGGCACGGATGAGTCGCTCGACGATGGTTCCGGCGAAATGGCGTAGATCTGGAACCGATGGCCGACCGCGCTCCAGCCGAGTTCGGCGCAGAGGCGATTGCGGAGCGCGACAAGTTCCGCTGAGTGGAACTCAAGGTGGCGTCCGCTCTTCATGCAAACCATGGAGTCCCGCGCGACCTTGCCGTAAATGAGCTGATAGTGACTCTGCTTGGAGTCGAAGAGCATCTGCTGAATGATGCCTGCGTCGAGAAGCAGGCGAATAGTTCGATACACCGTCGCCTTCGAGACGAAGTGCGACTGACTTCGAAGGTCGAGCATGAGCTCTTCCGCTTCGAATGCGCCGTCTCGCGCGATGATCGCTTCGAGCACATCCGCTCGTTCTTGCGTGTACTTCAAATCACGGGAGCGGAGGAAGCGACGAAAGACGGAACAGAGCGGCGCCCATGGGAGTGGCGCGTCGAAGGTCGGGGCCGACTCGACGCTTGGCTCTGATGGATGAGATGCAGGCTCTTGGATCACTTGGTCGATGCTAATGGGGCGCGGAACGCAGCGCAGCCCATCCCTTGTTTCCTCGGCGAACTTGGGATCCAAAGTCCGATAATGCGCCTTATGTTAAGTGGGATGTCGCGGGGTTCAAGGGTCGATGCAGATTGGGTCTGCTGGGTCGCCTTCTCCTTCGCCATCCACCCCAACTCTCACCCGGCTTGGCGGCCCCTTGAAGACTCTCTGACTTCCTATTCGTTCACCCCGTCGTCGCTTGAGACATAGCCGCCGCGCTCAGGCGTTCGAGCCCAAACCGCTCGTGGACCGCAAGCAGCGCTGCCTCGCCATCCTGCTTGCGAACGATGCAGGAGATCTTGATTTCGCTCGTGGTGATGTTCTGGATCGGAACGCCAGCGTCGCCGAGCGCCGTAAACATGCGACTCGCGACGCCGACATGCGTCTTCATACCCGTGCCTACGACGCTGACTTTCGACAGGCCGATCTCGACCGCGAGTTCGCCAGTGCCAATGCGATCGAGGACTTGGCTTGCGACGATTTTCACATCCGCGAGGTCCGTGTGATCGACGGTGAATGAAAGTGTCGCGACCTCGCCGAACTCCGTCTGCACGATGTCATCGACCATGATGCCCGCGGCAGCAATCGATTCGAACAACATGGCCTGCATGCCCACATTGTTTGGAATGCGACGCAAGCTGACACGACCGAGGTCCGCCTTGAGTGCAGCACCAACAACGACGACATCTTCCATCTCAGTGGTCTCCTTGCAGATGATTGTTCCTTCATCTGCGCGCTGACTGTGTCGAACATGAATCGGCACGCCGTACCGCTCGCCAAACAGCACGGCGCGCGGGTGCATCACCTGCGCACCTTGCAGCGCGAGTTCGAGCATTTCTTCGTAACTAATCTTCGGAAGTTTGACGGCGTTCGTGACGCGGCGCGGGTCCGCCGTGTACACACCTTCGACATCTGTGAAAATCTCACACAACCCACCGGTCTCAGCGACGCGGAGTGCGCTCGCAAGCGCAACCGCCGTCGTGTCTGAGCCGCCACGACCAAGCGTGGTGATTTCGCCTGCATCATTCGCGCCTTGAAATCCAGCGACAACCGGTGTGCGGCCTGCCGCGAGTTCTCGATCGAGGCGGGTTCTGTCGACGGAGAGAATCCGCGCCCTTCCAAAGACGCCGTCGGTCCGAATGCCAACTTGTTGGCCGGTGAGGCTGATAGCCGGAACGCCAATGCGTTCAAGCGCCATCGCAACGAGTGCGACCGACACCTGTTCGCCGGTCGTCATGAGCATGTCGAGTTCGCGCCGCGCGATCGCGCTCTGATTTCCAGACACGCGCTCGGCGAGTTCGATGAGTTCGTCTGTCGAGTGCCCCATCGCGCTCACGACCACGACGACCTGATGCCCTTGCTCGCGGCGCTCACGAATGCGCGTCGCGCACCGCGCAATGCGTTGCGGATCGGCGACCGAGGTACCGCCAAATTTTTGGACGAAGAGAGCCATGCGCTGTGTTGTGCAGAATAGCACTCCACGCGCGGAAAATTTTCAGCTTCCTGTTCCGGACAGGCTCGCGCTCACGCGTTCGCGGCCATGCGGTCTTTGTCGGCGCGCTCGGAGCGCTTGCGCGCGTTCTCTTCGAGGATGCGCTTACGAATGCGGATCGACGACGGAGTCACTTCGACGAATTCATCCTCTTCGATGTACTCAAGCGCCATCTCCAAGGTGAGTGTGCGAGCCCCCTTCAGCACGACGGTTGCTTCCTTGACGGTTTCTCGAAAGTTCGTCAACTGCTTGAGCCGTGTGCAGTTGACGACCAAGTCGTTGTCGCGATTGTGCTCGCCGACGATTTGTCCTGCGTAGACCTGATCGCCTGGTTTCACGGAAAAAACGCCGCGATCGGAGAGATTCTGGAGTGCGTGCTCCGTAATGCGACCGCCTTCAAGCGAGATCATCACACCGTTTTGTCGTTTCTTGACGGTGCCCGACCCAACGCGGTACCCGCTGAAGGTGTGGTGCATGATCGCATCACCACTCGTCGCGTTGAGCATGCGCGTGCGCATGCCGATGAGGCCGCGCGCGGGAATGTCCGCTTCGATGTGCATGCGAGTCCCCCGCTGGTCCATGCCCTTGATGTCTGCGCCGCGGGAGCCGATGAGTTCAAGTGCTGCGCCGAGCGCAGGCGCCTGCACATCAAGCGACAGTCGTTCCCATGGTTCCTGTGTCACGCCGTCGATTTCTCGCTCGATGACTTCAGGCTTGCCAACGCAGAGTTCAAAACCCTCGCGTCGCATGTTCTCGAGAAGGACGCCGAGGTGGAGCAGTCCTCGTCCGGACACATGGAATTCGTCCATCGTGTCACCAGGCGAAACCTTCAACGCGACATTCGACTCAAGCTCTTTCTGCAGCCGTTCAGCGATCTGACGACTCGTGACGAACTTGCCTTCGTTTCCGCCGAACGGACCGTCGTTGATGCGGAAGAGCATGTGCAGTGTTGGCTCGTCCACTTTCACACGCGGGAGCGGGAGAATGTCCTCGACGCGGCAGACGGTGTCGCCAATCTCGATGTCGGGAATGCCCTCGATCGCGCACAGATCGCCCGCGAGAACTTCAGCAACTTCATAACGACTGAGACCTTCAAATCGATTGACCTTCGCGATCTTGCCTCGGCGCGTAGTTCCATCGCTCTTGCACGCGACGATGTTGCCGGCCTTCAGGCGACCGCCGAACACGCGGCCGATGGCGATGCGGCCGACATAGTCGGAGTAATCGAGATTCGTGACGAGGAACTGCAGCGGAGCTTCCGTGTCATTGCTTGGCGCTGGCACGCGCGTGATGATCTCTTGGAAGAGCTCATCCACTCCCCTGTCCTGCACATGGCGATCTCGAGCGGCCCAACCATCTCGGCCCGATGCATAGATCACTGGAAAGTCGAGTGCATGATCGTCCGCGCCAAGGTCGACGAGAAGATCGAACACCTCATTGATGACCTCATCCACTCGAGCGTCTGGTCTATCGCACTTGTTGATCACGACGATGGGCTTGAGGCCAATCTCGAGCGCCTTGCCGAGCACGAAGCGCGTTTGCGGCATCGGCCCTTCCATCGCGTCCACGAGGAGCAGGCAACCGTCGGCCATGCGGAGCACGCGCTCAACCTCGCCTCCGAAGTCAGCGTGGCCCGGCGTGTCGAGGATGTTGACGCGGTAGACCTCGCCGCGATGCGTCCCTGCCCGGATGGTGTAGGTGACCGCGCAGTTCTTCGCGAGAATGGTGATGCCTCGCTCGCGCTCAAGCGGATTCGAGTCGAGCAGACACGGATGTTCCCCGTCGGCCAGTTTGATGACGCCTGACTGAGCGAGCATGGCGTCCACGAGCGTGGTCTTTCCATGATCGACATGTGCAATGATGGCAATGTTACGAAGGTTCGGATCAGCGGGCATAGAGGGCCAAGGAGAGGGGAAAGGGACGATCGTAGCCGAACCAAGACGCGAAGTCCCCCGTCGCCTTCGCAAAGCGCGTGAATCAATCGAATCAACATGTCGCGCGGAGTGGCGGCGACGCTCAAATGCCGTACAGCGGACGCAGTTTCGACTCGAGGTATTGCATAAGCGGCTCGGCCGAGAGTGGCTTCCCAGTGACACGCATGACGAGTTCGCTTGGGCTGAACTGTCGCCCATGCTGGTGAATCTCTTGATTCAACCACGCCTTCAGCGCGCCAAACTCGCCGCTCTCGATTTGCGTCATGAGGTTGGGCATCGCGCGCTTCGCGGCGTCGAAGAACTGCGCCGCGTACAGATTGCCGAGCGTGTAGGTTGGGAAGTAACCCATCGATCCCATCGACCAATGGATGTCTTGCAAGCAGCCGCGTCGATCATCCGGAACCCTGAGGCCGAGGTATTCCGAGTAGAGCCGGTTCCACATCGATGGGATCCCCGCGACTTCAAGATCTCCGCGCAGCACGGCGCGTTCGATCTCGAAGCGCACCATGATGTGGAGGTTGTAGGTTGCTTCGTCACTCTCGACGCGAATGAACCCCGGCTCGACGATGTTGGCTGCTTCGTAGAGCTCGTCGAGCGAGAAGCGCGAGGTCGGGATACCGAGTTCTGATTGCAGGGTTCCGCGCGCCCACTTCCAGAACTCCTTGCTCCGACCCACTTGGTTCTCCCACATGCGACTCTGACTCTCGTGAATGCCGAGACTCACACTGCTGCCGCTCGGGAGTCCGACCTGCGAGAAGAGCAAGCCCTGTTCATAGATGCCGTGACCGGATTCGTGCAGCGTGGAACCAAGACCATCGTTGAGGCAAGTCGGCGCGTATCGCGTCGTCATGCGGATGTCATTGCAGTGTGAGCCCGAGCAGAACGGGTGCGTGGATCGATCAAGTCGTCCGCGCGCGAAATCAAATCCGATCTTGGACGCGACGAACTTGCAATACGCTTCTTGCTTCTCGATCGGAATCTCGAATTCGTTGAATGCATTCGATGGCTTTCGCGGCGCGCTTCCGAGTTGTGCCACGAAGTTCTGCAAGCGGCCGCGCAGCGGCGTGAAGACGCCCTCCACCATCTTCGCAGTGCATCCTGGCTCATAGAGATCAGCGAGTGCGTCCCACGGTTCGCCTCCATTTCGATTCCAACCAAGGCATGCCGCCTTTTCGCGAAGCAGCGTCACGAGCTTCTCAAGCCATGGTTGAAATCGCTTGAAGTCATTTGCCGCCCGTGCTTGGGCCCATTCATGCTGCGCGATGCTCGCGGTCTTCGTCAATTCCTCCACTAACTTCGCTGAAACTTTGCAGGCTCGGGTGTAGTCACGGCGAGCCTCGCGAACAACGCCCGCGCGAACGGGATCACGCAGGACCGTCTCATCCTGTTCACAAGCGGAGATGAGTTCGCCGCGCGCCGTCGTTTGATCGCGTTCCGCGACGAGACGGGAGAGCAGTGCGAGCTGTTGAGATCGATACTCGACGCCCCCTTCTGGCATCATCGTTTCCTGATCCCATCCGAGGAGCTGCTCCGTGCTACTAAGCAACGTGGACTCCCGCAAGTCAGAGGCGAGTTCGTCGAAGGCGGAGCGCGTCGCAGTTGTCATGTGCGCACTGTAAAGGGCTTTCCAAAAAAGAAAGCCCCGAGCATCGCATGGCGTTGCTCGGGGCGCTCAAATTCTCGTTGATTGGAGGCAGCGACTTACGGCTGAGAAGGCACCGCGGGTGCTGCGCCCGTCGTTGCGTCAGCTGGCTTCGCCGCGTCTGCAGAATGCGGTGCTGGCGAGATTGGCGTGAGGATCTCGAGAATCTTCGCGCGCTCCGCATCACCGCGGATCGTCGCGTAGTCGAGCGCGGACCAACCCTTGGCATCGAGTGCCATTGGATCAGCCTTGCCCGCGAGGAGCAGCTGGACCTTTTCGGCAGTGCCACTTGACGCCGCTGCATGGAGCGGAGTCATGCCAACCTTGTTGCGAACATTGGGCTGCGCGTTTGCGGCAAGGAGCAACGAGATGCTCTTCCCGCTTGTCGAGCGACGCGCCGCGCGGTGCAACGCAGAGTCAGCGCTCTGGTTGTCAATGAGATTTGGATCGCAACCGGCAGCGAGAAGCAGCTCAACCGTTTCAGGCGTTCCGATGTTGGTGGCCCAGAGCAATGCGCTCATGCCATTGACATCGACGATCTTTGGATCGGCTCCCTTCGAGAGCAGGAACTCAACGGTCTTCGCGTTGCCAAGGCCGGACGCCCACAGGAGTGGGTTGCCCTTGAGCGCGTCGCGGACATTCACATCGGCACCGCTCTCAACGAGGAACGCACACACCTCGTAATTGCCAGCTTGCGCGGCAAAGGAGAGTGGAGTCTTGCCTTGGCGATCGCCTGCATTCACATTCGCCTTCGAGGCAACGAGAATGCGAGCCATATCCAACTTGCCTTCCTTCGCCGCCCAGTGCAGTGCCGTTTGGCGCTGCACTTGGTCCTGCTCATTCACATCCTTCGCCTTCGCGATCTCTTCGGCGAGCTTGGCCGGATCGCCGCTGCGAACAGCAGTCACGAGTGGAGGCAGGCTCGAAGAGGTTGGGGGCGATGGAGGCGCGACAGCGGTTCGGTCATCGAGCGAACGCTTGATGAGGAGTGTGAGGTTCGCGGCCTTTGGGTGATCCGTTCGGATCGACAACTTTGGTCCCTTGCCGGTTGCTGCCCACGCATCCCAGTCGATGTGCACGGTGTGCTTGGTGGCCGCATCGGGCGACATGTCTTTCACGATCGGAGGCGCGGATTCAATGACTTTGAACGCAGTTCCGTCCACGCTCTCCAGCACGATCTCGCCGTGCTTCAGCAGGACCTCGGCGCTCTTTTCGGTGGGCGATGGCGCTTCCACGAGGTCTGGCGCGATGGTCACGAATGCGACGACATTTCCTTCGACGGTGAGGATCGCTGGTGGAGCGCCTTCGATTTGGAAAGTCACGCGCTTGCTCAGTTTGATGCCCGCCTTCTGGCCCGGCTTCAGCGTGATTTCGGTCTCGCCGAATTCGCCAGGAGCGATTGGGTCCTTGGGCCAGGTTGGCGTCGTGCAACCACAACCAGGAACTGCCTTGGTGATCGTGATTGGCTTGTCAGAGATGTTCTTGATTTTGACCTTGCCGGTCTTTGGAACATCAGCAGTCATGTCGCCGAGGTCGAGGGTTGGCGGATCAAACTCCACCACTGCAGGGCCGGTCGCGATCGGCTGATTTGGCGGCGGCGCGCCCTTTGAGTCGTTCAAGTCACCGTTGGGTGATGGAGCGTGTGGGCTGAGCTGATTTGCGCCTTGCGCTGGTACGCGCGTCCCGGTTGGCTTCGCCGGCGCGTCAACCATCGGGCGATTCGGCGCGATGACGGTCGGCTTCGGCGCTGGGCCTAGTGTCGGCGGCGACGCCGCGGGCTTGTCTTGCATTGCTGCGGTAGCACTCGCGATCGAGAAGACGCAGGTGCTGAGGGTGAGAAGTGAGATCAGGTTTCGTCGCGTAGAGCGCATGAATTCCTCGCAGGCAGTAAGCGGTGCTGAACCAGATCAGACACCATGATCCGACGGCCGGATCGAATTGTCCCCGTGGATCATTCCACGCGGGGTTCCCGTACTCCTAGTCAGACGACCAGGCTCAGGTTCGCTCTTGATCGGACGAATACCGCTTCAAGATTCGAAAGGTCGGGTAAACGGGAGGGAAGATTGTACAACCCTCCTGCACGGTTCGGTTGCATTGCAGTCGCGAACGGAAGCCGAATTTGAACTCGGCTACACTCGCCGATTCACTTGAACGACCAACGGAGCGACTGATGAGCGAGACCGCAGCAACCAAGGAACTTCCCCCCCACATCCTCCGGCCTGAGCTCCGGCCGATCCGAATCATGCCCTTGGGTGACGAACAAGGGAAATTTCTCGGACTCCGCCTGATGGACCCTTACCACGGTCAAGGTCTCGATGTGCAGATTCCGACTCAGCAACATTTGCAGGGTGTGCAGACGCTTCTCCAGGCTTTCCGTGGTCAAGCGACGGTGCATGAAATCGCCGCACAGATCAAAGCGCCCGAGGTGAACCCCGTGTCGGAACTCGCGCTCGCACTTGAAGCGCGTGGGCTGCTGTGGGGACCGACGAGCGACGAACTTGAGAGCAAGATGCGCGAGCAGTTGCGCAAGGCGGGCGCATTTCCAGCGACCGTTTCTCGCGCGCTCGGTGAGGATGAAGCTGCGTGCCGCGCGAAGATCGAATCGATTCTCGAAGAGGCGGATGATCCAGAACTCGATGGTGCGCTCGCGGGCATCGTCGTGACCCATCTCGATTACGACCGCGGCCGCGCCGTGTACGCGACGAGCTACAAGGCACTCAGCGCTGCTGTGGCGAAGGGTCAGCAGTTTGATCGAGTCGTCATTCTCTCGACGCCGCACTTGGCGCTCGGCGATGGCGCGACAGTTTCTGACATCGGATTCGATACCCAACTTGGCCGTTGCCCCGCCGACGAGAAAACGATCACGGCGATTCGCGGTGCAGGTGGCGAGCGTTTCTTCATCGATCTGCTCGACCTTTGCCCCGAGCATGCTGTGCAGTGCCACATCCCGTGGATTCAGGCGATTCTCGGCAATGTTCCCGTGCTCGCAGCGATCCTGCCCGATCCGACCTCAAAGCTGTTGGCCGATGACGGCAAGCGCGGAACCGTCGCGGAATTCGTTGCGGCGCTGCAGAACGCGCTCGGCTCAGATCTGACGCGCACGCTCTTCATCGTGAGTGCTGAACTTTCGCATGTTGGACCGCAGTTTGGTGACCCAAGCGCCGTGAACGACGCACGTAAGAAGGAGATCAATCAAGTCGATCGCTCGCTCTTGAAGAGCTTCGTCGACGGCGATCCAGCAGCGTTCCTCCAAACCGTCACGGGTGGTGGAAATCCGACGCATTGGGATTCGCTCGGCTCGCTCTGGGCAGGTCTCACGCTGCTGACGAGTACGAAGGTTGAGCTTCTCGATTACTACCAATCGTGCGAGGCGGATGGCAGCCGCATGGTGAGTGCGGCCTCGCTCGCGTTCGTAAAATGATCGCAGTTGTGCAACGCGCCTCGCAGGCGTCTGTCGCGAGTGAAGGGTCGGTGTGTGGTTCTCTCACGACACCGACGGGTTTGTGCGTCCTTCTTGGTGTGGAGCGCACGGACACTGTTGAACTCGCCAAACGGTGCGCAGAAAAACTCGCGAAGCTGCGGATCTTTGACGACCCAGCCGGGAAAATGAATCTGTCCGTGCTTGATGTTGGCGGAAGTGCACTTGTCGTGAGTCAGTTCACGCTTGTTGCTGATACGAGTGGCGGCAATCGGCCGAGTTTCATCGGCGCGGCGCAACCTGAAGTTGCCGAGCCACTCGTGGAGACGGTCGTTGAACAGTTGCGCTCACTTGGTGTCCCTACGGAGACAGGAAGATTTCGTACGGCGATGCAGGTTTCGCTCGTCAACGATGGGCCGACGACCATCATTCTTAAGCTTTGAATGCAGGTGGTGGACGGATGAAGTTGAGCGCTCAAAAAAACGTTGGAATTGCGCCTGTGCCGATTCACTCGGCCAGGCGCACTCCAAAGCGAGCGAGGCGATGCGCCTACTGCACCGATCACCGACGGGACCCAACGCATCGCAAGTCGCGAGCGCTCAAGATTCGCGAGCGAGGCGATGCGCCTACTGCACCGATCACCGACGGGACCCAACGCATCGCAAGTCGCGAGCGCTCAAGATTCGCGAGCGAGGCGATGCGCCTACTGCACCGATCAACGACGGGACCCAACGCATCGCAAGTCGCGAGCGCTCAAGACTCTCGAAGGCGTTCGATCACTTGCTTGAGATCGTGCCAGACTGCCGCGCGGGTCTCGTCGGTGTAGTTCCGGAGGAGGTACGCGGGATGGAAGGTCGGCATGACCGGAATCGCATGACCTGCGATTTCGATACTCCCCCACACTCCACGAAGTCTTGAGATGCCAAACTCGCTCGAGAGGATGAACTTCGCAGCCGGGCCTCCAAGCGTGATGATGACGGTGGGTTGAATGATCTCGATCTGGGCGCGAAGGTATGGCGCGCAATGGGCAAGTTCGAGAGCGCTCGGCGCGCGGAGTTCGGGCAACGGGCTTTTCAAGATGTTGGCGAGGTAGACATCTTCGCGCGTCAACTTCATCGCGCGAATCATCTCTTCGAGTTTCGCGCCGCTCTCTCCGGCGAGCGGTCTGCGCGCAGCGACTTCGGCATCAGTGGGAACCTCGCCGACGAAGAAGACGCGAGCGTTTGCGCTTCCTTCACCAAAGATGCTCCCCTGCTCACGGGAGCACTGGCAGAACCCGCACTGTTGTGCGTGCATCACCGCGAGCGCATCGAGTCGCGATTGCTTGTCCGGCCCACTTGGCAGAACAAGCGGCGCATTAGTTGGTGTGGGAAGCGTCTCACTGCGCGTCTGTACTGGAAGCGGACTCGGCGCAGCGGGACGGCGTTGGACCGGTGCTGCAGCAAGAATGGGATCTTCTGCGACCTTGACAGTCGTCGCCCGCGTCGATCGCGGCGGGAAAACAACATCATCGAGTCCCAAAAAGCGATCTGTCTCCACGAGTGTTCGACTCGCGACCACAGGTTGCGCATTGGGATTCAACGCATGCCCTCTCGAAGTGAAACCCGGATCAATGATCGCGCGAGCGCTTCGTCGGCGCTGACTTCGTCGACGCATTCGGCTTCGGTGTTACGAGCTGAAGCATGGACTGCGTTCGAAGGACGAGCCCGCAATCGCTGCGCAGGTGGTACCCCTGGATGTGCACCTCGGTCCTGAACCGCTGAATGTCGACCACCGAGAGATTCTGCTTCCCACAGGGATCCGTCCACGCCGAGAAGAGCGAATTGTTCTCGCGCACATGCTGCATGAGCTCTTTGTAGGTGCCCACATACAGGTGGTCGCTCAATTGCTCCGTCTGCATCGTCGTCATGTACAGGAGGTTTTCGGCGACCTTCTCTTCAAAGTCCCGTTCGCCTGCGCAAGGCAGCGCTGCAACGAGGCCGCGATCTGGAATCTGATCGATGTGCTCGTAGACCACTTCGCAAACAGTCTGACCAGCGAGTTGGAATCGAACGGCATGTCCACCCTTGAAGATCCAGGCTTCGGTCTCGTACTCGCCGTGTTGCACCCGTCGGCGACCTTCGATTCCGAAGAACTCTGGATGAAGTGCTTTGCGGAACAGGAGGAGGTGGTAGTTCTGCAGAGTCGCGAACCGAGAGGCATTTGGATTCGATCCCATCAATTGCGCTGCGCCCCCGCCGTCGACTGGCGTCGCGCTCTGCGCGTTGGTCGCTCCGGCGGCATGATTGCCTGCAGCGTTGGCGTCAAAGGCTGAGCTTGATGAGGGGTTCAACGATGGATCGTTGGAATTCGCAGCCCGGTCACGGTTCGTCATAGGTTTTCCTTACGGGGTTTCCTGACAAGGTTCGCTGCGAGCGGGAAGTCTTGAACCGCTCTAGGCTGAGCTTGCAGGTCACTGGGTCGGACACCCCTCGTCGAGAATCGTTCTCGAGAGGGAGTGGAGCATTCTTGCGAGACGACGGCGAAAGTAAAGCAGAATCTTTCAACTTCGTGATCCCACATATGGTGTTCAGAGGCTGTGCATCGCACAAGATCCGGTTATGCGGTCGTCGAATTCTCAATCGCGCGGGTGACTTCGCGCGCGAATGCCGCCGCCGCTACAGTGTCCGCGGTGTCAGGCAGCCGCTCGTCGATCCGTCGGCGGGAGGAAAGTCCGAGCACGGTAGGACATGGTGGTGGGTAATTCCCACCGGCCCCGGCTGCGGGTCAGGGACAGTGCCACAGAAAACAAACCGCCTAGCCTGAAAGGGCTCGGTAAGGGTGCAATGGTGCGGTAAGAGCGCACCGCTCCGCCGGTGACGGCGGAGGCAAGGCAAACCCCACCTCGTGCAAGCGCAAGCAGCTCCCGCCTCGATTCGTCGAGGTTCCCACGGTCCGTGGGCGTGGAGCGGGTCGCGTGCTAGACCCAAGTGGCAACACTTGGGCGAGAGAAATGGCTGCCACGCTAGGCACGCCTAGCGCCAGAACTCGGCTTACGACACCAATGCAGCCGCCAACCGCCGCCCCTTCACTGGGGCGGCGGCCTTTTTTGCGGAATGCACGATCAGAAGCGGCGCAATCGTCCGGCATTCTGATACGATTGACGACCCACCACTCTTCAAGAGGTGGTTGAAGGATTTCCCATGTACGCGATCATCGAAGACTCCGGCACCCAGATCAAACTCTCCAAGGGCGATGTCATTGACATCGACCTCCGCGAAGCCGAGGACGGCGCAGTCCTCACCCTCGACAAGGTTCTTGCGATCGGGGACGGGAACAAGGCTGCAAAGCTTGGCCTCCCTTACATCGCTGGCGCGTCCGTCACGGTGACCGTGCTCGGTGAAAACGACGGCGACAAGGTTCGCTCGGTGAAGTACAAGCGTCGCAAGGGGTACCGCAAGACCATTGGTCATCGCCAGTCGTACCTCAGCGTTCGCGTTGAGTCGATCACCGGCTGATTGCTCTTCTGACATCGAAGTGATGCAAATCCGCGGCGTGTCTCTGGACGCGCCGCGTTGCATTTCATCGTCGCTCGACTGCCGATTTCACCGGCGACCGCGCTTGTGCGGATTTCTCGTTCAGGTGATGCATGCGTTCGATGGCCGCGTGGAGCGTTTCGTCTCGTTTACAGAAGGCGAATCTCGCGAGCGTGCGCGCGTGCGACTTGTTCGCGTAGAACGCGCCAGGCGGAATCGCCGCAACCCCGACTTTCTCCACGAGAAAGCGGCAGAACGCGAAGTCATCGTCGAACTCGAACTTGGAGTGATCGGCCAGAATGAAGTAACTGCCTTCCGGAATGATGGGCTCGAGTCCGCTCGAGCGCAGTCCGTTCGCGAGAAGATCGCGCTTGCGTTGGTAGTCGGCGCGAAACTCCGTGAAATACGCATCCGGCGCACGGAGCGCTGCGGCTGCCGCGACTTGCAACGGTGTTGGCGCGCAAAAGGTTGTGAACTGATGTGCGGCGCGCACCGCTGCGACGAGCGCAGCCGGCCCAATCGCCCATCCAACCTTCCATCCGGTGAAGGAGAATGATTTTCCGAGACTGGATAGCACGATCGTTCGCTCACGAAGTCCCTCTTCAAGCGCGAGCGACACATGTGGCCGCGCGAAGAAGAGCTCCTCATAGACCTCATCACTCAGCACGATCAGGTCGTGTTCATTCGCGACTTCCGCAAGCAGGCGCCGCTCTTGTGCATCGAGCATGTGTCCGCTTGGATTGTGCGGCGTGTTGACGAGGATCATTTTCGTCTTGGGCGTGATCGCGCTCCGAAGCGCCTCTTCATCGATGCGAAAGGCGGGCGCATGGAGGGTCACGACCTTCGCAACGCCGCCTGCCATCGCAATCGCTGCGGGGTAACTGTCGTAGTAAGGCTCGAAGAGGATGACTTCATCGCCTCGTTCGAGAAGACCGAGCATGGCGTCGACGATCGCTTCCGTGCACCCGCATGTCACAACCGTTTGTGTTTCCGCCACGATACTGATGCCGGTCGTCTTCTCGAAGCGTTCTGCAATTGCAGCGTTGAGTTCCGGGATCCCCGTCATTCGAGCGTATTGCCCGCGACCGTCTTTGATCGCTCGGATCGCCGCTTCCTTCACAAATTCGGGTCCATCGAAGTCGGGCGCTCCCTGACCGAGATTGACTGCGTTATGCGCGAGCGCGAGTCGCGTCATCTCAGCAAAAATGGTCGCGCCGAAGGGGCGAAGCGAGGAGTTCACGCCATGCATACGGGTGATGCTATCGCGCGCATGCGCTGCGCATCCCATCCCCTCCTTTTGTTACACTCGTCCGCCATTGGAGGTTTCTCAAGTGATGATTTCGCTCTTGATCGCTGCTAGCACTCTCGCGTCCCCCCTCGCTCCTTCCGCCGCCATGCTCGCGCTGCCTCAGCAGGCGACTTCCGCGCTCTCAGCCCCGCTTGCGAATCTCCAGATGGAGTTCAATGCCCTCGCGTCGGTCACGAACACCGCCGGAGACGGCACGCGTGACGCCAACAAGCGCATCGAGCTTATGAAGGGTTACATGGCGAGCGTCAAACTGACGGACGAGTTCGCCAAGCAGAAGTTTGGTGCCCCAAAGAATCCGGGCTTGACTTTCATGCAGGCCTACCAGGTCGCACTGCGCCAAGCGCAACTCGCGGGTGCACCAGCCTCCACAGCAACAGACATCGCGGTTCTCGCGCGTGAAGTCGGCGCGCAGACCACGCTCGCCCAAGATTCTTTCGCGAAGTACCAAGCCGCACTCGCGACCGCAGCACAGGGCATGGCCTTCTTGCAGAGCAAGGGTCAGTTGGATGCCTACTACCAGTGGACCGCGACGACCCAAGCCGACAAGCGCAACGCGCGACTCGCACAAGAAGCAGCACTTCGCGCAAAGACGGACGCAGCCGCTCAGGCGCTTGAGGATGCGAATGTTGCCGCTGCGCGACGCCTCCAAATCGCGTGGGATGAGCATCCGATCATCACCGATGGGAACGACTACAGCTGGCGTCCGAGCCAGTTCAATCCTTCCACGGAGAACAACGGCCAGAGCAACTACGATGAGTCGTCGACATCTGGATACAACAATGATCTCCCGAACTATTGGGGTGGATCCTACGAAGGTGGGTACGCGGACCCCTACTACGATGTGAATGGATTCCCCAACGGCATCGACCCGAATCGCAACGCGTGGCATCGCTCGAGCGGCGCCGGTCGCGGAAGCGCTGGGCCGATCGCGCCACCAAGCGCACCAGCGCTCGGCGGGCACGATGCAGGCGGCGCTCACCGCTAAGCGATTGATGCGGAACTGAACATCAGGCGGGAAGCGTGCGAGTCACGCTTCCCGCCTTTTTCTTTACTCGCTCATTCGCGTGCGAGCGCAAGGTCGGGCAGACTGCGCGAGTCAACCTGCATGGCTATTCCGATTCCCAATCCGAAGATGAGACTCTCCATCGTGCACGCGGATGCACGCGTGCTCGTGTGCGACAAAGGACCGGGCGTTGTGAGCGAACCAGGGCGCGGTCACGCAAACGACAGCGTGCTGAACGCCCTGTTTGCCAAGTACGCGAAGCAGCTTGCACCACTTGGCGAAGCGCGGGACTACGGGATGCTCCATCGACTCGATCGCATGACGAGTGGATGCTTGTGCTGCGCGCTCGATGCTGGGGCGTATGACTTCCTCCGAGGCGAGTGGGAAGCGCACCGTGTGCGCAAGAGCTACCTCGCCATCGTTCGGGCATCGCGAAAACTCGGCGAAGTTGGAACGGTCGGCGCTTGCGATCGCCCGCTTGCGGAGAAGCGTGTGGGCGGTCGGCTCGTGAGCGTCGTTGACGCGCAAGGCAAGCCCGCATCGAGTCGCTGGCGCGTGCTCGCCGTCGCAGAGCGAGCGATGCTGATTGAATGCGAGCCCGTCACGGGCAGGCTGCATCAACTTCGCGCGCACTTCGCGAGCCTCGGCGCGCCGATCGAGGGTGATCCGATTTATGCCGCCTTCGACAAACTGCTCCCGGTCTCAAAGGCTGTTGAACCGCCACTCGGATTGCATGCGTGGAAGCTCTCGTTTGATCACCCTGATGGTGGTCGCGTGGATGCCGAGGCGCCGCCGAGTCGGAAGTTCCTCGACATGCTCGCGCGGCACGGACTTCGTTTCCACGCGTAAGCGCAGGCAGAAATGAAAAGGGCCGCTCTCCTGCGAGAGCGGCCCTGCGTTTGTTTTCGTCGATCCGAATCAGTTCTTCGCGTCGGAAGGGATGCGCATGCCGTAGAAGCTGCGCCACACGAAGAACAGCGCGATCGCGCTGCAACCCAAACCGATCCAGATCTTCGCGGGATGATCCTTCATCGCGATCGCGATCTCGACGGCGAGGAGGCCGAAGAGCGTCGTGAACTTGATGACTGGATTCAATGCCACCGAGCTGGTGTCCTTGAATGGATCGCCGACGGTATCGCCCACGACGGTTGCCGCGTGCAGGTCAGTCCCCTTCGCGCGCATGTCGACTTCGACGATCTTCTTCG
>SXGT01228404.1_pt1 | contig 47979 bp, 36 predicted proteins | sample 3176221 | NCBI WGS metagenome assembly SXGT01 (sample SAMN11356862, study PRJNA531348) | freshwater metagenome | isolation source: freshwater sample F1-120 | place: China: Fuxian Lake, Yuxi | collected 2017-12-25 | reverse complement strand
TGCTCCCGAAGATGGGGAAATCGGCGGGAGCATCGGTGCAACTCGGGAAGGTCGCAATCAGGAAAAGTCCTCAAAATAGGGCATTTTCCCACCCCTCACCCACCGATTCCACTTCATCATGTATAGCTTGTAGGAAACGCCGTTGGACGCGGCAGAAGCCCTCGCTGGGCTGGCGACGCGGTTGTGGCCGCGCCTTTTCGCTGCGCTGAACCCCGACGGAGGCCTGCCGCAGACCTTCTTCGGCGACGCGAGTGCCTGTTGGACCTCGGCCGAGATCTACGCGGCGCTCGCCTCGCACCCCGGCCCACCCGCGGGGGCGCAGGACGTCGTCGAGCGACTCGAGCATTTCCTGCTTGGCGTGTGGACGCGCCAAGGCGACGGAGGCTTGCCATACTACGAGGTCCCGGCTCCGCCCGAGAGCGGGCCCCGCTCATCGCTCAGCGTGGTCGATGCGACCGCGGCCTTCCTCATCGGCTGGCGGGTGCGCCACCCGGCGGAGGTCGAGGTGACGATGCGAACCGAGGCCTGGCTGCGCGGGGCACGGGCCTCTGGCCCGGGATCAGGGTGGGGTTTCCGCCCGCGTGACGGGGCCGCTCGAACCTACAGCACGACGTACGCGCTACTGGCCCTCGATCCGGCCGAGACGGTCGCCGACGCGCGCGCGCTACTGGGCTGGCAAGACCCGGCGGGCTGCTGGCCGTTCCGCCCCGGAGCGCCGGCGAGCCGACTGGGTACCTCGCTCGCCATCGACGCGTTGACCTTCACGCGGAGCTTACCGGCGACGGCACGAGCTCGAGCGGAGGGTTGGCTCCTGTGCCGCCTCGCCGAGCCGGGCTTCCTCGACGAGGACGCTTTCGTGTCGCCGGAGGGCTACGCGATGTCGTTCCTCTATGCGCCGCGACTCGTCGTGATCGGCCATCTGCTGAGAAGCGTCGCCGAGCGCGCTGCGGCTGAGGACGACGGGGTGGAAGGCTTCGCCTGCGAAGCCGACGTCTTCGACCTCCTGGAGCACCTGTCCGTCCACGTCCGGGCGATGTCCGAGGCCGAGGCTCCCTGCCCGGACCTGCGAGAAACCCGCACCTGGCACTTCATCGAACTTGCCTGGGGCGAGGCCAACGTCGGACTCGGACTCGGGGCGCTCCCGAACGCCCTGCGCGCGCGGACGGCGGATGCCTCCCGGCAGGCCTGGGGGCGAGCATGCCGTCGTGCCCACGCCCGAGGCCTACCGGGGCCGCTGCGAGGCGACGCGGCCCGGCTAGCGAACCTCGCTGGGGCCCCCGACGACCTCGCGCGCCTGCTCGGCTCCGCCGTCGAGCGCTCGGTGAACTTCAGCTGCATCCTTCGCCTGCAGGACGCCCGCGCCCGAGGTGACGCCGAGGTCGTCAATCGATTCTTCGGCGCGCGGCGCCAGGGCAACAGCGACCTGCCGCCGCTCCTCGGACCCAGCCTGGGCGAGCCGACTCAGCCGTCCCTTGCGACGCGGCTGGCCGACCAGTGGCGCAGCGTCCTCGCATCAGGAGCCTGGAAGGCGGTGTCGCAAGCTCGGAACGACGCGGCCCACGGGCGGGCCCCCGCAACGGGCGCGATGCTGGCCCCGGCCGTCGCCGCCTGGACGGAGTGCCTCGAGGCACTGGTCGCGCTTCGCGACGTCGACTTGCTCGCGGCGGAGGCCACCGGACACGCCGACGGCACGCCGGGCCACCTCTACGATTGGGTGTCCTGGGACAGCGGGGAGCGGCGCGGGCGCAGTTGGATCGCCAGCGGGCTCGTCGATACCGCTCACGATGGGCCGCGGGGGCTGCGCGGGCTCTTCGCCGCCGACAGCCGCTGCCCCGGGGCTGTCCCCCTCCCCTTGTTTCCCCTCGTGGCCTCGGCCTGGTGCGAGAACTGCGTCGCGCAGCGCGCATTCGTGTACAGTCAGCACGCCCCAGCCACCGCACGCGGCGACGGGAGCCTCTTTCTGCGTTGCAGCGCCGAGTGCGGCAACCAGCTCGCGACCCCGTTGCGGTCGGTTCGCCCGCCCTCGTAGCCCCCCTACTTCTGCCCGCCGCCACCCTGCTGCTGCTGACCGCCCTGCTGGCCGCCCATGCCCGGGCCGCCCATGCCGCCGCCCTGCTGGCCGCCCATGCCGCCGCCTTGCTGGCCGGCCATGCCACCGCCTTGCTGGCCGCCCATGCCGGGGCCACCCATGCCGCCCTGCTGGCCGGCCATGCCACCGCCTTGCTGGCCGCCCATGCCGGGGCCACCCATGCCGCCCTGCTGGCCACCCATGCCGCCGCCCTGCTGGCCGCCCATGCCCGGGCCGGCCATGCCGCCGCCCATCCCGCCACCGGCGGTCGCGGGGTCGCCGCCCATGCCCATGCCACCGCCCATCCCCATGCCGCCGCCGGCCGCCGCGTCACCGCCCATGCCGCCCATCCCGCCCATACCGCCCATACCGCCACCGCTCATGCCGCCCGCGGCGTCGCCGCCCATCGCGCCCATGCCCGCGCCGACGCTCTGGTCGAACTCGGGGAGTTGCAGCGAACCACGAAGGCCCCCCGAGAGGATCAGCTTGTTGAGCTCGTCGGTGGGCATCTCTGCCAGCCAGGTGGCGTAGGAGGTGACGACCACGGTGCGGTACTGCTCCCAAGAGTCCGCCGCCGCGCCCACGGAGATCACATACGCGCCGTCCCAGCCCGCCGCGGTCACGTCGATGACGGAGGCCTCGGTGGTGCTCGCCGCGAGGCTGGTCTTGAAGGCCATCTGGGCGCGGTCGAGCTCGATGCGGCGCGCCACCAGCTTGGCGAGGTCCTCGTCGCTCCAGTCGTCGCTCTGCATGCGGGTGAAGGGGTCGTTCGCTGTGAACCAGCTGTTCGCCGTGAGCCCCTCTTGCAAGGCCACCACCGCGCTCTCCTTTCCGCCGGAGCCCATCTGGGCCGGGCCGAGCACCTGCACCAGGGCCACGAGGGTTCCGAACTCCTGCACGATCACCTCGCGCTCAGCCTTGGCCAGCGCCTTGGCCACCTCGTTGAGCGCCTCGGGACCACCCTTGTCGACGAGGACTTGGCTCAAATCGAGGTGCTTGGCCGCCACGGCCAGGCGCGCCGCCGACTCCCGTTTCGCGCCGTCGGTCGCCACCGTGCCGAGCTGGGTGACTTGCTCCTCGGTAAGGCTCGCGAACCAGCAACGGCGGACAAACAGCGCGCCGTGACGCACCGTGCGCAGCGCGGCTGGCGGCGCGGCAGTCACCTCCGTGGCGCCGTCGGCCGCGGTGCCCTCTGCCTTTCCGTCGCAACCTTGTAGGGCAACCAACACCATGAAAAGGCTGAGCATGTGGACCTCGCGGCGCGTCGTTTAGCACGCCGCCCGCCCGCGCCGCGCGCGACCCGGCGTCATTGTTCGTCCGTTCAGCCCCCGCCACCGCCGAGCTGCGGACGCTGGCCGGGCTCCTCGATCACCATGTCCTCGGGGATGTCGTCCATCATCGGCGTGGTGTCGGGTTCCACCGAGGTGCTTCGCCCACACGGCGACTCGCCGCCCCAGGGCGCCCAGGCGGTGGTGTCGATGTCGTCGTAGACAGGCTCGCCCAGCGCGTCGGTCAACCGTGCGCCCACGGCGATGATCCGTTTGAGCGCCTTCCGCTCGCTCAGCGATCCATCGCGCAACATGATGCGCTTGTCGAGAACGACCCACACGAAGCCGAGCTCGCCCACGGCCTGCATGTCTGCCGGCTCGAAGCTCAGGTCGTCGCTCCCCCCGTCGACGATCGCGTCGAGGGCGAGGAAGAAGCCGTTCTCCCCGAGCACCGACCGCCCCTCGGCCGGAAGCCCGCTCATCACGTGGCCGTCGAGGCCCGCGAGGACGGGTCGGCCGTGCACCGTCTGGTACAGGGCCTGCGACGCCGTGCGATCAGGGGGAAGGGGCAGCACCGCGCCGGCCTCGGCCACCGCGAGGCAGGTGTAGAACTCGGGCACGTCGGGCGACCACGTGTCGAGCGGCGCCGCGTGCGTCGCGTACACCTCCCCCAACCAGCCGAAGCCCACGAGGCAGAAGGTGGCGACGCGAGTGCGCCAGTACGCGCCAAAGCTGTCCCAGAGCCCCACGCTCATGGCCGCCGCCCCGATGTGCCAGAGCAACAAGGCGTCGAGGCTCGCTCGGTCGGCGCGCAGGAGCGGGACCAGCTTCGCCAGCCCGATCCATCCCGGGTTGGGCATGCCGGCAAGCTCAGGCCCCGTGGCGACGAAGATCCCCAGGCCCCCAAAGACGAGTCCCAGGCGGGTGGCCCTCGTTTGCGAAAGCACGTAGCCCGCGGCGAAGACGAGCATCTCGGTGAGCATCAGCTCACGACGGCCCGAGGCGAAGCCCAGCTCCCCTTCCTTGCCGAGGTGCCAGGTACCAACGCGTCGTGAGCCCAGGTCGAGCGAGCTGAGCCCGTCGGCGTTGGCGGCCGTCTCGCCCGACCAGTCCCACGGTGACCAGCCGCTCGGGTTGGGCAGGAAGGGGTTGTCGGTGTCGACCACCAGGCCGGGGGTGACGACGACCACGGGCAGGAGGACCGCGAGCTGCCAGAGCCGCTCTCGCCCCCGTCCCTCGCGCTCGACGACGGCGAAACAAGCGCACGCGAGGATCACCAGGAAGGCCACCCGCCCAGCAACCAGCGAGGCCATCGAGAACCAGCACAAGAGCGCCATGTCGTCGCGTGGCCCCGTCCGCCCACGCAGGAAGCGGGCGAGGCCGAGGCACGCGAAGACAATCAGGCCCGACTCGGGACGGCTGTCCTGGAAGGCGCCGACGGTGGTCGCGTTGAAGGTGAGCGGCAGCGCCACCATCCAGCCGACCGTCTCCGTGGTCCCGAGCGCGCGCGCCAGGACTCGGATCGCCCAGGTGTTGACGGCCAGCCCGACCACCACCAGCATGTTGGGGCCCAGTGGCTCCCCGAGGCACCAGCGGAGCGGCCAGGTGAGCACGGCCACCCCCACGCGCTCGTCGAAATATTCGCGCGGATCGAGGCCCCAGGGAAATCCGAGCATCGCCGGCGGCGAGCCCGAGGCCAGCCAATCGCGCAGCCAGAGCTGCGTCATCGCCGCGTCGCCTTCGCGACCAAGGTAGGCGGTGGCCCAAGCCGCCGGGTCGGCACCTACCACCAGCACAAAGGCGATGATCCAGGCGACGTAGGGAGCGAGGCGCACGCGGCCCGCCCGTAGCCCGTGCCGAAAGCCAAGGCTATGCGCCGCAGGATGGGCCAGCTCGGCGAGATGATCGGGGCGCTCGACGAGCTCCTGAGCCCCCTGTTGCCGCCGTGGGTGCGGGGGGCGATCCCGGTGATCGCGGTCGTGCTCGCGCTCATGGGCTTACGACGCACCGTCCCCGCCGACAACGCCCGCCGCCGCTTCGCCCGCGCGCAGCGACTGGCCGAGCCACGGCGAAGCGAGGAGGAGCTCGCCGCGCTCCAGGACGTGCACCACAACGCCAACGGGCTGCTCGGAATCGCCCAGCTCGCCCTCGCCTCCGGCCGCACCGCCCGCGTGGAATCCGCCGTGGCGCGCCTCCGTGCGCTGCGTCGTTACCCAGAGGAGGTCTTGCGACTCCAGCGCCAGATCGAGGGACCGCAGCCGGGGACCCCGCTGGAGGCGGCCTTGATCGTGGAACGTTTCATTGAACGCGGCCACCTCGACGAGGCTCGCTCGCGCCTCGTTCGTTACCGCGCCCGCTGGCCGGGTGACGACGACCTCGAGGCGCTGGCCCCGCGCTGCGACACGCCGGCGGCCGGTGACCATTCGTGACGGCGTCGTGCGAACCGTCCCCGGCTTCGCGTGTCGAAATCGACAACGGCCTGTAAGCCCCCCGGCGAGCGGTCGTTGTCCCCACGAATCGGAGGTCATCGTGTCCATCGTCCTCGCCCTCGTGTCTGTCCTCGCCTCTCCCGCCGACGCCTGCGCCATGCCCCACGAGATGATCGCGGTGGCCGAGGCCAACAAGCCCGCAGCGCCCTCGACCCTCGCCGACGTCTTCGCCGAGATTGACGGCGTCGATGCCGACGCCAAGGCCAAGGAGAGCGTGAAGAAGGCGCTCGAAAACGCCGCCGCCGCGCAGGCGCAGACGGTGATCCCCGAGGTGACGGTCCCCGCCCCCGTGGCCCGCCCGTCCACCTGATACGAAGGGCGCATGCTCGCTCTCCTCGCCCTGGCGCTCGGCCAGGATCCCCACCCCGGGCAGGTGCTGGCCGAGGGGAGCGACTGTGCCGCCTGCCACGTCGTCCCCGGCGTGGCGACGCCCTCCCGAACCGGTAGCTGCGACGGCTGCCACGAGTGGGTGCGCGCCGTATCGGCCGACCCCGCGAAACGGGCCAAGGCGATGCAGGTTTTCCCCCGGTGGGCACGCTACGAGAAGAACGTCGTGAGCTACTTCGACGTGCCCGACCTCGGCGCCAGCTTCGCCCGCCTCGAACCCGACTGGATCGCCCGCTACCTCGCCGACCCCCACGACCTGCGGCCCCAGATGCCGGAGACCATGGTGCGGCTCGGGCTCGATCCCGCAGAGATCGCCGACATCGCGGCCTGGGCGGGGAAGTTCCGCGCGAAGGTCGCGACAACCCCCGCGCCGTCCTCGGCGAACGTGGCCCGGGGCGAGCAGATTTTCCGTGAACGTGGCTGCGGCGGCTGTCACGACTTCGGCGCGCGAAGCATCACCGGGGCCGCACCCGCCGCGCCCGACCTTCGCTGGGCACGCGAGCGCATGAGCAACGACATGATCGCGGCGTGGATCCTCGACCCACGCTCGGTGTCTGCCGCGGCAACCATGCCGGCGCTCGGACTCGGGGCCGACGACGCGGTCGCCTTGCGAGACTTCCTCGTGCTTGCCGACCCCGGTGGCGCGACCGCGAAGGCCACGGTCGCGACCGCCACCGCGCCCAGCACGCCGCCGCGCTGGGACGACGTGGAATCCAGAGTCTTCGGGAAGATCTGCACGCACTGCCACATGGATCCCGCGCAGAACGAGGGGCGACGTGGCCCCGGCAACGCCGGCGGCTTTGGCTGGCCAGAAACCGGTCTCGAACTCCAGACCTACGCGAGCGTGGTGCAGAACCGCGACCGCATCGTCGCGGCGATCGAGCGGCGCTACGCGGAGGAAGTTCGCGACCATGTGAAGCCAGGCGAGGTGCCCGCCGTCGTGTCGCGACCGGCTCTGCCGGGAATGCCGCTCGGCCTACCGGCGCTGCCCGCCGAGGACTTCGCGCTGGTGAAGGCCTGGTACGCCGCGGGGGCGCCCGAGTAGCTCGGCTACTTCAGCGTGCGCAGCGCGCTCGTGGCCTGCCAGCGGATGAACTTGTCGTTGCTCGACTCGCGCAGCGTCACCAGGGTGCTGAGCACGGCCTTGCGCACCTCGGCGTCGAGGCCGCCCTCGGAGCCGATGTTGCCGAGGGCCCATACGCCGGCGAGCATCTCGCGGTCTGAGGGCTGGAAGGCCTGGACGTAGAGGATCAACGCCGGCGCGGCTTCCTTGGCCTGGAGCCGGCCGAGGGCGTCGGCGGCGGCACGACGCACCCGCGCGGAGCCGTCGTTGTTGAGCCGGTCGACCAGCGCGTCGGTGGCGGTGCTGGCCTCGATCTCGGCGAGCGACTCGATGGCGTTGAGCCGGGTCTTCTCGTCGGCGTCGGCCATGACCGACACGAGCGCCTTCTCCACCGTCTCGTCAGCGTAGTTCTGGGCGATCTTGGCGCCGTCTTCGCGCATCACCGGGTTCTCGGAGGCGATGGCCTTGGCGATGTCCTCCGACGAGGGGCCGCACGCAAGGAGGCTGAGGAACGCGATCATGCTACTTTCCCCTTGCCCTTCTTGGGCTCCTCGGTCTTGTACTGCTTGGCGTAGGCGCCGTAGTAGGCCTGCATGCCGGTACGCACGTCGACCTTGTTGAGCACCACGCCGGTGGGCTCGATGCCGGCCTGCTCGGCGCGGGCGCGGAGATCGGTAATCATGCGTCGCGGCGTCTTGCCCGCCTCGATCACGATGACCATGCCCTTGCAGGAGCGAGAGAGCGCGATGGCGTCGCCCACGATGAGGAGCGGCGGCGCGTCGACCAGGACCATGTCGTACTTGCCGGCGAGGCCCTGCAGCACCTGGCGCAGGCGCAGGCTCTCCACGAGACGACCGGGGTTGGTGGGCACGGGGCCCGAGGTGAGCACCGAGAGGTTCTCCACCGGCGTGGCCTGGATGGCCTCGTCGACCGGGCAGTTGCCGGTGAGCACGTCGGACAGACCACGCTCGTTCGAGAGCGAGGGGAAGGTCTTGTGCTGGGTGGGCCGTCGCAAGTCGCAGTCAACCATGATGACACGCTGGCCATCCTGCGCGAGGCAGATCGCGAGGTTGGCCATCACCGTGCTCTTGCCTTCACTCGGAACGCACGACGTGACGGTGAGGATGTTGATCTGCTGGTCGACTCCGGCGAACTGCACGCCGTTGCGGATGTTGCGGAATGCCTCGTAGAGCGGGTCGGTGGCGGGGAGCTGGTCGATGAGCGCGCGTTTGCCGGGGAGGCGGTAGTAGGGGACGATGCCGAGCACCGGGAGCGGCCACACCTCGCGGAGGTCGTCCTGCTCCTTGATGCTGTCGTCGATGTATTCGGCGAGGAACACCAGGCCCACGCCCACCGAGATGCCCACAAAGCACCCCAGCACCAGGTAGACCAAGAGCTTCGGCGCGGCGGCCTTGTCGGGCGCCTTGGCCGGCTCCACGCCCTTCATGTCGGCCACGGTCATCGCCTCGGCCACGGCGATCTCGTACTGCGTTTCCAGGAGCGACTTGTAGATCGACTCGGTGGCGTCGGCCGCGAGCTGGAGGCCCGCGATCTCGCGCATCTTGTTGGGGTAGCGCGCGAACTCATCGATGGTCGTGGCCGCAGCGGCCTGCAACTGGGCGCGACGCTGCTGGATACCCGCCAGGGCCACGCGCAGCTCGATCACCTGCGGGTCGAGATCGTGCTGCTCGCGCAAGGCGTGAGTGAGCTGAGACTCGAGCTCGCGGATCTGCGTGTCGAGGAGCACCACGTCGGGGTGCTTCGGCGTCTTGTCGAGCAGCTGCGCGGCACGCTCTTGCTGCGTTTCCGCCAGGGTCTTGCGCAGGTCGCGGATCATCGTGTTGCTGGTGACCGTTTCTGGGCTCACCATCGCGAGCGACTCGAGATCGTTCACCTCGCCATGCTCGCGCATCTGGGCGCGCACGTCGGCCATCTCCGCGTCGGCCTCTTCAGCCGCGGCGTAGAGCTCGCTCACCCGCTGCACGGCGTACTTGATCTCGGTGTCGAGATCGAGAACTTGCTGGCGGGCCTTGGCGTCGGCCACGTTGGTGAGCGCGATGTCGAACTCGCCGCGGAGGCGGCCCAGTTCACCGGTCACGAAGACCAGCGCGTCGCGCGTGTCTTGCTTGGCGCGGTCCTGGCTGATCGCGAGGTACACGTCGACCACGGTATCGGCTAACAAAGCCGACAGTTCCGGATTCTCCGTCGTGGCCAGGACGATGAGGATGTTGGTGCCCTGCTGCTCCTGGATCTCGATCCAGGGGTAGGCCAGGATCTCGCCGTCGATGCCGGGGACGAGCAGCTTCTCCGCCGGGAGCAGCTCGCCGTCGCCGTCGCGCAGCTGGAGACGCCAGATCACTTCGTCGAGCACGGGCCGCATCTGGGCCAGAGCGATCTTTGTTTGCATGTCGTCGCTCGCCCCGGTGAGCGACTGCGCCATCTCCGAGAGGTCCATCTCGGAGAGGATCGACATTGAAGCATCGGAGGACTCGATGCTGATCTTCGCGGTTGCCTCGTAGCGTTTTGGCAGGACCATCGCGAGGATGCCCGCGCCGATCGTGAAGAACACGACGGCCTGGAGGAACAACCACTTGCGACGAATCAACGCCGCCCAGACTTTCAGAAGTTCCATTCAGAGGCTCGGGGCCGGCGTATACCCCCTGCCTTTCACGCTCGCCACCGTCTTGACGTGCGGCGGCGAGCAAACTACCCCCGCGGCCCATGTTCGCCCTGCTCCTCGCGCTCGCCTGCAATCCCCCGGAGCCCCCGGTGAACGTCGCCGACGCGGGCGTTGAACTCCGACTCCCGCCTTCCAAGGCCTTCACCTTCGGCCCCGGCGACCGGATCGAGATCTGGGTGTGGCGCCACGACGACCTCACCGTCGAGATCACCATCGCCCCAGACGGCGCGATCACCTACCCGCTGGTGGGGAAGGTCCAGGTGGCGGGGCTCACCTACGACGAGCTCGTCACCATGCTGCAGGCCAAGGTGAACGACTACTACGTCGACGCGCAGGTACAGGTGAACGTCAAGGAGGTCACCAACCAGAAGGTGCTCGTCCTCGGCGAGGTGCAGGCGCCCCAGGTGATGCAGATCACCAACGACCTGTCGATCCTCGAGTGCCTCGTGAAGGCAGGCGGCATCAACGCCGACGCTCGCACCAGCAACGTGCTCCTGATCCGGGGCGGCCTCGACAAGCCCTCGCTCTACACGGTGAACGTCGACGCCATCTACGGCAAGGGCGACACCTCGCAGCTGGTGTACTTGCAGCGTGGCGACATCGTCGTCGTGCCGCCCAAGACCATCACCAATGTGGAACGTTTCTTCCGTCGTGTGCAGGCGATCCTGGCGCCGGCGGTGGCGGGCTCGGCGGTGTACCGCAACTTCGCCGGCGGCGGCGCGCAGGGCACGTCCTCCTCGCTCTCGGACTGAGCCGCCGTGCACCGCCTCGTCGGGCCGGCCCTCGCGATCCTCGATGCGCTCTGCATCGTCGCGGGCCTGTTCGCCGCGTGGGCCTTCTGGACCTGGCGCTCGCCGAACCTCGGCATCCTCGTCCAGGTGCCGTTTCACACCCTCTTCTGGCCGAACCGCTTCATCACCTCGGGGCTCGTGCTCATCCCGGCGTGGCTAGTGATGCTGCGACAGTTCGGCCTTCACGACCCGGGACGCCTGGAGAACAGCTCCCGCATCGCCGCTGCCGTGAGCCGCAGCGCCGCCTGGGTGGCGGTGATGATCGTCGTCGAGAACTTCGTGCTGGGCGAGCGCGTTTACCCGAAGTCCCTGGTCGTCCCCTTCGTGATTGCCTCCTGGGTGATCCTCCTGGGCACGCGCCTCCTGATGTTTCGTGTGCTCTTGCGTCTGGAGCGGCCACCCACCGCGCTCAACGCGCTGATCGTGGGGGTCGACGAGGACGGGCTCGCCATGGCCGACACGATGGCTCGCGATGCTCGCCATGTTTGCCGCGTGGCGGGCTTCGTGCGCACCGGCGCGGAGGCCCGCGAGAAGGTGGAGCCGCGCGACATCCTGGGGACGATGGCCGACGTTGGGCGACTGGTGAACGAGCACCGCATCGGGATGATCATCCTCGCCACGCGGCACATTCCCCGCGAGGATGCCCTGCGCATGGCGGTGCAGGCCGACCGCATGGGACTGCGGGTCTTGCAGGCGCCCTATTCCTGGGGGGTGGTGTCGCCCCGAATCGGTTTTGCCCGGATTGGTGGCCTCGAGTTCATCGACCTCGTCGGGCTCCAATACCCCACGCTGGGCGAGCAGCTCAAGCGGGCCTTCGATCTGGTGGCCGTCGCCATCGGCGGCACGCTGGTGCTCCCCTTCCTCGCGATGGTGGCCTTGGCGGTCAAGCTCCAAGACGGCGGCCCGGTGCTCTACGTTTCACCCCGGGTGGGGCGCGGCGGCCGCACCTTCGGCTTCTACAAGTTTCGCTCGATGGTGGTCGACGCCGACAAGCAGCGCGAGGCGCTGGAGCACCTGAACGAGACAGACGGGGTGCTCTTCAAGATCCGCGACGACCCGCGCATCACCCCGGTGGGGCGCTTCATCCGCAAATACAGCGTGGATGAGCTGCCCCAGCTGCTCAACGTGCTGCGCGGGGAGATGAACCTCGTTGGCCCGCGTCCCCTCCCCGCGCTCGACCTCGAGGGCATCGAGGACGACCCGGAGATGCGCTTCTGGTTCGAGGCGCGCCACAAGGTCAACCCCGGCATCACCGGGCTCTGGCAGGTGTCCGGCCGAAGCGACGCGGGCTTCGCCGAGATGGTGCGTTTCGACATCCACTACATCCAGGACTGGTCGCTCTGGCTCGACGTGCAGATCCTGATCAAGACGATCCCGGCGGTCTTGAGGGGCCGGGGAGCCAGCTGATCAGCGGGTGAGCGTGAACGTGTCCACCACGTTGCCACCGAGGTCGTAGACGGTTCCGATGAGCGACTGGGCGGTGGCGTCGACGAGCACGTAGTGCTCGACTTTCTCCTCGACGGCCGTGTACTCCCGGCCGTAGCTGGAGGTGTAGAGCGGGGCGCCGCCGCCCCCGGCCACCACGTGAACGGTGCCGCGCAGGTCGTCCCGCACGCCGTAGCGCCAGGGGTGGGAGCGCTCGTAGTTGTGGTTGTGCCCGGTGAACGTGAGGGGGACGGCCGCTTCTTCAACGATGGGCAAGAGGTACGTCCGCGTGTTCGCGTCTTCCCCGTGGGGATTGCAGGAGCTGACCGCCGGCCGATGCCACACCGGCACGCGCCAAGGGGCGTTGGACGCGGCGAGATCGCCCTCGAGCCAGCTCTCCACGTCGGCCCAGGTCTGCTCCGCCTCGAGCGTGTCGTTCACGACGCTGAAGTGCATGGGCCCATAGTCCACGCCGTAGCTGCCGCGATCAGTGTGGCTCGGGAACAGCGCAAAGGCGTACTGCTCGTTGTTCTCGTGGTTGCCGAAGGCGAAGGCCATTGGCATCGTGGCGAGCACGCCGGGGGCGGCGTCGAGCCAGCCCTCCCAGTCGCTCCACGTAGCGCCGTTGCTCACGGCGTCGCCCGTGAAGATCATGAACTCCGCGCCTTGTGCCTGCGCCGCCGTGGCCAGCGCCGACCATGTGTCGGGCGCGCCGCGGGTGTCGCCCATCACCACGAAACGGACCGCCTCGTCGGCACCTGCCGGGGGCGCGGTGACGAAACTGGACGCTTCTGACCAGTGCTCCTCGCCACCCACCCGGTACGACCACTGCCGCCCGGCCGCGAGGCCACAGGCACGGACCACGTGTACCCGCACGGTCGACACCAGGTAGCTGGCGCCGACCAGCTCCCAGGCCGGTCCACCGTCGCCGAGCGACAGCGCCACGCGGCTTTGCAGGTTGGCGGTGTCGGTTTCCCAGACGAAGGTCATCTCCGTGGCGCCGTCGGCGCCAAGCACCACGTGAACGCGACGAGGGTCCCCGGCGGGCGAGGCCAGGGCGACGTCAGCGAGCGCGGGGACGTCGGCGTCCCAGCCGCCGTCGACTGGGGACAACAGGGGCTGCGGACAGGCGTGCGGCGAGCCCTGGCCTTCGAGCGTCGCCACGCTGTCGAGCGCGCCGGGCTCCACCTCGACTGAGGGCATCGTGGGGACGACCGGAGCCGTCGCCAGGTCGGCACCAGAAGCACACGCGAGCAGCCAGATGGTCACGAGGGGCCTAGCGTAGCGCGGGACGCAGCGATCGCGCAGCGATGTGTCCGCGATGGCGGCCGCTAGACTGCCATCGAGGGCAACATGACCGACCGACGCACCCTGCTCCTCGGCTCCGCGCCGCTGGCGTTGTTCCTGGCCGCCGATCCCGACGCCCACGCGCGTCCCGAGGAGCAGGCACTCCTGGAGCGCGTGCGCGCGCTCTGGCTCCACCACACGCAGCGCGCGGACAAGCTGCGCGAGGGGGTGCTCAGCACCGTCGGCCCCTCCGTCGACGTGGCGGCGCTCGACACCATCGCCGAGGGGCTCGCGTGGGCGGGCATGGCGGCAGCGTGCGGGTGGGAACGGCCCCGGGATGTGGTCCACCCCGCTTTCCAGGCCGCGCTGCGTGAGGCAGCCACGGCCATCGGCGATGCCGTCCACGTGTTGTCGGACACGCTGGCCCGCCTCGACCCTGCAGCGATCGATCCCGGCTCATTCCTGTCCGCGTTCAACCTCCTGGCCGACTCGCTCGACGACCCCGCAGAGGACAGCATCACCCGCGCACAGCTCGGCGATGCGAGGGCCCGCATGGCCGAGGAGCTGCGGCGCGACGGACTCGGCCGGGTGCTCGAGCGCAAACAGCGAAAACTCCGGCAACTGGCAGACCTGGGGGAGGGCGTGGCGAGCGCCGACTCCGGACTGGTGGAGAGTCGCGACATCGCGCTCCTCGCCGAGGTCGAAGTCGGCGCCGCCGCCTGGGGAAGAGGCGAGGTCGCGCGTGACGGCCTCGGAGCGGCCGCAGTGGTCGGCATCATCGCTCTCGGGCTGGTGATCGTGGGCGGCTTCGTCGTATTCGGGCTCGGCGTTTCGGTGTCCCATTGCTTTTGCGCGGGCGTTCCGCTCATGCTCCTGGGACTGACCATCGTCGTCCTCGGCGGCATGGGCATCGCCGGGATCGTGCGGCGGGCGGGCAGCGTGCCGGTGGCACAGATCTTCGCGGCAGGTTGGCGCCCCGCCGCCTCGCCCGAGCGTGACGGGCTCGGCGGGACGGTGTGGGCCACAGGCTTGCTCAAAGACCGTGGCAGTGGCTGGTCCTTCGGCCCCAGGGGACGCGCGCTCGCGACGGCGCCGGCCGGCGCCCCGATGCCCGGCGGGAAACTGGGCGCGCTGGTGGCTCGGACCGCACGCCGCCCGGACTCGCCCTTCTACGCGATGGGCGCGCACCTCTCGGCCGCCGAGGCCGAGGGGCTCGAGGTGGCCTGCAATGTCGGGCCGGCACCCACAGTCTACGGCCGGGGCTTCCGCGTGTTCTGGCGTCCCGAGCGTCGCTAACGATCCACGCTAAACCGGTCGATCTCGTTCCCCGCGAGATCGCGTGCCACCACGTCGGCGGCCGCCCCATCGATGGTCGTCAACACGAAATGCTCAGTCACCTCGGCCACCTGGGTGAAGGGGTTGGCCATCTCGTTGGCATAGAGGTCGGCCCCCGCCCCGGCCGCGACCACGTAGACGGTGCCCTCCCCGGGCGACACCTCGTTGCCGCCTCGCAAGGGCACGCTCCGCTCGTAATTGTGGTTGTGACCCGTGAAATCGAGCTGGACCCCGTTGTCCTCTTCCACGGGCGACCAGACTTCCTGGAGTTCAGTGTCACTCCCATGGGTCGTGCAGGACGAGTAGGCAGGCATGTGGTGACTCACCACCTTCCACGCCTGCTTCGTGGCGCCTAGGTCGCCGTCGAGCCATTGCGCCTGCGCGGCGCGGTCTTCCGCGGAGGCGCTGTCGTCGAGGACCGCGAGGTGGAGCGGTCCATAGTCGAGCGAGAAGGTCTTCTCGTCTCCCGGCTGGGCAACCAATCCGAAGTAATTCTCAGCGTAGAACTCGTGGTTGCCGTGCACGAGCACCATCGCGTGCGACTCCATGAAGCCCACGCCGGCGTCGAGGAAGGCGTCCCACTCGTCCATGTTGCTGCCGAAGTCCACGGCGTCTCCGGTGAAAAGCAAGAAGTCCGGCGAATACGTCTCGATCTGGTCGAGGAGCGCGCTCCAGGTCGCCTGGTTGTCCCGCGCGTCGCCCGCCGTCGCGAACAAGACGGGCACGTCGCTGCCCGCCGCCGGGGCCGTCGTGAAGCTGTACTCCGCCGACCAGTGCCCCTCGCCGCCCGCCCGGTAGGCGTAGGTCGTGCCGGGCGCCAGGTTGCAGAGCGGCACCTCGTGTACCCGCCCGCCGCCGGTGTTGAAGGTGAAGCTCGCACCGGCGACTGCCTGCGGTTCAGAACCCTCCTGCCAGACCTGCACTTGCGACGCCAGTGTGTCCTCGTCGGTGCGCCAGAGGATGGTGGCCTCCGCGGCTGGGTCGCCCGACCAGGAATAGCGCACGTGGTAGGGGTCGGGCGCGCTGCCGAAGCTCGCCTCGTCGACATCGGCCGGATCGCGATCCGACGAGGAGTAGCCGAGCTGCGGCGTGAGGATCGTGTCGCCACAGGTCGCGACGGCATCGTCGGTAGCGAACTTCTCGATGGTGTGACACGCCAGGAGCCAGAGCATCAGAACCTCACCGTGAAGCTCGCGTCGAGCCGGTCGTCGTCGAGCTCGTCGCCTTCGAGCTGGATGCTATGCCGGTAGGCCGCCGACAGTTTCACGTCGTGCATCCACTTGGGCGTGCGCGGCACGTACAGGTTGAGTCCCCCGTCGATGTCGACCGTCTCGATCTCCTCGGGCGCGGACTCGAGCGCGTCGTTGGGCTCGGCCCAGCCACCGCGCGCCACCACCTCGAGATGCTCGCTGGCCCACTTCACCGGGATGAAACAACCGACCTGCCCGTACGCGGCGGTCGCCTTGTAGTCCACCACCTCCGCCGAGGCGTGCACCACCTCGCGGTCGGCGTACTCGCCCTGGACGGAGAACACGCCCACGGCGGCCTGCACCTCGACTTGCAGGATGTTTGTCTCCTCGGCGGTCTCGTCGCTACCGGTGAAGTTGTAGATCCAGCCGCCGCCGATTCCGAGGTAGGGCTCCCGCGCGGTGCCCTCGAAGGGGCGCTCGCGCATCCCGAGCGGGGCGAGCAGGACGCGCTGGGCGAACATGAAGCGGTCGTTGACGTTCTCGGCGCGGTTGCTTCCCTCGCCGTCGAAGATGCCGGACGTGACCGACAGGCGCGGCTTCTGCGCCAGAAACAAACGTCCCTCCGCGCTGGCGCCGATCTCGCGCTTGATCTCCATGGCGTCGGCCATGCGCGGGTCGGTGGGGAACTGCCGCTTCGTGTCGCTCGACAGGCGATGCACCGAGAAGGGCACCTTGAACTGGCCGGCGTTGAGCGAGAAGTAGGGGACAGGCGTGTAGTTGACAAAGGCGTCTTTCAGTGAGGGTTCAGGCGCGAACTCCATCTCCACGCGCGCGCGCACGCCGATGGGCTCGGCTGCGGCCTCCAGGCCCATCCGCGCCTCGAAGGCAAAACCGTCGGTGTCAGACACCAGCCGCTCGTCGTCTTGCCGCCAGGCGAAGGCAGGACGCACCCAGCCTCCCGGCGTGACGGCGAACGGGCGAGCGTCTTCAGCATGGGCGATGAGTGCGAGGAGCAGCATGCGGCGGGAGACTAGCGCGGGCTAAGTTGGGATGGTGCTGGGCTGGCTACTCGCTTGCGATCCCGAGGCCGTTGAGGAGCGACGGCAATCGCAACCGGGGGACACGGGGGACAGCGCCGAACTTGGCCCCAGCATCGACTGGATCACCCCGAGCGACGGCAGCGTGGTGACGGCGCCACTGGCCGTGGAGGTGCAGGCCACCGTCGCGAGCGCGCCTCCTCACGACCCGGTGGCGAGCATCAGCCTCTACATCGACGACGAGCTCTTCCGCACCGAGGAGGGCGCCCGCCTCGAGGGCACCTTCCCGTCGTGCGCCGACGAGCCGCCGCACGAGCTCCGGCTCGCGGCCGTGGCCACGAGCGAGGCCGGGGCCACGTGGAGCAGCGAGATCACCGTCACCCGCGCCTACAACATGCGCGTCACCCTCGACACGAGCGACGGCGACCACGAGCAGCCCGACCGCGAGCTGAGGGCCTTCGCGAGCAGCGGCGAGGAGCTCGTCATGGCCGAGTGGCGCCTCGATGGCGTGCTGGTGGCCAGCTCCACGCCAAGGCGCAGGCTGCAGACGAGTTGCGACGACTGCAGCGGCGAATGCTGGGTTGTCGATGCCACCCTAGACCTCCGGCCCTACCTGTCCGTCGTCGACGCCGAATGCACGGTGCTCGGCGCAAGTGGCGTGTCCGCGAGCGCCGCGAGCACCCTCTACATTCAACGCGACCACGACGGCGACGGTCGCGACAGCATCGACTGGGGCGAGAACGACTGCGACGACGACGACCGCGAGGTTTACGGAGGGGCGCACGAGTACTGCGATCGCAAGGACAACGACTGCGACTTCTCGGTTGACGAGGACTGTAGCGATGAGCCCACCTGGCCGGGCACCTGGACGTCGACGGACGACGCGGCCACCACGGTGTCCACCTGGGCCGAGGCGGAGATGGGCATGCCCACGCTCGCCGCGGACTTCACGGGCGACGGGGTCACCGACCTCGTGATGGGCGCGCCCTACTACGACGGCTACCCGCACTGGTGGGGCGGCGTGTACTTCGCGCCCGGTCCGTTCTCGGGCGAGGTCGTGCTCGATGAGAACAACGCCGCCATCGTGCACGGCGACGACGAGGGCTCCGGCATTGGCGAGGCCCTCGCGGCCGGCGACGACTACGACGGCGATGGCTGCGAGGATGCGTTCCTCACCTACGGTTGCGACGGCGGCTGCTGGTTCAGCGGGGCGAGCGTGACGTCGGGGGTGACCACCGACGTGGGCCACACGGTTGTCTACGGCGCCGACGACGGCGCGCCGACCTTCCCGAGCGCCGTCGGCGACCTCACGGGCGACGGGAACGACGATCTCGCGGTCGTCACTCACGACGGCGCTGCTGCGGCCGACGCCGGGCACATCTTCCTGATCACGGGCCCCTTCGTGGGCGACGTCGCGACGGCCGACGCCGCCGTCGTCGTCGAAGGCACCAGTGACCTCCGCGTGGGCATGCACGCCTGGGCGGGCGACGAAGACCTCGACGGCGACGGCGTGAACGACCTGGTGGTCCCCGCCAGCAGCAGCGCGGTGGCAATCGACGACTTCGACGCCGTGGTGGTGTTCCAGGGTCCGCTCGCTGGCGGCACGGCGGCAGACGCGGCGTCGATTCTCCTCTTGGATGCGGAGCCGAGCGAGCGGGCCCGGCCGTGGCTCGTGGGCGACGTCGATGGCGACGGCACCGCCGACCTCGCGCTCGGCATCCCCTACGCCGACGACGCCGCCCCCGGTGCCGGGAAGGTGTTGCTCCACCTCGGACCCGTGGCCAGCGGGAGCCACGCCGGTTTCGGCGACCTCGCGTTGCTTGGGGAGACCTCCGCCGATTTGGCAGGGTGGAGCGTGGAGGGCCTCGCGAGCGGCGGCGCGCCTGGAATGCTGCTCGTGGGCGTGCCGCGAGCCAACTCGATCTACGACGACGCCGGCGCGGTTTACCGGGTGGCGATGCCGGCGAGCGGTACCCTCGACCTCGAAGACGTGCCCGACCGCTGGGTTGCAGGCCTCAGCGACGGCGGCGTCGGTTCCTGGATCCTCACCGGCCAGGACCTCGACGCCGACGGCGTTTCCGACGTGACAATCGCCGCGCCCGGGATTCTTGGCGCCGCCCTCATCTTCCCCAAGCCCTGAACCGCCACCGGATAGGCCTCCCCGATGCAAACCCCTACGATCCCGAAGGCCGACTGGCTCGGCTACGGCATCTTCGGCGGCGCGCTCTTCCTGGTGCTGAAGCTGCACCTGCTCCCGGCTTTGCTCTCAGGGCTCCTGGTGTACGCGCTGGTGATGCTCCTGGTGCCGATGTTGCGCGTGCCCACGCTGGGGCGCGACGGCACGCGGCTCCTCGCGGTGGCGCTCATCGCGATCGCCACGATCGCCATCGTCACCGGCGTGGGCTTCGGCATCGTCACCTTCGTGCGAACCGGCAGCGAGGGGCTGCCGAAGCTCGCCCAGAGCATGGCCGCAATCATCGAGGGCTCGCGCGATCAGCTCCCGGCCTGGGCGCTGGCCTACCTGCCGACCGACGCGGAGGAGCTGCGGCTGTTCACCGTGGAGTGGCTGCGTACCCACGCCAACAGCTTCGGCGTGGCGGGGGCGGGCGTCGGACGCGCCCTCGCGCACATCATCACCGGAATGGTGGCCGGGGCCCTCATCGCGCTCGAGACGGCGGTTCCCAAGGAAGCACCGGGGGCCCTCTCGGTGTCGCTGCGCGCTCGCGCCCGGCGGCTCGGGCTCGCTTTCCGCAACGTGGTCTTCGCGCAGGTGTGGATCAGCGCGGTCAACACGGTGCTCACCGCGATCTACCTGGCGGTTGCGCTGCCGGCGATGGGGGTGCATCTGCCCTTCACCAAGACCCTCATCGCCATCACTTTCCTCGCCGGCCTCATGCCGATCCTCGGCAATCTCGTGTCGAACACGGTGATCTTCGTCGTGAGCCTGTCGCAAACGCTGGGGCTGGCGATGGCCTCGCTGGCCTACCTCGTGGTGATTCACAAGCTCGAGTACTTCCTCAACGCGCGCATCATCGGCGGGCACATCCGGGCCAAGGCTTGGGAGCTCCTCATCGCGATGATCATCATGGAAGCGGCGTTTGGAATCGGGGGACTGGTCGCCGCGCCGATCTTCTACGCCTACGTGAAGGACGAGCTTCGGGCGCTCCGGCTCGTTTGACGCAGCGCGAGGGCGCTCCGGAACCCACCGCTACCGGGTCCCGGCCCCCGCTGCGACCCCCGTGGCGACGCCACCACGGAAGTCATGCCCCCGAAAATAGAACACTCTCGGCAGTCATCTAGGAAAAAATAAGACAGGCGCCTCGCGGTGGCCGTCAGCGCTAACCAGCGAACGCCGATTTCTCGCTGGTAGCTGAAATCCAGGGCCCCAGGATGGCGCAGAACACGCTCAGGAGTCTTATTTCTTGTGGGATGAGTAGGTGGAGTGTCTTGTTTTCGAAGGGATGACTCCGTGCCACGCGGCCCGTGGTGACCCCGTCGATTCACACCCCCTCCTGACGTGCGCCCACGTCGCCGCGCCCCCCGGGCTCGGCCATGAGGGGCCCAACCGGGTAAGCCCCGCCGCGATGGGAGTCGGACGCACGGCGCTGTTCCTCGTGCCGGTGGCGCTCGTCGCCCGCGGGATCGGCTTTGTGGTGCCGATCCTCATCGCGGGCTGGTTCGGCATTCAACCGGCCACCGATGCATTCTTCTTTGCCTTGTCCGTGCCGAGTTTCCTGTTGGTGCTGGCGTCGAACGCGATGGGCACGGTGGTGGTCCCACCGCTGGCGCAGCTCAGGGTGAACGATCCGGCGCGACTACCGGGCGTCGTCACCGGCGCCTCGCTGCTCGCGGCCGGGCTCACCACGCTGGCCGGCGCCTTCTTCGCCCTGCTCGTTCCGCATGCGCTGCCAAGGTTCACCGCCTTCGACGCCGAGACACAGGCGCTGGCGGTGCGCTTCACCTGGGAGCTCTTGCCCTTCGTGGCCGGCGTGGGCGCGATCAGCGTGGTGCGCGCGGCCTGCGAGGGGCTCGGCGCCTTTCGTGCCGCGGGCTTCTCTCCTGTCGCCCGGAGCCTCGCCATCCTCGGGGTGGTGGCGGTGGGTCGTGACTCGGGTCCGGCGATCTTGCCTCTGGCGCTCTCGTTCGGCGCGGCGTCTGAGCTCCTCTGGCTCTGGGGCGTGCTCGGCCGTGAAGGGGTGAGCCCCGGGCTGCCCACCTGGCCGGCCCAAATGGCCACGGCTGTCCAGGCTTTTGGTCCCGTGCTCGCGGGCGAGACGATGGTGGCGCTCAACCTCGTGGTCGACAAGGCCTTCGCCGCCGGCCTTCCCGAGGGCAGCGTGACGATCCTCGAGTACGCCGACCGGGCGCGCGTGATCCCACAAACGCTGCTGGAGAGCTCGCTGGTGGTCGTTGCCTTCCAGGCCTGGGCCACCGCCCGGGCCAAGGGCGACCCCTCGGCGGAGCGGGCTGCCGTGCAACAGTCCTTGCGATGGGTCTTCCTCCTGGCGCCGCCCGCGCTGGCCGGGATGGTGGTCGCGCGGGAGGTGCTGGTGCGCACGCTGTTCTCGCACGGCGCCTTCCCCGACTGGGGCGTCGACGACTGCGCCAGCGCGCTCGCCGCCTTCGTGCCCGGCATCTTCGCCTCGCTCGTGGGCACGCTCTTGGTCAAGGCGCACATCGTGGCCGGTCGCTACCGCCTCGTGATGGGCCTCGGGGTGGTGTCATTCGCGCTCAACGCGGCGCTCAACATGCTCTTCCGCGAATCACTGGGACTGCCGGGGTTGGCACTGTCGACCTCGGTAACGACCGTGTGCGTCACGGCGTGGTCGTGGTCGCGACTCCAGATCGGTCGGCCATCGCTGGATGGCCTCGTTGTCCTCGGGCTCGCGGCGCTCGGCGCCGTGCTCCTCGTCGACCTAGAGCCGAGCTCGCTGATCGACCCCTCGCTCTACCTCGCGGCCCTGCCCTTCCTGGTCTTGCTGGCCTTCGGCGCGCACCGGGCGCGGAGGGCCACATGAGCGCCTTGCTCATGGCGATCCTGCTCTTCTTCCCCTACATCGACGCCAAGCTCGCGCTCGACCTCGGCGGCTGGCACGCCGACGCGCCGCTGGCCGATCTCGCCGCGCTGGTGCTCGCGCCGTGGGGCCTCTGGGCCGCGTGGCGCTCAGCCTGGCGCCCGCCCGGCTGGCAAGGTTTCGCGGCGTTGGTGGCGGTGGGCTGGATGTCGGCGTGGCTCGGCGACGCGCCGGGGATCGCTCTACACGAGCTCGTTCGCAAGGTGGTCTTCTCCGGCGTCGTCTACGGCCTAGGCATGGCCGCAGCCGTTCAACTCTGTCGCGACACCGAGTGGCTCAGGAAGGCGCTGATCGCCAGCGTCGCGGCCTGCGCGTCGATCTCCGTGCTCACATCGGCGCTCCGCATCGCGGGCGGTGACGCCCTCTGGTGGCAGTCGATCGAGGGACTCACCAACAACCACAAGACGCTCGCCGTCGCGATGGCGCCCGCGCTGGTGCTCGTCTGGACCTGGCGCGAGGACCGCGTGGCGCGCTGGGTGGTTGGGCTCGGCGTCGTGGCCCTGATCGTCTCGATGAGCCGCACCGCCTGGATCGCCACCGCCGCGGGCGGCGCCTACGTGCTGAGCTGGCGCGGTCGTCCCCTCGCCTCGCGCCCCTGGGTGGTCCCTACCGTGGTGATCGTGGGTGTGCTGGCCGCGACCTACGGGCCTCATCTCATCGAGAGCGCGGCCCAGCTCGACGCCCTGCGGTCGCGGCAGAGCCTCGACAAGCGCGCCTGGCTGCTGTTCACCGAGAGTCCCTTGCTCGGCGGCTCCCCGGGTGCCTCGATCCGCTATGAAATCCCCACCTTCCCCGACTACCGGGTGAACGGCGTGGAGGCGCACGGCGTGATCCAGAAGGTGGGCGCCGAATATGGGCTCCTCGGACTAGCCGCGTACGGGTGGATGGTGGCTGGCATGGCGAGGGTCACCCGGGCGCACTGGATCTGGCCCTGTTTCCTCGCGCTGCACGTGAACTTGTTGCTTTCCACCGAGGCCTTCACCCAGACCCACTGGGCGATTCTGGGCCTCGTGCTTGGCCTCGCCGCTCGCCGATGAAGCTGCTCCTCGCCTCGAGCTTCCTCCACCCGCGCGGCGGCGACACCACGCTCCTGCTCGCCGAGTGGGAGGGCTGGCGCGCACGCGGCGTGGAGGTGCTCCCCTTCGCGATGCGGCACCCCGACAACCTCGCCGCGTCCACCGAGGCCCGCTTCCCGAGCTGGCACGCGCCGCGAGAAAGCCGCTCGCTCGGCGCGAAGTTGCTCGCCCTCGGGCGTTCCACCTGGAACCGAGAGGCGGCGCGGTCACTCGACGGCCTCCTACGCGACACCCGGCCCACCGCCGCCCACCTCCACCACCTTCATCGCCATCTCACGCCGTCCATCCTACCGATCCTCAAGGCGCACGGCGTGCGGGTGGCCTGGACGGTGCACGACTACGAGCTCACCTGCCCGACGGGGCTTCGTTACCGAGGGGGGCAGCCCTGCCAGGACTGCCAGGGTGGTCGTTACGGGGCAGCCATCGCCGGGCGCTGCAAGGACGGGCGCCTGCTCCCGAGCACAGCCGTGGCGTTGGAACACGCGGTCCATCGCTACATCGGCATACAGAAATTCGTCGACATCTTCGTCGCGCCGTCGCGCGCGGTGGCCGATGCTTTGTCTGCCGACGGCATCGAGCGCGTGGTGCACCTACCGAACCTGCTGCCCGCCGGGCGCCTGGCGTCGCGACCGCCCTGCGACGTGGTCTTCGCGGGGCGCCTCACCGAGGAGAAGGGCGTATACGAGCTCCTTGCCCTGGCTCGTGCCCTGCCCTCCGCACGGGTACACGTGTACGGCGAGGGCCCCCTCGCCACCGCCCTGGAGAGCGCGCGCCTCGACAACTTGAGCGCCTTCGGCGCCCGCCCCGTCGAGGAGGTGCGAGGGGCGCTCGCGGCCGCGAAGCTGGCCGTGGTGCCGTCGCGCTGGCCCGAGAACCAGCCCTACGCGGTCCTGGAGGCCCAGGCGGCGGGTGCGGTTGTCGTGGCAAGCCGTGTGGGCGGTATCCCCGAGATGGTGGATGACGGCGTGGACGGCGTACTCGTGGCGCCCGGTGACCCCGCCGCGCTGGTCAACGCCGTGTCGCGACTACTGAGCGACGACCACCTCCGATCAGCGCTGGCCAAGAAAGCCCGCGCCCGCGTCGAGCGGGAGCGCGACGCCGACCGCTGGTTCGCCGCGATGAGGGAGATCCTCGGCGGCTGAGGGCACGTCCAGACGTCGCCGAGCGCAGCGGAGACAACTTCGACGATGCCGAGCCCCGAGGCTAGCGTCGCGCATGCGCCCCCTCATCGCCCCGCTCGCCCTCGCTGTCCTCGCCTGCACCGGCGCGCCCCTGGGCGACACCGCCGAGGAGCACGAGTCGAAAGACCGCGACGAGGCCGACGCGGACGCCGACAGCGACAGCGACAGCGACGCCGACAGCGACAGCGACAGCGACGCCGACCCGCTCAGCGAGGCCGCCTGCGGCCCCTGGGCGGCGATCGCCGAGGGACGGTCGTGGACCTACGCGTTCACCGAGTCGAGCGAGTTGAGCGGCGAGTGGGGCCAGTCGGTGACGAACTTCAGCGGCAGCCTCGGGACCATGGAGGGCTGGGGGGAGTACGACTCCAGTGCCGGCTCGCAGACATACGAGTGGGTCCGCGCGATTGCCTGTGACGACGGCCTTTATATGACCGCCTACACCATCGACTCGACCTACGCTGGCGACACCTACCGCACTGAGATCGAGTATCTGGAGCCGGTGCTGTTGTTTCCCGCGGCCCTCGCCGTGGGCGACACGTACACGCAAGACTTCGACTACGTGGCGGAGATTGATGGCAACCGCTCCGAGGGACGGTACACCATCGAGGTGGCGGTGGTCGCGGAGGAGGAGATCGAGACTGGGATCGGGCCCTTCAGCGCGCTCAAGCTGCGGCAGGTCTACGACTCCGGAACCGAAACAACGACTAGTGAGGTCTGGGTGGCCCGGGACGTGAGCGTCGTGGCCGGCACAGGCTGGGAGATCGTGGAGTTCGACGACTGAGGCTTCGCGCCGCCCCACCGTTTCCGTAAGGCACCTCGCCCTTGCCGCGGGGCGACACCTGCAACGGCGATCGCTGCGCTAGGCTGCCCTGGCCGTGAACGCCCTGTTTTTCGTGCCTCCCGTGGAATTGAACCGGCGCAAACTGCCGGTCGACCGCGTTTATGGCTGCAACTACGGCTACGACTACAAGCCGCCCATCCACTTCCTGCAGCTCGCCACCGTCGCCCGCGACTGGCTCGGATGGAACGTGCGGCTCGTGGATTGCCCCGCCGAGGGCATCGATCTCGCCGCCTTCGAGGCGCTGGCCGAGGGCATCGACGTGGCGGTGTCGCAGAGCGTGTACCTCAGCGCCGAGGAGGATCTCCTCGCGATGCGTGCCGTGCGCGCGCGCAACCCCGGACTCCGCGCGGTCTTCTTCGGCACCGCGCCCACGTGGAAACCCGCCGAGTTCCTCGACGACGAGCACACCTATGTGCTGCTCGGGGAGCCGGAGCTCACCCTGCGCGAGCTCGACGAGAGCTGGCGCCAGGGACTCGATCCCGACGCCATCGAGGGCCTCGCGTGGCGTCGCGGCGACCGGCTGTATCGGACCGGGTTTCGTCCCCTGCTCGACGTGTCCGCGCTCCCCATGCCCGACCGTCGCCTACTGAACGGGAAGTACCGGGCAAATCGCCTCGACGTCCACCCCATCACCACGCTGGTCGTCTCCCGGGGCTGCGGCTTTCGCTGCACCTTCTGCACGCCCAACGGCGTCGACCAGATGATCGAGCTCGAGTTCAAGCGCCTGCAGCCGAGCTACAAGGACCGGCCCCCGCTGCGAAAGCGCACGGTCGACCAGATCGTGGCCGAGTTCGAGACGATCGCCGCGCTTGGCTACAAGGGCGTGGAGGTGGCCGACAACATCTTCACCTGGGGCAAGGAGCGCACCCGCGAGATTTGCACCCGCATCGCGCCGCTTGGGCTTCACTGGATCTGCCTCGCTCGCGCCAACATGCTGCACGACGGCCCCACCATCCGCGCCATGGCCGACGCCGGCTGCAAGCTCGTTTACATGGGCTCGGAGTCCTTCGACGACGGCCTGCTCGACGACATGCAGAAAGAGTTGAAGGTCAAAGACGTGCATCGTGCGGTCACGACGTGTCGCGAGAACGGCGTGGAACCGGAGGTGAGCGTGCTGATGGGCGCTTCGCCGAAGGAAACGTGGCGCACGCTGTTCAACAGCTGGCGTGCGTCGCGACAACTCGGCACGCGCTTCGTGCACTTCAGCGTGGCACTACCCTCGCCATCGACCGAGATGTACGACACGGCGCGGCGAGAAGGCTGGTTTATCGACGGCGACTTCTTTCCCGCCGACAACCAGCGCGACGTCATCGTCAACCTGCCCAACCTCAGCGCGCGTGAGCTGCGAGCCGCCTTGAAGCTCGCCTACGTTGCGCAGTACCTGAGCCCGGCCGGCGTCGGCAAGCAGGTGCGCAAGGTGTCGAGCGTGGCCGACCTGAAGCACAAGGCCAAGAGCGCCGTGCGGCTCTTCGGATTCTTGCGCAGCGCGCAGACGGCGGACCGTGGAATCCCCCCCGGTCGTGTCACCTCCCCGCAAATCGGGGCAGACAAGGGCTTGCAGGCGGAGGCTCTCCCGGCGTAGGGTGCCGCCCGTGATCGTCCCGCGACTCGGCTCCGTCCTTCTCCTGAGCGGCTGCTCATTTGGCCTCGTCGCCAACCCCTTCGACAGCGAGGGCAACTTGGTCGGCACCGACGCCGACGCCGACACCGACGCGGATGCCGATGGCGACGCCGACGCCGACGCCGATGGCGACGCGGAGGTCGAGGTCGATATCGACAGCATCGACCCCAGCTGGGGCACCGCCGCCGGCGGCACCGACGTGCTCATCACTGGCACCTTCCTCGACGACGCCACCGTGCGTTTCGGCGGCGTGGAGGCCGAGGTGCTCTCGGTGTCGGAGAACAAGGGCGAACTGCGGGTGCGCACGCCCGAGTTCAACGGCGACGAGGGCTCGGTGAGCGTGGTCGTATCGAGCGGCGACGACACGGAAACCGAGGAAGACGGCTTCTACTTCTTCGCCGACGGCACCGGGCAGAAGGGCGCGGTGGGCGCCATCTCCTACGTCGACATCGTCGGCGACTACTGGTCCGACGCGCCGCGCGACTACGGCTACGGCTTCCTCTACGTCACGCCGCCCAACGATTTCGAGTGGGGCGAGTACTGGTCGGGCGCGATCGACCAGTGCAAGTCCGACCAGGACTACACGGGCAGCGCCGACTTCGAGGTATACGACCTCGGCAACGGCTCGAGCGCGACGGCGCGCAGCGGTGGCAAGTCCTTCAGCGTGTCCTGGAACGCCACCAACGGTACGCTGGAGAGCCCTGAGCTCACCGGCGCCGAGCTGGGCGGCGGCATGAGCTACGACCTCGACGACCTCGAAGCCACGAGCGGCGCCGTCCCCGCGATGAGCGTCCCCGACCTCTTCGAGATCCCGTCGGCTTTCGCGGTCAATGCCCCCACGCTCGACGGCGTCCGGGTCGACGAGGTGTCCAGTAGCTTTGCCCTCTCCTGGAACGGGGGGAGCGCGGGCGACGGCGTCCTCTTGCAGCTCGGCATGCGCAACTCGAGCGGCAACGCCTACCAGGAGACCGTCTTCTGCTGGTTGCGCGACGACGGCAGCTACAACATCAGCGGCTCTGTCTGGAACAGCTGGCCGGTCGGGCGGCAGCTCGACGTCTACGTGTCCCGCTACGCCGAGGGCAGTGGCACCTGGCCCCACAACAACGCCAACTCGGGCGTGATCGGCGAGTACACGATCTACGGCGCCGTCTTCACGAAGTGAGGCCGCGTGTCGTGGTGCTTGGGGTAGGCCTCGACCCCGTCGACCGCCTCGGCCTCCTTCGCGCCGTCGATGGCCTCGTCGACGCGCACGCCGTGGACGGGCGCACCCGGGTGGTGGCCTACGCCAACGTGCACGTCCTCAACACCGCCTGTCGCGACCCGGGTCTTAGGGAGTTCCTCAACGCCGCCGATCTCTGCTACTGCGATGGCAATGGCGTGGTGCTCGGCGCGCGATGGCTGGGCCAGCACCTGCCCGAGCGCATGACCGGGGCGGACTGGATCTGGGACCTCGCCGCGCTCTGCGAGGGACGGCGCAAGATCTTCTGGCTCGGCGGTCGCCCGGGGGTCACGGCGATGGCGGCGCTCAAGCTGCGCGAACGATGCCCCCGCCTGGCCATCGACACCGACCACGGATACCACGACCGCTACGAGCCGGTGGTCGACCGCATCAACCAGAGCGGTGCCCACGTGCTGCTCGTCGGCATGGGCACGCCGGTCCAGGAACACTGGTTGTCGCGACAGCTCCCTGCGCTGCGGGTGCCGGTGGCCTGGGTGACCGGCGCCACCGCTGACTTCGTGAGCGGCACCGTCTCCCGAGGCCCGTCCTGGCTGCACCAGGACTACGAGTGGGTAGCGAGGCTGGTCACCGAGCCGCGACGGCTGTGGAAGCGGTACCTGCTCGGCAACGGCGCCTTCGCCTTCCGGATCGCGCGCGACGCCGCCCGCCGTAGTACTTTCGACCGATGAGCTCGACCCGTCGTGACCTCCTCGTGCGTGCCTCCGCCACCGGGATCCTCCTCGCCTGCGAGGCCCCCAGCTCCGGGAGCAAAGACACCGCACCCGGCGACACTGGCCTCGACGACACGGGCGGGCCCGACACCGGCGGCGCCCTCGACAGCGGCGACAGCGCCGACACCGCCGAGAACCCCGACACCGGCGACATCGGCGCCTGCGAGAGCTGGGGCGAGCCCGACAGTGCCTGTGAACCGACGCCTCCCGTCGGCGAGGGGCCCTACTTCCGGGAGGACGCGCCGGAGCGCCAGCAGCTCAACGTACGCGGCGAGAGCGGCTACCAGATTCGCCTCGAGCTTCGCCTCCTCGACGAGAGCTGCGTGCCCGTCGAGGGGGCGGTGGTGCACATCTGGCATTGCGACCAGACGGGCATCTACGCGATGGACGACGCCGAGTTCCACGCGCGCGGCAAGGCCACCACCGGCGCCGACGGGGGCACCTGTTTCGAGACCTTGCGTCCGCCGCCCTACACCGACGGTGCCGACGGGTTCAACCCGGCGCACTACCACATCAGCTGGTTCGTCGATGGCGTGCAGACGTACACCTCGCAGCTCTACTTCGAGGGCGATCCCTGGCTCACCGAGGTGCACTCGCAGGAGTTGGTCACGACGCCGGAAGACGACGGCAGCGGCTCGCGCGGCACCATCCGTTTCACCTTCGTGCTCGGTTCGCTCCCGCCGCCGGAAGAGGTCTAGAGTCGCTCGACCTCGGGCTTGTAGCGGTCTACCTGCCGCTGCATGGCGTTGGCCTCGCCGCTGAGCTGGAGCGCGCCCTCGGGGCAAACCCACCAGCAGTACAGGCACTGCACACACTCGGGCGCCGCGGTCTTCACGCCGATCTCGTCGAAGCCAAGGCCCGTCGGGCAGAAGTCCACGCAACGGGCGCAGCTTCCGCACTTGGAGATGTCGCGACCCACCAGTTTCAGTGTGTCGTCTTCCAACGAGTACACGTCCTGGATGATCTTCGCCTTGTAGGCAAGCTCGGCCACCTTCGGCTGGGCCACGATGGGTCGCACGGCCTTCTTCAGCCAGAGCAGCGACCTCGCCTCCGAGAGCTCCGCGAGCTTCGAGCGTGGCGGCGCCTTCTTGATCGACCGGATCACCGGCATCTCGCTGGCGATGCGCGCGGTCAGCGCCACGTCCAGGTGACCCGCCGCGAAGGCGTGCACCAGGTAGGGCACCTCGGTGTAGGGCATGTCGACGAGGCGACAGGCGACGAGGTCGTTGAGGAAGGCGTTGTCGGAGAAGAGCAGGCGACCAAAGCGGAAGGGCTCGCCGTCACCCGGGCCGTTGCCCTCCATGCCCACGAGGCCATCCACGATCACCAGGTCGGGGACCACCACCTCGTTGATCGCGAAGATGTTGCGCCCGAGGTCGAAGTGCATGTGCCGCTTGTCCTGGCCACACGCGATGCCCACCCAGTTCTTCATCGCGCAGGACAGGCCGGCCTCGGCGTGGGTCTTGATCTTCGGCACGGAGATCAAGAACTCCGCCTCCATCACCGTCTTGGCCACCTGCGGGTGCGCGCCCTCGTGGAGCACCACCACCGTGCCCGTGTCGCGATTGAGGTCGACCGTCTTGACGCCATAGCGCTCGGCGAGGCCCTGCACGCGCAGGCGGCGGAAGGTGCTGATGTTGCGACGCTCCACGCCCACGTTGCTGCCGTCGGCGATGGTGATGTTGCGATAGCCGCGGCGCTGGAGTCCCTCCACGATCCCCGCCAGCACCCGCAAGTCGACGCAATTGCCCGAGAGCGCGACGAGGTCGTTGTTGAGATTGGGTTTGATCACCACGCGGGCGTCGCGGTTCTGCGGGAGCTTGTGCTCCCAGTCGGCGAGCCCGCGCTCGATCGTGGCCTTGATCTCGGCGGTGGTCCACGCCTCGTGGACGTCGACGCGGCCCTTGTCGGAGCGGAAGGTCAGCACGGGCGCCACATTAGCGCACGGCGCTCAGGACCGCCTCGTAGCCGGCCCAGGTGCGGGCCCAGCGATACCGCTCGACGAAGCTGCGCCCGGTCGTGCCCAGGCGTGCGCGCTCGGCCGGGTCGCGGGCAAGGCGAAGGACCGCGTCGCGTAACGCGGCGGCGTCGTCGCGAGGCACGAGCACCGCCAATCCCCCGGTCGCCTCGCGAACAGCGGGCTCCTCGTAGCCCACCACCGGCAAGCCGCAGGCCATCGCCTCCACGGCGGCGAAGCCAAAGCCCTCGGGCATGAGCGTGGGGAAGAGCGCGATGTCCGCCGACTGGTAGTGCGGCACCACGTCGGGCACGTCGAAGTGGAAGTGGACCGGGAGCTTGTGCGCCTGGACACGCAGCTGGTCGGCGTAGATTCGGTCCGCGATGGCGCCCACGACGTGTAGCTCGACGTCGCGACGCTGATCGGGACGCATGCGCCCGAGGGCGTCGATGCTGGCGTGCTGGGCCTTGCCGGGGAGCACGCGCGACACGTGCACGAGGCGGAGCTTCCCATCGGGCGCCCGAGGACAGGGCACGAAGCGGTCGAGGTCGACCCCGTTGTGGACCACCGTCACCTTGGCGGCGGCGATGCCACTGGCCAAGAGCGTGCCGCGCGTCACCTCGCTGACCGCGACGATGCCCGCGAGGAGTCGCGACTGCGCCCGGTAGAAGAGCCGCTTGGCCGACGACGACGCGCCCTGCCCGCCACCGCCGAAGTTCAGGTCGTGCACGATCGTCACCGTAGGCACGCCGGGGACGATCACCTCGATGGAGTTCGACAAGACAGCGTCAGGCGAGAAACGCCGGGCCTCGGCCACCGCAGCCATCGCCATGGCCGCCCAGGCGCTCGCCCCCTTGCCCCGCAGGTCCACCGCCACGGCGTCGGCAGGCACTAGTGACCGGTCGCGACGATAACCGCAGACCAGCCTCACCTCGTGGCCGGCCCGCCGGGCCTCGGCGAGGAGGCGCTCGAAAACGGTCTCGGTGCCGCTCTGGACGTCCGGCGGGAATCGCCGGGCGACCATGAGAATCTTCATCGTGTCACTCGGTGTACCCGAGTGCCTTGAGCATCTCCTCGTTGGTGCCGCCCTCCCCGCCCATGTAGCGGAGCGAGGGGACGAGGCCGTCCCACGTCGGCACGCGGGGTAGCTCGGGCCACAAGAGCGACCGACCGCTCATGTCGTCCGCCGCAGGCAGGTCGGCGCCCGAGAGCAAGGTCGGCGCCACGTCGAAGAGCGTCGCGCCCTCGATCACCGTGCCGGCAGCCACGCCTTCGCCCCAGGCCAAGATGATGCCGCGCTCGTCGTGCGTGCCGGTGTAGGCCTCGCTGAGCTTGACGTAGTCGACGATGGGCTCGCCCCCGACGGTATCGACCGCGAGGCGCTCGGTGCTCACCGCCTCCTTGGCGAGGGTGAGCGCGAGGCTCGCCGGGTCGCCCGGGTAGGGCTCAACCCGGAAGAAGGGCTCGCCCTCGCGATCCAGCCAGCCGAGCACGATGGCGCGGGCCCGCTCGGCCTCGGAAGCCTTGGCGGTGCCGACGGTGAGCTTGTGGCCCACCCGGGTGACGTCGACCTTGCCGATGCCCTCGGCACCCAGTCGCGACTGCAAGCGCTCGGTGAGCGGGAGGAACTGGCCAGCTTCGCCGCTACCGTCCATGGCCTTGAAGCCGTGGTCGGACACGACGAGCAGACGCATGTGGCCGCCGGCCCGGCGCATGAGCTCGCCCAGCACCACGTCGGCCTGCGTGTAGGCGGCACGCAGTTCGGGGCCCCCCGCCTCGTAGCGGTCCCAGTAGAGGTGCGCGAGTCCATCGGTGGCGTACAAGTTGAGCGAGGCGACGGCCGCGTCGGAGGCGTACACCTGGGCCACGAAGACATCGCGGTCGATGTAGCCGCGGATGAGCTGCATCTCTACGTTACGACGCTCCGGCCCTGGCCCGGTGAGCTTGTCTTCCAGCGTCCAGCGGGCGCCACGCAGGAGCGTGGAGAGGCGCACGCCAGCCTGCACGAGCCCCAGCACCGTGCGCACGCCCACGCCACCCGAGCCCACCTGCTTGCGACGCAGGCGGTTGCCGAGCTCGACTTCTTTCACGGCCCTGAGCGCGTCGGGCCAGGTGTCGGGCGCGGGCGCTAGCCAGGACGGCACCCAGAAGCCCCCGGTCGAGAACGAGCGCGGCGGGTAGTCGACGAGCGGCTTGTAGAGCCCAACGGCCCGCCCCTGGGCCTCGGCCACGTCCCACCAGCGAGCCACCTGGCAATCGTAGGATTGCACGTGGAAACCACGGATCCCATGAGCCTCCGGCGGCTTGCCACTGGCGATGGTGGTCCACAAGAGGGGCGAGAACATCGGCTCCATGGAGCGCAGCGTCCCGTGCGCACCCTCGGCCCGGATCCGCTCGAAGGCCGGGAGCTCCATCCCGTCGAGCACGTCCCAGGTGGCGCCGTCGACCCCCACCATCAGCATGCGGGTGGGCATGCGCCCCACTCGGTCGCGACTCGACCACATCCAGGCCGCCGCTGCGAGGAAGAAACAAGACGCGGCAAAGGCGATCATCTTCTCGCGGCGGCGGGAGAAGTAGCCAAGGGTGGCCATCCCCGCAACCAGCGGGATCGGCGACAAGAGCGGCAGGTCGTTGAACAGCGGGTGACCAAGGTCGATCCCGAAGACGAGCAAGGAGAAGGCGAGGACGAGCGCTGCGGTGAGCACGAGCACTCTCATGATGGCTCCACCACCAGCGCCCCGGGACGGAACGCGTCCCAGAAAAGCCAGTCGCCGGGGAAACGAGTGAGCACGTCGGTCAACCACGCGGCGGTAAAGTCGGCGCCTCGCTCCAAGGCCTCGGCGAGCCTAAGTTCTCTCACGACGGGAACCTCCGGGCCAATGACGCTCAGATGACGCGACGGCCGCTCTGGGTCGCGCACGGTGTAGAGCGTGTGGAGCCGCGCGCCGCTGCGCAGCGCCATGTAGAAGGCGCCCACTGGCACGACCATCGGCTGACCGAGCACCGGCCGCACCAGGCGTCGGCCAAGCTCCTTGCCGCCACCGGTGCCGTCGCAGGCGGTGAGCACGACACCGCCGCCTTCGAGCACGCGCAGCAGGGCCCGGAGGTAGCTCGTGCCGTCGTGGAGGGTCACCTTCATGCGCGCCTCGAGCCGCGCGCGCTCGCTGCTCGCCCACCGGCCCACGCGCGACTTCTCCACCGCCACTTCCCCCCCGCCCACCTGGTGCACGGCGTGCCCCAGGGCGCCGAGCACCGCGAGCGGCAACTGCGCTGGCCCGGTGTGGGGGTGCATCAAGACCACGCCCTTCCCGGCGGCGCGGGCCGACTCGATGTGCTCGATCCCCTCGAAACGCAGATAGTTCTGCCAGTTCTTCGAGTCAATACGACCGAAGGCGAAGCTGGCATACTGGTTGACGAAGTGGGTGGCGAAGGCCTGCGTCGAAACCGCGTCGAGGTCGTCGCGAGCGGGAAAGGCTCGACGAAGGTTGGCGAGCACCTCGGCCCGCTTGCCGCGCGAGAAGCGCGCCGCCGCCTCGCCGAGCGCCCGGTTGGCCCGGTACTCCCAGCCGGGCGGGCTCCTCTCCAGCGCGATGCGCCAGGGGCCCCACACCAGGAGGCGATAGGCGTCTTTCGCGGGAGATTCCCCGATGACCACTATTGTTCCAGGTAGCCGAGCTGCTCGAGCATCGCCCGGTCCTCGGCGGAGAGCTCGGCGGCGGATCGGCTGGTGTCGCCACGGAAGAGACCCTCGGACTCGCCCCTGAGGAGCCCGAGCAACTGCGCGCCCTCGGCCGTGCCCAGCGTCGCCGGGGCCACGTCGTGCTCGCCGCGCGGGTCGGTCGCGAGCTCGAAGTACTCGCCCGTGCCGCTCAGCTCGGCGTGTACCCAGCGCGAGGAGAGGCCGCGGATCGAAGCCATCCGGTACTTGGGCTGGGTGATGCGCCCCGCCTCGCGCTCGGCCTGGTTGGCGGCGCGGTCGAAGGTCATCGAGGCGCCGTGGGCGCGGGCCTCGGCGAGCGCGTCGATGCCGCTGGTGCCGTCGCGGGGGAGGCCCAGCGCAGCGAGCACCGTGGGCGCCAGGTCGGTGCCGTCGACCGGCGTGTCGATGCGCTGCACGGGCACCTTCCCCGGCCACCGCATCGCGAAAGGTACATGCACGCTGGTCTCGTAAACGTCGTCGCCATGGTCGAACCACTGGCCATGCTCGCCGAGGCTCTCGCCGTGGTCGCCCACCACCACCAGGAGCGTGTGGTCGAGGTCGAGCGCGTCCATCAAGCGCCCGAGCTGGGCATCGGCGTAGCTCACCTCGCCCCGGTACTGGGCGAGCACGTACTCGAGGTCGGTGATGCCCTCCAGGGACTTCGCCAGGTACGGGGCGTAGCCGCTCACGCCCAGCATCGAGGTGTGGGCGGGGTCACGCGGGTCGCCCGAGTAGTAGCGGGTGTCGTAGGGGGGCGGCGGCGTGTAGGGACCGTGGGCGTCGAAAAGGTGCACCCACAGGAAATAGGGTGCTGCTTGCTCCGCTTCCCAGGCCAGCGCGAGGTCGACCGTGTCGGCGCCGCGTCGCTCGAGGACCGCGTCGGGATCCAGGCGGCGCGCCAGCATACCCAGGAACCGGTCGCCTAGGAGTCGCGACTTGCCCCGCAAGGCACTGAATTCGTCGTCGTACACCGAGAAGCCGCGATCGAAGCCGAGACCGCCCTCGAGCACGAAGGCGCTCACGAAGGCGCCGGTGGTGTAGCCCTCGTCGGCGAGCCGCTCGGCCAGCATCCTCCGTTCTGGAGGCACCGGGATGCCGTTGAGCAGAACACCATTTTCCCAGGGACCGGTGCCGGTGAAGAGAGCGGTGTGCGAGGGCCCGGTGACCGGCGCCACCGCCGAGGCTGCCGTGAAGAGCGTGCCCTCGTGGGCCACGCGGTCGAAGTGGCGGGTGTCGATGTCGGCGTTGCCGAGGGCCCCGAAGTGATCGGCGCGGACGGTGTCCAAGGTGACGATCACGACGTTGGGCCGCGCCTCGTGGCTCGGCGCCGCCCGCGCGTCGCGCACCCCCGACCATGCCCAGGCCCCGTGCCCGGAAGCAATCAGGAGCGCGGCCGTGGCCACCGCGTTCGCGCCACGGACCCCCTGATAGAGCGCCACGGCCAGCGCCGCGACACCGAGGATCGCCCCCGCGAAGGCCATGGGGGATCCCTGCCACCAGGCCGGGGTCGTGAAGGGCGCGGGGTCGGTGAAAATCACCACGAAAGCGCGCAACACCCAGCTCGCCGCGAGGCCGAGGAGCGCGCCGAGCCAGCGCGAGCGGCCGTGCGGGCGACCCGGGACGGCAAACGCAACCAAGCCCGCGAGGGCACCGAGCGCTGCCCCCTCCAGGGCGCCGATCACCATCAGGACCAGCTGATCGAGCCCGCGCAAGTAAAGCGTGCTGCCGACGAGCACGCGCACCGCGTCGACCGCGCCCGTGCCGGCGGCGCCGAGGGCAGAGAAGGCCAACACCTGCGTGGCGGCAGCGGCGCGAGAGGGGACGAGGTGCACGGGGGCGGCGCGTAGCCAGGGGGCGTCCCAGCGGCCACCCGGTCGGTGGTGCAGGCCTCGTGCAAGGCGCTTCGCCGTCGCGCCTCGACAGCCCGCCCCGAACATGGCAATATGCGCGGTCGGTCGGGGGTCGGGTCTTCCTCCGCCGGGAGAGGTTCCTATGCGCCATTTCCGCGTTGTTCCGCTCGCCGTCTTGCTCGTCCTGCCCTCCGTGGCCTGGGCGGGCAGCACGGCGGTCGTCACCCCGATGGTCGACGCCGGCGTGGGCCCCAAGGTCACCGGCAACTTCACCAGCCTCGTCAGCTCGGAGCTCGACTTCTCGGGCGTGTACGACACGGTGAACGAGCTGTCCAGCGCGCCCTCCAGCCTCAACGCCAGCTGCCTGACGTCTACGTCCTGCCTCGGCGGCATCGCCAAGAGCAACGGGGCCGACGTGGTGCTCGCGGGCAGCGTGGCGCCGGGGGGCGAAGGCCTGAAGGTCAACCTGGTGCTCTACGACGCGAAGAAGAACGCGATCGTCCGCAAGAAGTCGTGGGACCTCGCCGCCGACGTGGCCACCGCCGCCTCGATGGCGCCGAAGATGGTCAAAGAGATGAACGGCCAGGGCTCGGCGACGGTAGCCGAGAAGGAAGACGCAGACACCGCCAAGGCCGCGGCCGCGTTTGCCGAGGACGAGGAGGAAGGCTTCGACTTCGAAGACGAGCCAAGCCCGAGCGTCCAGGGCAAGACGAAGTTCACCGTCGAGTCCAAGTCCGCCGCGCTGGAGGATGCGGTCGACGAGGAAGAAGAGGCCGAGCGCGCCGCCGAAGAAGCGGCCGCCGCAGCCGCAGCCAAGAAGAAGGCAGACGCCGAGGCGAAGGCCAAGGCCGAGGCCGCCGCCAAGGCAAAGGCCGACGCCGCCGCCAAGGCAAAGGCCGATGCCGACGCGAAAGCAAAGGCGGACGCGGCCGCCAAGGCCAAGGCGGAAGCGGAGGCCAAGGCCAAGGCCGACGCCGCCGCGAAGGCCAAGGCCGACGCCGAGGCCAAGGCCCGTGCCTCCGCCGCCGAGTCCGAGGACGAGGAAGACCTCGACGCCCAGCTCGCCGCGTTCTCCTTCGGCGGCGGCGGCTCGGGCGGGATCGTGATCGACGAGGGCGGCGAGGAGGAGGAGGAAGAGGAGGAAAGCTCTTCCTCCGGTGGCACCTTCTCCTCGCGCTACTCGGGATCGAGCAGCTCGAGCAGCAAGAGCACCGCGTCGAAGAGCGCCGCCAGCAAGTCGACGTCGAGCAAGACGACGCCCAGCCGGGTGGTCGTGGAAGAAGACGAAGACGAACCGGAGGACGAGGACTACGCGCTCGACGAGGAGGAAGAGGAGGATGAAGAGGAGCCTGCGCCTCGCAAGTCCACCAGCTCGTCCAGCAGCAGCAAGTCCAAGTCCTATGATGAAGACGAGGAAGACGAGGAGGAGTCCTCGAGCTCCAAGAGCTTCAGCTCTCGCTACTCCAGCCGTGCCGACGAGGAAGACGAGGAAGAGGCACCGCGCAGCAGCAGCAAGTCCAAGTCCTACGACGAGGATGAAGATGACCGGTCCAGCTCGCGCGCCAGCGTCGACGACTCCGAACGCGCCCGCTTCGGGGTGGCTGCCCGTGCTGGCTACAGCCGCTACGGCGACTTGAACTTCGTCAACTACGGCGTCGAGGCCGAGATCCCCGTGGCCGCAAAGGTGCTCTTGATGATCGGCATCGAGGGGGCGTCGACCAACCGCGGCTACACCGAGGAAGAGAAGGCCGCCATCGCCGAGACTTATGGCGTGGATCCCAGCCAGGTCCAGGACTGGAACGCCGTCCTCCCCATCAACTTCGGCGTGGTTTACAAGGCCACCGGCAGCAAGGTGCAGCCCTACATTGGCGCCGACGGCGTGGCGGTGATGTACACGGCCAACCCCGACTTCGCCTTCGGCGGCCGCCTCCGCACCGGCGTGGATTTCCTCGTGGCCGACAACTTCGGCTTCAACCTCGACTTGGCCCTCGGCGTGCTCGCGGGCTCGGAGTTCGACGCCATCCAGCCCGGCCTCCCTGAGCTCGGGTTCTACCCGGAGATCGGCGGCGGGACGGTACTTCTGTTCTAGGAGGGGGGAACCGGCGTAGGCCGTTCCCCCCCACCGTGCCATGCCCTCCGCCCTCCGATGACACACCCCGACCTCGGGACTAGGCGTGAGGCAGCGGCGCCTCGTGATCGGCGGCCGCCGAGGGTAAAGCAAAGGTTCCGGGCGGTGAATCGCCTGGCGATCAGGGGACCCGCGTCGGGCAATAGGGCCGGGGACGGCCGCCCGAGGCTAGAGCCCCGCCAGCACCGCGTCCGTCGCCTCGCGCGTGCTGAGTGTGCCACCGAGCTCTCGGGTGACCCGACCCGACTTCAGGCAGGCCTGGACGGCCTTCTCGACGCGCGACTCCTCGTCGCGGCGACCGAGGTAGCCGAGCAACATACCGGCCGTGAGAATCGACGCGAGCGGGTTGGCGATGCCCTTCCCGGCGATGTCGGGGGCGCTACCGTGGACGGGCTCGAAGAGCGCCGCCTTGCCCGGATTCAGGTTGCCACTCGAGGCGAGGCCGATGCCCCCCTGGAGAGCGGCTCCGAGGTCGGTGATGATGTCGCCAAACAGGTTGTTGGTGACGATCACGTCGAAGCTCTCCGGGCTCTGCACCAGGCGCATCGCGAGCACGTCGACGTAGAGATGGGAGCTCTGGATCTCGGGGTACTCAGCGGCGACCTCGCGGAAAACCCGCTGCCACAGGTCGTGGCCGTGCCGCATCGCGTTGGCCTTGTCGCTCATGCACAAGCGCTTGCGACCGTGGGCCCGCGCGTAGGCGTAGGCCGCGCGGATGATGCGCTCAACGCCCTTGCGCGTGTTGATCTCCTGCTCAATAGCCACTTCGTCGGGGGTCCCGCGCTTGAACTGGCCGCCGATGCCGGTATACAGGCCCTCCGTGTTCTCGCGGAAGACGACGAAGTCGACGTCGTCCTCCGACTTTTCCTTCACCGGGCAGTACCGGGCATCGAGAAGCTTACAAGGCCTGAAGTTCACGAAGAGGTCGAGTTGGAATCGGCTGCCGAGGAGAATGTCCTTGGCGTGCACGTTGCTCGGCACGCGCGGGTCGCCCAGCGCGCCGAGGTACACCGCGGCGAACTCGGACCCGAAGCGGGCCATCACGTCGGCCGGCATCGTGGTGCCGTCGCGCAGGTAGCGCTCGGCGCCGAGATCGAAGTGTTCCACCTCGAGGTCGGGGGCCTGCGCCGCGAGCACGCGCAGACCCTGCTCAATGACTTCCGGGCCGATCCCGTCCCCGGCGACGACTGCAATCTTGGGCATTTTTCCTACTTGGCGGCGGCGGCGTTGTCGTCGGGCGAGGCCATCTCGGCCTCCGCGTAGCTCAGCATCCGCCCTTGCTTAGGGTCCCACACGTTCCCGCGAAGGCACGCCAGGATGTCGCGAGGGTGCCATGAGGTGCGTCCCGGATCCTGGAGCTCAGGCATCGCCGCCATCGCCTCGGGCAGGCGGTAGAACGGGATGCGATGGTTCAAGTGGTGCACGTGGTGGTAGCCGATGTTCCCGGTGAACCAGTGCATCAAGGGCGACATGTCGAACATCGAGGAGGATCGAAGCGCGGCGAAGGTGTACTCCCATTCACGACGGCCCTTCACCTGCATGTCGGGGAAGTTGTGCTGCGCGTAGAAGAGGTAGCTCCCGAGCGCGGTGGCCATCGCCACCGGGAAGACCACCGTGAGGATGGCGGCCTCCACGCCCAGCCAGATGCCAACCGCAGCTGCCAGCGCGCCGTGCACGAGGAGGGCAACAAGGCCGTCGAGGTGCTGGCGCGGCTGCCGCTTGAAGGCCGACAGGCACATCCCCCACACGAAGACGAAGCCGTAGCCAAAGAACATGGTGACGGGATGGCGCGAAGCACGGTAGGCAAAACGCTGCTTCGGCGTCATCAGACGCCACATGCCCACGGTAACCACCGGGTAGCTGCCGATGCTGGCCCCCACCATCTTCGCCGTGTGCTTGTGGTGGTAGTCGTGGGTTTCTTTCCAGACCGACGCGCCGGCGAGGATGTAGTAGCCGAAAAGCCGCATGATCCCGGCGCCGAGGGGCGAGCCTGTGAAGACCGCCCCGTGCAACCAGTCGTGGTAGAAGATGAAAACCCGGACGATCACCAGGCCGCTCAGGACGGCGGCCGCCATGCGCATCGGAAATGACGGGGCGAGCACGGACGCCGACGCGGTGCAGCCCCACACGAGCATCGTGACGGCGAGCAGCCGCCACGTCTTCGCCCGGTCTTCCCGGGCGTACTCGTTGGACGCGCGCACGAGCTCCGGCCCACTCCGCATGCAGATCTCCAAGCGCCGCGTGTTTACAAGAAACAACCACGGCGGGCAAGGGGATTAGACCCCTGTTTGCGCATTTTGGTTACACCCTGGGCGATGGGCGCGATTCGCATCCGCACCGGCGGGGTCGAGATCGACGTGGCCGACGAGGCCGAGCTGGAGTCCCTGCGGGCCAGGGGCCTGCTCGGCCCCGACACGGATCTCTGGCGCGACGGTCGCTGGGCTCCTCTCCAGCTCCCGGCGGCGTCTCCCGTCGCAAAGGCCGCTACGCCTCGCGCCGGCGACGACCCGTGGGCCGCCTGGAGCGGCGCCGACGACGATGCCGCCGAGAAGGCGCTCGGCGCCTACTCGCGCAAGGAGCCCGAGCCCCTCGACCTGCCCGTGTCCGCGATGGCGCCGATGGCTCGGCCGATCGTCGTCACCCAGCGGCCCGCAGAGCTGCCTGCCGAGGCCCTTGCCCCCGTGGATGCCGGGGCTGTCGAACCGGTCCTCGTCGAGCCCTCGGAGCTCCTGGAGTCCACGCTCGACCCGCTCACGGAGCCCCCGGCCACGCCGCGCCCGCCGCCAGCTCAGGCCGCGCCTGCCCGCCCGGCCCCCCCCAGCCCCGCGCCTGTGGGACTGCCGCCGATGCCGGACAGCTTCGGACAGGTTGCACAGCGCCGACCGCGCACGTCCGACGCACCCCCGGCCACAGTAGTCGACGACCGCGACGCCATCCGCCTGAGTCCCATGCGGATCGTCGGCTTCGTCGTCGTGGGTTTGCTGCTGGTTGGGGGCGGATGGACCCTCTACCAGCTGTCGCGACCCATGACGGCGCCGGTCAACTCGGTCAGCTCCGCGCAGCCGGTGCCCGCCCGGGAAGAGACCGGCGCCGCGGCCGTGCTCGCGGCCGTGGAAGCCGAGCTCCGGAGCGTGTCGCTCGGCGAGGTGCGCGAGGTGCGCAAGCCCGGCGACCTCGGCGACGCCGTGCTCATCGAGCTCCAGGAACTCCGCCTCGATGTGGAGCGGGTCGATGCCCCGGTCGGCAAGTGGGGCGGCAAGAAACGCGACGACCCGGTGATGGCCGAGGTTCGCGTGAGTTTTCGAAGCGGTGGCAAGCTCGACCGGGAACTCGGTGCGATCGCGATGGTCGTGGGCCGCTACAAGCAGGCCTACATCATCGACATCCCCGTGGTGGAGGCGCGGTGGAGTTCCGGCGGTGAAACCCGTTCGAAGATGATCGATGCCACGCTGGCCGAGCGCTTCGTGCAGGGGCGCGCTTCGCTCGCGCAGCTGCTCGGACTGGAGTAGCGCTACATGCCGGCGCGCGTGGCCCGCTGGAGAGCTTCGATACTCCGAACGACCGCCTCCACGCTCGGACGACCACGGTTACTCAGGCGCACCTTTCGGTCCGGGTTGATCAGGTAGAGGCTACTGAAGTACACGGGCTTCATGGGGAGCTGCAGGCAGCTCTTGAACAGCCGCGCCACCGGCCCTCCGCGGTCGGTGAGCAGCGGGAATTCGAGCCCGAGTGCCCGGGCCAGTTCGCTCTGAGCCGGACCCTCCGCTGGGTTGACCGCGAAGACGCGCGTGTTCAGGCGCTTGAAGTCGCCAAGGTGCGCCTGCAAGGCCGAGAGCTCGTCGCGGTCGCCCGAATCGTCGGGGCTGGAGTAGAAGAACATCACCGACCAGTGTTTGCCGTGGCGATGCCAGGAGTCGTCCCAGCTCTGCAGATGCCACTCGGGCGCGGTTTCCCCCTCGGGCAGGAGGGATGGGTACACCCGGTCGCGCAGGGCGTCCTGCACGGGGGAGGGCAACTTGCGGAAGGTGGATCGGACAGACATGGGGGCCTGGGGCTAACCAACCCCCGGCGTGCCGGCCCGCCACGCTGCCAGCGACCGTAGCCGGAACGACCGCGAGGCCCAGGCGCCCCCGGCGGCGAGCACGCCTCGCACATGCGCCGGCGCCACCCAGCCCTCGAGCGCGGCGACAACGTCGTTGTCTGGCCACGTCAAGTGCGGTGACGACGGCGCCACCGGCTCCCGGCCACCCATCTCCGCGAGCAGGGACCGGCGACCCCGCGCGTGATGTACCGCGCAGGGAACCTGGGTGGCCACCTGCAGGATCCCCTGGTCGACGAACGGGAGAATGGGCTCGAGGCCGAAGGCCCCGCACGCCGCCACCGCCTCTTGCACCTCGGGACGGGCCTGGCCCAGCGCCCAGTGGGCCGCGAGCGCCGCGTCGTCTCCGGGCGCGGCAGCGAGGAGCGCCTCCAGTTCGGCCACGACACCCGCCTCCCGGTCTCCCGGCGACAGCGGTCCCAGCGTCGCGAGCAGCGCGTCGACGCCGGTGCTCGGCACCACCCGACGACCCAGGCGAGCGCGCCAGTTCGCCTCGGGGGGATCGAAAGGAAAGGCGTGGCCGGAGCCGAGGGCGAGGCCCACCATGCCCTCGACCCAGGCCGCGCGGGCGAAGGCGAGCGTCGCCAGACCGAGCGGCGTGGCGACGGGGGCATCGAGGACCACCTCGTCGAGGAGCGAGGCCACGTCGATGTCGACGCGCTTGACGGGGAGCCCGGCGCGGGTGGCCGCCTCGTGACCGGCCTCGTCACCCGCCAGCACCAGGGCCAGGGCGGGACGATGGTGCACTGGCAGGTGCGCGAGCAGCGCGGCCGAGGCAAGTCCGCCCGACACCGCCAGCGCGTACGGCATGGCCGCCCGAGCCCGCGAGGCGAAGGCCAGGTCGAGCGCGTACTTCACGCTCCGCAACCAGCGCTCTCGGTTGCCTCCGCCCAGCAGCGGGTGAACGGGCAGCGTCCACCCGCGCCAGCTCCGCAGAGCGGGGCCCGCATCCAGCCACGTTGCGGGCGCAAGCCCCAGGGCCCCCTGCCGCCAGCTCACCGGCGGCAGCACGGTGCCCAGCGCCACGAAGCGTCGCAAGGCGCCCGGTTCGACCGGGCCGGTGAGCCCCGCCAGCGACAGCGCGCGGGCCTCGCTGGCAAAGGCGATCCCATCGCCCAGGCGCGCGAGGAAGACCGGGCGTTCCCCGGCGCGGTCGCGCGCGACGAAGCCCTCGTCGGCCGAGGCCGCCGCCACCGCCACCGGTCCCGCGAGTCGCGACAGCGCCCGCTCCACGCCCAGTCGCTCCAGCAGGGTGGCCATCACCGCCGCCGAGCCCGAGCCGGGTTCAAGCTCCAGCTCCCGCACCAGGGCATCGAGGTTTTGCAGCGGGCCGTCCACCGCCACCGTCCACCCGCCCACCGTCGCCACCGGCGGGGCGCTCGGCACCGACGTGGTCACCACGAAAGCGGCCTGCCCGCCGTCAATCTCGTGTCGAGCCGCCGGACCGCGCGCGTCGAGCACGCGCCCCAGTCGCCGCGCCGAACCGAGGGCACTCGGCGCGCCAATAACCCCGGCAAATCCTCCCATGGAAGCCTGCTAGATCCCGCAGGCCTCGTCGCAATCGTAGACGGGCCCCAGCGTGTTGTCGCTCAGGTCGTTGGTGGCGCAGGCGGTGAGGCTCACGTTGCTGCAGTTCATGCCGTAGCCGCCGTTGGCGCCGAAGGCGTTGCCCTGCACATCGGCCGTGGCGTCGCTGAGTGACAGCCCATTGCCGGTGTTGAGGGTGGAGATGCTGTTCACCAGCGTGACCGTCCCGCCGTCGATGTACACGCCGTCGCTCGTCGAGGCGCTCACTTCCACGCCGTCCACCAGGCCGAGGCCGTCGACGGTACCGCTCACCGAGGCCTGCTGGTAATAGTCGTAGAACGAGTAGTCGTGGTCGACGTAGACGCCGTAGCCGCTGGCATCCACGACGCTCACGTCCTCCATCACCCAGTCGTGAAAGCCGCTGAGCGTCACGCCCGTGCCGCCGGACACGAGGACCTCGATGTCGGACAGGGAAACGTAGCCTTGATCGGTGCTGCTCCAGTCGAGATAGACAGCGTTGTAGGCGCTCTGTCCCACGCTCAGGCCATCGATCTCGATCTGGGGTGGCAAGCCGTAGCCGTAGTTGTACACGCCGTAGCCGGCGGTCGACTCGATGCTGAGCCCGGCGATCTCGAGCGACACGTTGTTGACGCTCACCACCGAGCCCACGGCCGTGCCGACGGTCACGTCCTCGAGCTTGAGGCTCGCCTCGGTGGAGCTGTCCGCGTAGGTGTCGTAGGTGCCGTCGCCATCGTCGTCGGTCCAGTACCCGTAATAGTTGCCGTAGCCGCTGAAGACGGAGGTGGCGTAGGAGCCGGTGTATTCGTAGTCGAGGACGCCGTTGGTGTAGTAGTGGTAGCCGTAGTTGTAGTCGCGAGTCGTGCCGATTTCGAAGCCGCTCACCTCGGCGGCCCCGTAGGCCACGTACACGGCCTCGCCGCCGAAGTCGGTGGCGGAGTTGTTGGTGATCACCGCCGGGTCGCCCTCGTCCTGGTAGTAGGCCGTGACCAACGCGCCGTTGTAGTCGGTCCAGCTGTTACCCTCGACCGTGGCCGGCGAGCCCTGGAGCGTCATGCCGCTCGCGCCGCCGGTGAAGGTGTTCCCCGTCGCGACGAAGGCGTTGTCGTAGTAGGAGCTGATGTCGCTCCCCTCGTAGTCGTAGATGTACTCCGAGACGTCACCGGTGAAGTCGTTGGTGTAGGTGTAGGTGTAGGTACCCATCGTGTCGGCAAAGGTGTTGCCCGTGAGCAGGACCTGCCCGTATTCGCTATGGAAGGTCGCATAGGCCGAGTAGCCCGACAGGGTGACGCCGGTCATGTCGGTGGTTCCGGTGTAGTTGAGCACCCCCGAGCAGCCATTGTTCGCGATGTTTCCGCCGACGAGCGTGATGTCGCCGTACACGTTGGACAGCCCCCAGCCGTAGTTGTCGGCGAGCGTCGTATTGGTCAGGGTGAGCTCCGCGTACACCCCGAGCAAGGCCGCGCCACGGTCGACGAACATGTACTCGTAACCGTCGGTGTAGAGCCAGTTGCACAGGCCGGTCGTGGTGCTGTCGACCTCGCGGGTGTTGCTGATGCTCAGGCCGTCGATCTCGCCAATCACCGAGTCGAAGCGAGCGCCGATACGCGCGCTGTTGTCGATGGTGAGTCCCGAGACCGTGAGGGCGGGCGTATCGCCGGTGTTGTAGGGGCCAACGTACACGCCGTAGCCCTCGTAGTCGCGCACGGTGACACTGCTCAGCGTGGCGCCCGGGGCCTGGATCCAGATGCCCGTGCCGAGGTAGCTGCCCTCGTCGTAGTCCGGCGAGTAACCCCCCAACGTTCCGCCTTCTTCCTCGTTGATGGCGATGGTGCTGTTGCTCACGTTGATCGTGGCGGTGGGATGAACGGCGAGGAGGCCGAGCACTTGCGAGCCATACACCTCCACGCCGTCGGCGCTGAACGCCGCGTCGATGGCGAAGACCGCGTAGCCGTTGTCGCGGAAGAGGTCGCCCGACATCGAGAGCGAGCCATCGATGGCGACGATGCCGATGAGGTCGGTCGTGGTGACCGTGTTGCCCGACATCACGATGTCACCGCCGTTGCTGTGGATTGCGACGCCGGAGCAGGTGGAAAGGTCGGAGCACTCGCCGTTACTGTGGACCTGATCGAAGATGTTGTTGGTGAGCGTGGCGCTCCCGCCGCCGGCCACCTGCACGCCGTAGTCCATCGGCTCGCTGAACAGGCTGCCATCGACGGTGACCGACGCGCTGGAAACGAGCACACCGCCGAACTCGGGCTGCACGAAGGTGCTCGCGCTCACGACGACGTTCTCGCTGCTGCCCACCTCGATGCCGTAGTTGGCCACGCGATCGAAGGTGACGTCGATGATGGCCACGTTGGTGGCCGACTCGATCACGATGCCCGAGCGGCTACTCTGCACGGTGATGCCCGACACTCCGGGGCCGTCGCCGGTGAGCGTGAACGCCGGCGTGTTCGACGGCGCCTCGACGAAGGTCACCTCGGCCCCCTCGCCCACCACGCTGATGCCGCCGGGCACCGACACGCTCTCGGTGTAGTTGCCCGCGCACACGTTGACGGTGCTGCGTCCCGACTCGAGCGCGGCGTAGACCGCCTCGCCGATGGTCTCGAAGTCTCCGGTCTCGCCGTCGAGGTTGATGCAGCCGGGATCGCCGTAGTCCACGTCGCCCGAATCTCCGGAATCGTCGGTGCCGGGGCCGTCCTTGCCGCCGGTGTCGTCGCCCGGAGCGTCCGGGCAACCGGCGAGGAGGGCGAGCGAGGGAAACAGGGCGACAAGACGCATGACGACTCCAACGGCCCCCCACGGTAGCCCTCCCGGCGCGTCTCCACAAGTTAGGCCCGCGGCCTTTCCGGAGACAGGATGGACCCCGAGCGCAAGGCCCTCCACGACGCCCTGGAGCGTGCGAACGCCCGCGCCCTCGAGGGCGGTGGCCGCGACGCCATCGAGAAGCAGCACGGCCGCGGCAAGCTCACCGCGCGGGAGCGCGTGGAACTGCTGCTCGATCCCGGCACGTTCCGCGAGCTCGATCGCTTCGTCGTGCACCGCTGCAACGACTTCGGCATGGACAAGAAGCGGGTGCCCGGCGACGGCGTCGTCACCGGCTACGGCCGCATCGAGGGCCGCCTAGTCTACGTGTTCGCGCAGGACTTCACCGTCTTCGGCGGCACGCTGTCCGGGGCCTACGCCAAGAAAATCTGCAAGGTGATGGACCTCGCGATGAAGAACGGCGCCCCGGTCATCGGCCTGAACGACTCCGGCGGCGCCCGCATCCAGGAGGGTGTGGAGTCGCTCGGCGGCTATGCCGATATCTTCCTCCGCAACACGCTCGCGAGCGGCGTCGTGCCCCAGCTCTCGGGCATCCTCGGACCTTGCGCGGGCGGGGCGGTGTACTCCCCGGCCATCACCGACTTCATCGTGATGGCGAAGAGCACGAGCTTCATGTTCGTGACGGGTCCCGACGTGATCAAGGCCGTGACGCACGAGGAGGTGACGCAGGAGCGCCTCGGGGGCGCCGACACGCATACTTCGGTGTCGGGCGTGGCCCATCTTGCCGCCGCCGATGAGCAAGCCGCCATCGCCGTGCTGCGCGCTTTGTTGGCCTATATTCCTCAGAACAACATGGAAGAAGCACCGCGTCGCAAGACGGACGACGACCCGCGACGGGCCTGCCCGGAGCTCGATGAACTCGTTCCCGGCAACGCCAACCGTCCCTACGACATCAAAGACTTGGTCACCGCCGTGGCCGACGACGGCGCATTCCTCGAGGTGCAGCCCGACTACGCGGCGAACGTCGTGGTGGGCTTCTGCCACCTGGGCGGCCGGAGCGTGGGCGTGGTGGCCAACCAACCCGCGGTGCTCGCGGGGGTGCTCGACGTGAACGCGTCATTGAAGGCGGCACGTTTCGTCCGCTTCTGCGACGCCTTTGGCATCCCG
>SXGT01305845.1_pt1 | contig 48001 bp, 37 predicted proteins | sample 3176221 | NCBI WGS metagenome assembly SXGT01 (sample SAMN11356862, study PRJNA531348) | freshwater metagenome | isolation source: freshwater sample F1-120 | place: China: Fuxian Lake, Yuxi | collected 2017-12-25 | reverse complement strand
GTTGGCCTACAACGCGCATCAACCGATCTTCTTCCGACTGCTCGACGCGCTGCGTTGTTGACGCAGTGAATTTGAAGTCGGAGTCTGGACGCTCCGATCAGCCACGGCCTTTTGAGCGAAGGAGCAGAAAGAGAGAACAACGATTGCCGACGCCGAGATTGATCCACTGTCACCTGCGCTGCTGGTCCGAGACGGTGCGCCCGCGCACGCAGGCAAAAAATAGTTGCAATGACAAGACGACTTCGCTTATTTGAGGATTAGCACCGCTTGCATGTCGGCCCCTTCCTCGCTGCGGTTGGCGTAACTGTTTTTGCGGATTATCACCGCGGGACGAATCGCACGTTCGCCGGTGTTGTTGTCGTGAGGAACCTCCGGGTGATCCAGGAACGTAAACAACTCGTTCGCATGGCGACGCAGACGCTTCACCAAACGGCGGGCGTGCTTGTCTTGCCACGGCCGCTCCAGCAGCGCTTGCAGTCGCGCCGCGATACGCTGCCGCTTCGACGCATAGTCCGGCGCCGACCGTTCGCTGTGCCTGCTCAGCCGAAGCGCGTCGCGCAGCAGCCGACGCAGCTTCTTGCTGAATCGTTGCCACGAGCGCCCCGTCTTTTCGTACTTCTGGACGCGCAGCATCTCCCGCAGCAGGTGCGGAATGCACTTCTGCTTGGCCAGGCATTGCACCGCGTTGTACGGGCCCCAAAAATCGCTTACCAAAATTCCCTGAAACTCTCGCTTGAAGAACTTCAAGAGCACCGGTCGGCCGCGACAGCGTTCGATCATGTAATACGTGGCGTCGCCGGTCGTGAAACACCACAACCACCAGGTTTTGCCGCGGACACGCCAGCCGGTTTCGTCCGCATGCATCACCTTGGCGTTGAGGATGTCGTTCTGGATTTCCTCGTACCAGACGTACAAAATTTCCTGCACGCGATACCACATCTGGATCAGGCCGCCCGCAGACAGCTTGAAATGCAGATGGAAATTGAACACGTCGATGATTTGCGACAAGGTGACGCCCAGGCCGTAGTGCAGCCAAGCGGTCAACACCAGCACGCGATTGCCGATGGTGGAGCCGGGCAAGGCATCGGGCACTGTCGGCTCGACCTGCTTCTTGCAAGTCGGGCAGTAATCACGATGGATGGTATGTTCGGTGATGACCGGTTCGATGATCTCGGGAATGTCCTCGATGATGCGCGTGCGCGATTGTTTGCAACGCTGCAGCGGGCCGCCGCAACCGGGACAGACATCGGCACGATGCGTGACGTACTCGTCGATCTTGGGCGGCGGCGGACGCCGGCTGCCTGGATGCCCCTTGGACCGTCCGGGTTTTTTGTGGCGTTTGGGCGTGGATAGTTTGGTGAAGATCGGTTTCATCCCCGACGGCGTAGACGGAGAATCGGCAGCCGCGGTTTGCTGTCGTTTCGCCAGCTTGGCCAGCGACAACAAGGCAAACACGACCGCTTCTTCGCCCTGAGCGAAGATCTGCCGAGCCTCTTCTTCGGAGAGGCTCGGCCCCACAGATACATCGAGCGCCGTAATGGGAGCAACCTCCTTGTGTCCCACAAGAAGTACCCGAAACGGCGGTTTTTGCAAAGATGTACTTCATACGGCTAAAGTGTTACCAATGATGATGATCCGGCCACAGAGCGACCGGGCCATATTCAATATCGATCCACGTCGCCACAAGTTCATTGCTCTTGCCGTGCCTCGCGTTACAATCAACCTGCCTGAACATCAACTGCGGGAGCACTCATGAACAGACGACGCGATTTCCTCAAGCTCGTCGGCGCCGGGGCGGCTGCGTCCGGTTTGGTTGCCGTGCCGAACGCCGACGCGCAGCCAGCACGCAATCGGATTCGGATCGGGCAGATCGGTGTCGGCCATGCGCATGCCAGTAAGCTCTCGGTCTATCGGGCGTCCGCGGACTACGAGGTCGTTGGCATCGTCGAACCCGATGCGGTCCTGCGCAAACGAGCCGAGGGGCAGGCTGTCTACCGCGATCTGCGCTGGATGACGCAGGAGCAATTGCTTGCCGTGCCGGGCTTGCAGGCAGTGCTCGTCGAGACGCGGGTCGGCGACCTGGTGCGCACCGCCGAGGCCTGCGTCGCTGCGGGCAAGCATGTCCATGTCGATAAACCCGCGGGGGAATCGTTGCCGCGCCTGCAACGTCTGCTGACCGCGGCCGCCAAGCAGAAGCTGCTCGTGCAGATGGGCTACATGTATCGCTATAACCCAGCGGTTGTGCTGCTGCGCGAGTTTCTCCGGCAAGGCTGGCTCGGCGAGGTGTTCGAGGTTCACGCGGTCATGAGCAAGGTCGTCGCCGCCGAGGAACGCCGCCGGCTCGCCGATTTTCGCGGCGGCATGATGTTCGAGCTGGGCTGCCATATCATCGATCTTGTCATCGGCGTTCTGGGCAGGCCGCGCGAGGTTAGTCAATTCGCGCTGCACTCTTCACGGCTCGACGACAAACTGACGGACAACATGCTTGCCGTTCTCGCCTACCCGCGCGCCACCGCCACGGTTCGTTCGAGCGCCCTGGAAGTCGAAGGTGGCGAGCGCCGGCATCTCGTCGTGTGCGGCACCGAGGGGACGTTCCACATTCAGCCGCTCGATAATCCGTCCGCGCGCGTGGCCCTGTCGCGGGCGCGCGGCGTCTACAAGAACGGCTATCAAGACGTTCGCTTCCCACGCTACGCGCGCTATATCGATGACGCCGCCGACATGGCTCGAATCATTCGCGGCGAAAAGACGAGCGACTTCTCGCACGAGCACGACCTGGCCGTGCAGGAGACATTGCTGCGTGCGTGCAATTTGTCGCTCAAGGATTGAGGGAGGTCGTCCGATGAAAAGGCGCTGTCTTCGCACGCTCGCCGCGGCATTCATTTGGCTGTTCGCCAGTAACATGCCCGCTCAGGACGGCAGGCCCGCTCTGCCGGCAACGGACGGCGCCGTCCAGGTTCCCGCGCAGGAATGGCCGCTCCGCCCGGGTCCTCGCAGCCTGCGCGTTCTCCTCCACTATCCCGGCGGGAAGCTCGCGAACGTCAACAAGGACACCGGCATCATGCTGACGCTGCACAACTGGGGCGGCGTCGATTGCGTTGGCACCGCGAACCCGCGCGAACTCGCCGACAAGCTCAACGTCGTCGCCGTGTGCGTCAACTATCTCCAGAGCGGCGCCAAGGATTCCATCGACGGTCCTGAACCCTACGACTTCGGTTACTTGCAAGCGCTCGATGCCCTGCGCGCACTCTACCTGATCCACGACCATCTCAAGTCGGCCAACCGCCCCTTCGCGAGCGGGCGCATCTATTGCACCGGCGGCTCCGGCGGCGGCAACGTCGCGCTCATGGCCAACAAGCTCGCCCCGCGCACCTTCGCCTGCGTCATCGATCTGTGCGGCATGCCCAAGCTCTCCGACGACATCGCCTTCAACCTCCCCGGCGGCAGCTCCCTCAACGCCCGCTTTTCGCGCGATCCGAAAAGCCCCAACTACCTCACGCTCGACCATCAAGAGCTGCGTTACCTCGGCAATCCCGATCATCTCGCCATGATGAAAGCGCTTAAGCCAACCGCGAAGATCGTCGTCGTCCATGGCGTTGACGACACGACCTGCCCCTACGCCGACGCGCAGGAGATGGCCGCCTGGATGCAACGCGCCGGGCTAGACGTTGAACCGCGCTGGATCGCCAAGAAAGATCTCGACGGCAAGATCTTCACCAGCAGCGGCCATGCCTTGGGTGATCGCACCAAGATCGTGTTTGCAGTCGCCGGGAAATATCTCGAACCGGGAGGGAAAGCGGCCCTGGTTCGCAAGGGCCCGCCTGACTTCGAACGCGGCGAGGACGTTCGCTACCGCACAGCCAACGGCACTTTCGTCGTCTCGTACGCCAAGGGCTATCCGGTCGGCCGTTTCGAGCCGGCGTTGCCCGTCATCGAGTATAGCGATCACACTGATCTATCGCACTATCGCGATCGTGAAGGCCGGCAAAATTCGATCAAGAGCGTGGCCGACTGGCAGATCCGCCGCCAGCATGTCGTCGCGAACATGGAACGCGTCATGGGTCCGCTGCCGAGTCCGATGCGACGCGTGCCGCTCGATGTGAAGATCGTCGAAGAAAAGCGCGTCGGCGCGCTGATCCGACGCAAAATCACGTTTCAGGCCGATCCCGACGATCGAGTCCCTGCGTATCTCTTTCTGCCCGCTGAATCCTCTACGAAAAAACTGGCCGCAATACTGTGTCTGCATCAAACTACCGCGGGCGGCAAGGACGAACCCGCAGGCATTCGCGGCGATCCCGAACTCAAATACGCTCTGGAACTCGCCGAGCGAGGCTACATCGCGATCGTGCCCGACTATCCGTCCTTTGGCGAGCACAAGTTCGATTTCAAAACGAAGACGGCGTACGCCAGCGGCTCCATGAAGGCGATCTGGGACAACATCCGCGCCATCGACGTGCTCGAGACGCTGCCGGAGGTGGACCGCGAGCGCATCGGCGTCATCGGCCATTCGCTCGGTGGACACAACGCGATGTTCAGCGCCGTCTTCGAGCCTCGCCTTAAAGCTATCGTGTCGAGCTGCGGCTTCACGACCTTCCGCAAGGACGACATGCCGAGCTGGACCGGCCCGCGTTACATGCCGCGCATCACGACGCAGTTCGGCAACGACGCCAAGAAGGTCCCATTCGACTTCCAGGAGATCGTGGCGTCGTTCGCGCCGCGGCCGTTCCTGGCGTGCGCGGCCGAGAAGGACAGCGACTTCAACGTGAGCGGCGTCCGCGACGTGATGAATGCGGCCCGCAGCGCCTACGAGCTGCACGGCGCCGCGCAGAACCTGGCCGCGCATTATCCGCCCGGCAAACACGCGTTCCCACCGGAGGCGCGCAAGCTGGCGTATGAGTTTCTGGATCGGCATCTCAAGAGGTAAGGAAAGGTGCGACGGAAAGGGGGAATGGCACGGTAGAGCGGAAGTAGGGGAAGGTACAGAGGTGGCCCTTCTTGCTACAAACCCATGATGTAGTGTCCAGGAAAACAGGCCCCGATTCATTTTTCTGTCAATCGCATGGGGGCCGTCAGTGTCTTTGCATCGGCGCAAACCGTGCCGTCCACAAATCGTTTCATTTTTTCATCATTTTCCCCTTGCGTATCGTCGATTCACTGTATTATCCTGACACCATTATCTCTTCACGGCCCCATCACCTTGAGCCGTTGCGATCCATAATTTTTTCGTTTCTTTTTTTCCTCGGATAAGAGGGAACAGAACATGAGGATTCCAAGTTCGAGACAAGGATTCACGCTGATTGAAGTGCTTGTGGTCATTGCCATCGCCGCAATGTTGATGGGCATACTGGTGCCCGCAGTGATGAAGGTGCGCGAGACTGCCGCCAGGATGACCTGCAGTAGCAATATGAAGCAGCTGGCGTTGGCGGTTCACAATTTTCATAGCACGCACCAATCGATGCCGACCTACAACGGCGTCTTTCCGGCTGGTGCGAATGGCAATACGGTGTGGGGGCAAGCGGCGACTGCCAATTCCGTATACGGAAGTTGGATCGTTCACCTGCTCCCGTTCATTGACCAGCAACCGTTGTACGACCTAGTTAACCAGGACGTGCAGGCGTTCACCAACACCGCCTACGCGATCAACTCCCCAGGAGGTACGCTGCTTACGCCGGCAATCCCAGGTGTCGCTGGTTACTACACCCCACGTCCTGTCCTGGTCAGTGCCGCAGTTCCCGCTACCTACAGTGTTGCCGGGCCTCCGACGTTGACCGCGACCACGAGTGCGAATGGCTACACCCTCTATACGATGGTGCCCACGCCGCCGTCCGTTCTTCTTACTCCCGCGGTGGCGGCCGTCTATAACTACACCGGTTGTGTCTATACAGCGCCTGTCCCAGCAGTTCCCGCTACCTACGGTCCGCCGGGCGCGCCTGTGGCCGGTTACGCGGGGGTGTGGAACCCGACTTCGCGCCGTATACCTATTCCCGTGTTGCGCTGTCCGTCTGACGTCAGTTATTCTTCGGCGAGCGCAAACGCTGGCGTGGTGTATGCCAACTACAGCCAGACCGGAACTAACGGACCCTGGTCCGGAACCAATTACCTTGCCAATTGGAACATGTTCTGCTTACCCTCTGCTGCGCGGGGATATGAGGCGGGACCGCAGACGTTCTCACAAATTCAGGACGGGTTGTCAAACACCATTATGCTCGGTGAAGCCTACGCGTGGTGCGAAGGTCGGGGGCGGACTGCCTTCCTCGCCTGGAACACCCGTGCGAACTCCCTGGGCGGGGTTCACAATTTTGGGCTCACCTACAACCTGAGCAACCACCAGATCGACGTCGGCAACATCGGCACCTCGATTGCGGTGGCCAGCGCCAGGGGCGTACCGAACCCGGATCCCAATCTGGGTCTCAATTTCTTCTTCCAAATCCGCCCCAATCCAAACGCGAGTGGCGCTAACGGTTGCAATTCGCTCACCGTTCAATCGGGACACACTGTTCTCAACATCGCGATGGGGGACGGCAGCGTCCGCACGGTTTCGTCTAGCATGGATCGCGCTGTCTGGATGTACTCCATGCTGCCGTATGACGGCGTTGCCGTGATCATCGAGTGAGAAGTGAAGAGCCAGAGGTGAGGTGCTCCGAGACCCTGGAGTTGCCCAAGAAACTACAGCGCCCAATCGTCAGGGCTGTGATTTGAGTTCGAAATTGTTGGGCTCGTTGTCGCCCGCGGCGATCACGGCGGTCAAGTCGGTCGTGCTCGCGTCGTTGTAATGAGGTGGCAGCAGGTTCACGAAATTGCCGTCCTTTCCGGATTGAGCGCTCAAGGGTACTTGTTGACCGTCCGCCTTCACTTGCTTGCTTATCAATACCTTGTACTTGCCGATGGGCCTGCCTTCGCCGCTCCCCTTGGTCGCATAGATTCCTTCCAAATTGCACACTTCACTGAACGAGGCCAACTTTCGATCGTCAGCGCCGATGAACTCGAGCTTGGCGGACGCAACCGGCACGCCGTCGAAGGTCACGGTTCCCGTCAAGATCCCGACTTCGGGTTCGGGCATGAAGTACCAGATGGCGAAAATCACGACTGCGACAGCGCCGATCACCGCGACGGCGCCGCCGATGGCTTTGAGGAGGAATTTGCCCATGCCGCCGCGCTTGCCGCTGGGATGGGACGCGGGCGAAGATGGAGCAGGCGTCGGCTTGCTCGATTTCCCGGCGGGGGCAGTGGATTTGGCGGCGGGGTGTTTCTTGCTGGCGGCCGCTGGCGGTGCATTCTCGATCACCGCTTTCTTGGCGGCGGCTGCGGGCTTCTTCGGCGCAGCCTCCGGCTTGGATTCGCTAGGCTTTGGCGTTGCTTTTACCTGCGCCGATGTAACCGCCGCGGTGTTGGCGGGGACCGTTGGTTTCGGCGTCGTATTCAACTTGCGAGCGCAGCCGGGACATTTCACGGGTTTGCCAACCAGCGTATCAGGAATGCGCAGTTTCTTCTTGCATCCTCCGCAGGTGAAAACCATAGGCATGAAATGACCTCCGCTTTTCGGCGATTCTAAATCGAAATCGCACGGATGTAAAGGAGGAAAAAGCTGCCCTGTGGGAATAGGGAGTTCCGAGAAGCGCGGACGATACCGGAACCATACGTTGGGTTTTTTTCGTATGCCCGACAAGGTGAGCCGAATGGGGCGCGCGGCATTCGCTTCTGACAGCGACCGCCGCCTTGCGATATCGCCGCTACGTGCGGCCAACTCGTTCGCCGCAACGCATCCATGCCGCTTGCCACTATGGATATAGCTCGCAAATCCCATTCTTGAGTGCATGGATCCGATCGGCCTCAACATCCGTGAGCGGGCGGTCGAACACCGCGAGGTCATCCATGTGCCCGACGTAGTTGGCGCCGAGCACCAGCAACACCTTCGCGGGGTCCCAGTCGAACTTCATGTCCCATTTCTCGATTGTGCCTTGCAATTTGCCGTTCAGATACAGCTTGCCGACCGGCGGTTTGCTCTTGTCATTGATGTTTTCCAGCGTGAACACGACATGGGTCCACTTCTCACGCGTGAACGGCGCACGGGCCACCTGCACCATTGGCTTCTTGTCATTCGGGATGTCCGCCCATGGCAGGTTCTTCGGGTTCCAGATGGGGAAGAGCGGCCGGATGGCGTAACGGAAGTATCTCGGCGTCTCATCCTTGGACCATTCCAGAAAGATGTAACCTTTCTTGTTGTCGTCACCGATGATCTGAATCGGATCGCAATAGCCCGGTTCGAGATCTTTATCCGGATCGAGACGGAGCCAGGCGGAGACGCTGGCACTCCAGCTCTTCGCGTTGTAGCCCAGCACACCGCCATCCTTAAACGTAGGACGATACGTCCCCTTCCTGGGGAAATGCAGCGCCCCGCCGAAACGCCCCGCGTCGCCTGCCAACTTCACTTCGTCGTTAGGCTTGGCGGGAACGAGCTTCGGACCTTGCTGAACGTAGCATTTCTTGTCGCCGCGCGAAAAATCGGCGTCCAGGCCTTTGTCGAACGACACATGGAGAGTGAGCGCGCGGGCAAGCTTCGTCTTGGCTTCCGCGTCCGCCGTGTCCTTTTGAGCATCGGCGGTTGACCAGATCCCCGGCAGGACCATGCCTGCCAGGAGATACAAGAGCATGTACGTGGTTTGTTTCATTTCTTGACTCCCAACGCGGTCGAGCCGCACTCGTGCTGGATGCCGCGAACAATAAACGGCGAGGCGGGCAGACCCGCAGCATTGATCAGGTTGCCGTCGGGCCACTGGCGATAAGCATAACGAACCGTCAGCGGCCCCTTGAGACCGGCGGCATCCAAGCGAACCGCGGAGCCGTCGATCTTCCCCTGGAGCGCCACGAACTTGCCGTCTTCACCTGCCGCTTCAAACTGGCGGAGCTTGCCGTCCCGCGTGGACAGGCCGGCGGCGTGTTTGAAGCGAATCAAAAGCTCGTCGCCGACGCGCTCGACCGAGTCGAACAGCGGGCCGGAGAATTCGATCTTGTCGCCATAGACCAGGCCGCGCGCCGCCAGAGCCAGCCGTTCCCCGGCGTGGCGTCTTTGGGGCGGATGAAGCATGCCTGTCGTCTGTTCGTAATAGATCGCCATGCCGACATTACGGGCCAAGCCCAGGACTTGGCGCTGCTCGTCGCGGATACGCGCCCATTCGCCGACGATCTCTTTCTGCTCGGCAGTCGGCAGTTTGCCGTTGTGAACCTGGTCCGCGCCGAAACCGATGCGCGGCAACTGCACGTAGAGGAACGGAAAATCCCCCTGGCCCCAATCCCTGCGCCAGCCCTCGATCAGGGCGGTCAGCCGCCGATGGTAGCCGACACCGAACACGTCCTTGACGGCGTCGGACTCCCCTTGATACCAGATGACGCCGCGAATTGCCAGGGGTTGGATGGGGCGGATGGCCCGCGTGTAACAATCGCCGTCGGCCGCGCCGCCGAGCTTGAGGTCCTTCACCTTGTCGCCTGGCAGCCATTGCCGAATCGAAGTGGCATCGACGGCGGCGTGGATGAGACCGACGGGCACTTGCAGTTTTTCTTGCAGGGCGGCGCCGAAAAAGTATCCGGTGCCGGAGAAGGGGAGGATGCTTTTCTTGTCGGCCGCACGCCAGCCGGCGTACAGCAGCGGCGGCCGGTTCAGGGCGTAGCTTGACTCGGGGAGCATTTGCAGGCGGAGTAGCGGGTTGGTCTTGTCCGGAATCTTGCCGGCATCCTGGGTGTAGGTCACGCCCCAACGCATGTTGGATTGCCCGGCGCAGACCCAGACCTCGCCGACGTACACTTCCTTGAGCGCGATCGTCGCCTTGCCGGCGATCGTCAGGGCAAAAGGCCCGCCGGCGTCACCCGGGTCGACATCGACACGCCAGGCGCCGTTGGCGTCCGCGCTGGTCGCGAATTTCTTGCCGCGGAAAGCGACCGTTACCTTTTCTCCAGGGATCGTCGTGCCGAATATCGGGGCCTTGGCGCCGCGCTGGAGGACCATGCCGTCGCCGAGAATCGCCGCCAGTTTCAGATCGGCGACGTGGACCTGCTTGAACTCGATGGTCTTGCCGCCCTGGATAGTCATGGCGAAGGGCCCGCCCGCCGTGCCAGGCTCGACCTCGATCCGCCATTTTCCGGCCTTGTCAGTCAGAGTGCCGTACGTCCGGTCTCGAAACGTGATGGTCACCTTGTCACCGGGTTTGGCGAAACCGTTGACCGGAGCGCGGACACCGCACTGCAACACCATGCCTTCGCCCCACTCAAGGCCGAGGGCGGTAATGTCCGCGTTTGCCGGAGCGACCAGAAGAGCCAGGGCGATCAGAGCCGCCGCGCGATTGCGAATCGTCAAGCTCGACGCGGATCGAAGCGTGTGCCGCATAGATGACAAGTGCCCTGGAGGCGTTGCGCGGAAGTCCTGGTTCAATTTCCGATTATCCTATGTGTAATCCCCGCAGCCACGTGGAATCTCAGCTCGTCGGACTTGCTGTTCACCAGTGATTTCGGCCACAGCAAACCGCCGCGTGTCGGGGCGTCATCCATCGTCCTTTCGAGAGTGAGCGTTTATTTTTCGCGGAAGGCATACAGATGGCCGTCGTCACAGCCGACGACCAGGACGCCGTCCGCCGCCACGGGAGACGCGTGACAGGTGCCGCCGAGGGTGAAGGTCCATGCTACTTTGCCGGTTGGATCCGTCACGTAAAGGTTGCCTGAGACCGCGGCGAAACAGACGAAATCTCCAAGAGCCAGCGGTGTGCCCATGGCCGCCAGCTTGGGATAGTTCGCGAGTCCCTTGGAGCGAATGCGCTGGACGTTTTCGAGCGTCGGCACTTTTTGGATGTCTTTTCCTTCCTGATCCAGATCGCTGACGGTTCCACCATGCGTGCCGTACTGGCTTTGAATCCCGGAGACGAAGAGCTTGTTTTTGTGGAACGCCATGCCTCCCCAACCCCAGGAGGCGTCGCCGAGGCGCAAGCGGCGGCCCGTGGCGGGATCCAGCTCGACAAGATAGTGCAGATTGCGAACCCAGAGCCGGTCGCGGTGATACGCCAGCGCTTCGACGGAGATCGGCACGAAAGAACGCCATACTTCCTTCCCCGTTTTGAGGTCCAGTGCATAGACCAGTTCGTTCCACTGGGCACAATAGACGCGGTCGCCGTGGATCACAGGAGGCGGTTGTACGCAGTAGCCGCCCATGCGGAAGCTCCAGACTTTTTTTCCCGTCGCGCGATCGAGCGCGTAAAGGTGATGATCGTTGGCGCCGAAGACGACCAAACCGCCGGCCAGCACCGGCGAACCGCGCACCGGCCCCCCGGCCATGAAGGTCCAGCGTTTCTTGCCCGTATCGGCCTCCAGGGCATGAAACGCGCCGCTGTCGGAACCCGCGTAGACCAGGCCACCAGCGACGGTGGGCGAACAACGCACGGCGGCGCCGGTGTCGAAATGCCAGATCGACTTGCCGCTGCGGAGATCGACAGCGTGGATCTTTCCGGAATCGGAGCCGACAAACACCCTGGCGTCGCGGATGGCGGCCGCGCCAACGATGCGATCACCCGTGTCGAGTTTCCAGGCCAATTCCAACGGCAGCCGCAGGGAAATGCCTTCGCGGCCGGCGCGGTCAGGGCTGCCGCCGAGCATCGGCCAATCCTTGGCAGGATGCGGCTTGTCGAACAACGCGGGCTTGAGCAAATCGGCCACGACTTCGGGGGATGCCGCCGGCGTCTTGTCAATCGTCTCGGGTGTGGTGGGTTCCCCTTCTTTGGCGGGCTCGAAACAGTAGACATTGCCGTCGCGGCTGTGAAAGAAGAGTCGGCCATACGCCAGCGCCGGTTCGCCGCAAATGGTGTTGCCGGTCGAAAAGTTCCACACCGATTTGCCCGTCGTCATGTCGATGGCATGGACCGCGCCGCTGACGCCTTGCTCGCTGGGGACGGACTTGCCGTAGCTGAACGGATGAAGTCCCTCGAGGTCCCCGCCCGGTGGGATACCCGTGCCGAGGTAAACATACTTGCCGGCGATCACGGGACTGCAACAACCGGAACTGCAGTTGACGCGGAACTTCCAGCGCTCCTTGCCGGTCAGGCGATCGACGGCCACGAACTCGGAGCCATAGGGCTTGATGAGCACAAGATCTTTGGCGATTGTTCCCGGAGTGTAATGAAATCGCTTTGGCGCCTGCCAGAGCGTCTCCCCGGTGGCGGCGTCCAACAACGTGAACTTATCGTCCTTGGACTGGAAGGCTGCGCAGGCAACGACGGTTCCGTCAGTCGACAGGGATGTCCAGGGATAGATGCCCTCGCGCCGCCAAAGCAGTTTGCCCGATGCCGCGTCGAGTGCAACCACGGAGCCGACCTGGGCTGCTTTCCAGCCGTGGGTGGCGCGCGTGCCGACGTAGACCTTGCCGTTCGCCGCCACGGGCGTTACAGGGCAGGCGCCGAATTCGTTGCCCAGGTTCGTGTGCCAGACCTTCTTGCCCGTCGCGGCAGCGAAGGCGCTGACGGTGGCCGTATCGCCTCCCTCGCTGCAAAAGACCAGGCCGCCGATGACGGGCAGGCCGGCCCGATGCGGATCAATCCCCTTGGCCTCGAGCGGTTGTTCCCAGATGTCCTTGCCCGTGGCGGCATCGAGAACCAGGAGGCTGGCCTTTTTCGGTTGATCGACGCCGTTGGCGCGAATGAGGACATGCAGTCTGCCGGCGGCGAAAGTCGGCACCGTGCGGATGCCGCCAGCGATCCCGGCCCGTTCCCAGAGCAAACGGCCGGTGCGTGCGTCGAGGGCGAGGATGGAGCGCGTGTTGTGGATGCTGACGAAGACCTTGCCGTCCGCCACGATGACGCCGCCCCCCGCATCGCCGGACGCGTCGCCGTCAAGCCGGTAGGTCCAGGAAAGCTTGAAAGGAGGCTTGATCGAGTCCTCGTCGGCCACGCCGCTAAGGCCGGCGTTGCCGCGGTAGGCGGGCCATTCCGCGCCGGTGAGGGGCGTTTTCGGCCCGATCTGCCCCACGAGCATGGCGGCCAGCAAACCAGGGAGGATGGTATTCATGGAAAGTCCCGTGCGTTGTCGTGGTCGGGATGACGCTCAGTTACCGATATCAGTAAAATGAACGAAAGCAACAACCAAGATTGTCATTGGAATGCCCGCTTGTAAAGGATAATCTAAGTCTCAGTCAGGGCTGATCCTGGCTTTCATGGTCGGGTTCATCGCCATGCTCTGTTGTCGGCGTGTCCATCATTGATGGCATGCGCCCGACAAATGCGAGAACCTTCCCATTCGAGTTCATCATGGCAAGAATGACGCACGCACTGATGTTGGTCCTGGGTTTCATCGGAATCGCTCACGCCGACAACTGGGAGCGTTTCCGTGGTCCCAACGGGACCGGCACGAGCGAGGATAAAAACGTCCCGCTCAAGTTCGGCGTAAACAAGAATGTCGTCTGGAAGGTCGAGTTGCCGGGCGTCGGCAATTCCAGTCCGATCATCTGGGGTAAGCACCTGTTTCTCCACTCGGCCAGCAGAGACAGCAAACAACGGAGCCTCCTTTGCCTCGACACCTCGGACGGCAAGATCCGCTGGCAAAAAAGCATTCCCGGCACGACGGCCAAGATTCGCGCCGACAGTTCCGTGGCGTCGTCCACGCCGACTACGGACGGAGAAGCGGTCTATGTCTCGTTTTGGGACGGCAGGAACATCCTCGTTGCGGCATACGATTTCCAGGGAGAGAAACTCTGGGACAAGGAACTCGGTTCATTCAACAGTCAGCATGGCGCGGGGGCTTCGCCAATCCTCTACCGTGACAAACTCATCCTCGCCAATGACATGGACAAGGATGATTTCACTACCAAGGTGCCGAACGCCCGGGCGTCGATGTTGCTGGCATTCGACAAGCGGACCGGACGGATCGTGTGGGAAACCGAGCGCGTGGCCGAGCGCGCCTGTTACTCCGCGCCATTCTTGCTGCACAGGCCCGGTCAGCAGGGGCCTGATCTGATCGTCACGAGCACCACCGCGGTTAGCGCCTACAACGTCGAGACCGGCGCGAAGCTGTGGGAAGCCAAGGGCTGGCAAGAACATGCCGTCAAGGTGCCAATGCGCACGGTCGCGTCTCCCGCGTTGGTAGGCGATATCTTGTGCGTGTGCAGCGGCGGCGACGCGGGCCGGTTCGCCGTTGGCCTTACCTTGCCCGGTGCCGGCAAGACGGAGGCGCCCAAGCGAATTTGGGAAAACCGCAAGGACTTCCCGTATGTCCCAAGCCCCGTGGCGCACGGCGAGCACGTGTACTTCGTCAACGACGCGGGTTTGGCGGGTTGCTGCCACGCCCACACGGGAAAGCAAATGTGGCTTGAACGGCTCAGCGATGCGGGTTTCCACACTTCGCCATTGGTGATCGATGGCAAAATCTACGCGACCAGCGTCGCGGGTGATGTGTATGTGATTGCCGCAGAGCCGATTTATCGGCTGCTTGCACGTAATGAGATGAGCGAGACGATCCGCGCCACCCCAGCGGTTGCCGACGGGCGACTTTACCTGCGCGGCGACACGCACTTGTATTGCATCGGCAAGTGATCCAAGCGGGCGGTAGAGTCAAGCATGCCGCGCACTCAGGGTGGGTTGGGCCCACATCCCAACAAAAAGGACCGGCTGGTTGGACAGCGTGGCCGCCACGCGCGGTTCGAGAAGCGCGGGCCATGACCGGCTACCTGAAAGTACACACCAGAGCCGGATTTGCAGTGCAATCCTTCCCGCGATGTGTTACATTGAATCGATCGAAAAGCTACCGCCGAGCGTATGCGAGATGCCAACATGGATCCTCAAGCCAAGCCAGCGTGTTCGTTTTCGACATCGCGCCGAGGATTCTTGCGCGCCGGGGGATTGGGGCTTTTCGGCCTGACCTGGCCGGCGTTGCTGCACGCTCAGGCTGCTTCCCCGCCGCGAGGTTCGCAGGCCAGGGCCAAGGCCTGCATCCTTGTCTACCTCGACGGCGGCATGAGCCACATCGACACGCTGGACATGAAACCTTCCGCTCCGGCCGAGTACCGCGGCGAATTCAGGCCCATCGCCACCACGATTCCCGGCGTGCCGATCTGCGAGCATTTGCCTCGCATGGGGCGAATCCTGCACGACTGTTCGCTGGTGCGCACCATGAGCCAGCGCGGCCGCGGCATCATCGGCGACAACCATCACACCGGCGCTTATTACTACCTGACCGGCCACGTGCCCGATCCGTCGTTCGGGCAACTCGGCCTCAACCGCAGGCCGCAGAGTGAAGATTGGCCGTTCATCGGCTCGGTGGTGGCTTTGAAGAATGGGACCCAGCACGCTTTGCCGTTGGTCGCTCTACCGGATCGGGCGCGCTCGGCGGAATACATTCGCGCCGGTCAGTTCGCCGGCAAGCTCGGCAACGCTTACGAGCCATTCCTGGTCATGGGCAATCCGGACCAGCCTTCCGAGTTCACAGTGCCCAACCTTTCGTTGCCTACCGACATCACACTGGAGCGATTGGACGCCCGCCGCAATCTGCTGGGACAGATCGAACGGATGGACCGTTCGTTGGAACGAAGCGGGCAAGCGTATGACCAGCATCACGAGCGAGCGTATCGCATGCTGTCGAATTCCGTGCGCGACGGCGGTTTCGATCTGGCGCGGGAATCGCAGCGTACCCGTGATCGCTACGGCGACGATGTCAACGCGCAGAGCATGCTGATGGCACGCCGGCTCGTCGAGAGCGGCGTGCCCTTCGTTTCGGTGCAGTGGCAGCGCCGCAACCGAGAAGAACTGTGCAACAGCTGGGATACGCACCGCAACAACTTTCATTGTCTGCGGGCGTTGCTCCCTTGCCTCGATCAGGCATTCTCCGCCCTGATCGAGGACCTGACGCAGCGCGGTCTTCTGGATGACACGCTGGTCGTACTCATGAGCGAGATGGGACGCAAGACGCGTATCGGCGACCCGCGCGCCGGCGGCGAGAACGGCCGCGACCACTGGGTTCACTGCCATACCGTGCTATTCTCCGGAGGCGGTATCAAACGCGGCTTCGTCCTGGGCGCCTCCGACGACACCGCCTCCTATCCCGTGGATCGTCCAACCGGTCCCGAAGACCTGGCCGCCACCATCTATCACGCGCTCGGCATCACCGACCTGACTGCGCGAACACGCGAAGGCCAGCCGATCCACCTGCTAGACGACGGGGAGCCGATGCTCGCGTTGTTCGCCTAGCCGCTTGCTTCGCGTACCGGCCCGTTAGCCGGACGCGCAAGCGACGGATTTTCCGACTCCGTCGTTTGCGCGTCCGGCTAACAAATGACTTTTGCCGTCAAATTTGGCCGTTAGTCTCCCCTCCATGAACCGTCCTTCTTGCGCCGCCGGATTTCGCTTGGCTGACGGCGTTCGGCAGAGTATCATCCTCATAACGGCGTTTAGCTCAACGGAGATATCGAATGCGGCGTTTTGTGATGGCGTTTCTGCTGATGATCAGCCTCACCTTGATCGGCCTGCCTCTCGGCGTCACGGGCGAGAAGGACAAGCCAATCGGCCCGCTCGCGATCACCTATCACGGGCAATCGTTCTACACCGTCACGACCACCAAGGGCAAGGTCGTCGCGTTCGATCCGCATTACATCCTCGAATATCAACTCAACGAGGAAGCGCCGAAAAAAGCGGACGTCATTTGCGTGAGCCATAATCACAACGATCACACGCGCGTGCAGGTCTTCGAGAATCACAAGAAGGCGAAGATCTTCACCGGCCTCAAGGGCGCGAGCTTGAAAGCCGACTGGAACACCGTCAACGAGGAAGTCGGCGACATCAAGGTGCGCAGCGTCGGCGTCTATCACGACGACATGGAAGGCCTCCTGCGCGGCAAGAACGGCGTCTTCATTGTCGAGGTGGACGGCTGGCGCATTTGTCATCTGGGCGATCTCGGCCACATTCTCACGCCCGCTCAGGTCAAACGCATTGGGCCGGTCGATGTGCTGATGATTCCCGTCGGCGGCATCTACACGGTCAACGGCGCCGAGGCGAAGAAAATCGTCGATCAGATTAAACCCAAGGAATACGTCTTCCCGATGCACTACGGCACCAAGGTCTTCGACCCCGTGCTGACGGCCGAGGAGTTTCTCGACGCATTCCCCAAACGGCAGGTCGCCATCTCCGATGACAACGTGGTGAAGCTCAACAAGGACGATGCCCGGCCGCGGCCGCTCGTCGTACAGCTTCACTATTGGCCGAAGGAAGACAAGAAGAAGTGATCCAAGGAGCCGCGCACGAAGCAAGTGGCTTGGCGAAATCCGCTTGCTTTGTGTGCGGCTCTTTCACGGCAGATGCTCCGCGTCGGGTGAATCGTTCGCGATAGGCGCCTCGCTGGTATGCACGTCAACCGCCGCCTGTACCGCGTTGTCATTCGATTCCGCAGCGTCATCGTTGTCAAACCACTCGTGCCAGGGCACTTCCTGTGGTTCGCTCCCCGCGCCAGCGCCGAAGAGATCGGTGCGCACCGCCGCCTCATGTGAATATTCGGCGAGCTGACCGATTTGCACGAGTTCGGGCGGCGCGACCGGCAGTGCGAAACTCGTGGGCGTCGCACGCTGCTCTAGCGCGTCCACTTCGAGTTGGGCCGACTTGCGGATTTTCGTGGGCTTCCCAATACGTCGATATGCCGCGCGCATCCGTTCGAACATGACTCGCTCCCGGAGAAGGAATGATCGGTCATCTTCCTTTATCGGCACAATCGGTCGCGGAACTTCAACGGCCGCAGCGTCATTCTCACAACGGCGCGGGCAGATCCCGCCGGCTGAAGCTCAACCACGCGAATAAATAGCCCAGAACGCCGACGCCAAGCAGCACGCCCAGGTGGAACCAAATTGCCCCGTCGGCGAGCCAGTCGACGTTCTTGATCAGTCCTTGCGGCCGATAATGGTAGAAGATAGTGAAGGGCCGCAGCCAGCCGAGCCAATCCTCCCACATCTGCCCCAAGACGTTTACGAGGAACATGCCCAAGAAGAGCGAGATGGCGGTGCCCCAGACGCGCGCCCGCGATCGGCCTAACGACGATATGCCCATGGTGACGCCGCTCACCGAGAAGAGCAGCCCGGAGACGCACAGGAGCGCCGGCAGAAACCGCGCCGGGTCTATGCTGCCGTGCTCCAGGTCCTGTAAGCCCATCCACAAGGTGCCGAAGTAGGTCCCGCTCCACATTGCGGCGCACAGGCACGGAAACACGATTGTGTCGACGGCCAGATGGGCAAGGATGATTTGCGTGCGCCGGATCGGCTGCGCGAGGAGCAGCTCCATCGTGCCTCGGTCGATCTCGCCTGCGATGGCGTTGGCGGCCCGACCGAGCGCCCACATGCACAGGATCGTCAGCGTCAGCGGGTGAACGTACGAGATGGACATCATGTCGCCGGGCCGATCCAGCTCGATGCTATCGCCGCCGATGATCGCTTGCACCATCTGCCCCATCATCTCATTGGGCTTGAGCACAATGGCCTGCAGGAACTCCAGCGAGAGCCGCGCGCGTTGCAGGGCCGGGAGGATTTCCGTGGTCACTCGGCTCGTGATGCGCGACCAGAGGAGCTGGAAGAGAAACAGCAGCACCGCGACGACGATCCAGGCGACGCGAATGTCCCGCAGCAGCTTCAGGACGAGTACCCTGGTCATGATCGATCTCTCCAGGCGAGCCGACCCTTACAGGACTCGGCTTGCCACGCTTTCGATACGGCCTTCTTGCAGACGAAATATCAGGTCGCCGAGCTGGTCCGCCTCCGAACGGCTATGCGTGATGTGCAGAACCGTGACCTCCGCTTGCTTCGGCAATACCTTGAGCAATTCGATCATGCGTTCGCGCGTTTCCTCGTCCAGCGAGCTCAGAGGCTCATCCATCAGCAGGACGGGCGGATGATTCGCCAGTGCGCGTCCCAGGGCGATGCGCTGCGTCTCGCCGCCCGACAGCCCTACCGCTCGGCGATTCAGCAGATGGCCCAGTTGCAGCCAGCTCGCCAATTGCTCGACGCGTGCCTTGACGACCGCCGCCGGCTGGTTGCGAATCGTCAGAGCGAACGCCAGGTTGTCCCCGACGGTCATCGTCGTGAACAGCGCCCCGTCTTGCGGCACATAGCCGACGTTCCGCTCCGCCGGCGTCGCGTGCGTGACATCGCGGTCGTTCAGCATGATGCGCCCTGACGCAAAGGAGCGCAAGCCCGCGACCGCTTCGAGGATGGTCGTCTTGCCGCAACCTGTCTTGCCCATGAGGATGGCGTAACGGCCCTTGGGGATGTGCAGCGAGACGCTGTTCAAATGAAATGCGCCTTGCTTGAGACAGAGATTGTCCACGTCAATCATCGAGACCCCACAAAGATCAACCACGAAACTCACGAACGACACGAAAAGAATGCAATCAGACGATTTTTTTCGTGTCGTTCGTATGTTTCGTGGTTGATTGTATTAGACGAGTCCCGTGCCGCGCAGGCCGAGGGCGCGCGTGAGGACGAGGACGAAAACGCCGATCGCGATCATGAACAGCGCGACCGCGACCGCGCCGGGCAGGTCCGGGTCGCTGAAACGCAGCCAGACTGTCGTGGAGAGCACCTCGGTGAGGTTCGGCGTGGCGCCCGCGAAGATCATGATGGGGCCGAACTCCCCCAGCGCCCGCGCCCACGCCAGCGTGCCCGCAGTCAGCACGCCCTTGCGCGCTTCCGGCAAGACGATGCGCCAGAACGCCTGTGCCCTGGTGCAGCCCAGCGTCAAGGCGACCTGTTCCGTGCGCGGCGATGTCTGCTCGAACGTGATGCGCATGGTACGCACCGCGAACGCCGCCGACACCGAGAACTGGGCCAGGATCACGGCCGGGATGCGCAGCGAAATGCGCATGATGTTGGCGCGGAACCATTCGCCGATCGTGGTGTAGTCGAAGAGGATAAGCAGGCTCAAGCCCAGGACCAACGGCGGCAGCACGATCGGAATATCAAGGATCGTGTCCACGGCGGTCTTGCCCCAGAACTGCGTTCGCGCCAGGAGATATCCCATCGGCACCGCAACCCAGAGCGAGAGGATCGCGGTCACCGTGCACGAGATCAGCGTGAGATTGATCGAATAGCGAATCGCGGGATCATTGAGCGCGGCAAGCAGGTCGCCGGGCGTCGTGAAAAAAAAATCCGCGACGACCATGGCGACTATCAAGACGACATACGATCCGCCGAGAATCGACAGGCACAGGTAATACTTCCATTCTCGCAACGGAAACCTCGACGATAGGCCGCTTGCATGTTAGCCGGACGCGCAAGCGACGAAATTTCACAAAGTCCGTCGCTTGCGCGTCCGGCTAACGAAACGTTGAAATCGCTAATTTTTTACGCTCTTCGCGTCCCAGCCGAAACCGAGTTTCTCGAAACGCTCCTTCGATTCCTCCGTCTGCAGGTACTCCATCAGGCGTCGGCTCAGCTCCGGGTACTTGCTGCTCTTGGCGACGGCGATAGGCTGCGCCGGCGCGGCGCACGGGACGCCAGTGATCGGGATGCCGTCGAGCCGATTCGGATATGGCGTGATGTTGGTGCGATAGGCGACGACGACGTCGAGCGACCCCGCCAATAACTGGGCCACCAGAAAATCACCCGTCGGCGAACGCGCAACGATGTTGTTGACGACCTTGGCAAAGACCCCCGTGCGGATAAATGTCTCCTGTGTCAATTGCCCCAGAGCGCATTGATGCTCGTGGCCAACGCCCACGCGCAGCCCCTTCTGGCCCAGATCGGTGAGCTTGAGGATTTCTTTCGGATTTCCCTTGGGCACGACGATCATCAGTTGATTCGTGGTGACGTTGCTCGGCTCCTCGAATTTCTCCCGCACCTTGTCCATGAAGCTGGTGTCGCAGGCGAAGTAGAGATCGGGTACGTCGCTCACCTGCATCTGGCTGACGAGCAAGCCGCAACCATTGTAAACCCGCGTGATACGGACCTTCTCGCGTTTCTCGAATTCATCGAGAGCCTTCTGCAGTCCGGGACGCAGCATCGAGCCGGCGTAAATCGTCAACTCGCGTTGATCGTCCATCGCCTCGGCCTCGTCCACGTCGGAGTAGCCGGCCTTCTTGAGGTGGACCGCGCCCTTGTCCTTGGCACGCAGGAAGGCGATGAAACGCAAGGCGTGATCGCGCTGCGTCGTCGTTTTTACGACGGCGATCTGCACGCGGGCCTTGACGCTGTCGAGTTCCTTCAGCTTGACGATCTTGAGGTCCGGCTTCCTCTCGACGAGCACGTTGGCCAGGGCATCCCAGGTGATGCCGACATCGATCGAGCTCAAAAGGAGCTTATCGCCGATGCCGTTGACGTCGCCGACATGGATTGGTTTGGCCGTCTCGAGGCTGTCCCATAGACCGCGTCCTTGCAGCTCTTGCTTGGTGAGTTTACTGATGGCGGCGCCGGGACTGGCCACGCCGATGTTGCTCCCCAGCGCGATGAAATCGCTCCACGTCTTGATTTCCTTGGCGACCTTCGGATGGACGACAAGCACCGCGTGCATGCTCGCCACGTTTTTCACGTCGCTCACAAGGCTTTTCTTGTCGGCCAGGCGAATAAAGCTCTCGTCGGCCGGCAGGAAGAGATCGCCCTCTTTCGATGCCTCCATCCTTACAAGGAGCTCCTGCGATTTGCCCGAATGAAGAATAACCTTCTGCCCGTACGCAGTCTCATATTCCTTGCCAATAGTGTCCGCCACCTTGACCATGGCGGCGGCGCAGTAAATCTCAAGCGGAGGGGCGGCGTCCGGGGTGATCGGCGCGTAGTACGGTCGGCTGATCGTGTAGAGCGCGCCGCCGAGCGCGGCCAGCGCGAAGACCGACCCACCTATCAACACCAGAGCCGGAGAAAGACGCGCGAGCATGGCTTCATCCTAATCGTTTGGCCGTGATGCGCGGCGGAGCGCACGCGGAATCCGCGTCGATGATTGGCTGCCTTACCACGCTCTGTGCGTCGCGGCTAAACGGCAGGGCGCTCGATTTCTTCGGCGCCGCCGGCAGCATCGTCGGCAGATCCTTCGGCATGGCCATCGCTTCCTTGCCGTCGAAGAGCCGATCGAACATCTTGCGCCATTCCGCCGTCATCACCATATCGAGGCCGGGATTCAAATCCTTGATCTGACACGAGCACTCCCGGCACAAGAACTTCGTCACCTCAAGGATTTGATCGTCCGTGATTTCCTTCTTCGCCGCGCACAAACTGCCGAGCACCCGCCCGCGACCAAAGATCGGGAACACGATCGGCCCCTTCATTGTCAGCAATCGCTCCTCGGTGCCAAGAAGCAGACTCAGGAAGCCAGCCTCCTCGGCCTTGTTCCGATCGAGCACGAGCAGCGTGAACGACACCTTGAGCGGCAAAGGCAATTGCAGCTTCGGCCCGCTGTCGCTCTGCACGGGGAGTTTGATCTTTCTTTCAAGCGTGGCCAGCTCGCTCGTCAAGAGAGCGTGAATTGCTTCATCGGCCTTGCGATCATCGCTCGTCACCTGCACATACACGACGGAAGTTCCGCGCGCCAGATGCGCGAGCACCGCTTGCCGCAGCGGCGAGTCGGCGATGCTCTTGAGGTTCGCGAGATTGCACGGCCCGTTGAAGGCGGACGGCTCGGTCGGGTCGGCGCCGGCATAGCGAATGAGCATCCACGGGCCTTGATCCTTTTTGCCTTCGCGTTCCCACAGCTTCATCACCTTGGGCGCGACTTTGCCCGCGAGATTGATGCGGTTGATTTCCAGGTTGAGTTTGTTCGGGAATTCGCCGAACAGCTTGAGCGTCTCGTCCAGTTCCTTCGGCAACGGGCCGTTATGAAAGACGAGCACCTCGGCCGGCGTGAGATCCCATTTCTCGAGGGCATAGCGAAACACGGGGATGGTGCATGCCCGCGCGGGTTGAGGGAGCAAGAGTGCAATCCCGACAAGCGTGAATGGGAGAATGCGTTTCATGGGAGACCGCCCAGGTTAGAAATCGGTCGGGTGGGAGTTTTGGGGCCAAACTCATTCTAACGTGAGGAGAGGTCATACGTCAATTTGTTCCTTGAGAACCTTCCTGAAAGTTTCCGTGTCAAGTGTGCCGTAGAATGTTAAGAGCATTTCGCCCCTCTCCGCCAAGGGAGAGAGGCGTGAAAAAAGTGCGAACGGAACACGATCAGGGCCCCGAACTTGCGTTCGATGATTACGCCGAGTGCTGATTCAAAGGGAGTCTCCGATGCGGCTTTTTGGCATCGTTGTCGTTACGGTGGGCATCTTGGGCACGACCGCTCGTGCCGTGGCCGATGATCCGGTTGGTGTTCTGAAAGTCGAACAGAAGAAGGCCAAAGAGAAAGCCAAACACGAGTTTCTCCCTTATGCGCCGCGCGAAGGGGATCTCGTTTTCTACGACGACCGCAACCCCGTCTGGACTGCGCTCTTCGCCTACGCCGGCACCGGACCACCGTTGCATATGGGGATTGTGGTCAAAAAATCCAACCGCAGGCTCGCGATCCTCGAAGCGGGGCCGGACGACACCGTGCGCGTCGAGTTGCTCGATCTTGATAAGCGGTTGCCGCAGTTTCACAAGGACTTTGACGGCCCGATTACGATCCGCCGCTGCAAGAGGGCATTGGGGGACGCAGAATCGAAGGCGTTGACGAAGTTCGCCGAGGCGCAGGCCGGCAAGCGTTACGCGATCGGCAGGCTGTTGCTGCAAGGCACGTCGCTTCGCACGCGCGGGCCCTTGCGCGAGATGGTCCTCGGCAGCACGCAGCTCGACCGCGATAGCTGGATCTGTTCGGAACTGTCGGTCGCGGCCGGCACCGTCGCGAAGCTATTCGATCCGAAGGTCGTTTATGCCAACGTCGCCTATCCACGCGACCTCGTCAACAATGAGCGCTACAAACTCGACGCCACCTGGCATGACGCGGCGTTGTGGCTGCCGAAGCGGCCGTAGCGTCGCATCCCAAAAAAGCTCACACAAAGGCGCAATATCGCAAAGAAATCAAGAATTCGGCGACCGTGAGTGCCGCAAGCATTCGGCGTGTCAAACCTGACATTACTTTGCGCCATTGCGTGAGATTATTTTTGCCGTCTGGTCGTCTCGCTTGCTAAGATTATTTGCTTGACATCTTAGCCTGTTGCGGAAACGCTAACAGCTTGGAACATCATCGACTTTTTCTCAGGAAACGCCAAATGAAAAAGATACCCCCCTTCATCGGGCTCGCCGCGCTTGCCTTGACGCCGCTGTTCTTGCTGCAATCTTCTCCCGCCGCGCAAGGGAGCGCGAAAGCGCCGGTTCCCCAGGAGGCGGCGCAGGCCAAGGCCCAGAAGCTGGTTCTCGACATCTTCGGCCGCGATTACGAGAAGGCGACGACCAACGAGTCGAAATCGCGTCTCGCGTCGACGCTCTTGCAACAAGGCAAGGAGGTCAAGGACGACGCCGCGGTGCGCTTCATCTGCTTCCGCGAGGCGCGCGATCTGGCGGCCAAGGCGGGAGATGTCAATCTCGCCATGCTCGCCATCGATGAGATCAACCGCCTCTATGAAGTCGATGCGCTTCTGCTCAAGGCGGACGTCCTCGGCCTGGCTGTCGCGTCGGCCACCGAGAAGGAGACGGGGTTGGCGCTGGTGGATGTCATCCGCCCGCTATTGGCCGAGGCGATTGATCTCGATCACTACAAAGTCGCCTACCAGCTCGGCGACACGATCATCAACGCCGCGAAAAAGGCGCGCAGCCCGAGCCTGGTGCTCGAACTTCAGAAGCGCGTTGACGAGATCAAGATGACGGAAAAGGCGTTCGCCAAACTGCAAGGCTTTCTTGATCGCGTCGCCAAGGACGCCAACGACGGCGAGGCCAATCGCGAGCTTGGCAAATACTTCGGCTATCAGAAGAAACGCTGGACGAAAGCGCTCGCCTACTTCGCCAATTGCGATGACAAGACGCTCAAGGAACGCGCACGCCAGGATCTCGCCGATCCGAAGAACGCCAAGGATCAATCGGCGCTCGCTGATGAGTGGTGGGAGCTGGCGGCGACGGAAAACGGCCAGGCGAAGCTGGCGCTGCAGATGCGCGCGATGCACTGGTACGAGAAAGCGCTGCCCACGTTGGCCGGGCTGAATCGCACCAAGGCGCAGAAGCGCATCGACATCGTGCAGGACCAGCTATCGGGGAACACGACAGTGGTCGTGCCGGCCGCCGGCCCCGTGGGGGAGATCCGCAAGTTCGAGGGGCACGCCGACGAAATCAAAGGCGTGGCGTTGTCGCACGACGGCCGCTACGCCGCCTCGGCCGGACGCGATCAGACGGTGCGCGTCTGGGACCTCGCCGCCAAGGAGACCAAGGAGGCGTACGCACTGCGCGGGCACACCAAGGAGGTCTGGGCGGTAGCGTTTCATCCCAACAATCGCTACATCCTCTCCGCCAGCTGGGACGCCACGGCGCGCATGTGGGATTTCAAGGCGGCGAATGAAGTCAAGCGTTTCGCCCATACCAAGGACGTCAACTGCTTGGCCCTGTCACGCGACGCCAACACGATGCTGAGCGGTTGCGATGATGAGAAAATCTACCTATGGGATGTCAACACCGGCCAGGAGATCCGCCGCTATCCCGGCCACTCCAACTACGTCTACGCCGTTGCCTTCTCGCCCGATGGTCGCTACGTCGCGTCGGGGGGCGTCGATAAGTCGGTGCGCGTGTTCGACCTCGCGACCGGCCAAACAGTCAAGACGTTCGACGGGCATAACGAATCGGTCACGAACGTGGCCTTCCTGGCGGATAGCCGTTATGTGGTGTCGTCGGGCGATTCGGTCATCCGCGTGTGGGACCTCCAGACGGGCAAAGAGGCCCGGCGTTTCGAGGGGCAACATCAAGGCCGCATCCCGGCGATGGCGCTGTCGTCGGACGGCCGACGCCTGTTGACGGGGGGCGACGACCGCACGATCAAGCTGTGGGACGCGCTGACGGGCAAGATGATCCAGAGCTTCGCCGGGCATTCGGACACGATCACGTGCGTGGCGTTCTCGCCGGACGGCCGCCGCGCCGTTTCGGGCGGTTACGACCGCACGGTGCGCATCTGGGGGCTGCCGGCGCGCTGAACACAGGTCGTGTTTCCAATGAGCCACGCAAGAAGAAAACGCCGGGCGACCGCTTACTTCGAGCGCGGCTCCAGTATGAAAAATCACTCCAGATTGCCTTTTCTCTTTACTTGCTCTTGATGACAAGATAGAAGTGATAGGGTAACCCGCCATCCAGTCCCCATGGGACTATCGCTATCTTCCGCAACCGTTTTTTCGCCGAGGAAGGAATGACGCCGATGCCGCGCCGGGAAATAGTCCTGGGCCTCCTCCTGCTCGTGGGAATCGACGGCCCTTCCGCACGGGCGCAAGAGGAAACCAAGCGCCCATCCGAGCCGCAATTCAGCCGCCATGTCGTACCGCTCTTCAGTCGGCTGGGCTGCAACGCTGGCACGTGTCACGGCGCGGTTAAGGGACAGAACGGCTTTCGTCTCACGCTATTCGGCGCCGACCCCGCTCTCGACCACGTGCGGCTCGTCCGCGAGTACAGTGGCCGGCGTTTGAACTTCAATGACCCGGACGCGAGTTTGCTCCTGCTCAAGGCGACCGGGCAGATTCCGCATCAAGGCGGCAAACGCCTCGACTTCGGCAGCCCTGAATACCAACTCTTGCGCAGGTGGATCACCTCCGGCGCGCGTCTCGATCAGCCCGAGCTTTCGATGTCGCCGCGTTTGACGGTTGTCCCGCCGAGCCGGGCGTTGAAACCCGGCGAGACGTTTCGCTTCCAGGTGCAAGCTGTTTTCCCCGACAAGACGACCGAGGACATCACCGCGTTCTGCACCTTCGAGTCGCGCGACACCGCCGTCGCCCAGGTCGAGGCGTCCGGTAAGGTGACGGCGCTCGGCGTTGGCGACACGATCCTGCTGGCGCGTTATCGCGGCGACCCGGTCATGGCGAACATTCTCGTCCCCGGCGAGCCGAAGGGAAATTTCCCACTGGTCAAGGAAGCCAACTTCATCGATAGGCACGTCCTCGACCGGCTACGCCGGCTCAACATCCACCCGGCCGAACCGTGCGACGATGTGACGTTCCTGCGCCGCGTCAGTCTCGATGTCACGGGCGCGTTGCCGACGCCGGATGACGTGCGCGCGTTCCGCGCCGACAAATCGGCCAACAAGCGTGCCAAGAAGATCGACGAGCTGTTGAATCGCCCAGGCTACTCGGCATTGTGGGCGACGAAGTTCAGCGACATCCTGCGGCCCGCGAATTTCGATCTCAAGAACGGCTTCAACGAAAACGCCAGCGCGCGCCGCTCCTACGAATGGCTGCGAGCGCGGATGCAAGAGAACGTTCCCTATGATCATCTCGTGGAACGGATCCTCCTGGCCACCAGCACCGACGGGCGCGCCGCCGCCAACTGGGTGCAGGAAGTCCAGGGTTATCTCGCCGAAGACGCCAACAAGAATCCGGACCTCAAAGCCTATGGCACAAGACGCACACTTGATTTGTACTGGCAACGCCCAAGCGCCGCGGGTGTCAAAGGAACGTTGCAGATCGCGCATGCCTTCCTTGGCCTGCGCATGGAGTGCGCACAGTGCCATCGCCATCCCAACGACATCTGGCAGCAGGACGACCTCTTGAGCTTCGCCAACTTCTTCATGCCGATCGGCGGCGCCGGCGCGGCGGGCGCTGCTTCGCCCGAAGTCAGCAAGCAACTCGACGAGCTGACGATGCAGGCCAAGCAGTTCCGTGAGCAGACCAAGAAGCTCATGGAAAAAGCCAAGGACAAATCGCTCAACAAAGAGGACGCGGCCAAGCTGAAGGAAGAAATCAAGATCGCGGGCGACAAGGCGAAGTCTTTCGAGGACATCGCCAAACGGCTCAAGGGGACCGAAGTGCGCGTCCTGAGCAAGTCGCCGTTCGCCAGCGTCAGCAATACGCTCGGCAACCAGAAGTCGGAGACCCTACGGCTCCTCGGCGAGAAGCAAACGATGACGGTTCCGGCGGGACAAGATCCGCGTGCCGTCGTCATGACCTGGCTGCGCCGGCCGGACAATCCGTACTTTGCCAGGGCGATGGTCAATCGCGTCTGGGCTCATTACTTTGGCCGCGGCGTCATCGATCCGCCCGATCATCTCTCGCCCTTCAATCCGGCGACGCATCCCGAATTGCTGGCCGAACTGTCCGCGGACTTCATCAAACACGACTACGATCTGAAATATCTGCATCGGCTCATCCTCAATAGCCGAACCTATCAGCAGAGCGCCAAGACCAACGCGACCAACAAGCACGACACGGCCAACTACGCGTCGTTCTACTTGCGGCGCCTGCCCGCAGAGGTGCTGGTCGATGCAGTCAATCACGCGACGCTCGGCAAGGAGACGTACCCGCCGGAGCTATTCGTGCCGCCGGGGGCGCTGGCCGTCGAGGTCGCGGGCAGTACAGGCAGCGAAAAATTGAAGGCGACGCTGCACTACGCCTTCCATATTTTCGGCCGACCGTCGCGCAGCGCCGACGTGCAATGCGATTGCGAGCGCGACGCCACGGTTTCCGTCGTGCAAGCGCTCTTCCTGGCAAATCACCCGACGATCCAGGCGAAGATCGCCGCGGTTGACGGCCGTGTTGCGAAGATCGCGAAGGATCAACCGGACGCCGCGAAGGCGATCGAGGAGTTATACCTGTGGACGTTGAGCCGGCCGCCTTCGGAAGCCGAGGTGCAAGCGTGCATTGGATACATCAAGGCAAGTCCGTCGCAGCAGAAAGGGCTTGAAGATGTGTTGTGGAGCCTGTTGAATACCAGGGAGTTTCAGTTAAATCATTAAGCGAGCACGAAAGATGCCAATTCGACGCCGGACATTCCTCAAGAGCATGGGCGCCTCGGCGTTTGCCGCCCCCTTGCTGCTGCCCGCGCGCCTCTGGTCGAGCCAGGACCGTCCACAACAACCAGACCGGCGCCTGGAAAACCCGTTCGTCGGTGCGACTTTCTATCGCAATGTCGATTACGTGGCTGCGGTCACCGCCGCCGCCCAGCGTCAGGAGGGCAGGTTGAGCCAGCAAATGAGGCTCGTGGCGAACTATCCTACCTTCGTCTGGATGGACAGCATCGCCGCAGTCACTGGCGGCAACGGCTATCCGCGCGGACTGGCGGGCCATCTCGATCAGGCCCTGGAACAACGCGCCAACGCGATCGGCCTCGTGATCTACAATCTCCCCAACCGCGATTGCGCCGCCCTGGCCTCCAATGGCGAACTGCACATCGCCCGCAATGGCCTCAACCGCTACCGCACCGACTACATCGATGCGATCTTCAACATCATCCGGCAGCCGCGCTATGCCGGCTTGCGCGTAGTCATGGTCATCGAGCCCGACTCGCTGCCCAATCTGATCACCAACCGGAATGTCGGCAGTTGTCGAGAAGCCAGTGAATCCGGCGCCTACGTCGAGGGCGTCCAGTACGCCATCAGCACGCTGCGTTCCATCAACAACACCTACGCCTATGTCGACGTGGGGCACGCCGGCTGGATGGGCTGGCCGGCAAACTTCAATCCCTTCGTCGATCTGCTCAAACGCGTCGGCGCCGGCATTCGGGGCGGCAATAGCAAGGTGGACGGCTTCATCAGTAACACAGCCAACTATAACCCGTTCACCGAGCCCTACATGACCGCCAACCAGATGATCGGCGGGCAGCCGGTTCGCTCGCTGCAAGGCTGGTACGACTGGAACGACCACATCGACGAACAGAGCTACGCCACCGCTCTGCGCACTGCTCTCACGCGCGGCAACAACGCGTATTCGGCCAGTGTGGGCCTGCTGCTCGACACGTCGCGCAATGGCTGGGGAGGTCCGAATCGGCCGGCGCGGGCGAGTGCCGCCAACGACCTGCGGACGTTCGTGCGGGCGACCACCATCGACCGTCGCATCCACAAGGGGAACTGGGGCAACCAGGATGGGGCCGGCATTGGCGCCAGACCCGTCGCGAATCCCGCTGCCAACTATCATGCCTTTGTCTGGGTGAAACCGCCGGGAGAATCCGACGGCTCCAGTCGGCTGATCCCCACCGGGCCCGAGAATCCTCTCGGCAGGGGGTTCGATCGGATGTGTGATCCCATCTACCGCGGCAATGCCCTCAACGGCAACAACGCGAGCGGCGCCTTGCCGGATGCGCCGGTTGCCGGTCGTTGGTTTCAGGCCCAGTTTGTCCAGTTGGTACAGAATGCTTTTCCGGCGTTTGAGCCTGGCGAAAACTGACCGGATGCACGATGATGTTAATGGTAACTCTTCGCGTTTCACGTTTCGCGCTTTTCATGACACACACGTGGAAAGGAATACGGGAAACGCGGGAAATGCGAAAACCGCCCATCAAACCAGAGTTGGGCAGTCGGGTTTGAAGTTTCAATGGTTCCATCTTGGGGGGATGTCATGCTGCAAGGTTGCGAAAACTACCGCCAGTGCGATCGCCGTGATTTCCTGCGTGTCGGCGGCGCGGGGTTGTTCGGCTTGACCTTCGCGGACTTCTTCCGCGCTCAGGCTGCCGGTCCCGCGCCGCGCGCACGCAGCATGATCCTGATCTGGCTCGCGGGCGGGCCGCCGCATCAGGATATGTTCGACATGAAGCCCGACACGCCGCCCCCCTTCGGCAGCGAGCTGCGGCCCACGCGCACCAACGTGCCCGGCATCGACTTCTGCGATCTGATGCCGCGCCTCGCGCAGATGGCCGATAAGTTCTCCATCCTGCGCTCCGTCGGCATCGGCAACGAACGCTGGGAACACTCCGGCGGCCTCTACTGGCTCTCGGGAAATCCGCGCAACCGTACCACCGTGCAGTACCCTATGATCGGCAGCGTTCTAGCCAAGGAACGCCCCGCCCGGCCTGGCATCCCCAGCTTCGTCGGCTTCGGGCACTACTACGACTCCGGCGATTCGGCCGGCGATCTGCGCAACAACTACCTCGGCCCGGCCTACGATCCGATGATCTTCCAGCCTGGCAACCCGCGCGATGAGGTCGGCGCCATGCTCGCGCCGCCCGCTCATCTCGATCTGTCCGGCATGCAGCGGCGCGAAGGCCTGTTGCAATCGCTCGACACGCAGATTCGCGGCCTCGACGCGCAAGAGCACCTCATCTCCGGCATGGATCGCTTTCAGCAGAGTGCCTTCGACATGCTGCGCTCGCCGCGCCTGCGCCAGGCCGCCGATCCGCGCCAGTTCCCCGCCCGCCTGCTCGATCGCTATGGCCGCAATACGCAAGGAACCAGCGCCCTGGCCGCGTGCCGGCTCGTTGAAGCAGGCGTGCCGTTCGTGTTCGTCCCCTGGCCGGGCTGGGATTATCACGGCAGCGTCACCAATGCGTGCAAGAACAGCCTGCCCGTCCTCGACGCGATGGTGTCGAGCCTCGTGCAAGACCTGCACGACCGGGGCCTGCTCGAAACGACCATCGTCACCGTGCTCGGCGAGATGGGCCGCAACCGCATCTATCAAGACTCCGCCTACTCCGGCCCCCCCGGCCGCGATCACTGGGGCACGACGCAGTTCGTCCTCGTCGCCGGCGGCGGCTTCCGGCAAGGCATGGTCCTGGGCGCGACCGATCGCACGTCCTTGCACGTCGTCGACAAGTACTACTCGCCGATCAGCTACGGACGCACGCTCTATCACCTGCTCGGCGTTGATCCCGACAAGGAGCTTTACACGACCAACGGTCGTCCGGTGCGCATCTCCGAGGACGCGCCGCTTATTCGCGAAATCATGGCGTGATTCGCAGTTCGTGGCGGCAAGATTCCAATCTTGCCGCCTTTAGTTTCCTATCGAAGTTCCTCTCGCCTGCCTTAGAGCCTTAAAAGAACACACCAGATTTTTCTTGACAGGCGCTCAGGCTCCGGTCTAGGATCAATTTCCGTTCATCTCGGGCTCCATTTGCAACACGGAGTTCGTCCAATGCGTTCCCTCCTATTCCGTTGCGTCTTGAACCTCTTCACAGCGAGCCCGCAATCACGCAAGCAATCCCAAGTACGGCTCCGAGTTGAAAAGTTGGAAGACCGGACTATGGAACCTCGGGCACCTTCTGGAACGGCTGACAACAGCTACCAACAGGCTTGCAAGTTTTTAATGGTAAGTTGCAACGCACTTTTGTGATGGCACACGCATGAGGATATCGAGAACCGAGTCTAAATTCGGGGCACCAATATGCTTCCCAGCAACCGACCTTTCGTATTGGCTCTCGTTTGTTGCCTCTGGGTGCTAAATTGCAGCGAGAGTTTTCTCGCGGCTCAGGACTCCAAGGCAGATCCGGCGAAAGACCCACAGCGAACACTGATTGCCAAGGAAAAGTACCGCTATTCGGTGTCGCGCGCCGACAGGCCAGGCATTGTCGTGTTCAGCCCGGACGGAGAGCTGTTTGCCGCGCGAGACAAGGGAACAATCGTCCTTTGGGAAACTCTCTCGGGAAAAGAGAGGATCCGCCTTGAAGCCAACCAGGCCTTTGGGCCGATCGCTTTCGTGCCTGAACACGAACACCTGGTCGGGGGTTACCACGGCCAGTTAAAACGATTCGACATTGCAACAGGCCGAGAAATTTCCTCGATTGCCGTAGGGAAATACGAAGCGTTCCACGGCTTCCTTCCCGGTGGAAAGCAGTTCCTTGGTTATTCGAACGGGAAGATTCAGGTCCGCGACGCCAAAGCGGGCGATGTTCTTCGCGAGTTTCGCATCCTCGAAAGGGTTTTCTTGGGTTCAGGGCGGACCGTTCTCAGCGAGGATTGCAAACTGCTGGCGAATGTCATTACCGACGATAGAACGATCAAGATTTGGCGTGTCGAATCCGGCAAGGAAGTCGTTACCTTGAAGGGACACGCGGATCGTATCGTAGGCGTTTGTTTCAATCCTTCCGGGAAAAGGATCGCCAGCGCGAGTGCGGATAAGACCATCAGGATTTGGGACACGCAAACCGGGGAAACGATTCACAAGATTTCGCTTCCCGAACTGGGCCTCCAGGTTGTATTCAGTCCAGATGGCAAACGGTTGGCGGTCGGCTCGGCCGGTAAGAAAAGCCGAATCTCGATTTACGACACCACCACCTGGCAGGAGCTCGCGGTATGGGAAGCGAAGTTCGAATGCTCCCGGAATCTCGCCTTCAGTCCGCAGGGCAACTTACTGGCCAGCGGCGGCGGTAGTTTTGTGCAAGTCTGGGAGCTTTCCGCGGGAAAAAGTCCACCCAATGACAAGAACGCGCCACCAGAGAAGAAACCGGGCGAGAGCTAAACTGAGTTTGAAAATCGGGGCACCAATATGCTTTCCACCAACCGAGGTATCATACTCGCTGTCGTTTCTTGCCTCTGGGTTCTGACTAGCAGCGAGAATTATCTTGCGGCTCAGGATCCCAACGCAAAGCCAGTGGAAGAGGCGCGGCAAACGGTAATTGCCAAGGAAAAATACCGTTATGAAGTATCGCGCGCCTCGTGGCCAGGCACGGTAACATTCAGCCCGGACGGAAAACTTCTTGCTGCTCGAGATAAGGGAACGATCGTACTTTGGGAAACCTCATCGGGAAAAGAGAGAATCCGCCTTGAAGCTAACCAGCCATCCGGGTCGGTAGTTTTTGTGCCTCAGAGCGGCGACGTGGTCGGGAGCTACCGCGGCTTCAAACGATTCGACCCCGTATCGGGCCGAGAGGTTTCCTCGATCTCCTTGCCGAAGGGCGAGGGTTTCCGGTCTTTTCTTCCCAGCGGAAAGCAATTTCTCAGTTATTCAAATGGAATCATCCATGTCCGCGATGCCAAAGCGGGCGATTTGCTTCGCGAATTTCGCATTCTCGACAAATTTTTCTTGGGTTCCGGGCTGACCGTTCTTAGCGAGGATCGCAAGCTGCTCGCGAATGTCATTACCGACGAGCGAACGATCAAGATTTGGCGTGTCGAATCCGGCGACGAACTCACGACCTTGAAAGGGCACTCGGACCGTATTCAAGGAGCTTGTTTCAGCCCTTCCGGGAAATCAATCGCATCTACGGGCTGGGACAAGACGGTCAGGATTTGGGATACCCAAACCGGAAATACGATCCAAAAGATTTCGCTTCCCGAACTCGGGCTCCAGGTTGAATTCAGTCCGAATGGCAAACGGTTGGCGGTCGGCTCGGCCGGTAAGAAAAGCCGAATCTCGATTTACGACACCACCACCTGGCAGGAGCTCGCGGTATGGGAAGCGAAGTTCGAATGCTCCCGGAATCTCGCCTTCAATCCGCAGGGCAACTTACTGGCCAGCGCCGGCGGTAGTTTTGTGCAAGTCTGGGAGCTTTCCGCGGGAAAAAGTCCACCCAATGACAAGAACGCGCCACTTGAGATAATACCGGGCGAGAGGTAAACTGAGTCTGAAAATCGGGGCACCAATATGCTTTCCACCAACCGACGTATCGTATTGGCTCTCGTTTTTTGCCTCATGGTCCTCAGTCGCAGCGAGAGCCCAATTGCGGCTCAGGCCGCCAAACTGAAATACGAATTCGAGCGTCTTCCCCAGACGAAACGCGGCCTCTTCAGCACGCCCGTCTTTAGTCCCGATGGACAACTCCTCGCTGCGCCCAGCACCGCAGGAACGGTCGTGGTCTGGGATTTGTCCTCGGGAAAAGTGAAGCTTCGCATCGAGTACGGCAAGAACGACTTGATACACAGGCCGGCTTTCTCGCCCGATGGCGCCTGTCTCTATGCGATAGTGAATGAATTTGGCGCCGACGGCGACCTCTACGCCCAGGACGGAATTGTGGCGATGGTTCATTGGTTCGATGCCCTATTGGCTCAAGAGATCGACCTTATCTCAGCGCAGGTTGCCTGGATTGAGAGTTTAGGCGCTTATCAAAATTACCTTCCAACAGATACTGCACACGCTAATCTGGTTAACGCTATCACGAACTTGCTCATGGACGCGGGGCAATCGCTGCGCGAGTTGTTCGGTTGAAGGATTGTCTAGAGCCTTGTTCGTTTGCTCGGCCGTAGTGGTCGGTGCGATAGCCGATGAAGTTATTCGCTTGGAGATGTTCATGCACGTCGGTCCGTGTGCGCTCTTTGCTCTTCGTCGCAGCCTAACCCCTACGTACACACTGACAGGAAACCAAGGTATTCGGATCACGGCCGCCTCTGTAATTCATCAGGCCTGGTTCGCGTTCCAACCGACTGCCAAGGTAAAAACTCCCATGTACAAACGACTCAGTATCTGTAACGTGGTCCTACTCGCCTCTGCTGCCATCGCCTGTAGCCAGGAACGTCCCTTGGGAACTCGACTCACGCCGCAGCCGTATCAGACGGGCCGTTCGGTCGTCATGGCCAAGAACGGCATGGTCGCGACCAGCCAGACGCTGGCGACGCAAATCGGGCTGGATGTACTGCGCAAAGGCGGCACGGCCGTGGACGCCGCCATCGCCGCCAATGCCGCCCTGGGGTTGATGGAGCCGATGTCGTGCGGCATCGGCGGCGATCTGTTCGCCATCGTCTGGGACAACAAGTCGCAGAAGTTGTACGGTCTCAACGCCAGCGGCCGTTCGCCCTACAGGGCGACGCGCGATTACCTCAAGGCGCACAAGCTGAAAGAGATTCCCACCTACGGCCCGCTATCCTGGTCAGTGCCAGGCTGCGTTTCGGGATGGGACGAATTGCACAGGAAGTTCGGCAAGTTGCCGTTCAGAGACATTCTCGCTGCGACGATCGAGTACGCCAACGACGGCTTCCCGGTTACGGAGGTGATAGCCGGTTCATGGGCCAAATCCAAGACGCCGTTGAGCAAGTCGCCCGACGCCTTCGCGACCTATTTCCCCGACGGCAAGGCGCCCAAGGCCGGCGACGTGTTCAAGAACCCGAACCTGGGCCGCGTGTACAAGGCGATCGCCGACGACGGACCACAGGTCTTTTACAAGGGCGGCGTGGCCAAGAAGATCGTCGCTTATTCAGCCAAGGTGGACGGCCTATTCACGATGAAGGACTTCGCCGATCACACGTCCACATGGGTCGAGCCGGTGAGCACGACCTACCGCGGCTACCAGGTCTGGGAGTTGCCGCCGCCGGGGCAGGGGATCGCGGTTTTGCAGATGCTCAACATCCTGTCGAGCTACAACCTCAAGAAGATGGGGCCGCAGTCGGCGGATTACTGGCACGTGTTCGTGGAGGCCAAGAAGCTCGCGTACGCCGACCGGGCCCGCTTCTACGCCGACCCCGATTTCGTCAAGCTGCCGACCGCTGAATTGATCTCGATGGCTTACGCCGACAAACGCCGCAAGCTGATCGACATGGACAAGGCTCGCACCGACCATCCCGCCGGCGATCCGAAGCTGGCGACCAGCGACACGATTTATCTGACGGTGGTGGACAAGGATCGCAACTGCGTGTCGTTCATCCAGTCGAACTACCACGGCTTCGGCAGCCATCACGTGCCCGGCGATCTCGGCTTCGCTCTGCAGAACCGCGGCAACCTGTTCGCCCTCGATGACAAGCACCTCAATCGCCTGGAGCCGCACAAACGACCGTTTCACACAATCATCCCCGCCATGGTGACCAAGGACGACAAACCGTATCTGGTCTTCGGCGTCATGGGAGGCGACTATCAGGTGCAAGGCCACGCACAAGTGCTTATCAATATGCTCGACTTTGGCATGAACGTGCAAGAAGCCGGCGAGGCCCCACGCATCGAGCACATCGGTTCGCCGACGCCCACCGGTAAACCCGGCGACCCCAAAGGCGGCACGATCAAAGCCGAACGCGGCATCCCGACGGCGGTTCTGCGCGACCTGGAGCGGCGCGGCCACCAGGTCAATGTCGAAGGCACCAATGGCGGCGGCTATCAAGCGATCCTCATCGACCCGCGCACCGGCATGCTGCACGGCGGCTCGGAGGCGCGTAAAGACGGCTGTGCCGCGGGATATTAGCGGCATGCGGAGGAATCCCATGTTTGGCAGATTCATCACCTTCTTGCGTCGTCTCGTTCCTGCGTCGTCCAAGCCCAAGGCGGCGCAGGAAACCCCTTCGTCGAAGGAGCGCCGCGTATGGGTTCGCTACGCCGTCCGAGCGGAGGTGAAGGCGCGGCTCGCTTCCAGGAAAACGGGAAAACTCCTCGCCGCTGTTCTGCGTGACGTCTCGGCCGGCGGCGCGTGCCTGCTCGTGGACGAACCGCTCAAGGTCGGTCAATCGGTATCCGTGGAGTGGTACAACGACGCCTACAGCAAGCTCACGTTGGCCGTGCGCATCGTGCGCGTCGCGGCCGCAGGCGACGGGCACTGGTCGCTCGGCTGCGCCTTCAGTCAGGAACTCGAGGCCGAGGAGCTGGCGAGCCTGGAAACGCAAAAGGTCCAGGCGGCGCCGGAAGACCAACGTGAGTGGGTCCGCTATCCGTCGACCCACCGGGCCAGCTTTCGCCTCCACGCCGATTCGGCAAGCGAATATCAACCCTCGCGCGTCGTCAATATCTCTGCGCACGGAATGCGCCTCGTGGTCGAAAGGCCCCTCGCAGCGAATACGCTCCTGAGCGTGAACCTCCTCGACAAGGACGGCCGCAAAGTCTGCTTGATCGTGGCACGCGTGATACATTCGATGCTTCTGCTGGCGAGCAAGCACGTTGTTGGCTGCCATTTCGTGCGCGAGTTGAGCGACGCGGAGCTGGAATTGCTGGTGTAGCGTGGGTGCGCATGTTGGCGCGCTCCACGTCGAGTTCCAGGGACTCCTCGGCGCCATTCGATTCACGCCGGTGTCGCAGCTTGAAAGAGGCGCTCCCTTGGTCGTGGTTTGTTGGCATAGATTCAGCGTTCAAGCCTTAATGCCGGCCCAGGAGCGAGGGTGACGAAATGCGAAGATCGGAGTGCATGGTACCTGTCAGCAGTACCAACTCGGCGCGGTAAATGTTACAACAAGCGTCTCCCCCTCTCCCGCTGTACTCGCCTGAATACGGGGAAGAAGAGAGAAAGACGAAAACACCGATCGCACTTGCAGTCATCCTGGAAACGCGCATAATGAACTCGTCGGACCATCGCCCAATTCTCATACCACGCGGACATGGCGCATGGCTGACAAACCCTGCTTGCTCGTGGTCGATGACGAGCCTGACCTTGTGCAGAGCGTGTCGGATCTCCTGCGCTGGGACTATCGTGTTCTCGGCGCGACGCGTGCCAGCGAAGGGCTGGCGCTCATGGACAGAGAGCGCGTCCACATCGTCATGAGCGATCAACGCATGCCGGAGATGACGGGCGTCGAAATGCTGCGCCGCGTTCGTGCATCCCACCCCGACGCCGTACGGCTGCTCTTCACTGCCTATTCCGACATGGACGCAGTCATCGACGCCATCAATCAAGGCAACGTCTATCGCTACATCTCCAAGCCGTGGGAAGTCGAGGAACTGAAAGCCACGCTCAGGCAAGCGTACGCCTACTATCAGCTTCAGGAAGAACGGCGCACGCTCCTGCTGGAATTGCAGGCGAAGAATGTGATGTTGATGAAAGTGAACACCGACTTGCTTCGCGCCAACGAATTGAAGAAGGCGTTCATCAAGGTCGCGAGCCACGAGCTGCGCACGCCATTGACGATCTTGCTGGGCCTGTCCGAACATGCGGTGCGAATGCTGAAGCCGCAGCCTGAGCTGCACGCGCTTGCGGACAAGGTTCGCCTGGCCGGCAATCGGTTGAGCGAGCGCGTCGATCAGATGGTGAAAATGTTGCTGGCCGAGCAATTTGAGCGCACCCTGAACCCCCAGGATGTCGCCGCGGCTGAGCTGATTCGCACTGCCGCCGCCGAGATCGGCCAGTTCGTGGCGATGAGGCAACAGAAGTTGGACGTGGTGCTGCCGGACGATCTCGGCACGATACACGTCGAGCCGGACAAGATCCGCGACAGCCTGGTGCAGTTGCTCGTCAACGCCGTCAAGTTCACGCCGAACGGCGGTACGATCCGCCTGGCGGCCAATCGGCTCCCCTCTCTTTCTGGGAGAGGGGCTGGGGGTGAGGGCGGGGCCAAACTGCGCATCACGGTCACGGACACGGGTATGGGCATCGACGCCGCCAGTTTGCCGCGCATATTCGAGCCATTCTTCACCGGCTTCGACGTGTCGCGCCATTCGTCGGGAACATTCGAGTACGACAAGCGCGGCCTCGGGCTGGGTCTGAGCATGGCGAAGACGTTCGTGGAGATGCACGGCGGCACGCTGACGGTCGCGAGCGCGCTCGGCAAGGGGACGACGTTCACGATGGAGTTGCCGTTGCCGCTTGCGGCTTAGCGCTTTTACCAGATATCCCGAATCGATCGCTTTACTGATTGAATCAGATCCGGTAGAATTCAGCCGTTCACGACCTGAATGGAGAACACGATCATGACACGCATTCTGCTCGACGCGAAATTGGCGCGGCAATTGAAGACCTCATCCGAGTCGATGGAGCTTTGCGATCCTGATGGCGACGTTGTCGGGCATTTTACCCCCGTCAAAAAGCCTAAGATTGCGATTCCGTTTTCCGAAGAAGAGCTCAAGAGATCCAAGCAAAAGTCAGGTGGTCGTCCCTTGGCGGATATCCTTGCTGATTTGGAGAAATCATGAAATGGACCGTCCTTTGGAAGCCAGACTCCGAAGGCGACCTGGCCGATCTATGGGTGGATTCGGACGAAAAGCCCGCGATTACGGCCGCTGCAAATCGCATCGACGTTCAACTGCGCAGAGATCCTCTCAACACGGGCGAATCCCGCGAGGTGGAACAAGATCGCGTCTATTTCGACCCACCCTTGGGTGTTTTGTTTACCGTCGATGAGCTGGATCGGAAGGTTTTCGTGGAACGTGTGTGGCGCATTCCATCGGATGAACAAGACGAAAATTGATTCGTGCATGAGCGCGCAGCCTAATCGACCTCCACTCCATCCACGAACCGCCTGCACTTCGGCAATCCCTCCAAGAATCGCCGTCCATATTGCTTCGTCATCATGCGCGGGTCGAGAATCACGACTATGCCCGTGTCCGATTTCGTGCGGATCAAGCGGCCGAAACCTTGCTTGAGTTTCAAGATTGCCTGCGGCAATGAGTATTCAACGAACGCTTGCCCGCCGCGTTTCTCGATCGCCTCGCCGCGCGCTTCTACGAGTGGGCGGTCCGGCGGCACGAACGGCAGCTTGGTGATGATGACGTTCGACAGCGCCTCGCCTTGCACATCGACGCCTTGCCAGAAGCTATCGACACCGAACAGGACCGCGCCTTCCATGGTGCGGAACGCTTCGAGCATGCGATTGGCCGGCACGCCGTCGCTTTGGCTGATGAGCGTCAAGCCCTGCGAGGCGAGCCAATCGCGCAGATAGTTCGCGGTTCGCTGCATCGTCTGATTGCTCGTGAACAGGACGAATGCCCTCCCCTTGGAGCGCATAACGTACTCCTGGATCTTCACGCAGCACGCTTCCTCAAAGGCGCGGGCGTCGGCGGTCGGGTCGGGCATCTGGCGAAGCAGATGTAGCTCGGCCTGTTTTTGATAGTCGAACGGGCTGCCGAGTTGCAGCGCCGGATCTTCCGGAGGGAAACCGTAGCGTTCCTTGAAAAAGTCGAAGCCGTGCACTCCGCCGACGCTGAGCGTGGCACTCGTGAGGATGACACTGGGAATGCGCTTGAATATCTGTTCGCGGAAAATCGGGCCGACCTCGATCGGGGCGCTGGCGAGTTGCAGCTTGTCGCCGCGTTCGCCGCTGCCTTCGATCCAGTAGACTTGATCGGGCAGGTCTTGCTTGAGCCAGGCCTGGACGCTGGTCGCGATGTCGATGCAGCGTGTCGAGGCTGATTCGTATTCGATCTTCTCCTCGTCGGATTTGATGCCGTCAGCGATGCGGTCGAGCAGTTGCGAAAGTTTGACGAACGCCGCGGAGAGGATGTCGGTGACGATGGCCGGCTCGCGAATACGGAGTGAGTCGCCGCCGCGCCTTTCCCCCCTCTCCCTCTGGGAAAGGGGCTGGGGGTGAGGGGATGTGCGTGACGCCGTGCCCTGCCTGCCCTCACCCCCGGCCCCTCTCCCAGAAGGAAAGGTGAGGAGATGCCGTCGCCGCCAGTCGAGGATGCTGTTGAAGAACTGATGCACGATCGCGCGCGTCGTGTGGACCTGCACCCAATCGGTTGCCTCACCGTGAAGCGTCAAGAGGCCGACGGCTTTGCCCCGGCGCTCGTGATAGAGTCGGTTGAGCAGATAGTCCGCCTGGCCGCGCGTGATCGACAGACCCATGTGCTCGGCGGCGACGTCTTCGAGCGTATGGGCCTCGTCGAAAATGACCGCCTGATACTTGGGCAAGATGCCGACTTCGGGATTCATCGCACGCAAGGCGAGGTCGGAGAAGAAGAGCGCGTGATTGACGATGAGGAGCTTCGCGTCCTGGATGTGGCGGCGGGCCTTGAAGTAAAAACACTCGTCATGTTCGGGACATTTCTTGCCCAGGCAATTGCCCGAATCGCTTTCGACGAGCTCCCACACTGCGGGCAGCGGTCGAAATTCGAGATCGCTGCGGCTGCCATCTTTCGTGTCCTCGGCCCAGGCAAGGATGTCATCGAGCTGCTGCATGGCGCCGGGTTCGGTCAACAAGGACAGGCTTCGTTCGTGTGCGACGCCGAGCCGACGCTTGCTGAGATAGTTGCCGCGCCCTTTGACCAGCATCGCGGTGAATTTCTCCGGCATCACGGTTTGCAAAAATGGGATGTCCTTGCGGATGAGCTGTTCTTGCAGGCCGATCGTGTGCGTCGAGATGACGACGCGCCCCTCTTTGGACGCGCACGCAGCCTGGATGGCGGGAACGAGATAGGCGAAGCTCTTGCCGACGCCGGTCCCCGCCTCGACCATGAGGTGCTGCCGCGCCGCGAGCGCCTGCGCGACGGCGCCAGCCATCTGAAGTTGCTCAGGGCGGGACTCATAATTCGGCAGCCGGCCTGCGATGGCGCCATCGGGGCCTAAGATACTCTCGTGGGACATATCCTCCATTGTGTCGAAAACCGTCGGTCGGGGGAAGCCCGCTTACCGTTGAGCGCTCGCGTTGCAGCGTCGGCGCGTGCCCCGGAGTTGAAGCGATGCGCATCTTCGTCTACGAGTGCGTGACGGCCGGCGGTCTGGGCCGCGCGACGCCGCCGTCGCTGTTGCGGGAAGGCCATGCGATGCTCGCCGCCGTCGTCGAGGACATTCAGCGTATTCGAGGCGTGCAGGTTGTCACATTGATTGCCGAAGAACGTTCTTGCAAACTGGGTGACGATTGCCGCCGTGTTGCGTCGGGGCGCGAGGAGTTGCAGTTCGAGGAGATTGTCAAAGAATGCGAATGGACGCTCGTAATCGCCCCGGAGTTCGGCAATCTCCTGGCGGACCGTAGTCGGCGGGTCTTGAATGTCGGCGGGCGCTTGCTCGGCTCGAACCCAATTGCGATTCAACTTACGGGGGACAAGCTGGCGCTCGCGAAGTTCTGGCGTGCGCGGTGCACGCCGCATCCCTGGACCGATTCACTGGACCAGGGCGACTTGACGCGTGTGCCGCCGCCATGGGTGCTCAAACCGAGGCAAGGGGCCGGCTCCCAGGCCACCTACTTGATTGAGGACGTGATATCGACTGCCACGATCGCGCGAATGGACACCGAGGCATGGACTCGCGGTGATTTCATCGTGCAGCAATACGTCGTCGGCCAGGCCGTCAGCGTCGCGCTCCTGATTGGCAAGTCGCAGACGATCGCGCTGACGCCGGCCCGACAGCATCTCTCGACCGACGGCCGATTTCGCTACCTCGGCGGGTCGTTACCCTTACCGTCGCGGCTTGCCGAGCGTGCCACGCGCGTTGCGTTGCAGGCGGTCGCGGGGATCGACGGATTGCAGGGCTACGTCGGCGTCGATCTCGTGCTCGGCGATGACGGGCAGGACTATGCCATCGAAATCAATCCACGTCTGACGACCTCGTACCTCGGACTTCGGCAAATGTGCGAGCAGAACCTCGCGGAGCTGATGCTGCATTGCGTGCGCGGCGAGAAAATAGCAACACCCGCGTGGCGCGCGGGTGAAATGCAGTTCGATGCGTAGCGTTCGCGTGAGCGCGCCAGTGTCTTGGCGGTTCGCTGCGTGCGCTAAACGGGGAAGGGCTATTCGGTCATGCCCGTGATGATCCAGTGGTTCACGTCGCGCAGCATGTCGGCGTGCAGCTTGTGATTCGTCCCATAGGTGTTCATCGATACATCTATTCCCGCCGCATACAGGAGCCGGCGATCCTGGCGCACCATGCTCATTGGCACCACCGAATTCGCGATGCCATGGCCGATGAAGACTCGCAGCGAGCATACGTCCGGCATGCGCAACAGTGGCCGATCCTGGCGTGGCATGTGGCCATTCAACGCGACGATGCCGTTGACCTTGTCGGGGAACGTCATTGCAAGCCGATACGCCAGCGTCGCCCCCTCGGCAAAACCCGCAAGAATGATGCGTTCGGAATGAATGTGATAATGTAACCGCGTCTGTCGGATCGCCTCGAGCAGGTAGTCCTCGATCGACGACAAATGGCTGGCGTCGCCCCACGAGAAACCGAGTGCGCCCTTGCGGCCCGGCCCTAGGCAAATGGGGCCGCGCAGACCGATCGAGACGTAATTGCGTCGGCTGATGCGCGGCGCAAGGCGAAGGATCTGCTGTTCGTTGCCGCCGTTACCGTGTAGGAACACGATCAAGGGGTAGGCGTAACGCGGCTCATATGCGATCGGCGCGAAGGTGCGGATCGGCAACGGCTCCGTTTTTGATGCCTGAATCTCCGTGTCGTAGTATCCCTCTTCAGGCCGAAAGGTTTGCCAGGAGAGATCGAGAAAAGCCATCGTGCGATTCCTGATTTTCGGGGGGCGCTGCAGCTGCGAGGGTGGGTCTCAACAAGTCTGCGCAAAGTCTACGTCGGTCTCGCGTCAGTGTCAACGTGGGCCGACGAAGGACTTGAGTCAAAAGCGCACATTTTCTTGCTTTCGAGTGGTATTGCAACGATTAGTGGATATGGACAAAACAAGGGAAGATTGCCGGCGCGTGAAGTTTGCTTACCCTGAGTGATCGAATACGTACTGCGAACTCTAAACGAATACGAATCATTTCACATGTGACTAATCTTGTCAAAACAAACTAATTGCCACATCTGCAAAGTCAATCTGCCGGCGTCGTCATCATGTACACCGCGAAGGACGCCAGCCAGTGTTCGCCGACGAAATCGCCGCTTGCGACATGAGGTAGGGCCGCCTCCGCGTGCCGCGCCGCCGAGGCTGCCAACACCTTGCGCACGGGATCGGCCTTGGGCAACGCAGTGGCGATGCTGCGCATGCACCACGCCCGGCTCAGGTTCAGGCCGTCGAGGTGGACGATTTGCGGATCGCTGCGATCCGAGACCGTCGCCGGCGTCAGCAGCGTTTTCGGCTCGCCGTTCGCGAGGCCCGGAAGATAACGCTTGAGCCAGGCCGGATATTGGTCCGTCGGCAAGACGCGTCGCATCAAGTCTGCCTCCATCAGGCTCGGTGAAAAGAAGTCGGCCCCGTCCGGTTCCCAGCGTGCCGGGGCGTCGGCATCCTTGCCAAAATACGTGAGACTCCGTTCCTCGATCAACTCGCGCAGCTTCTTGTGCTCGAGCCTCCGCGCATAATCGTGAGCAAACGCCAGCCCGAAAGCGGTGTTCGGATGAACGCCCGTGCGGATCGGATAGGTCTGCTTTGGCAAAAACGCAAGATATCGGGCGACCAGCGTGTCCGCCAACGGCTTCATGTTCCTCGACCACGCTTTGGCGTCGGAGTCGTCCCAGGTGTGCACCTCCTCCGCCAGCTTCAACAGCCAGGCCCAGCCGTACATGCGTTCAAACGATTGCCGATTCGGCTGGGCGAAGTAGTCGGCCTCCGCTTGAAGATTCTTGGCGGTCAGGTGCTCGTTCAGGACGGCGCGGACTTGCTTGCGTTCGGGCAATTCGGGAAACGTGCGCAAGAGCCGCACAAGCATCCAGTGGCCATGCACGGACGAATGCCAGTCGAAGCTGCCGTAGAAGGCGGGATGGAAGGCGCGCGGCGCCTTGATGTCGAGCTTGCCGTTGAGGACGGTTCCCGGTTTGTTGGGATATTCTTTCTGAATGCCCGTGAGCGCCAGTTTGGCGAAGGCTGACGCATGCGTTGGGGTCAGTTTGGCTGGTGTCTGCGCCGAGGCGGCGCACGTCGAGAGCAGCGATGCGAGTAGAGACATCAGGGACCTCATGAGAATACTCCGTGCCTCACGTGAATGCATTTGAAGTCGGGGCGTCCATGTTGTTCGTTTGGCAGACTTGCGAAAATCAACCTCTATCCACCGAACGCGTGGAGACCCCGATGAATGACGAGAGTAATTGCAGGGACATTCCCACAAATCACTTCACCAAAAACTCCTGTTCCGAGCGATCCATCTCCGCCTCCCATGCCTCATGCGCGCGACGAAGGCGTTCGACGATTTCGGGATGCCGAAAATTGAGGTTGTGCCGCTGGGCAACGTCCTTGTCGAGGTCGAAGAGCATCTCGATCGCGTCGTCCTTGAGGTACTTCCAGTTGCCGTCGCGCACCGACTTGTGCTTGCGGCCGGCGCGGTCGATACGCCAGAAGAGGGTGCGCTCGGTTTCCTTTTGCTTGCCGGTGAGTATCGGCAGCAGATCGATGCCGTCGAGCGGGACGTCTTTGTTCGCCTTGTGTCCGGCAGCCGTCAAGATCGTCGCGGTCAGGTCCATGGTGATGCCGACTTGATTGGTCGTCTTGCCCTTGGCGAGCCTGTCAGGCCAGCGCATCAGGCACGGGACGCGGACGCCGCCTTCCCAGAGGGTGCTCTTGTGATGGAAGAACGGCGTGTTGTCGGAGAGATAGTAGCCGCCGTTGTCGCTTGACAGGATGAAAAGCGTATTGTCGGCGTTGCCGGTTTTCTCCAGGGCCGTCATCATCGCGCCGATGCCCCGATCGACGCGTTCGAGCATCTGGACATAGTCCTTGCGCGTGCCCTTGTTGTGATTCTCCTTCGTCAACACTTGCGTCGGATCGTCGGGAACCTGAAACGGAAAGTGCAGCGCCAGGTGCGGCACATAGAGGAAGAACGGCCGATCCGCGTTCTTGTTGATGAAATCGACCGCCCGCGTGTTGATGAGATCGGTGAGATAGCCTTTCGCTTTCACCTCCTTGTCGCCTTCGCGCAGGACGTTCGTGCCGTCGAAATAATTGTGCGTGTAGTAATCGGCGTGCCCCGTGAGGACGCCGAAGTATTCGTCGAAGCCGTGGCGCAGCGGGTTGAAACGCGCTTGAAAGCCGAGGTGCCATTTGCCGAAGATCCCGCAATAGTAGCCGAGCCGGCGCATGAGCTGCGCGATCGAATTGCCGCGCGGCGTCAGGCCGGGAGCGTACTTGTCGGCTTCGGGGACCCACTTGCCGTTCTCGCGCCGCCACTGGTCCGCGGTGAAGCCGAGCGCCCATTCGAGCCCCGAGCGCTGCTGATAGCGGCCGGTGATGAAAGCGGCGCGCGTCGGCGTACACACGGGCGCGTTCGAATAGAACTGCGTGAACTTGACGCCCTCCTTGGCGAGCCGATCGATGTTCGGCGTCTTCGCGTCCTTGCCGCCCATGCAACCGAGGTCGGCGTAGCCCATGTCGTCGATGAGGACGAAGATGACGTTGGGCTTCTTGGGCTCCTGGGCTGCGGCCTGGCCGACACACAAACACAGTGCGCAGCACGCTACGATCAAGGCATGAAGACGCATGAGTTTATCGCCCTTTCGTGGATGTCATCACTGAAGGAAACGCGATAGAATATGAGTATCCTTGGAGACTCAACGCATGTCAAGCGTGCGAAGCAATGGGACGGCCATCAAAACAAAGAAAGGCCAGGTGCTGCGCCCCGGCGATGGGCTCGACGGCCGCGCCGAATGGGAGGCCATGAAGGGGCGTTGCCGGAACCTGTCGCCAGCGGCGGCGGTGCGCGAATGCGGCCATCTGAGCGAAGAATACCGCAGGAGATTTGGGATGCCCGAAATCAGCTGGCAGAAAATCGTCGCCGCCCTGCAAGCGAAGAAGATCCCATTCGTCCTTACTGGGGCATATGGCATCGCTACATGGACGGGTCGGCCGCGATCGACGCATGACGTCGATATTCTCGTCAAATCGGGACGCAATTATGCGCGCGCAGTCAAAGCCGTGAAGGAGCTTTACCCGGAACTGGAAATGCGCTCGCTGTTCGGCGTCGCGGCGTTCTTCGTGCCGGGCGAACGAGAATCGGTGATCGACGTGACCTACCCGCATCGGCAGGACATCGGCCAGACGCTTGAGACCGCGATTTGGTTTGACATGGAGGGCATTCGCGTTCGCATTCCTAAACTGGAGGCGGCGCTGGCGAATAAATATGGGGCGATGCTCGCGCTCAATCGTGATCCCGGCAAGCGAGCCCAGGACGGCGTCGATTTTTACACAATGGTCAAGCACTCCCTCGACGAAGGCCGCGACCCCATCGACATGGAACGCCTCGCCGAGCTTGGCGAACTGGTCTGGCCGGGCGGCGGCGGCAAGGAGATCGTCACGCTTGTCGAGAAAGCCAAGATGGGCGAGGTGCCGAACTTGACAGCGAGGAAATCAAAGCCTGAAGCGTAAACTGTGTCACTAGCCCGCAGCGCGAGCAAGGGCCGGCCGGTCCCTTGCTTGCGCTGCGGGCTAGTTATCACGCCAAGGCCGGCGCGCCGATTGGCGCCGCTTCATATCCCTCACCCATCGGAACCAGGTCGCCGCGCGCCACCAGCCGACGCGAATAGATGACGTTCGCGATCAACGTCGGCATGTGCCAGACGCGCGCCGTCACCAGGCGGCGCATCGTATTCCACGGCGTGTAGATCTTGCGCTCCGTTCGTTTGCAGCCTTCCCACAGTTCTTCGCGCGACATGTTCTTCGGCTGGTAACACTTTAGTATCTTTCTTCTCGCCTTCTCCTTCGCTTGCGGAGAAGATTTGAAGCCTCTATGGTGTTGTCATTATGCGGTTTGCGTGCTGTAGCGGCGATACGTGCGCAGTGTGTCGCCCAGGATGGTACGGCCGCGGTCC
>SXGT01724400.1_pt1 | contig 48046 bp, 36 predicted proteins | sample 3176221 | NCBI WGS metagenome assembly SXGT01 (sample SAMN11356862, study PRJNA531348) | freshwater metagenome | isolation source: freshwater sample F1-120 | place: China: Fuxian Lake, Yuxi | collected 2017-12-25 | reverse complement strand
CCGCTGCCACCACACAACGTTGCCACCACACAACGTTGGCTCCAACGAAACGAACTCGCCCGTGCTTCACGCTACGAATCTCGTAATCTCCTTCCACCACTCAAGAACCAGCTAAGAACCTAAACCGGACAGTAGAATTAGCAGTGTCATCAGCCAACAATTTCAACTTGGCCAGCTTCAAGTGGATGAAAAGCAACTGAAAGAATTGTTTGAGAAGCGAGAGAAAGAGCATGAGGCGCTGACGGATGCCTACAACTTGCTGGAAACGGATCGAAAACAGCGGCTGCGCCAGCAGTATCTGAAACAAGCACAAGCAGAACTCAATCTAGGGAACCGCGCGAAAGCGGAGGCGCTCATGGCACAAGCGGCCTGTGGTTGCACTGACATCACACCTGATTGCGCTCAACCGCTGCAACAGAAACTGCAGACACAAGAGGCACTGACCCAACCCATTAAACAGCCACTTCTGCCAACAGAAAACCCGCTGATGATCCCGGTCTCCCTCAAGTTGGAACTCGGCGGGCCTGCGATGTCGAACCTCGAAATCAAACGGATTCCAAGGGCTCCCAACGAGGCTCTCAAGGAGTGCCCGCCGAAACCAGGTGCCTGTTGTACGACCTGTGAAGACCCGGCCAAAGTGTCTGGCCCACCGGCACCGGCGGCAGAGTAAATCGAGGCCACACATCTCAATTCGAGTTCGACATTTTTCTAACGTCGCCAAGGTGTCAGGTTACTGGACCTGAACATCCTCCGGCCTAGGCACGGCCGATTCATCGGGCTCTGTCGGGAGTAGTGGCGGTTCCCCCCACTTATCGACAGCTCGCTTGATGTCATTCGCCGAGAAGAGCGTTTCGCTCCTATCAATCTTCAACTTGCCAGTTGCTGAAGAACGTCGTCAGCCTTCGGATTAGAATTCTCAAGCTTGTCCATGACGTCGTCTGAAATGGACTTTTCAAGCATGGGCCACATCAGGTCGCCCTCGATCGCTCCGCCATGCACAAGTCCCAGGAGGTGTCCGGTCTCATGGCATGCGGTGAGGAAGAATTTTCCGCGATTTGGCTAATCGCCCTCGTTGGAATCAAAAACCAACTCTTTCACCTGCTTGTCGCCCGGACCACCGCCGACGGTTCCGACCGCCAGTGTCCCGCCGGCTGCGTCGATCGCTCGTTCAACGATCTTCAGATCGCAGGCATCGGGATGGTCCGTGAAATCGCCGAAACGGATATTCGCCACTCGACGCCAGACTTGGAACGCTTGCTTCACCAACCGCTTCGCCTTTTCGACGTCCCCTTGAACTGTCGGAAAGGGTTCTCCCAGCATGTAGCAATAGTCTTTGCCAGAATCCGTCGCCGTGTTGACCTCATTTGGATCGACCTGTGGACGTTCACCGGCGATATCGGCCAAGCATGTTGTCACGAGCGACACAAACTGGTTCTTCGTGAGGAAGTCAGCGACGCCTCCCAAGCCTTTTTGCTCCTTGAGAAACGAAATCATTTCCAGCACGGAGTTAATCGCGTTCGAAGAGGTCAAATTGAGCGGGCCACCAATTCCGTTCTTGATGAGCCGTGTGATCAGCGACTTGAGATCGTCAATACTGGGTATGTCGGCTTTCGGGTGCCCAGCTTTGACATAGTGAGCAAAAAGGCTCGTTGCGAGGCTGATGAGTTCAGGAGCCGCGAGAACGCCGAGAGCGGACATGGATGATTCCTACTAAAAACTAGAGGCCCAGGAGCAGACGAAAACAGCTTGTACGCGACGATTTGGCATTCTTGCCGCCCGCCACTGCGGCGGTCGCGGAACTGGTTCCGAGCAATAATTTGTTCGCCGCCGCGACTTTATCTTTGTGATCCTTGTGTTTGGCCATAAGTTCCTCGAAGCCATCGGCGAGTTAGTGCAACGCGGAGGCGACAACCGTTAGCGGCAATTGTTTGGTGTCCTTGCCCTCATAGAACTTCGCCTCCACACGCAGCAGGACTGGACGCCAAGCGGTTCGAACTCCGACGTTATGCGCGTAAATGTCGTCCATACGTTCGCGGAGTTTCTTGTTAAGCGACAGCCACGCATTCTGCTTTTCCTCGACCGAAGGGAGCGCCGCGGCCGTGTCGGCATCCTGAGCCAGTTCGGCGAACAGGTCATGCAACAGGGATGCCGTCTTCTCTGGCGTGTCATCGAAGTATTCAATCGACTTGGCCGCCGCGACCTCAGCCAACAAGTATTCTTTGATTTTGAGTTCCGACGATGGCGGCGCTGCGTCCGAACGGGCGGAGCCTGATCCATCGACGCGCGGCGCTGTGACAGTGATGTCGTCCGCTGAAGCAATGTAGCCCTGGGCAGTGATCTCCGCGTGGACGCGAAATTCGATGGGCTGATTGCCGGTTTTCAATTGGAATTTGACGGTTGCGACAAGTTCACCGTGTGTGGTCACGGCCGCTTTGAGGGTTTCCGGCAGTGTGAATATCACCCTGTCCCGACTGGGAACGATACTCGGTTTCGTGTCTTGTGTTCCGGCCTTCGTCCCATGAATTTCCAAATCGATCGTGGCGGTGCCCAGCTTGATGTCTGGATCGGCCGGGAAGTTGATCGCCGCTTGGCCTTTCCAGCCATTGACCTTCAGAGTTGCTGCCTTTTCAAACTTCGTTGATGGTGTATCGGCGGCACCGGCGTTGTTCAGCATTGGCACGATCACTGCTGCGGCAACAAGAAGAGACTTCATCAACTTCATCATGGCACCTTGTTGAGAAGAAGGCTGATTTGATCACAATTTTGTACTGTGAGTTTGATCCATAGATTCTGGCGACGCGATGCCCCAGGCCATAATTCAGCCGATTGATTCAGTTTGCCTCGGATCGTATCGCTTGGGAAAATCTTATCTCGGTTTCTTTGGAACGGAATTCAGGCGATCGACAAGTCGAGAATGAGGAACTTTCACGATGACATTGATTGAAGCGGATTCGAGTTCAGTCAGTTCTCGATCTTTGCAAAGTGGCAATCGCTGATTTGAGTGCCGCTTGATAAATCCAGAGGTCGCCACCGTAGGCGATCAGCTTGAAGCCGCGTTGGAGTTGGCTTTGGGCCTCAGGGATGCTGTTGACCAGGACGGCTGGCACCTTGTTATTGGTGCGACACGCGGCGAAGACGCGATCGGTGGCTGTGAGGACATCCGGGTGATTCATTTGGCCGGGGATGCCGAGTGAGAGGGTGAGGTCGTAGAGGCCGATCCAGAGGGCGTCGATGCCGGGGACTGCGGCGATTTCTTCGACGTGGTCGAGGCCACGCGCGGTTTCGATTTGCGCGATCAGCAGCGTTTCGTCGTTGGCGGATTGGATGGTGTCCGGGATCGAACCGCCGCAGTAATCGTCATGAGCGATCCTGAAGGCGGCTCCTCGGCGACCGACCGGGGGGTACTTCGCCGAGTTCACCAGTAGGCGGGCTTGGTCGGCGTTTTCGCACATCGGGACCATGACGCCCATCGCGCCCATGTCGAGGACGTTGGCGATGAAGTGATACTCGGTGGCGGGGATGCGGACGATCGGGATCATCTGGGACTTCGGTGTCGTGGCGATCAACATGCGGATGGTTTCGATGCTCCAGCCGCTGTGTTCCATGTCGAAGAGGGCGAACTCGGCCCCGGCGTTGGCGGCGATGCGGGCGATGCCGGTGGTGTTGAACTCGAACATCATTGTGCCGATCGAGACGCCTCCCTCGCGGAGTTTTTGTTTGACGAAGTTGTGATTCATGGAGCAACTTTCGTGGGGCAGGTTTTCAACCTGCCAGTGATTTGACGGGCAGGTTGAAAACCTGCCCCACGGTTGGCAAACGCACTCAATTCACCAGCCACTTCACTGGTCCTTCGCGTTTCGAGTTGGCAGGCGTGAGCCGGTTCCAGCCATCGACAGACGCTTCGATGCGGACTCGCCGATTGATCCCGTGCGGCGCGATGAGATCACTCACATCGCCGGCGGTGAGTGCGCCGGGAACGAGGCTGTCGTGAGCGGTGAGGACTAAGTAATCGGCGAGGCAGGCTCGCCAGCTCGTCAAACCACCGGCGGTGTAGATCGCGGAGACATCGTCCTCGAACAGACCGGTGAGCGACGCCAGCAGTGGAGCTTGCGGTTCGGAGGGTGCGGGGAGCGCTTGATCGTCATCGCGTGGCTGGCGGAAGAGTGCCGTGTCGGGATTCGGCGGCGTGAGCGATTCGCCCCACACCGCGAAGCGACGCCCTTTGAGTTCGGGTTGCTCGCGCAGCCATGCCAGTGTGAGTCGCACATCTCGCAGTTGCTGGCCAAGGAGTGGCGTGCCAAGCATCAATGCTGTTGAGGAGATTGAAGTCGCAGAACTGCGGCGGCCGTGGCTGTCGCCGAGTTTCGATTCGCCGATGCCTCGCGGATCGACCAGACAAATGGCCGCACCTCGTTCGAGCATTTCGGCGATGTCTTGCGAGCGTTCCTTCAAGAGCCGCTCTTTGCCTTGTGAGCAGATCGCGATGACGACTCGTTGTTGGTCCCGCAACTCGCGCGGCTTGAGCAACACGATCGGAATGCGAATCCCGGACGAGCTGCTGAGAATGTCGGTCTCGACGCGGATGGTTCCTTGAGTCTCTTGCCGCAGACGTTTCTCGGCCACAAGCGATTCTTTGGGGACGGTACCCAGCAACAGAGTCCAGCGGCGTCGCAGATCCTTATGAACTTCCTCCATTAATACCGGTTTGGATTTCGCAGGCTGCGTTCGCGCGGCGAATTGGTCTGCGATCGCGGTCGTCATCTCTGCCAGCGTTTTTGGTTTCAACTCCTGCTTCAGTTCGGGAGTCCAGCAGCGGAGGCGATCGGCTGGGACGCGCGAGCTGAATTCGGTGTCGGGTGAGGCTTCGATGCCGAACCAAGAGCGGAACGCTTCGTGAATGCGGACGCGATGAGTGCGGCCGATGTGCGTGCAATGCGTGTCCTGTGGCGACGAGCCGGTGACGGCACCTCGGCCGTGAGTCGATGACAGAAAGTCCGTGTGGTCGTAGAAGCCGAAGATCGTTTGCAGCCGTTTCCAAACCGGATCGCGAACTTCGTCCCAGTTGAATTCGTGAGCGTAAACCAATCGTCGCGGTGCGATGCCACCGACGATCGCCCAGGGTAAGAAGCCGCTCGCCGCCGAGTCGCGCAGGTTGCGTGTCGATTCCCAACTGCCGCCGCCAGCGTAATTGAATGACGTCTCGGCATCGTCGGGCAGCGGATACTTCGTCTCCGGTTGTGGTCCGCCGAAGTTGAACGGCACGACGGCAGTGAATCGCTCGTCGATTGCTCCGGTCACGGCGACGGGATCGCCTCCTCCCGCAACGGCTCCGAGCAGAATCAGTCGCTTCGGATCGACTCCCGGCCGAGCCAGCAGCACATCGACGCCGCGCATCATGTCCCAGGTCATCCAACCGACGAGGCTCTCGCCAACGAGACTCAGTTGGATCGCGCTGTCGTAGCGGAACGAGTAATCGGCATGTCCGACTCGATACGGTTTATCGAAGTCGGCGGCTGATCCGAACGGATGCTGTCGCCGCTCGCCGTGACCCACCTGATCCATCACCAGGACGACGCATCCCGCGCGAGCCCACGTCATTCCCATGTCTTGCAGCTCGCCATGTTCTTTCGGTGTGTGGTGGGCGTGGCAGATCAGGAGGCCGGGCATCGACTCGCGCGGTTTCGCCGGGCGATAGAGATTGGCCGTCACCCACCAGCCGAGGCGGCTCTCGAAGAGAATGTTGTCGATCGCGAAGCCATCACCATCCAATGTCGCAGAGACTCGCACGGGAACCGTTACCGGTGGCTGTGGCCACGAGCCGAGCGACTTCTTCAACGCGGCGAGCTTCTCGCCTCGATAACGCTCCCAATCGGCGCGGGTCTTGATCTGTTGCCACTCTGCCGAGCTGCGGCCGTTGGCTTCGCGAATCAGTCGGCGTTGTTGATCGCGGACTTGGTTGGCGAAGGACTCACGTTCGTTATCTGGGACGACTTTCGCGTCGAGCGATTGCAGCGTTTTGATGAGTTCGTCGTCGGCGTGCGAGAGAGTGGTCCAACATTTGGCGGAGATCAAAAAAAGGATCACGGCCATCGGCCGGAGGAAGGCATTGCGGCGCGGGGAAGGTGCGTTCATTTCCGAACTCGCGGGGGGGAGAGTATTCTGCTCGTCCTGTCGCCGACCGTCGGCGGCGGAGGTGACGGGAATCAGAACATAACCCAACGTCCAACGACAAGGTGCCGACCATGAATAGCCCTGAGCAGCTCGCGAAAGAACTTGGCCTGACGTTTTCTGAAGTGAAGCCCGGATACCTCAACCTGTGTGCGAAGGCGGGCAATCTGTTGTTCACTTCCGGGCATACCAGCGACATGAAGGGGAAGCTCGGCCGTGATCTGACGGTTGAGCAAGGCTATGCGGCGGCTCGCGAGTGCATGGTCAAGATTTTGAATTCCGTGCATTTCGCGCACGGCACGCTCAACGGTCTGCGGTGCGTGAAGTTGTTGGGCTGCGTGAATTCGACGCTCGACTTCACCGACCAGCACTTGGTGATCAATGGGGCCTCGGACCTCGTGCATCAGCTTTATGGCAAAGAAGGAGATGGCTGGCACGCTCGCAGTGCGTTGGGGTTCGCGTCGCTGCCGACGGGACCGGCGGTTGAGGTCGAGGCGATTTTTGAGATCAAAACGTAGGTCAGCCTTTCTAGGCTGACCCGAATGTCGGTGCGACCCTGGTTCAAAAACCGGGTCAGGCTAGAAAGCCTGACCTACGACACGGAGATTTCCATGACTGCGAGTCGACGTTGGTTGTTGGCGGGATTGTTGAGTGCGTGTCTGTGTCGAGCGACCATCGCTGCCGAAGGAGATTGGCCGCAGTGGCGTGGTCCGCTCAGCGACGGGCACACGGCGGAGACGAGCGTGCCGGTGAGGTGGGACGCCGCATCCATCGCCTGGAAGACCGAGCTGCCGGGGATCGGTCAGTCCTCGCCGGTGATCGCCGGGGATCGCATCTTCCTCACGGCAGAGAAACAGCGGGGGGCCGAGCGGATCGTATTCTGCGTGGATCGCACCAGCGGAAAGATCGTCTGGCAAGAGACGGTCTGGACGGGCGAGCCTGAGAAGTCGCACGACATGAATGGCTGGGCCTCGGCGACTTGTGCGACCGATGGGCAGCACGTCGTCGCGTTCTTCGGCCGTGGCGGGTTGCATGGCTTCACTGTGGAGGGAAAGAAGCTTTGGTCGCGAGACCTCGGCACGTTTCCTGGTCCGTGGGGGACGGGAGCTTCGCCGGTGATCGTCGGCAACATGGTGATTCAAAACTGCGAAGCGGAGGAGAAGGCGTCGATCGCGGCCTTTGACCTGAAGACTGGCAAGACCATTTGGGAGACGCCGCGCGATGTGCCTCAACGAGGCGGCTGGAGTTCTCCCGTGTTGACTCACGGCGAGAAGCGCGAAGTCGTGCTCAACGGCTTCAATGGTGTCACCGGATACGATCCGGCAGACGGCAAGAAGCTCTGGTTCTGTAAGAGCTTCGCCGGTCGAGGTGAGCCGACCGCAGTGCCGGGGAATGGCATCGTCTTTATGCTTAATGGACTGCAAGGAGATTTCTACGCAGTGCGTCCCGGCGGTCAGGGAGACGTCACGAGCAGCCACATGGCCTGGCATACGCCGCGCAAAGCGGGACGCGATCAGCCGTCGCCGATCGTCGCAGGGGGCGTCGTCACCGTCGTCAGCATGGACGGAGTGGGGATCGGCTACGACGAAAAGACGGGACGAGAACTCTGGCGGGACCGCTTAGGAGGCAACTTCACCTCGTCACCAATCGCCGCGAACGGGTTGGTTTATTTCCAAAGCAACTCTGGTGAGACGGTCGTGATCAAGCCGGGTGAGAAGTTCGATGTCGTCGCCCGCAACGCCTTGCCTGCGGCGCGGGACGAAATCTTTCGCGCGTCACTGACCCCGTCGCGCGGGCAAACTTTTTCGCGATCAAACAAAGTGCTGTATTGCTTAGGCAAGTAGGTCAGCCTTTCCAGGCTGACTCAGATGCCATCGACAATCTTTCGTTCAACCGCGTCGGCCAGGAAAGGCCGACCTACGACTCGGAGACCACATGCTCGCAGGACAATTCACCGCACCGCACCGTATTGATCTCGTGGAGGCCCCGGAACCGAAACTCACGCCGGGAGGCAGTGGAGAGATCATCTTTCAGCCGGAGTTGACCTGCTTGTGCGGGTCGGACACGCCCTACTTTACCCACAGCGGTGAGTGGCCGATTCGCCTGGGGCATTCGCTGCACGAGATGATCGGCAGCGTGGTCGCGACGAACGGCCAACGCTGGAAGGTCGGCGATCGAGTCCTCTGCGTGCCTCCCGAACAGAACGGATTGTGGGAGCGATACACGGTCTCCGAGGATCGCTGCGTCGCGATCGACCCGCGCTGCTCGGATCAGGATGCGGTTTTGGCTCAGCCGCTGGGAACGGCGCTCTTCGCATTGAAGAAGCTGCCAACGCTCGTCGATCTCGACGTGGCGATTGTCGGCCAAGGTCCGATGGGACAGCTCTTCAACATGAGCGTGAAGGCACTCGGTGCTCGGCAAGTGATCGGCATCGACAAGCTTGAGTCGCGGCTGAAGACCAGTTGGAAGTGCGGTGTGACGTCGACGGTCTGCAACGCGGTCGAAGACCCGGCGACCAAGTTGAAAGAACTGACCGGCGGTAAGGGAGCTGACATCGTCATCGAGGCGGTCGGGCATGCCGAGCAGCAATTCAATCTGTGCATCGAGTTGCTCGGCTACGGCGGACGCATTCTGTATTTCGGAGTCGCTCCGGAAATCATCAACGGGCTGCGGTGGCGCGACTTGATCTTCAAGAACGGGACTGTCCACACCAGCATCAATCCCGACTTCCGCCGCGATTTTCCGTTGGCCATGCAGTGGATAGCCGAGCGCCGGGTCAATGTGAACCCGCTGGTGACTCACACATACAAGCTGTCCGAGATGCAAACCGCGTTCGAGACCTTCCGCGACCGCCGTGACGGAGCGATCAAAGTCTTCGTCGAGTTCCCGGCGTATCGAAAGTAGTTGGACATGGCGAACGCTCAAGCGGCGATCGTGGTGGTGATGGTCGCGATCAGCGCGGCGGTCTGGTGGTTATGGTGGCGTCGCTGGCGGCGATTCGGCGAAGTCTGTCCGAGCCAATCGTTTCCACCGACGCCGATCAACATCGTCGCGCTGGTGTTGACGATCACCTATGTCTGGCTGAGTTTGATTGCCGTGGTGTCTCCAGAAGTTCGCGAGCCTGCGAAGACGATCTCATTGTCGGCCGTGCAAGCGGCATGTGCGACGCGGTTCGTGATGGCCGGACTTCTGTGTGGACTGCTGGCCTTCGAGTCCCGATCGCTGCGCGGTTTTGGATTCACGTTCGACCATTGGCGTCGGCAAGTTTCCGACGGATTGGAAACCGCGCACGCCAGCTTTCTTCCGGTGCTGGTGTTGTTGCTGGCGACCTCGTACTGGCGACAACCGGCCGAGAAGAATTTGTTGTTGCGGCTGTTGGAACAGGACAGCGGTCTGCTCACGCTCGCCTGGGTGTTGATCGCGGCAGTGATCTGCGCGCCGCTGCTGGAAGAGCTGCTCTTCCGAGTCGTCCTGCTGGGCTGGCTCAAGACGAAGACGTCATCCACGCACGCGATCGGGATTTCGTCGATCGCGTTCGCGATGGTGCATGGACCGCTCGACGGAGCCGCGTTGATGCCGCTGGCGCTGCTGCTGGGAAGCCTGTATGACCGGCGACACAGTTATCTTGCCGTCGTGATTGCTCATGCATTCTTCAACCTGTGGAACATCGCGCTGACTATGGCAGCCAGATAACACAGGCGAGCGGGGCGGCGTCAGCCCCCCCCTGGTTGAGCGTCGAAGGAACCGGGGGCTGACGCCGCCGCGCTCGCCTGTTTCATTCGCGGTCGCGAGCCGGGTTCGGTTCCGCCTTCTCAAGATATCGCCACACGAACACGGTCTCCGGTTTCACATTCAATTGCGGCTGCCGAGGCAGACGCTCATCAATGCTGATGGGATTTGGCGTGAACCCAATCAAGACGAATGCCAGCGTCAGCCAACCGAGAACCACTCGAAAGCGTCCCAACGGCACGAAGTCGTCGCGTGTCGGTGGATGACGAGCGCCTGTGAGAATCATCAAAAAGACGATGGCCGAGTACGACCAATTCCCGGTAAAGAACATCCAGAACAGTGCGGTCCACAAGAGCGTAACCGCCACGCGATGCGCCTTGCGGCCGATCAATCCGTACAAGATGTGTCCGCCATCGAGCTGGCCGATCGGCAGCAGATTCAAAGCCGTGACCAGAATGCCGACCCAGCCCGCGTGCAGGAACGGGGTCATCACGATGTCCTCGGTGGGGAGCAGCGGCCGGCCGAAATGCCATTCAGCCAGCCAAGTCACAACCGGGGGATTGCCAAAACTGAATCCGCCGCCAAACACATTCACGTCAATGATCTGGCTCTCTCGAACGCCAATGACCGTCAACGGTAGTGCGAGCACCAATCCGGCCAGAGGCCCGGAGATGCCAATATCAAACATCTGTTTGCGGTCAGCATGACCGGAAGCTTGCACGATGACGGCTCCCATCGTCCCCAGCGGTGAGAATGGCATGGGGATAAACCACGGCCAACTCGCCGGCACGCCGTATCGCCGTGCTTGCAGGAAGTGCCCCATCTCGTGAGCGACCAGAATCGCCATCAGGCCCAGCGAATAGTGCAATCCTCCGAACACCATCGAAGCGACTTCGATTTCGATGCGCGGCGCTTCGCTGGCCACCGTGCTCATTACCAGACGGCTTCGGCCGAATAATTGACTCCCGACAAAGAAGGTGCTCAGGCAGGTCGCGACGAACAGAATTAACGGCAACAACCGTCTGCGGCGCACGGGACGCAACGGCGGTTGTGATGCCGACGAATTCCAATTGCCGAATTGCAGTTGGATCGTGCGCGGCCGCGAAGCATCGGAAGTGGGGGCGTTCGAGATGCGTTCGACGGGTAACTCAATAGGCTCTTGCTGATCCACGACTCATCCTTTCGTCGGTGGGATTCTGGTGCGTGGAGGGGAAAATGAGAATTGGAGAATGAATTGGGTTGGATTCAAAAGGGCTGACAGAAAAATGGGGGCAGAAAAAAGACGAGTCCGTTCGGTTGTGATCGGGCACCAGTGATTCGAGGTTGCTCTTTTTTCTGCCCCCATTTTTCTGTCAGTTCATCGCTTTTCATTTTTCATGGCCGCATTTTGCGCATCGCGTAACACCGGCCAGCACTTCTTCGCGGCGGCGATCGGATCGTATTCGGGTTTGGAACTGAGTTGCGCACTGACCTCAACGACGACTGGGCCTGTGTAGCGGCTGGATCTCAGCAAGCGAAATAGTTCGACGTAGTCGATCGTCCCCTCTCCGGGGAGCAGAAACTGAAACGCTCCTGGTTTACCTCGGCCATCTTTGACATGCACGAATCGAGTCCGCTCGGCCATCGCTTTCCAGGCGTCCGCCATCGGGATGTCGCGAAGCTGGAAATGACTCTGGTCGAACGTCAGTTGCAGCGACCGAGAGTTGATCGTCTGCACGAGTTCGGCGGCATCTTGTGGCATGTGCAGTGCGCCGGCGACGTGAGCCTTGATGGCGATGATGGCGTCGTGCTCGGCCGCGACGGCGGCCCAGTCACGCAACCGTTCCACGAAATTGCCCTTCAGCATCTCCCACTTGTCGGGTGAGCCACCCAGGATTGTCTCGACCAACGGGACTTGTTTGGGCGAGAGGTCGCGTGAAAGCTCGAACGCTCGTTTGAAGCGATCGAGGTTGTCGCGATGTTTTTCACCGTCCACGGCCAGCGGCAAGTTTTCCATCAGCCCCGCGAGCTGAAGTTGGTGATCCGCCAATTGCTGGCGGAGATCTTTGCGCTGGTCGGCCGACAACTTCTCCGGCGCACAGGGCCAGTCGGGCATCACGGCGAGTTCAACGCGCTCGTAGCCGATCTCCGAACAGACCTTCAGGGCATCGGCAATTGGCAGACTCTTCATGCCGTACAGGCTGAAGCCGATTGGAATATTTGACGGTGGCTTATCCGCACCGGATGTAATGGCGGGCAACAGGCTGCCGGCAGTGGCCGCTCCGAGCGTTTTCAAAAACGTCCTGCGACTGGCGGAATCGTGGGGTGGCAAGGTACTCATCGCAAACTCCTTGGTCAGACAAGCGTGTGGGGTGCATGCAGGATACTGTTTGGAATCCAGTTGGCGAGCGGGGCGGCGTCAGCCCCCCGATTCTGTGGCGAATACGAATACACCGGGGGGCTGACGCCGCCCCGCTCGCCATGACGATTCAGAGAGATGCAAACCTGATGAAGTGGCGAATCGGAATCGTGTTGCTGTTGCTGGTCCTCGTCGCGGTGTTAGCGGTGAGCATGAGGATCGACGTGCGTGAGCAGACAACACAGTTTGTCGAAGCATTGCAGGCGCAAGGCGATGCCGGATTGGTCTGGCTGGCGTTGTCGTACATTCCCGCGAGCTTGTTCTTCTTTCCCGCGTCGCTGCTGACATTGGCGGGCGGCTTCGCATTTGGCGTCTTGAAGACTCTGATCGCCGTGTCGATTGGAAGTACGGTGGGAGCGACGTCAGCGTTCCTGGCCGGCCGGACGATTCTGCGACAGTTCATCGAGCACAAGATCGCGGGGGACGCGCGGTTTCGAGCACTCGACGCGGCGGTTGCCGAGCAAGGTTTCAAGATCGTGTTCCTGACGCGGTTGTCGCCGGTGCTGCCGTTCAATCTGCTGAATTACGCTTTTGGGCTGACGAAGGTGCGGCTGCGCGACTTCGTGCTGGCCTCCTGGATCGGCATGTTTCCGGGGACGCTGTTGTACGTCTCGATTGGCTCGGCGGCGAAGAGTTTGAGCGACATCGTGTCGGGGCGCTCGGAAGGAGGCGTCGCTCAGAAAATCCTGCTGGGAGTCGGCCTGCTCGCGACACTGGCAGTCACGGTCGTGATGGCACGCATCGCCAGAAAAGCGTTGGCAGACGCGACCGCTGTGACCGAAGAGGAGAAGGCATGAGCGGCGATCCCTACGACAGTGAACTCGACCGGCACGTCGCTCCGTCAGATTGGGTCAATCCAAATCCGGCAAAGCGCTATCATCTGGTTGTGATAGGCGGCGGGCCTGCGGGTTTAGTGGCGGCGGCGGGAGCGGCGGGACTTGGAGCAAAGGTGGCGTTGATCGAGAAGCATCGGCTCGGCGGCGACTGTTTGGTTTATGGCTGCGTCCCCTCAAAGGCTCTTTTGAAGTCGGCTCGCGTGGCGGCGACGGTGCGCGATGCGGCTGAGTTCGGTGTCGAGGTGCCGGCTGGTGCTCGTGTGAATTTCGGCACGGTGCTGAATCGAATGCGACAACTACGAGCATCGCTGGCTCCGAACGATTCGGCTGAGCGATTTCGAGGACTCGGCGTCGATGTCTTTTTCGGCGAGGGGCGTTTCACAGGCCGCGACACGATAGACGTGGCCGGTCAGTCGCTGCGATTCCGCCGAGCGTTGATCGCGACTGGCGGACGTGCGGAAGTCCCCAACATTTCCGGATTGGCCGAGGCCGGTTTTGTCACGAATGAGACGGTCTTCTCACTCACCTCATTGCCGCGTCGACTGGTCGTGATTGGCGCTGGCCCCATCGGCTGCGAGTTAGCTCAGGCGTTCGCGCGGTTTGGATCGCAGGTGACGTTGATTGCGTCCGGGGCAAACATTCTGGCGAAGGAAGATGCCGACGCAGCAACGGTCGTGGGAGCCGCGTTGCGTCGTGACGGGATTGAGTTGCTGACGAACGCTCGTGTTTTGCGAGTCACCCGCGATGGGAACGAGAAGCAGGTTTGGATCGAGCGAGGCGATGAATCGTGCAACCGTTCCGCGGACGACTTGCTGGTCGCTGTTGGCCGAGTGCCGAATGTGGACGATTTGGGTTTGCCGGCTGCCGGCGTCGAGTTCGACGCTCAATCGGGAGTCCGAGTCGACGATCACTTCCGCACGACGAATCGAGCCGTCTTCGCGGCGGGGGATGTCTGCTCGCGGTTTCAGTTCACGCACGCGGCGGATGCGATGGCTCGGATCGTTTTGCAGAACGCTCTGTTTCCGGGACGAGGCAAAGGCTCGTCGCTGGTGATCCCGCGCTGTACCTACACTGATCCTGAGATCGCCGCCGTCGGACTGACGGAGGCGGAAGCTCGCAAACGAGGTGTCGCCGTGGACGTGCTCGTCGAAGAGATGTCGCGCAACGACCGGGCTGTCCTTGATGGTGAAACGTCTGGTTTCGCAAAAGTGCTGTTGAAACGTGGCACCGACCAGATCGTGGGCGCGACAATCGTCGCCGCCAACGCCGGAGACATGCTCAACGAGATCACGTTGGCGATGACCGCGAAGCTCGGTTTGGGCGAGTTGGCGAAGACAATTCATCCTTATCCGACTCAGAGCGAAGTCATTAAACGGCTGGCCGATCAGATTTCTCGGCGACGGCTGACGCCATTCGTCAAGCGGCTGTTTGCTCGCTGGTTCGCATGGACGTGATGGGGTCTGTGATCCCACACGCGGGGACGATAGAGTGCCCACATTGACAAGCCAGCGTCTAGCTGGTGATGAATAGTTCTGGCAATGGCAGGTTGGTTTCATGGTCGCGATGACCTCACCCGATTATCGGATGCGTGACGACACCCTCGATCGGATGGTGCGAGCCGTGGAAAAAGTACGCGAACGAGTGCGCCGTGCCGCCGCAGCGTTGGCAGCGGCCGGAATCCAATATGCCGTGGCCGGAGGCAACGCGGTCGCCGCGTGGGTCTCGGAAGTCGATGAGGCTGCGGTGCGAAACACGGCGGACGTCGACATCCTCATCCGTCGGCAAGACCTGGATGCCGTCATCGCGGCCTTGGAGAAGGCAGGGTTCGAACATCGCCACGCAGCGGGGATCGACTTCTTTCTCGACGGTCCCAACGCCAAATTCCGAGACGGCGTGCATCTGCTTTTTGCGGGCGAGAAGGTGCGTCCCGAATACACCGCACCTACAGCAGATGTCACCGAATCGCGACCGGGAATCCACTTTCAAGTGCTGGCACTGGATGCGTTGGTCCGGATGAAACTCACGTCCTTTCGCGACAAGGATCGGACGCATCTGCGCGACATGATCGAGCTTGGTTTGATTGACGCCAGTTGGCCGGCTCGTTTCGCGCCGGACTTGGCGGCGCGACTGCAAGAGCTGATTGACAACCCTGAATAACCTCCCACCGATTAACGAACCCACCATGCCCATCTCTGCCTGGATCAAAGATTCGACCACCGCCACGTTTGAAGCGGACGTCATCAAGAAATCATTCGAACTGCCGGTCGTCGTCGACTTCTGGGGGCCGTCGTGCCAGCCCTGCAAGCAGCTTGGTCCGGTGCTGGAGAGGCTCGCGGATGAGTACGCCGGCAAATTCATGTTGGTGAAAATCAACGTCGAGGTTGAGGCACAGATCGCTCAAGCCTTTCAGATTCAGTCGATCCCGTTAGTCGTGGCGTTTCGTGACGGGCAACTGGTCAACGAATTCGTCGGAGTGGTTCCAGAGGCACAGATTCGAGAATGGTTGGCGACGTTTCTCCCCTCTGCGGCGCAGATGGCGATGATGGCGGGGATGAAGCTCGAAGAGACCGATCCAGCCGGAGCGGAGGTGAAATTCCGCGAGGCTCTGAATCTCGAACCGAAAGCGGACGTGCTGAAGATCGCGCTGGCCCGAGTCATCATGGCTCAAAACCGCGATGAAGAAGCTCGGCGGTTGATTGAGCAACTCGAAGAGCGCGGCTTCTTGGAACCGGAAGGGGAGGCGATCAAGGACGAACTCGAAGTCCGAGCGTCCGCTCAAGAATCCGGCGGCGTAGAGGAGGCTCGCCGGGCGGCCGCCGCGAATCCGAATGATGGCTCACTGCAAATCAGTCTTGCCGATGCGCTCGCTGTGGCGGGCAAGCATACGGAAGCGTTGGAAATCTGCTTGGCATTGATCGCTCGCGACAAAGCAGGCATTGGTCCGCAGGCCAAAGAGGCAATGGTCAAGATCCTCGGCTTGCTCGGCCCGGCCTCGGAACTCGCCGGCGAGTTCCGCCGCAAACTGGCCACGGCGTGGTACTGATATTTGGAGTGCGGTGACTTGTCACCGCTTTTCATTGTCGCGAAGCGACTTTTTGGTCGCGTGGCAAAACATTGAAAAAAGCGGCTCCGCCGCAATACCAAAGCGGTGACAAGTCACCGCAGTCCAAAAGCCGCAACATCAAATCTCCAAAGATCGGGTCGCATGTCTGATAACCGATCCCATTCGCTGGTCAGCACGGCTTGGTTGGTCGTCCTGCTGCTGGTGCCGGTGGCGTTGCTGAATTATCTCGACCGGCAAATGCTGGCGGCGATGAAGTCGTCGATGATGCACGACATCCCGGACATCGCGACGAAAGCGAATTGGGGGTTCGTGCTCGGTTCATTCAAGTGGGTCTATGCGCTACTCAGCCCGGTTGGCGGCTATCTGGCGGATCGACTAAGCCGGCGGCATGTGATCGCGGCGAGTTTGTTCGTGTGGTCCGCCGTGACTTGGGCCACCGGGCATGTGGAATCGTTTCAGCAACTGGTTGCGGCCCGCGCGATCATGGGGATCAGCGAGGCGTTCTATATTCCTGCCGCGCTGGCGTTGATCACGGACTTTCATCTCGGCGAAACCCGCTCGCGCGCGGTTGGCTTTCACCAGATGGGCATCTACGCCGGGATCATCATTGGTGGCTTCTCTGGCTTTGTGGCGGACAATCCAAGCTTTGGCTGGCGGTTCGCCTTCAGTGCCTGCGGCGTTGTTGGCGTGGTCTATGCGCTGCCACTCTTTGTGCTGCTGCGGAATCCACCGCGATCTGCCGACAGCCGTTCGCAGCCGGCACCTTGGACGGCCATTCGCGAGCTGTTCGGAAACATCAGTTTCGTGTTGCTCGTGCTGTATTTCACGCTGCCGGCGATGGCGGGCTGGGTGGTGAAAGATTGGATGCCCGACATCCTCAAAGAGCAGTTCGGTCTCGGTCAGGGTAAGGCTGGGATGTCGGCGGTTCTGTATGTGCAAGTCGCCTCGTTGATCGGCGTCGGGGTCGGCGGTTGGCTGGCAGACGGCTGGATGCGACGGTCGATCCGCGGTCGCATCTTTGTCAGCGCGACTGGCATGTCGTTTTTCCTGCCGGCGTTGTTCGGTGTGGGCAATGCTGGCTCGCTGAGCGTGGCGATCGGATTTCTGTTGCTGTTCGGGCTCGGCTGGGGCTTTTTCGATTGCAACAACATGCCAATCCTCTGCCAGCTCGTGCGGCCGGAACTGCGAGCGACCGGTTACGGATTCATGAACCTCGTCAGCATCAGTTGCGGAGGCTTCGCCGATTGGGGCTTCGGCGCGTTGCGAGACCGCGATGTACCGCTGAACGTGATCTTCGGAGTGTTCGCGGGAGTCGCGTTGTTATCCGTCGTGATCGTGTTGTTGATCCGGCCGAATGAAGCAGTACCGCGACCGTCAGGGAGCGGCCTGCCGCGTTGAGCGCTGGCCGCTCCCTGACGGTCGCGGTACGGCGATTTTCACAGGAACTTCATTATGAAAACATTTTTCGTCTCGCCGTCTCTTGCAGTCTGCTTCATGGTCGGCCTTTCGGCGGTCTCAGTGGCTCAGTCATCCCTGCCGCCAGGAGTGCTCAAGTCCGAGTTCCTCTACGAGACTGCTCCGTTTCCGAGCTGTCACGCTTCGACCATCGCGGAAACGACGAAGGGATCGCTCGTGGCCGCGTGGTTCGGTGGGAAGTACGAGAAACATCCTGAAGTCGGTGTGTGGGTGACGCGACAAGTCGAAGGCCGCTGGACTGTGCCGGTCGAAGTTGCCAACGGCGTGCAGTACGAGAAGCCGGATGGCTCGGTGCATCGTCATCCCTGTTGGAATCCGGTGCTGTTCCAGCCGACGCGCGGATCGCTGATGCTGTTCTACAAAGTTGGCCCTAGTCCCAGCACCTGGTGGGGCATGTTGATGACCAGCGACGATGACGGCGCGACGTGGTCAACGCCTCGCCGATTGCCTCAGCACATTGACGGCCCCGTGAAGAACAAGCCGGTGCAACTTCCCAATGGCGATTTACTCTGCGCTTCCAGCACCGAACACGATGGCTGGCGAGTTCACTTCGAGCGAACCAGCGATCTCGGCAAGACATGGCAGCGCAGCGGCCCGGTCAACGATGGAAAAGAAATCGGCGCGATTCAACCAAGCATCTTGTTCCTTGGCGGCGAGAAGTTGTTGGCCGTCGGACGCACGAAGCAAAGCAAGGTATTTCAGGTCGCCTCCGACGATTTGGGCCGCACCTGGGGACCGCTGACGGCAACCTCTCTTCCGAATCCGAATGCCGGGACCGATGCGGTCACGCTCAAAGATGGCCGACACTTAATCGTCTACAACCACACGCCGAAAGGCCGCTCACCGCTCAACGTCGCGGTCTCACGAGACGGCAAGGACTGGCAACCCACGTTGGTCCTCGAAAGCGAACCGGGCGAATACAGCTACCCCGCGATCATTCAAGCCGCCGACGGACTAGTCCACATCACCTACACCTGGAAACGCCAGCGCGTGCGGCATGTCGTTCTTGATCCCGCGAAGGTGGTTTCCGACAGTCGCTGATTCAAATGTCTCAGCAATCATGAATTCCATGGGGCGTGAAGATTGTGCCTGCGGTTCAGCCGTAAGGCGGCGCAACTCGAAAGCCCAGGGCGATAGCCCTGAGGACAAGTCGCGAAACAATCCCAGAGAAGGCCCAACGGGCCGCAACCAGGTCACGGCCCGTTGGGCCTTACGGTCGCCGATTGTGATTGTTTCCCAGGGCTGTCGCCCTGGGCTTTCGAGTTGCGTCCCTTTGGGACTGAAACGCAAACTCAATCTGTGCCCCAATAGATATCACTCTTGGCTCGGTGCGACCTGTCAGGCTGCCGCGACCCCGCGCGTGCCTGGAAAACCGTGGCGGCCTGTCAGCAAGTGGATGGCGGCGGTGAGGCCATGCAATGCCTCGTCGATCTGCTGCGTCTCGCGCAGCACGCGGAGGTTGTCGGACAACACCGCTTGAGTCTCCGCCAGCTTGCCTTCGCCGCGAGCGATCGTTTCCAACGATCGGGCCAGCCCCGCGAAGTCGTCGCGCACGGCCACCGCTTTCTCGACGGTCGTCTGAATGAGCGACAGGTGTTGCTCTTGCTTGTCGTCGACCATGACCAGCGACTGATGGAGCCGCTCTTCGAGGTTGTTGTCGTACGCCTCGTGCCGCTGCTGAAGGACATCCAATGCGGCTTGCCAAGATTGCAATTCATGCTGCTGGCGTTGGTCGAAGCGTTGGAACAGCGCACCGAGCGTGCGGTTCCAGATTTCGATTTGGCCTTTGAGCGTTGCCTCGATCGAAGCCAACGCCTCTTGATTGGCGGACTGCACGACCGACAGGAACGGCAGGATGCTGGGGTCTTTGATCTCGAAGCGATTGAGTAGTTCGCGTTCGATGAGGCGGTCAATCGCGTGGATGATGCCCCGTTCGATCCGTTCGCACACGAATAGCGCGAACATCATCGTCATCGCCGCCGCGAGGGCACACGTTGTCGTATTGAACGCGGAACCCATCTCGCTGACGACGCCCGGCAGGCGTTCGACCAAGTCGTCGAACGAAATGCCGCTCAGAGCCGTGCCGAAGTGAATTACAGTGCCCAGGAAGCCCAGCACTGGCGAGACGCCAGCCACGAAGCGAATCAAGCCGTAGCTGGAGTGCGAGTTCTCGTCATCGAGATCGGCGAGGTATTGCACATGCTCGCGATAGTCGTCGGCCGTACCCTTCTCGGTCACGAAGCCCAACGCCGCGATAAGACGTCTGCCGACCTTCGAGTCTTGCAGCCATTGTGGCTGCGAACGAATTTTGTCCAACAAGACCTGTGCGTTGGCCACCGGCTCGCGGCCATTGCGCTGAGGCAGCCATTCGTGCCGCAGTGCGAGGCTTTCTTTCGGGAAGGCGATGACCTTCATCAGCACATCCATCAGGCCCCAGCAGAAGAGCGCGACGATGACGTACTCGACGGCATGCTCCGTCGTGTAGGTATAGAGCATCGTATTCCGCAGCGGCGTGAAGAAGACCATCGCGTAGAAGCCGGCCGTCGCGGCGACTCCCAGCATGAACGAGAAATCCAGCCCGTGACGACGAGTGGTTGGCGGCAATGACGACATGCGGTAGTCCCTTTTTTCGTAGATCAGGCTTTCCAGCCTGACCCAATCGCGGAATAGATGGTCGATGGTCTCACAGGTCAGCCCGGAAAGGCTGACCTACGTTACTGTGCCGCCGATCGGCTGCCGTTGGGCGAACCCATGATGGGCGTCCCTTCGGGCAGCGGGCGAGCGGCGACGGTGAAGCCTTCGCGATGTGCGAGAGCCTGAAGTTTGCGGAACAAAACGAAACTGTCGGGATAGACCCAGAAAGTGAGCGTGCTGCCCGGCTCGGCTTTGCGGAGTTCGTTGCGGAACGCGGAATCGGGGCGCAACGCAACTTCGCTCCGTTCACCGGTCAGGTCAGGTTCGGGCTGGAGTTCAAATTGCGACACACTGGCTTTCACCATGCCGAGAAGTTGCTGCGTCTCGATCACATAGTTGAGGTTCCAGCCGCGCACCGGACCGACGGAACCGGAGTATTTCTTCAGTCGCAGGATGACCTCACGCTGCCGCTCCATCTGGGCTTTCATGCGATCCACCAATTCTTCGATGGGCACGGCCGTGACGACATTGCTCTGACAGCGAAAGTGCAGCTCGGTTTCGTTCTCGGTGATGACTCGGCTGACCGGAGTGATGCGATGTTCCAGTTTCTCGACGCGGTTCGGCTGCTTCTCGGCGGCGGCGACCTCCGCCTTTCGCTTCTTCAACCGCACTCGCGCGGCATGGAGCGCGGCCTCTAACACGTCCGTCTCTTGCTGTTTGTCCCGCAACGCGGCGGCCTCTCCTTCGAGGTTCGATTTCAGTGCTGTGAAACGATTCCGCTGCACGGCGTCTTGCGATTGCAGTTCCGTCAACTTCGTTTCTTCGGCATCGGTGGCCTGACGTAAGTGATCCAGTTCTTCCTGCAAGGAATCCGACTGCGATTGCAGCACGGAGAGTTCGCGTTGACGAGCGGCCTTGGCTTCCTCGTCCAATGGCTCTGCCGCGATCAAGACCGGCGGTGTTGTTGCGACCGGCGTCGCTTCCGGTGCTTCCTCGGCGAGGTTGACTGGCGCGGTCTTGGCTCGAATTCCAGCCAGGACCATCAAGATGATCAGAATGCCGACGACATTGGCGACGACATCGAGAAACGAGTCGGAGCCAAATTCCATCTCTTCACGCGGCTTGCGGCGGCTCATCGCGCACCTCCGCCGCCATAGGGCAGGCTGCCAGCCTGCCGCTTCTGACGAGGCTGGCTGGCAGCCTGCCCCACGTCGGGATCGGAGTCGAGGTACTCCACATTCGACTGAAGGCCGAGATCAAAGAGCGCGGAGTTCAATCGCTGATGAGTCTGTTCGCCACCGGGGATCACCTCGTACTTGATCGTCGGCACCCAGTGATATCCTTCGCCGGCACTCGGCCAGCCGGACTGCACACGGTCCATCGCGATCAAGACGCGGTCGATCAGACTTTCGGTCCTCACGCCAGCTTCGACAGGGATTTCGTATTCGCCGCCGATCATCACACGCTTGAACGAAATGCGGATCGTGATCGCTTTTTCGAGTCCGATGCCGGAACGAGGCATCAAGTATCGTCGCTTCATCTTCGCGAGATTGCCGTTGCTGGCCGAACCGTTTGTCGAGTTGTTGGCGGCGCGAGGATCATTGCTCGGTCGTGAGCTGGGACGCGGCGTGTTGGATTTGTTTGCAGAGGCTGCGGGACCGGCGTCCTTAGAGGGCGCTGGCTTCGCTCGCTCGCCATTGAAAGGAAACGGCTTCGAGTCGTCGTTCTCGTAGCGTCGCGCATTGGACTGCGGCAGAGGCTCTTCGGAAGGTTCGTCGTCAAGTTGGGGGCGACCAGTCTGCGCGACTTGAGATCCTCCCGCGCGCTGCTGGCGAGCGGGAGGTGTCAGCCCCCCGGTACTCGCTTTGAGCGGTTTGGCGATAGCCACCGGTGATTCGGGATCAACGTTTTCCCGCGAATCACCGACGGCTAGCGCCGTGCCGCTCACAGAGCGAGCGCCATTGGGCTTCAGCCCCCCGGTTTCTGACGCGCCATTTTTCGCGGTGTTGCTGAGAGAATCCGTGCCGCGACCGTTAGGGAGTGGCCCGCTGGGACGTTCCGAGCCGCTCCCTAACGGTCGCGGTATGGATTTCGGACGATTGAATCCGGTCGCCGAACCGTCAGTCTCCTTCGGCACGAACGTCCGAGCTTCCGGATCGAGTTGAAGTTGTTCGCGCTGCTGGTCGCGATTGCGGGCCAGAGCCAGCGTCAACTTGTCGCGTTCGGCCAAAACCTGCGTGACTGCGGCCTGGCAGATTTGTTTGGCTTCGGGATCGGGATTGGACGAATCGATCTCCATGTCATCGGTGATGAGCTCGTAGCCGTGTGGCACCTTAAGCTGTGACAGCAAGCCCTTCGCGATGTGAAACGCGACGGCTCCATTTGGACGAACCAGCAACAACACATACGGCTCGCGCTCTCGATCGTTGAGTGCAGCCAACTCTGACTCGAACGCCTCGGATTCTTTGGCTGGGTCGGCGTCGGCCGAGTGAACTCGTTCGTAAGCTTTCCAATAGTAGACGAGCTCGCGAGACGCGATCAGCAACGGATTGAAGCCGGACGTGAAACCATTGAGGTCCGCCGGAGTCAACCGGACGTCTTCCGGGAGAAACCGAATGTAATCCTGAGTGCATTCGATGAGGATGGGCCGCTTGGTCGTGCCGGTCCGGCCATCGAATGGGAGAAACGCAAACTTGCTCTTTGCGGTCTTCTGACGCTCGGCCGCCTTCGCCAATCGCAGTTCGGCGTCGGTCAAATCACTTTGCAGCGAGTCGATCTCCGCTTGCATCTGTTGTCGCTCGGAGGCCGCTGCTTCCTGCTGTGTTCGGATTTCTTTGAGTCGATCCTCGGTCGACGCGGCCTTGACCTTGGTACGCATCGCGGCCGACTGAGCCGTTGCTAGGCCGTTCTTCAACTGCGAGAGCTGATCCCGCAGCGCGTCGCGCTCCCCCGTGAGTTGCTCGACCCGCGTTTGCCATTCCGGAGTAGCGTTGTCTTCGGGTTCCGGATCTGCGTTGGCGACGATCGGCGGCGGGACCGGTGTCGGAATTTCTTCTGACTTCAGCCGCTCCTGCATCGCAGCTTGTTTCGCTTGCTCGACGGCGGCAGTCCGGATGCGACTCGTTGCGACTAACAGCAACAAGATCAGCGATCCCATCGTGCAGACCAGCACGTCAAGAAACGGAAACAGCGACACCTTCTCGGTGTTGTGTCTGTGTCGGCGACTCATGGTGCTCCGTCGAGTTCGTGAACCCGCGGGAGACCCACCGATTGCGACACCTTCAGCCAGCGATGGCGAAGCGCATCGTCCTCAGTCGACGACCAGGCTGCGATCGCCTGCGTCATGATCCCCCCTTGCAGTGGTCGGCAACAAATGCCGATGCGGCGGCGATGCCGTCGCTGTGACCGCTACGACCCATAACATCGGCGCAGACTCGCAAGCGGTTGAACCCAATCCGAGGCTTGCTCAGAAGTCAGTTTCCTCCGGCCGGTTCCGCCGAACATTGAATCGCGGACGCTGGCAAGAGCGAGAGGGCAGGGATATCGTCATCCGACTTTATGAAGTCAGTTGTCCCAGCGAGCCGGAGGGCGGCAGCCCCCGGACATTGACGTCGCTGTCCGGGGGCTGACGCCCTCCGGCTCACCAACGAATTGGGTTCACTCCATGGCTGATCAATCTCCGTCGTCGTCCGCCGCTGCGTTTGAGGCTCCGCATCCCGGTTCGAAAGTCATGCCACGCTGGACGACGGGAAAATTGATCGACGCGCCCATTTTTACGCGACAAAGCCTGCTGGCGATGATCGGGCCGGGACTGGTGATGGGAGCCTCAGCCATCGGCGGCGGTGAGTGGCTCTCTGGCCCGGCCGTGACGGCAAAGTACGGAGCGGCACTGCTGTGGGTCGCGACCGTCAGCATCCTGGTGCAGGTGCTCTACAACATCGAAATCAGCCGGTATGCCCTCTACACGGGCGAGCCGATCTTCACGGGCAAGTTTCGCATCCCGCCGCATCCGATGTTCTGGCTGGTGTTTTATGTGGTGCTCGATTGGGGAGCGATCTTCCCGTACCTCGTGGTCAACGCGGCGGTCGTCGTCGAGAAGATGTTCATCGTCAAATTCGAGCCAGAGACCACGCACTGGTGGCTCCACAAGTTTGTCTCGACCGGCATCTTCTTTCTGTGCGTCTTTCCGCTGTTGATCGGTGGCAAGGTCTTCAACTCGCTGAAAGTCATCATGTCCGCGAAGCTGGTGATTGTGATCGGCTTCCTGCTGTTCGTGTCGGCGGTCTATTCGCGGCCATCCCACTGGTTTGAGATTGCGTCGGGGCTTTTCAAGGTCGGCACAGTGCCGATCAGTACCGGCGAGGATCGCAATGAAAACGGCACGCTCGATCCCGGCGAAGACTTCGACGGCGATGGCCACCTGGATGTCGTCGAGACGCTACCGAAGTCGGTGGACACCAACGGTGACGGAAAACCGGACGCGTGGGAGAAAGACTCCAACGGCAAGCCGATCAAGTTTGTGGACAAAGACGGAGATGGCAAAGGGGACGGTCCCAACATCGATAACTTCGTGATCTCACTGCTCACCGAGGGCCGGTTGCCGAAAGTCGATTGGGCGCTGATCGGCTTTATCGCCGGATTGGCCGCGATCGCCGGCAACGGCGGACTGACTAACACCCCGATCAGCAATTTCACTCGCGACCAAGGCTGGGGCATGGGACATCATGTCGGGGCGATTCCCAGCATCGTCGGCGGCCACGGCATTGAGTTGTCGCACGTTGGCTGCGTCTTTCAAGTGACGGAGGAATCGCTGCCACGTTGGCGAGGTTGGTATCGGCATGTGGCTCGCGATCAAATCTGTGTGTGGATGATGGCCTGCTTGATCGGAGTCTCTTTGCCAAGCATCTTGTCCGTCGGCTTTCTGCAACGCGGCATGGAGGTCGATGGGGATCTCGTGGCGGCGATGACTTCGGAGGGGATGGCGAAAACGGCGTTGACCCCGAACGAGGGAACTTTGGCCGCTCAGCCGTCGATGTCGTGGTTGACCGGGCCAAGCTGGTCGTCGGGGCTGCGCATTGCGACTCTGTTCTGCGGTTTTCTCGTGCTGATGACGAGCATGATTTCGACCGTGGATGGTTTCGTTCGTCGCTGGGTCGATGTCTGCTGGACGGCGCTTCCGCAACTCCGAGTGCTCGATACGAAGTTCATCAAGTACGTCTACTTCGGCGTGTTGGTCGCGTACGCCGTCGCGTGCCTCTCGATCATTTGGTTTGCCGGCAGCGGAGCGGCCAAAGTCTTTCAACTGGCAACGACCGGCTACAACTTCGCGTTCGCGTTCAGTTGCTGGCACACAATCGCCGTCAACACGATCCTGCTCCCACGCGAAATCCGCCCCAGTCTCCTTATCCGCGTGCTGATGGCGTTCGGCGGCGTGTACTTCTCATTCCTTGGCGTGATGGGGGTGCTCAAGTTCGCCGGTCTGGTGTGACCTTTGGGACGCGGATGTGTCATCCTTCCCAACCCTTCGACCGTTCGCGAAACTGCCGACCGAATCGTTTTTCTGAGCCTGCCGGGAATCACATCGTTTATGTCGGGAAGCCAGCCAACCGGGGATGCCGCTGAGGCAACTCCCTCTGAACCGGAGAGTTTGCCGAACGCTCTGGCACCCAATGTCTCCAAAGATGTCCCGACCGCCGCTTTGGCCAGCGGGTTTCAGGACATTCTCGGATATCTGAATTTCTCCGGCGGCAAGCCGGATGTGAAGTTTCAGGATCGGCTGAATCGCTGCCATCCGGAGTGGGGCTGGCCAAATCCGTGGGGTTCGTTTGAGGCGGCGCTGCTCGCTCGGCTTGGCGAACTCGAAACGACTTCGGCGGCGTTTAAGGATTCGGCACAGGCGAGAGCGGTGCTCAAGCTGACGTTCCATGATCTCTGGCCGGCGTATCGGCAGCATCATGGGGACTTGCTCTTCCATCTCAGCGACGCCGACTTCCAGCAGCCATTGTTTCTCGCTCGGTTGTTTGAGGCGGTGCTGGCTCAAGGTTCGCCGTGGGAAGAGACCGAGCGGATTGTCAGCGGAGCGCTCGATTCACTCAACGACTTCATTGGTTTCCGTCCGGTCGCAATTCTTGATAACGACCGCAAGATGGAGCCGTATCCCAAAGAGCGTTTTCGGCCGGTGCCGATCTATTTCCAAGGAGTCGGTGCGGGTCGCGGGCCGTATCAGGAACTCATCACGAAGACGATGGAGTTGATGCAGGGAGTGCCGGCGAACCTGTTGCAGAACGCCTACTTCGATCTGCGGAATCTGGACGAGATTGCCTGCGACGTGCGTGCTCACGACCACAACCATCCGGTTTACAAACGCACGAACTACATGTTCGGCGAATGGGATCCGCACTTCATCGACAACAAGGGGAATTTCCGCCGGTTCATTTTGCGGAAGATCATCCTGGACTCGCTGCTGAATTGGATGGCCGAGCAGACAGATCAACCGCCGGAGGAATCGCTGTTTGACGCGGCCTCGGTGTTGTGCGGCACAATGCTGATGGCTTCGGCGATCAGCGGTTCGGGTCCGGACACACACGACTCGACGATTACCCTGACCTCACTGCTGCCGCGTGTTGCTCGGCAGCGCGATGCCTTTTACGAACGGCTGCTGGACGATGCGAAAGGGGAGCGCGGACAACGTCTGAAATCCGCCGCCAAGAAAACGCAGCAGCCGTTCGGGCATGTGCGGCAGTCGCTGAATTTGTATCTCGCGAATTACGGGGCGAGACAAATTCAATACCGGCATCTCGCTGGGTTGTACGCGATGCTGGGCCGACCGCAGGCCGCCCGAGAAACCGCAGCCGTAATCCCGTCGGTCGCCGCACGCTTCGCCTGCGAAGTCCATTGGCGGATGACCGCCGCGCATCGGCATCTCAGTTCCGGCGAGCTTCTGCCGGCAGTGTCGTTGATCGCGGAGATTGAAGACCACTTCAAACGGGGCATCGAATGCGGAGCGTTCCCCGATCCGTGGAACATCCTCGGTTTTCAAGGTCTGTTCCCGTTGTTCTCGTCGCGTGAGGACAGCATCCCCGATCAGCGGTTGGAAGAGTTACTGTCGATCGTCGAGCAATACCTCTCGGTCTACTCACGAGCGTTGGGCGAGTCCGCCGCACAGGGCGATCGCGAACTCACACGCCGGTTGTCTGACTGCTTCCGCACGTTCGCCGAGTATTGGGATCAATTCGCGAGCGTCACCGTCGAAGACATGCCGCACGTCGCGGGACGCGAGAGTTGGGAATCCGCCACGCACGTCGCCGACGTCCTCTCCGAATGGCGAGCGGCGGGCGAAGCGGCGGGCGACGTCAGCTTTTGGCGGCGACACATCGACCGCTTCACAACCGCGAAGTCGTATGCTCTCGTCGTGAAGGCGTTGCTCGAAAAAGAAGACTACGTCGCGGCGATGGCGCTGTTGATGCAATGGCTCAGCCAAAACGAAGAGGTCGGCATCGAGTCCGGCTCGTATTCGCTGCCCGCGCTGCTGACCGAATGGATGACGCAAGTCACCGCCGAACCGGACGTTCTTAGTCCCGCCTTTAGGCGGTCAGCGGATGGAGAAGCAACCGCCGAGGAACCGCCGAAAGGCGGAACGACGAGCCCTGACCGCTGGCCGTTGATTCGACGGTTCTTCTCCTATCTCGAAGTCAACGCCGGCGAGTTCTGGGAAGTACCCGTGCTCGACGGACTAGCCGATGATCGGCCCAAGAAAAAGAAGAAGCCGAAGCAGGAATCGCTCGACGATGAACTCGGTGATTTCGATGACGATGACGGCGGACTGCTCGACCCAGACGACGAGTACGACGAAGACAATCCGTTTCGCAATGCGTACGAAGATGTCTCGTTCAAAGACAGCGCGGACGATGGCGTCTCCGGCGAATTGATGGACGATGGTGCTGCCCCCGGTTCAACCGAAATGGAATACCTCAGCAAGGCCCTGGAGCCACGGTTGAAGTTTGCGGTCACGCTAGCGCAGTTGTGGCAATTGGCGGTCGCCTGCTTGATGCGCAACCCGCCGGCCGGACTTCAACGCAATCCGAAAGAGGCTCGCCGGCCCGACCTCGAAGACCCGCAAGCGGTGATCAGCGGCTGGGTCAAACATCTCGGCGAGATGCAGCACGGACTCCGCAAGCTGATGGGAGCGCTCTGGGACTTCGAGATCGCCACACCCTCCGGCGAGCACGACTCAAACGTCGAATACGACCTGCAATTGCAGACGAAGCTCTACATGGTGCAAACGGTGATCGCCGCGCAGTTGGCCTGCCGCATTGGCGAACGTGGCCTCGGTTGCTTCCTGCCCGGTGGCGATACTCGTAAGAAATCCAAAGCCGCGAATGACGACCTGCACATGACCGCGCTGTACCGAGCCGTCTTGCGCGGCGATGTAGACGAAGTCAAAGCGACGCTCCCCAGCCTGCTGACGATGCTCGCCCGCAAGCCGCTCTTGTATGTGCCGCTCGATGTCGGTGGGCACCCGAAGCAGGTGCTCGCCGCGCGGCTTCTGCAATCGGACATCCGCTTCCTGCTCACGCAACTCCCGCGATTCGGACTGCTCAAAGAGACGTGGCATCTGCTGCGAACCGCGCATCGCATGGAGAAGTCGTCGCGCCCCGGCGAGATGGCGGTCACCGAATTCGACCGACTGTTCCGCACAGCCGTCCGATCCTCGGCCGAGGCGCTGCTCCGTTCGGCCGCGACTTGGGACGACGGCACGTTTCCGCAAGAAAAACTGGTGGAGTTGCTGCACAGTCTGATGAAACCGTTCGTCGAGGAATGGGTCAGCCACAGCGCGACGATGCGGCTTTCAGCCGTCGAGAGCATGAAGCGAGACGCCGTCTGGGACGAAGTCCGCGAGTTCATTACCAAGTTTGGAGCCGAACTGTTTCACGCCAAGATGCTGACGCTCGGCAACGTGCGAGCGATCCTGCACAACGGGATTCCGTGGTTTTTGAACTTCCTTGCCGAGTCGCAAGACCCGTTGCGTCCCAGTCCGCTCTTGGAAGCCCTCGATAACGGAGCAATCGAAACCGATCACGTTGTGCATGTGCTGGAACTGATCTACATGACGGTCGTCGACAAGTTCGACCGCTTCTTGGAATACAATACAACCACGACTCAGTCCGACTACGGCGAGAAGTTTTTCTTCCTGCTCGACTTCCTGCGAGTCGAAGCAGATTACGACCGCGACGCTTGGAACTTCACGCCGCTGAACCTGGCCCACCAAGTCCTCTGTCATGGCAACCTGCAAGAGGCTGTCGCTGCCTGGGAGCGCAGTTTCGAGAAACGCGCCCGTGAATCCGCCGCCGGACATCTTCGCCGCCTGAACGCCGCCGAGCGCAAATACGGCATGAGGCTCCCCGCCGTCAGCGATCGACTCAATGAGCATTTCACGAAGCCGCTGGCCGTGAACCGGATGCTCGCACACCTCCCGCAAGTGGTGGCCGACGCTCAAGCTCAACGTGCCGAGTCGCCGTCCTTCGACAGTCTGCGCCGCGAGATCGACGCTTACCTCGCCGACAGCACCGGCTCCGGCATCGAGCTTCCCGCCTGGATGCAGAACCTCGAAAAGGAAGTCTTGCGACTCAACTTCCCATCGTCCGCCAACTCCCCCGCCGAAGCCGAGTTCAACGTCACACCCCGCGTCGTCGGTCTGGACGACCTCAGCAAACAACTCGACTCGTGGCTGCAACTCACGCCCCGGAAACGTGCCTCAAAAAAGAAGCCGCCCGAACCGCCCGCCTAAATGATCCTGTTTCCCATGATTTTGCCCAAAACTTTTGTGGCAAAATCATGGGGAACAGAATGATGGACCGCAGCGGGGATCAGCTCATGATCTCACGGATCGGTTCGGCTCCTTCAACGCCGACCAGTTTCTGATCGAGGCCGCCATAAAAGTACGTCAGCCGATCCGGATCGAGACCGAGTTGATGCAGCATCGTGGCGTGCAAATGTTTGACGTGGAACGGTTTCTCAACCGCCGCACTACCGAGTTCATCCGTCGTGCCGACGGAAATGCCTCCTTTGACGCCACCGCCAGCGGCCCACATCGTGAATCCGTAAGCGTTGTGATCGCGGCCAGTCCCCTTCTCGTATTCGGCGGTCGGTTGCCGGCCGAACTCGCCACCCCAGACGATCAGCGTGGAGTCGAGCAAGCCGCGAGCTTTGAGGTCGGTCAGCAGCGCGGCGATCGGTTGATCCGTCTCGCCTGCGTGCAATTCATGGTTGTGCTTGAGATCGCCGTGGGCGTCCCAGTTATCGTCGTTGTGTGCTCCGCCAGAGTAAATCTGCACGAATCGCACGCCCCGTTCGACCAACCGCCGTGCCAGCAAGCATTGCCGAGCAACCGTGCCACAACGCTTGTCATTGAGGCCGTACATCTCTTGGATGTGTTGCGGTTCCTTTGCGAAATCAACCGCTTCAGGCGCGGACGACTGCATCTTGAACGCCAGCTCGTAGCTGGCCACGCGAGCGGCCAGTTTGGAATCGTTGCCCAGCCGCATCGCGTGGTCCTCATTGAATTCGCGCAGCGTATCGAGCAATCGCCGTTGACCGGCCTCGCTCAATTCTGCCGGTCGAGCCAGATCGAGAATCGGCGTCCCCTGCGAGCGGAAGATGGTTCCCTCATATTGCGCTGGCATGTAGCCGCTGTTCCAATTCTTCGCACCGCTGATCGGACCGCCGCGCGGGTCGAGCATCACCACGAAGCCGGGAAGATTTTCGTTCTCGGTGCCGAGTCCGTAATTCATCCACGAACCGATGCACGGCGAACCGCTCTGCACCTTGCCGGTATTCATCTGCAACATCGCCGAGCCGTGAATCGGCGAGTCGGCCGTCATCGAATGCAGAAACGCGATGTCATCCACATGCTTCGCGAGATTCGGAAACAGCTCGCTGACCCAATGACCGCACTGTCCGTACTGCTGAAACTTCCAACGCGGCTCGACGATCCGCCCTTGGTTCTTCTTTCCACCTCGCCCAAAGGTCTTAACCGCGATCGTCTGGTTATCGCGGCCAATCATCGACGGCTTATAATCAAATGTGTCAATATGACTAGGACCACCATACATGTAGAGAAAAATGACGCTCTTAGCGGGTGCATCGAAGTGGGGCTTCTTCGGTGCCAGCGGATTTGCGAACGCCGTCTTTCCGCCAGCCGCTTGTGCAAAGAACGGCTGGTCGAGCAATCCGGCCAGCGCAACTCCAGTGAACCCGGCTCCGGACTGCCACAAGAACTCACGTCGTGTTCGGCCACAGAAATTGGCAAGCATCACGTTTCCTCCGACTCCGTGTTCTCTGTGTTAGAAGGTTTCAAACACAGAAGGCCAAGAGAAACTCAATCGAGATATACAAACTCATTAAGGTTGATCGCCAGCAGACAAAATCGCCGCAGAGCTTCTTCGGCCGAAACCTTTTCCTGCTGGATATTGTCTTCGATGAACTTCACACCGCGAGCGATCTCTCGTTCGGTTGGTGAGCGTTGCAAGACACGAGTCAGTCCTGCTTTCACACAGGTCACCATATTGTCGCCAGCCTCGCGGCGGAGGTTACTGGCGAAGAGAGCGGCTTGTTCGTTTGCAAAAGTGCTGTTGATGAGCGCCAGCGCCTGCGCGGGTTGAGTTGTCGCAAATCGCGCGGGGCATGGTGAGTCGGGATCAGCCGCATCGAACGCCGACAACAGCGGCACAGCCAACGAACGCTTGATGTGAACGAACACGCTGCGCGAAGCCGCTTCTTCGGGAGTTGATTTCTCCCAATTGCGTCCCGGCACGGACTGACCAGCGAGCACCTCGCGCGGGATCACCGGATAGACGCTCGGTCCATCGGTCTTATTGAGGTTCAAATTCCCACAAGCAGAAAGTATGGAATCGCGGACCTCTTCGGCGGAGAGGCGACGTAAATCGAAGTGCGAGATCCAATCGTTTTCTGGATCGGAATCTCTCGATTTCAAATTTGAGACTTGAGATTTGGAATCCGTGGGCTGGCTCGACATCCGAAACGCATTCGACATGACGATCAGCCGGTGCAGCGACTTGAGCTTCCAACCAGTGCGAACGAATTCACTGGCGAGCCAGTCGAGCAATTCGGGATGCGTTGGCGGCGATCCCATGTAACCAAAGTTGCTCGACGACCGAACGAGGCCGCGACCAAAGTGGAACTGCCAGACGCGGTTGACCATCACCCGCGCGGTCAGCGGGTTCGACGGACTCGCGATCCAATCGGCGAGCACTCGACGGCGGCCGGAGGATTCCGAGACTTCGCGACGTGTGGGCAACTCAGATGGCTTGGCGTTTGCCGCGAGCAGCACGGATGGGAACGCCGGTTCGACCCGATCACCTTGCGACTGTGGATTGCCTCGCAGCAAGAGAAACGTGTCGCGCGGTCGGCCCTCTTCTTTGACGCACAAGGCTTGTTCAAGAGAGCGTGGCCGACGACGTTCGAGTTCGCCACGCTCCCGGTGCAACGACTCATACTTGTCGTGGTTTTCTTTTGAAATCAGCTTGCCGCGTTGCTTGCGAAGGATCTCGCGACGCTTGCCGTCGAACTTGAAATCGTCGATCTCACCGCCGGGAAGTTTGTCCTTGAACGCATCCTCGACGGCGACAATCTGTTTCCTCACGTCGGCTAACTTGGCTTCCCAGTCGGCAGTCGCAGCCGCTTGCCGCTCACGAGCGGCGGAGTCTCCAATGAATCGTAGAATCTCGTTATCGCCGCCGTATGGCTTAATGCCGTGAAAGAATGCCAGCAGCGAATAGTAGTCGCGCTGCGTGAATGGGTCGATCTTGTGGTCGTGGCACCTGGCACAATTGGCCGTCAGGCCGAGCATCGTCTGCGAAGTGGTCGCCACGATGTCATCCAACCCATCGTAAAACGCCAGCGGCCGATCGGCCGGTTCGTCATCCCACAAGCCGAGCCGGTAGTAGCCGGTGGCGATGATCGAATCGGGGGTGACTTCATCGAGTTCATCGCCGGCCAGTTGCTCGCGGATGAATTGGTCATAGGGCTTGTCGGCGTTCAGCGAGCGGATGACATAATCGCGATACCGCCAGACGAACGGTTTCGGGTTGTCCCGTTCAAAACTGTTGGACTCGGCATAGCGGACGAGGTCGAGCCAATGCCGCGCCCAGTGCTCGCCGTAGTGCCGCGATTCGAGCAGCCGATCGACGACTTTCTCGTAAGAATCTGGCGACTGGTCGTTGGCGAACTCGGCCACATCCTTCGGCGAAGGAGGCAAGCCTGTCAGTGTGTAGAACAGCCGCCGCAGCAACGTCTCTTTCGAGGCAGGCGGTGCAGGGGAAACGCCGTTGGCTTCGAGTTTCGCGAGGATGAAGGCGTCAATTGGTGTCCGCAGCCACTGCTCGTCTTTTACCGCTGGGACATCGTGCCGCACGACCGGGCGGAACGCCCAGAAGTTTCGAGCTTCATCATCGACGACCGGAACACCATGGCTCTTCGTGGCCCCAGCGGCTGCTTTGTCCGACCACGCAAGCCCGCGCGTAACCCACTTCGTCAGCGTGTCGATTTGCGACTTCGGCAATCGGCCCTTCGGCGGCATCATCAGGCCGTCGTAATTGATCGCTTGTATTAGCAGACTATCTGCTGGCTTCTTCAAGTCGACTGCGGGACCACTCTCGCCACCTTTCAGAATCTCGTCGCGATTCGTCAGTCGCAGCCCGCCTTGAAGCTTTTTCTCCGAGCCATGACAGGCGAAGCAATTGGCTTTGAGGATCGGCAAGACCTCTTTCTCAAAGAACGCGACGTCGTCGGCCGATACCGCCGGGCGATCTTGAGCGATCAGGCTGCTCGTACAGTTCAGTAAGAGAGCGAGGAAAGCGCAATACGTCAGTCGTGGAAACATGCGAAAGCCTTGTGTGGACTTCGAGGACGAGCGATTAACGGTTCAGAGTATCGCTCAGATTGGCGGAAATGAAGCTGCCGGAGCAGTGATCGAACGCAAACGCTTCATCGCGCGAAGCGGTGAGCGGCAAGGGTTCGCCTCGCTGTTCGGAAAGGATCTGCCAAACGTGATCCAAACGGGGCACGGCTTCGCGTACGGGAACTCTCACGCTGATCGGCCAGATCGTGCGCGTGCGGCCGTCCGACTCGCACCAAGCTCCATAACAGCAGACCCACAAAGCGAGCGGCCAGCGGCCCAGTGCGGCGGAGACTGCTTCGGCAGTCAACTCATCCGGCCAAGATTGGCAGACGATGACTAGATCAGGCGGGTCAATCATCTCGGTGGGCAGATGATTGAATTGCTCTACGATGCCCCGCGATCCGAGTGAGTCGACCCAATCACGGATCGGCAACATCTCCGTGCGTTGCCAATCGCCGACCAGTAGGATCGCTGGTTGAGCCATAATGAAAAAGTGGGATAACGGCGATCGGAATTCGACTCACGGAGTTCGGCCGAAAGCAGGATGCCGACAGCCGATCGCCGCTATTTCACTTTCAATTGACGAACCAAGTGTCGCCGCTATTGAGCAGTTTCTCGACGTTACCCTCGCCGAGCTTGGCACGGGCCGCCTCGACTTGCTTCGTGACGGACTCGTCGTAGGTCGGGCGTTCGACGGCTCGGAAGATGCCCATCGGTTCTGGGAATTCTGGATGCCTCATCCGGGACAGCAGAAACGCGAGCGACGGCTCCGGAGTGTTCTCGTCGTGGAAGAGCAAGTCGTCTTCCTTCACGTCACCACCGAGTTGGACGATCTCCACGCGGTTGCCTTCGGCGACTCGAATCCCTTTGTCACGATTCTTGCCGTAGATCAACGGCTTGCCGTGTTCAAGGTAGACGATGCTGTCGCTGCGAGTTTCCTTTTCGGTGGCGTAGCTGAAGGCACCGTTATTGAAAACGTTGCAGTCTTGATAGACCTCGACAAAGGCCGTCCCTTTGTGGTGTGCGGCTCGTTCGAGAACCATTGTGAGATGCTTGATGTCCACATCGACAGAACGGGCGACGAACGTGGCTTCGGCTCCGATCGCGACCGACAGCGGCGTGAGCGGGTGGTCGATCGAGCCGTATGGCGTGCTCTTGCTCTTCTGGCCAAGCGGGCTGGTCGGTGAGTATTGGCCTTTGGTCAGACCATAAATCTGGTTGTTGAAGAGGATCACCTTCATGTCGATGTTGCGGCGGATCGCGTGCAAGAAGTGGTTGCCGCCAATCGACAAGGCGTCGCCATCGCCGGTGATAACCCAGATTTGTAGCTCTGGATTGGCGAGCTTAACGCCAGTCGCAATCGCTGGTGCGCGGCCGTGAATGCCATGCAGACCGTAGGTGTTGACGTAATACGGAAAGCGGCTGGAGCAGCCGATGCCGGAAACAAAGCAGAATTTCTCTTTCGGGATACCCAGCGTCGGCAGCACCTTCTTCATCTGGGCAAGAATCGAATAGTCGCCGCAGCGAGGGCACCAGCGAACTTCTTGATCGCTGGCGAAATCTTTCGACTGCAGGGGCTGAACGGGAAGAGTGGGGAGATCGACGGACATCTCGGTGTTACCTTTTTTCTAATTTCAGATTTCAAATTTCAAATTTGAGATTTCGAATTTCAGATCCGGGCATCAGCCGTGGAATTCGTTGATGACATTGACGAGCTCGTTCACCAAGAACGGCTTGCCTTCGATCTTGTTGTAGCCTTGGGCGTCGACGAGGTACTGATTGCGGAGCAGCAGTCGCAACTGACCACAGTTGAGTTCCGGCACGAGCACTTTCTCGTAGCTCTTCAGAATCGTGCCGAGATTGCGCGGAAGTGGGTTCATGTATTTCAGGTGCGTGTGAGCGACCGATTTCCCCGCAGCCTGGGATTGTTGAACGGCCGTGCGAACGGCTCCGAAAGTCCCGCCCCAACTGATCACGAGCACCTTGCCAGACGCCGGACCATCGACCGTTTGCTCGGGGATGAAATTGGCGATGTTCGCGATCTTTTGAGCTCGCGTGTTGGTCATGTGCTGATGATTCTTCGGCGAGTAATCGATGTTGCCGGTGACGTCCTTCTTTTCGAGTCCGCCGATTCGGTGCTCTAAACCTTTTGTGCCTGGCTTGGCCCACGGGCGAGCGAGCTTTTCGTTCCGCTTGTACGGCAGGTATTCGCCATTCTCACCGTTCGGAGCGGTGATGTGTTCGATCTTCAATCGCGGCAAGTCCTCCACCTTCGGGATTTGCCACGGTTCGGCCCCGTTGGCGATGTAGCCGTCGGAGAGGAAGATCACCGGGCACATGAACTCGGTGGCGATGCGGAATGCCTCTTGAATCATCGAGAAGCAATCGCCAGGGCCACTCGCGGCGATGATTGGCAGCGGCGACTCGCCATTGCGGCCGTACATCGCGAGCAACAAATCGGATTGCTCAGTCTTGGTCGGCAAGCCGGTGCTCGGCCCACCGCGTTGCACGTCAATGATGACCATTGGCAATTCGGTCATCATTCCCAGACCCATCGCTTCGCCCTTCAGGCAGATGCCGGGACCACTGCTGGCTGTGACTGCCAGCTCTCCTGCGAAAGCGGACCCCACACAGGCAGCCATCGCAGCAATTTCATCTTCCGCTTGAAACGTCTTCACGCCGAAGTGCTTGAACGCTGACAGGTCGTGCAAGATGTCGCTTGCCGGCGTGATCGGGTACCCGCTGAAGACGACTGTCTTGCCGGACAGCTTAGCCATGACGGCCAAGCCCATTGCGACTGCTTCGTTGCCGGTGATCTTGCGATACTTGCCGGCCGACAGCCTGGCGGGTGGGACGTGGTAATGAACCGTGAAAGACTCGGTCGAGAAGCCGTAATTCATGCCGGCTCGTAGCGCTCGCAAATTGGCTTCGACGACATCGGCCTTCTTTGCGAATTTGGACTTAATGAACTCCTCGGTCGGCTTCGGATCGCGGTCGTACAGCCAGTAGACCAGGCCCAGAGCGAAGAAGTTGCGGCACATGTCCGCACCCTTCAACGAGAGTCCCAGTCCCTCGACGGCATCGCGATTGAGTCGCGTCATCGGCACCTTGTGAACGCGGAACTTGGCCATCAAGGTTTCGTTGTCGAGCGGGTTCGCTTCGTACAACGCTTTTTGCAGGCCGCTCTTGTTGAACTCTTCCTCGTTAACGATCAGCGTGCCGCCACGCTTGAGGTCTTCGATGTTCGTCTTGAGCGCCGCCGGATTCATTGCGATCAGCGTGTCGACGGCATCACCTGGAGTGAAGATGTCGTGATTCGAGAAGCACAATTGATAGCCGGAGACTCCAAAGAGCGAACCGGCAGGAGCACGAATCTCGGCGGGGAAATCGGGGAACGTCCGCACGTCATTGCCAAAGATGGCCGAGGCGTTCGTCATCTGTGTTCCGACCGACTGCATTCCGTCACCGGAGTCACCGCAGAAGCGGATGACGACTGTTTCGAGATTCTCTAACTTCTTGCCGTTGCTGGATGCTGGAGCTTCCAAGGTGGCGGTTGACATTGCGGATGCAACTCCTGGTGTGCCGTTAAGAGGGCCGAGGATCACAGCTCAGAGGACGAGGGACTGAGCGAGACGTGGTTACTTGGTGGGAAGTAGGTTGAGGATCCGCCCCAACCCGCTTGAGAACATTCCGTCAGGTTGTAGACACAACCCACGAACGGTCGCGATGCGAGACGCCAGAAGTTGTCTCGACTTTCGGGGGAGTTTGTCAATTGAGCGATCCCTGCCGGTCAGTCGAACTTGAGGCACGACCATTAATCGGCTGATTGAGGCTGCCGGTTGAGTTCCTCAACGCCGAAAAAGCCGCCGTGACGCGAGCCAAAGTAGACGAGTTACGGAGTGACTCGTCTACTTTAGCCGCATCGCGGCTTACCCCCGATTATTCTTCAGTCTTCTTGCGTTTTTCCTGTCGCTTCTTGCGATTGACCTGCATTCCCAGGATCGGCTTGTAGCGACGACGAGCCGGACCTTCTTTGGGCAGCGTTCGATACCCGGTGACCTTGCCTTCGAGAATTTCTTTTCCGTCAGCCGTCATAGGCTTCGGTGGCCGAGCACCACGCTGACCGCGAGCGGTCAGTTCTCGATTCCCCGCTTGCCCATAGGGACGAGGCCCACGAGCAGGACGACGCTGAGCCGAATATCCGCCCGCTTGAGGCTGCGGATATTCCTCGTTGTTGGAGGGTCGTCTTTGCGGAGGACGCCGCTGCGAGGAATAGCCACCCGCTGGCGGTGGAGCGTTCTCGTCGTTGTAGGTTCGCCGACGTGGCGGCGGTCCACCATCCTGCGCGGGCGGACGGCGACTGAATGACGATTCGGGAGTGTCATCGGTGACAAAGCGACGACGACCGCCATTGAAGTCACCGTCGTTGTCGTTGGACTGCGGCTGATTGGTCTGTTCCTGGAAAGTTTCGCCCGTTTGATCTGATTGATAGCGGCGCGGCGGACGCGAAGAGTACCCACCTCTCGAATCACCATCGCCTTGCGAGTATCGGCGCTGAGTTGGCGGCCCCCCCTGACCATAGCCACCTTGGCGATTCGGCGGACGGCTGCCTTGCGAGTACCGGCGTGGCGGGCCTGCTTGCGAGTCACCTTGCTGTTGATTGTCATCGCGACGACCGTAGCGGCGCTGCCCTTGAACTGGCTCGCCCCCTTGTTGTTCTTCATCGCGTCGGCCATAGCGGCGCGGTCCTCCTTGGCCTTCGCCCCCTTGAGAATATCCACCGGGACGCGGTCGGCTTTCAGGACGGCGTTGCCGTGTATTGTCTTGAGCGAACTCATCACCGCTCGACGAATCATTCGCTCTGTCATCGGTCTGCGAGACAAACTGGCGACGTGGCGGACGATCGCCGTACGACGACTCGCCACCACGAGACGCTCGATCCGACTGGCCTGTTCCAGCAACAGGTCTCCCGTAATTCGATTTGCGCGGTGGGCGACCTTCGCTCGAAAACTCGGCTGGGGCGGGAGAATCACTCCGTGAACCAAACGGTTTGCTACCGAACTTCGGTTTCTCACCGAACTTCTTCTTGCGACCACGACCGGCCGTGTTGTCGAGATGTGCTCGCTGCTGCGAGAGATCGTTGAGCAATGCGACCTCGGGGGTCGTCAATTGTCGAAACGCGCCGACCGGCAAATCACCGAGCCGGATCGGGCCAAAGCCAACGCGCTTCAAACGCATGACCTTGTGATTCACACGAGCCAGCAACCGGCGAATCTCACGGTTCTGGCCTTCGTTCAGCACGATGTCCAAGTACGAGCTGTCTCCGACCGCCTTCTTCATCCGCACCCCTTCGACGGAGAACCGGCCTTCCTCGAAGTACATACCGCGCTTCAACTCGGCGAGTGTTTCCGATGAAGGCACTCCCTTCACATGGCAGATGTAGAACTTCGGCACTCGGTAACGTGGGTGGGCCATGCGATTGGCCAGCTCGCCATCGTTCGTGACCAGCAGCAAGCCTTCGGATTCTTCGTCGAGTCGACCGATCGCGAAGATTCGCTCCTTGAACTGCGGGAACAAGTCGATGACTCGCGGCTTGCCGGCGGGATCGAAGTTCGTGCAGACCACTCCGCGCGGCTTGTTGAGCACAAAGTAAACTTTTCGATGCACCTTGAGCTTCTCGCCATCCAGCTCAATCTTCTGCGAGTATGGGTCAGCTCGAAACGCGACGTCGGTGATAACCTTGCCATCGACGGTGACGCGGCCGGTCGTGACGAACTCCTCGCACTTCCGCCGAGCGTCAATCCCCGCCGCGGCCAAGATCTTCGCGAGCCGCTGCGGAGCAAACTTCGCCGGCCCGGTGTGCTCATGCGTCTTCAATCGCATACCCGGCGACGGATCGTTGTCGCCATCGAACTCGCTCATTTCAGAGATGCCTGATTCACCCGCGAGTGTTTTCTTCTTCCTGTCTTTCTTTTTGCCGTAGGCGTTCTCACGCTCCTGCTTCGGGGGCGGATCGAATTCTTCGTCAACCTCGCCGTCGTAGTCATACGGGGCCGAGTCGTCGTCGGACTCCAAATCCACGTCGCTCACTTCATCGTCGGCCGCTTCATAGGCGAAGTCATCGGAGGCATCGTCGAACATTCCGTGTTCGATCACTTCGGCCTCCGGTTCGCCGTCATGAATCTCGGCTTCGGCTTCGATTGGTTCGACATGCTCAAGGGGCAGAGCGGCTTCAATCTCTGGAATGGGTTGTTGTGTGTGGTCGGACATGATTGGCCCCTTTCGTGGGCGAGAAGATCACTCCACAAGGCGAACCTCGGAAGTGGCGGCGACTCGTGGCCGCAGTAGCAATGTGAAGCAGAATAGGCAGGGATTCGCAAAAAGCGTGATGGGTTGACCGTCGAGTTGTCGCAACCGTCGGTCGTTTTCAGCCGTAAGGCGGGGCAGAGTGTATCGCGACGCTCCAGAATGGCGAGCGACGTTGTGGCCAGGGGCAGGCGTTTCGGGACATTGAATTGGCTGGATGTGACGCTGGTTTTGATCATAACGCTGTCCAAAAGGGGTCTGGACAGCGGCGGCAATGCGTCACGCCTACGAACGCGGTCATGTTCCGCGAAGTTCGACTCTCCTATCCGAACTCGCCAGAGTCCGCTTTGGTAGGACTCGGCGTCATCCAGAATCCTCGTTTGAGGGAATCGCACCGTTTTGAACGACTGAGCCGACAACCCTCGCGGCTCGCGCGACGACCGAACTCCTTGCACTTACCGCGGAGCCTGTTATTCAGGCAGCTTCAAATCGTCGAGTTGAGGGGCTTGAGCGTTTGCTCGCTGTCCCGGGCGCAGAGCTTGCAAGTTGTTGGTGATGGTTTCGCAGAATGTCTTGAGCGGCAGGTCGTTGACGTCGTCGCCGAAGGGGTCTTCGATTTCCACGCCGATCTCTTCGACGCCCAGCAGGATGTAGGCGATCAACAGCATTGCGAGAACCGTGGCCCAGCCAAAGTCCGCGACTAATGCCATCGGGAGGGTGAAGAGATAGACGATTAAGGCTCGTCGCAGGTGGACCATGTAGGCGAAGGGGAGCGGGGTGTTGTGGATTCGCTCGCACGCACCCAGGGCGTCGATCAGTCTTTGCAGGCTGCCGTCGAGCAGGGACTGCTGCACGTCGCTGATGAGTCCGCGCCGCTGGGCCGCGTCAATCTGCTCGGTCATCTTTCGCGAGACCGCCAGTGGGATGTGCTGAGCTTGCTCGACTTCCTGAACCTCTGGTGCGGGTAGCTCGGCCGCGATTTTGTCGATGCTCTGTTTGCCTCGCAGTCGATGCTTGACGGACCAACTCCAGGCCATCGTCCATAACAACAACCGGTCGAGCAGGTCGCGATCCTCTTTCAGCAGTGATGTCGCCAAGCGGCCGATGTTCCGCGAGTCGTTGACGATGTTGCCCCATTGCCGGCGGCCTTCCCAGAACCGGTCGTAGGAGACGTTCGTGCGAAACACGAGCAGCAGGCCCAGCGCGACTCCGATCAACGTGTGGCCGTGAAGGGGGATTGAGAGCGGAATCGTCCGCCCCAGGAAGACGAGAAAGTTCTGCGGTCCCCCAGAAATGATCTCATGGCCATCCTCGATGAACGTCATTGGAGGAGTTTGTCCCACTTTGTGAAGGGACACGACGACGATCGACCAAACCACACAGACGGTGACGCGGGCGAAGATCTCGCGGACCATCGAGCCGCGAATGTCACACAGGTGGCTGCGCCAATGATGCGGGTCGTATTGGATCATGTTTGTAGGTCAGCCTTTCCAGGCTGGCTGAGCGTGGGATGAAATGTTGTTCGATGGCCAAGTAGGTCAGCCTGGAAAGGCTGACCTACTTGGCTGCCGGGCCAATCGCTGGTTGCGTCCAGGCTCGCTCGAATTCGCCGACTTCGGACGGGTTCGGATGCTTGCGTGAGGACGTGATCCGGGCGCGGACGTAAAGCTCGTCCCCTTGAAAGCAATACTTGGCGGATGGGCCGTCGATGCGGCAGAAGACTTGGCCGACGTCGTCGCTGTAGCGGCGTGTGGCTCGGACTTCATTCCCCTCTTTGTCGAGGACTGGTTCGCTTTTCGTGTTGAAGCCGCGGCGGGTGCCGATGAACTCGATGGAGTAAGTCGCATCAGGATCGGGTTTGACGAAGACCTCCAATCCGGCGGACGACGAGGTCACGCAGTGCAGCGTCACGCCGCTGGACGCATAGAAGCGGCCTGCTTCCATCGCGTCGATCAGGCGTTCTGGCGTGAGTGCGTCGGCGAGCACCATCACCCAGCCTCGCCCCGGTTCGGAAGATCGGCTGGGGATGTTGTGATAGGCGTGGCCGTCGTCGGTGCTGAGTCCGAAGAGAGGCGGCAGGCCGAGCTCGCTGAGACGAAACGTGTTGATGATGTCCCAAATTCGCTCGGTCGAAGCGTGCTCCTTGTTGCCGGAATTGTTGACGCCGGGATGGCCGTTGTAGACCTCGAAGTAATTCTCTCCTCGAATTCGCATCAGGTCTTCGGCCGTCACTCCGTAGCCGAAGTTCGGGTGGTTGAGGTGAATGATCATCGGCTGCCCGGTTCGTTCGCGTTGAGCGATCAAGGCGTCGGTGTTGTTCTGGATGGTCTCGGCCACGCTGCCGCCGTGACGTGGGACGATCAACTCCTTGACGTTGGTCGCATTCATGTGGACCGGGAACTTTTGAAACGCATCGCTGACTTCTTCGCCTTGGATCAACAAAAATTTGCCCGGCTCGTTGAAGCGGTCGGAGACCTCGCGGAAGGTCTTCAGTCGTGTTTCGAGTTGGCCCTCGGTCTTACGTTCTTCGACCCAGCCGTTGGGAAACTTTTGCTTCAGCTTGTCGAATGCCTGCTGCTTGCCCTTCGACTTGGCGACGTCGATCCAGCGCTCTCTGTCCGCGAGGATGTTGTGGTCGGTGAATCCCAGGAAGTCGTAGTGATGCTCGCGGTACCACAACGCGATCGCTTCGAGATAGTCGTCGCCGTCGCTCCACAGCGAGTGCGTGTGCAAGTTGCCGCGATACCATTTGATCGCCCCTGTTGCTTGCAAGGTCTGCGCGTTCGCGGGAGCGGGTGTTGGGGCATGCAGAACGATGAGCGTCATTGCCACGGCGGCGACGAGAGCGGTGAGCAACAGCGGGCGAAGCGGGGGTTGCGATTTCATGAGCGACGATCTCCGATGAGGGACAACTCGTGCAACTCGGAGCATGGTAGCGAAGGCGTGCTCCGATCCCAGTCTGCCACTCTTCGCGCCGGCGGAGGGATTCGCCACAACTTGACGCGCCGACTCAGAGGCAAACAACACAAGGAAGACGACGTGGCAACCTGGGGACCGGGGAACTTTGACAACGACGCGGCTCGCGACCACTTGTTCGAATTGACTCATAGGTTGGCGGAGCAAATCGAACAGGCGCTGGAAGCGGCGACGATTTTTAAGCTGTCAGGGAAGGGGAGTGTCGAACTGGCGGAGATGCTCGAACCGATTTTGCCAAACGTCGAGATCATCTGCGTCTTGCACGAGACCATCGGTGGCGGATTCTTGCCCGAACCGGGATCGGTGGACGACTGGCAGTCGCGATTTGAGCAACTCCGCGAAGCGAGTTCGGACGAGCGAAGCGAAGTGATTCGAGCCACGTTTGAGCGGCTCCGGCAACTGGCCCAGCAATGTTGGGAGGAGTGAGATGATGGCGGACGAAACCCCAGCACTGACTCGTCGGCGAGTTCTGTATCACGGTCGCGTGCAAGGGGTCGGCTTTCGGTATACGACCGCGTCGATCGCGCGGCGGTATCCGGTGGTCGGCTTCGTTCGTAACCTGCCCGACGGCTCGGTCGAACTGGTCGCCGAGGCGGAGCCGTCTGTGCTCGATCAGTTGTTGGCGGACATCGCCTCGGAATTCTCTGGCAACATTCGGAACCAAGCGGTCGATGCAGTCACACGCGACGAATTGTTCGCTAGATTTGAGATCCGCCGATGACCTCAGGGCGGTTCTGCGATGAATTCCAGCCGCTTTTCTTCGCCGGAGTGGTTCGGTAGATTTCTCGCCCAACGCGGCGGGCCAGATCGGACGTACGGTCGTCGCGTCGTTGTGATTTCGAGTGTCCCCCTGTTTTTGATGGTCTGTGAGGCATGATGTCGCTTGATTGGCTTTCTTCCACGGTACTGGCAGCGGAACCTGTTCGAGCGGAGTTCGACAAGTCTGCGATCGGCTTGGGTGCGATTGGACTGATCCTGGGATTGCTGCTGGCCGGCATGTTTGTGTTCCTCTACATGACCCGCACCGGAGTCATCGCCCGCGCCACGACGAAAGAGGCGGTCCGCCAGCCGGTCTTTCTGCTGATGCTGACCTTCGGCGCGTTGCTGCTGATCGTCAACACGTTCCTGCCGTTCTTCTCGTTGGGCAGTGACATTAAGATGCTCAAGGACTGCGGTTTGATGACGCTGCTGTTTTCGGCGTTGCTGTTGGCGGTGTGGACGGCCAGCACCAGCATTGCCAGCGAAATCGAAGGCAAAACGACGATGACGTTGCTGTCGAAGCCGATCAACCGGCGGCAGTTCATTGTCGGCAAGTATGTCGGCATCGTGAACTCCACGATGTGCCTGCTGGTGCCGCTTGTCGTGCTGTTCGGCGTGATGCTGCTTTACAAAGTGGGTTATGACGCTCGCGAGAGTTCCAAAGAAATCCCGAGCTGGTTCGAGAACCAAGGGCTGAATAACGACCGGCTGAAGGAGATGTTGCAGGTCATTCCCGCAGTCCTGCTGATGGCGATGGAAGTTGCAGTGATGACAGCCGTGAGCGTGGCGATTTCGACGCGCACGCCGATGGTCGTGAATATGATCACGTGCCTGTCCGTGTTCGTGATTGGGCATTTGACCCCCGTGCTCGTGCAGGCGGGGACGCTCAAGCTGGAATTCGTGTCGTTCATGGCTCGCCTGATCGCCACGCTGCTGCCGTCACTGGAAGCGTTCAACATGTCGGCGAACGTTTCGGTGGGGAATGCGGTCCCGCCGGTGTATTTGGGGTATTCCGCGCTGTACTCGCTGGCGTACATCGGAGCCATGCTGCTGCTGTCGTTCATCTTGTTTGAAGACCGCGACTTGGCATAGTGTCACTCGATCGTTGATTCCAACGATTCGCACGGATGGAGCCGTGCTAAATTTTCACGGGCCGCTCAATTCCAGGGGATCCATGGTGGAGACTCCGTTCCGGCGCGTGTTTCCGCCGAAAGATCTGTCGCGAGGCGCGGCCCGCTGGGCGTGGCTGTTGTCGGTGGTCTCGGCTGGCTCGTTGTGTGGGTTGCTGTTTGGCGTCTACCTGCTGGTGGACCTGTTGATCACACGGGGCGACGTGGCGTTGCCGGCGGTCGTGGATGTCGCGGGCTATGAGCAACTGACCGGTTCTTTGCAGGTTGGCCAACGGCTTAAGGCCAAGGAAGTGGTCGAAGAGAATCTGTCGACCGGTCATCGCCGCTTCGATCAAGGATTGCGAGCGACCGCTTGGGAGGCTCGGCAAAAGTCGTGGGGGCCGTTTGTTGGTTGGAGCGTTCGGAAGTTCTTTGCGCTGCGGTCAAACAGTTCGGCCCTGCTGGCGTTGTTGGCGACGAACATCGGGCTGGCGTTGATCGCGAGCCTGTCGGCGTTGCAGATCCGGGCGCTGGCGTTCCGGACGTCGCAAGAGATCGCGACGCGGTTGCGTCAATCGTTGCATCGCCAGACGTTGCGGCTGGGGCCGAGCGATCTGGAGGACGATGCCGGCGAAGTCGCCTTCCTGATGTTTACCGGCGATGTGGAACACGTCCGCGAGGGGATTCAAAGGTGGTTCGAACGTGTCGTGCGCTGGCCAGTGACGCTCGGAGGGTTATTGTTGCTGGTTCTGCTGATGCACTGGATGCTGGCGTTGCAGTGCATCGTGCCTCTGTTGGCCTGCTGGTATCTCGTGCGTAAAGAGCGCCGCCGTTTCGAGCAATCGCGCCGGCTTCAGGAAGACAAAGTCGGTGATGATTTGCGATTGTTGGCGGAAGGCTTGCGAAAGACTCGGCCGGTGCGTGGTTTCGGAATGGAGAACTTCGAGCACGAACGCTTCAGCCAGCACCTGCAACGCTTCCTCGACAAGATCGCGACGCTGAAAGAAGACGAGAAGCTGTCACGCTGGCTGTGTTGGTTGCTGATGCTCATCACGCTGGCGCTGGTGCTGTTCTTGATCGCCGCCAAGTCCCTGAGCGATCCCGCGGAGTCCGCGTACTTACCGGTCTCGGCCGTGTTGGTTTTCGTCTCCGTTTTTCGATTGGCGTACCGCCCGCTGAACGAACTCTGGGATCTGCCGCAGATCGAAGAAGCGGCTGGGGAGTGGGCGGACAACATCTTGCGGTATCAGGCCCGAATCCCCGAAGTCGGCCAGGCGGTGGGCGCGAAGTTTTTGCAACCGCTCGCGAAGATGATCCAATTCGAGTCGGTTACGTATCGGCTACCCGGCAAACAACTGTTGCTGGATCGCCTGGACCTGCGGATTCCGGCCAAGTCGATGGTTGCCGTGCTCTCACTGGACCCACTCGAAGCCCGCGCGTTGACGTACCTGTTGCCGCGGTTCATCGAACCTCAATCAGGCCGTGTGCTGATCGACGGCGAGGACTTGGCCTTCGTGACGCTCGAATCGCTGCGGGCCGAGGCGATTTTTGTCGGCGGTACAGACCCCTTCTTCACCGGCACGGTCGCGGAGAATATCCGTTGCGGCGATCCGCGCTTCGCACTGCAACACATCACCGAGGCGGCCAAGCAAGTCCACGCGCATCAGTTCATCGCCAAGCTACCGCAAGGCTACGAGACCATCTTGGGTGAGCATGTCCAAGCTCTCGATCCAGGCCAAACATTTTTGCTGGGCTTGGCTCGTGCGCTGGTCCGCGACCCCGCGCTGATGATCATCGAAGAGCCAGCGGAGCGGCTCGACGAGAACACGAAGTCGCTGCTCGATGACACCTATGCCCGGCTGGCGAAGGAGCGGACTCTGATTTTTCTACCGACTCGGCTTTCGACGGTTCGCAAAGCCGATCACGTCGTGTTTCTCCATAAGGGCCGTGTCGAAGCGACTGGTCCGTACTCGAAACTGATCAACACCGCGCCGCTGATGCGGCATTGGGAATACATCCACTTCAACGAATTCCGGCGCGACGACGTGTCCGAATAAGGCGATTGTCGGCAGATCGCTTCCCCGTCGCCGCACTAACCAGCAGGGTGGTTCCCGCGCTTCTGCGCTACCGAGTTCACCGCAGTTTTTGAGTATTGCCTCGTCAAGTCTTGGAACCGGAGTAGCCGAACTCGTCAGAGTTCGGTTTTCGCCGGAAAAACTGAAGTCTCACAACTTCAGCTACCCAAAAACCAAGACCTGACGAGGCAGTAGTACAGAAGCGCGGGAACCACTGGGAAAAGCCCGAGTGGCGAGGAATTCAACAAGCTCTGACAGTCGCGGTACGGCGACTCTGTTCGGGACTTTCGCCACCTCTCCAAGCCCATCCCGCAGCGCTGTGGCTGGCCACAGACATTGTCGAACGAACATAATCGCCGCGGTTTTGGAATCCGAATGATCGAGGGCGTTGGGGACGTTGCCGTTCGCGGAGATTGAGAGCATGACCGAACCGAACGGCAATCAGCCACCTGTGCCGCAGCGCGGAACGCCAACCGTGGCAGGGACCGTGGTTGAGCCACCGAAACCCGATGCCGCGGCCTCGGCGGAAACCGATGCGCGGACGGCTCATCGACAGACAATCTCCGAATCGGGGGACGAGGCCGTGGGGTTGCCCACT